>Ga0209577_10006147_pt1 | contig 11129 bp, 12 predicted proteins | sample GraSoiAngelo_109_FD_185874 | JGI IMG/M metagenome (GOLD analysis project Ga0209577, IMG submission 185874) | Grasslands soil microbial communities from the Angelo Coastal Reserve, California, USA - 14_0903_12_20cm (SPAdes) (version 2) | ecosystem: Environmental > Terrestrial > Soil > Grasslands... | reverse complement strand
GTGACTGCGCAAATAAAGCATCGCCGAAAATAAATCGAAGAGGTTGGGAAAATTAAACTGGCGAGTCTTCGCTTCCGCTCCGCCTTTGCCCTCTGTTCTCACGCGAGTCACTCCGTTGTTAGTGAAAGTGAGACGCGTGACAAATTCCTTTGATCGATAACTCTCGATTTGCCGGGTTTCGATCGGCCGCAAGGTTTGTGTACTGGCGGCTGCTTGATAATTCACATCCAGTTTCCACAACGCCCGGACCAAGCCAATCGTTCGGCCCGCTCCGTCGAGTTGAAACTTGTTTGCAGATGGCTTGGTAAAGTGAACATCCCCGGTGGCCGCGGTCAGACCGGACCATCCAAAGCGATACGATGCCCGCAGGGGCCGCAGCTCCGGAAAATTTCCCGGCGGCTCCTTGCTGAGCGTCGCCTGCCAATTCTCCGCCAGCGAACTGGAAGAGAATGCGAGAAACGCAAACGTCGCCTGCAGGATTCGAAGTCGGATCAGGATGGATATTCTCGCAGACCCCAATCGCCCACCAATTGTTTCCCCTTCATATCGGTCGCGGCTCTTCATTCGTACGAAAAAAATACACGCGAGTTTAGCTCGCGTGTATTTCCGAATTGTCGAATCTAAATATTAAGGCTTCGCAGGTCTCGACGGCGCGGCGGATGGATTTGCTTTCGCAGTTGAACTCGCTGCGCGTCCCGGCTTGTTGAGCACGGCGATGATGTCGTTCGTAAAATCAATGTTATCGTGTGAGTACATCAGCACGGGCACGCCGTTAATGCTCATGCCGGATTTGTCGAATACCAGATCCAAATTGTTGGCTTTAACTTTCTCCATCACAACATCGGTGATCTCTTTTACGATTCCCTCTCGCATGCGCATCAACTGCTCTTGCAATTGTCGTTCGCGGGTTTGACGGAAATCGCTAATCTCGCGCTCCATGTTTTTGATGTTGGCGATCTTGTCATCCCGCTCCTTGGCAGTTGCCGTCTTCTTATCCGCGCTCAAGGCCGGTGACTCGAGTTGCTTGTTCAGATTATTGATTTCGTCCAGCGCTTTCTTGTAAGCCTCCGCTCGGTCGTCGTACTCTTTCTTTGCCGCATTTTTGGCGTCGTTGATTTTTAGTTCGGCGTCCTTGGTCTTATTGTATTCCTTAAACGCGCGCTGCATATCAACCGTTCCGATTTTCATTGTGCCTTGCGCCAAAGCCCCAATCGGAAATGCCAGCGTCAGAGCAGAGATTATGGACAGAGAGTTTTTCATAAAATGGAGGATACAGTGCTCGGAATCGCGTTAGACTGCAACCACATATATTCGTTCAAAATTGATAGCCCACGCTGAAATTGAAATGACCACCGCCGTTATATCCGTCACGCTGTATCGGATAGCCGTAATCGAGGCGTAGCGGACCGATTGGCAAGTCCAGCCGGAGTCCCACACCAATGTCGGAGGCGATGTGATTGACACCAAAAGACCACGCGCTGCTGTTGACGAAACCGGTGTCGTAAAAAACCGCGCCCCTGGCTTTTTCGATGATCGGGAAAGTCCATTCAATCGTCGTGCGCCACATGGACTGTCCACCGACTGGTTCGCCATTCTGGTCTTGCGGGCCAACCTCGCGAAATGGAAATCCGCGCAAATTATTTGATCCTCCCAGAAAGAGCCGCTCGAAAATTGGCACTTGATTCCCGTTCCCCCATTGGCTCACGGTCGCGACTTCTCCATTGATCAGCAGGATGGTATCCCAGGGAAGGTGAAAATATTGGGATCCTTCGAGGTCCCACCCGTAAATCTGAACATCACCTCCAAGAAAACCCCCAGCAATGTAAGGTGAAAGGGTGACCCGCTGCCCGCGGCGCGACAGTAGAGGATTGTCGCGTGAGTCGAACACCACGCTGTGGAAAATCTTGCTTTCCACAGACGAGCCTTGTTGTGACAGGATAAATTCGGACGCGCTGGGATCCACGTTGAAAATGTCCACGTCCTGCAGCATGTACCCGACGCTTGCGTACGTATAGGTATTGATCGGCTTGCGCAGTTCAAGCGAGAACCCGTAATTCCGCTGGTCGTACTGGGCGCTCAAGTAATTTGCCTCCGTATAGAAGGCCTGAAAGCTCAACGACAGTCGTCGATCCAAGAAATACGGCTCGGTCAATTGAAGGACGAAATCCTTCCGCTGCGTGCCATACTGGACGCGTAACCTGAATTTCTGACCTCCACCGGTGAAAGAAGGCCAGTTGAACAGATCGAAATTACCCTGTGTCAGTTCAGCAAACCCGACCAACTGATCGACTGTGCTGTATCCGCCGCCGAAACTAAGCGAACCAGTCCTTTTTTCTTGCACCAGGATGGTGAGGTCCTTGCGCCCCGGAATGTCGGTCTCTTCCGGATAAGTCTCGACTTTCGCAAAATAACCCAGGTTCTCCAGACGCTTCTTAGTAATATCCACCCGGACGGTGTTAAAGACGTCTCCGGGCGCAACGAGCACTTCGCGCCGAATGACCTTGTCCTTGGTGCGCGTATTCCCCTCGATACTGACCCGGTTTACAAACGAGCGAACGCCCTCCTCGATATTATAATGCACATCGATCAAAGCGGGACCGGCTGGCGACCCTTCCGGTTGGACCACAAGATCGACGTAGCCGCCGCTGCCGTAAGCATCGGCGATCGCCTTTGCGTCATCGCGCAACTGCTTCGGCGAATAAACACTGCCTTCCTTCATTTTTAGCAGGCCGCGAATCTTATCCTCCTTCGCAACGTGGTAACCCGTGACGCTCAGCTTCCGCACGTGGTACTGCGGACCTTCAGCAATCACTATCGTGAGAATTAATGGGCCCTTCTCTTTGCGTTCCCTGCGCACATCTTTGACTTCAACATCGATGTAGCCGTGGTCCTGGTAATATTCGCGGATTTTATCGAGATCCTGTTGCAATTGGACTTCGTCCAGGCGGCCGGATTTATCGAGGAAATAAATTACGGTCCTGCCGCGTGTTTTCATCTGCTTGCGCAGCGCGCTGGCCTTGATGTGCGCGTTTCCTTCGAACTGAATCCGGCTGACTGCGCCTCTTGCTCCTTCGGTGACGGTGTAAACAACACGGGCCGTTCCGCGTTTCTCATCGATTGGATCGATTCGAAATTGAACGCTGACATCATTGTAGCCGCGTCCCTGATAGACCTCGATGATCTTCTGGCGCGCGTCTTCCAGTTGCTGTTCGTCAACGGGCTGGTTAAGCCTCAATTTGATTTCTTTGCGCAACCTCTGCGCTTTCACACGCTCGGCTCCATCGATCACGATTTCGCGCAGAATCGAACGTGTCTGCACGGCCACGATCACTTTCACTCCATCACCTTGCGGCTGGGCAAAAATCCGGACGTTTTGAATCGAGCCGGTCTTGTAAAGTGCCGCGATATCGTCCTCGACTATCTCATTCGAATACGGTTGGCCAACCCTCGTCCGCATCTGCGCAAGAATCCGTTCCCTGCTGACCGTGCCGGGGCCAGTGTACTCCACGTCAATTGAGCGGACGATGGGAGGTGCCGGAGGTGCTGGCGGCGCTGCCTGAGGCGCCTGCGCGCGGGCGAGGGTAGCAGCGCCAAGCAGCCCGCAAATAGAAGCGGCCCAAATTGCAAATGGCGGGGGGCGCATCCATCCAGAAAAATATCTCATAGGTTAAGAAGCGCGGCCCCGCGCAAGCGAGCCCACGCAGGACAGGCGCCTATATCGGAAAGAAGGGGTCAGTCGTCAAGGCGAGATTTAGGCAGCTGATTTGGCCACAGGGAGCGCGCTTCTTCAATTCAAAAGTTCATACCAGTTATTTCGTCGGCGTGGTTCGTAGCCCGCGGCGCGAATAAGCGATTCAATTTGCCCCTCATCCAGTCGAAATGTCGTTCCCGCGCTGCTGACAACATTCTCTTCCATCATCACGGATCCGAAATCGTTCGCGCCGTATCTGAGCGCGATCTGGCCGATCTCCGGACCCTGCGTGACCCAGGAGCTTTGCAGATTCTCGACGTTGTCCAAAAATATCCGGGCGAGAGCCTGTGTTCGTAAATATTCCGCCACGCCGGTTGGAAGCTTGACCTTCAAGACTGTGTGCTGAGGTTGAAAGGTCCAGCAGATGAACGCCGTAAATCCACCGCTGCGATCCTGCTGATCGCGGATGCGCCTCAGGTGTTCGACCCGCTCTTCAATGGTTTCCACGTGTCCAAACATCATCGTCGCGCTGGATTTCAATCCGAGCTCGTGCGCTATTTGCATGACTTCCAACCATTGATCGCTGTTAATTTTCAACGGGGAAATTTTTTTCCGCACTCGATCCACCAGAATTTCTCCGCCACCGCCCGGTATCGATCCGAGTCCGGCCTTCCTGAATTCCGAGATAACTTCGGATATGGGCATCCGGAAGGTCGCCGCGAAATGCTGAAACTCGGGCGGACTGAATCCATGGATATTAATGTGCGGGTATTTTTCCCGAATGTGATGCAACAGATCGATATACCATTGGAAAGGCAATTTCGGATGATGCCCCCCTTGCATCAGGATTTGAACACCGCCAACGGAAGAAAGTTCGTCGAGCTTCTGATCGATCTGTTCGAACGAAAGAACATAATGATCTTCGTCCTTCTCCGTTCGATAAAACGCGCAGAACTTGCAGTAAACGTTGCAGACGTTGGTGTAATTGATGTTGCGATCGACAATGTAGGTGACGATCTCATTGCCGCGTCCGGCGTAACTTTTCGCCTTTGCCAGATCGCGCCGCGCGTTGGCCAGCGCACCGAGTTCCTCCAAAGGCCACCGATATAATACGAGCGCCTGATCTGTCGAAATCCGTTCGCCCGCGAGCACCTTCTCGGTCAGTTCATCTTGATTTAAAGAGACCATCGCCGCCATTTTATATGACGCGGCGTCCCATTGCACGTAGATCATTCCGATGAATCATCCGGTGGCTATCGTCGGCGCCGGCGTCTCCGGGCTTATCTGCGGTGTCGTTTTCGCCGAGCGTGGATATCGAGCGACGATCTTCGCTAAAGAAATCGCCCAGCAAACAACTTCCGGGGCCGCCGCCGCGCTTTGGTTCCCGTACGATGTGGAACCGGCAGGCAAAGTTATCCCGTGGGCACTGGAAACATTCCGGGTGCTTGTGGATCTTGCGCACGATTTCAAAAGCGGCGTTTCCATGATTGAGCTCCGCCAATTTTCGCGCCGTCAAGAAATTCAGATTCCAGATTGGGCGATCCCGCTCGGTGCGCGCAGACTTTCTGCTGTAGCCACGGCAGAGCCTGCCCGCCGCGGCGGGTGTCGTCGTGCGGGTGGATCGCAGGGGAAGCGCCTCGACACAGCGAGGCGGCTACAACATTTCATCAGTGGCTTTGTGCTGAACGTTCCACTGATGGACACGACGATTTATCTGGATTACCTCGCCATGCGTTTTCTGAAAGCAGGCGGCGAAATCAACGCAAACGTGTGTTTCGAAAAGCTCGAAGAAATCGATCAACAATTCGATCTGGTAATTAACTGTGCCGGAATCGGCGCCCGGGAACTCCTCCACGACTTTGATCTTGAGCCGCACCGCGGCCAGGTCGCGATTGTGCCACGGACCAAAGATGTTTCATACGGCGTTGTTTGTGACGACGCCCCCCTGATGTACGCAATCCCGCGCAGGAACGATTGTGTTTTCGGAGGAACAAACGATCTCAGCGACGATCTTGCCGCCGATCCCGCAACAACCGCTCGAATCGTTGCCGAGTGCAGCCGTGCATTGAAGATCGAGAAACCAAATGTTCTCGCCGAGCGGGTCGGGCTGCGACCGTATCGAAAATCAGGTGTTCGCCTTGAGCGCGCTCACTTGGTGGACGGCCGCACTGTCGTTCACAACTATGGCCATGGCGGCTCCGGGTTCACACTTTCGTGGGGCTGCGCGCGTGAAGTTGTTGATCTTGCGCGGCTGTAGCAACGGGTACTCCCAAACAGGACTGCGCTAGGTCAACGCGATACACTGGAAGGAACTGACGACATCGTCCGGGCCCTTTGCCGCAAAGAAGCTTTCGTAATAGCCCGGGCCGAGGTCCCAGTATGGTCCTTTGTAGTAATCGTCGCGGTAAAAACGCCACACCCCGCTCACCACGATCAGGCAACTGATGCGATCGTTCCAAAAATCGCCCACGTAATGGAAGCTCAAGTTTGTGCGAGCGTAGGCGCCTTTGAACCCGACGTGATCGTAAAGCACGATTTCCGGTAGGCGAGTTGACTGCGTCACCAGCGGTACCGGCTCTTTTCCAGCAGCAGAAGAGTGATAACTCAGCGGACCGATTTTCCATTTCATGTCGATGACGCAGCCGTTATCCGGCGACAATTCAGTTTTAGGTATTCGTGGCATAAGCGTGTACTGGCGATGTTTTTCCCAAGTTGACCAGATGAAATCCGATCTGTCGAGCAAAGAGATGACGCACTGCAGCTCGCGGCGGCAGCCTCGGAAGTCGCTAATCTTTCGCGCGCCCGATGACCCCGCAGGCAACGCGCGCGCCCGAATCGCCAGCCGGTTGTGATTTGAGATCGTCCGCCTTTGCGTGAACCACCACTGAGCGCCCGATGACCGAGCGTTCGTCATTCGTTAATGAAATTTGATGGTCCACATATTCGAGCTTTGCATTCCCAGAAGCGTCGGCTTGTACATTTCCCATATCGCCCACATGCCGTTCGGCCGACTCGGGTCCCGCATGCGGTTTGCTGGTTGGATTAAAATGAGCGCCAGCCGAACTCGCATCGGCTGCGCTGCAATCGCCGAATTCATGGACATGAAAGCCATGGTTGCCGGGAGTAAGGTCACTGATTTCCGCCCGGACTTGCACGCCATCGGCTACTTCGGTGAAGGTGACAGTACCGCTCACCTTGTTTCCCGCGGTCGGATGAAGCACTGCAACGGCTTTCAAGGGTTTGGACGATTTTTCCGGCGGCGTTTGGGACTGCGCGGCGAAGCCGCTAATCAGGAAGAAAAACAGCGCAATTAATGAAGCTTGGAACGAGTTCATATTAGCACCTCTATTTCGCAAGCCCTGATAAGTCCAGCCGCATCAAAGACGCGAAAACCTGTACCGAGCGCTGAACCCAGCCACTCCAATTCTGGCTTTGCTCTTTGATCTTTGCGATGGAACGGCACGGGCGAAATGGTAGCGCGAGCCTCCGGCTTGCGGATAATATTGAGACGCAAGATGCCATGCGCTGCATCCAAGCGAGACAGAAACGCAAGTGGGACGCATGCGCTACTTTTGTATTAGCCGCAGATAAATATCTTCGAGCCGTCGCGCTTGTGAGTTCAGGTCGAAATTTTGTCGGACGACCTGGGCGCCGTTGCGCGCGATCCGCGAAAGGAACCCGGGATTTTTCACTGCGTCGAGAAGGGCAGCAGCCAATTTTTCATGATCTCGCTCAGGCACAAGTTCCCCGCTGACGCCGTTCTCGATTGCTTCGGGAATGCCTCCATGTTGAGTAGCAAACACCGGCAGACCGCTGGCCATTGCTTCCAACATCGAGTTCGGAATACCTTCCTGATTTCCGTCACGACCCGTCTGGCTAGGATGCAAAAAAATGTGCGACGCATAATAAATGGCGCGGAGTTGCTCCTGCGAAATGAAACTCGTGAATGAAACGTTGTTTTGGATGTTTAGTTCACGCGCCAAATTTTGAAGTTGGCCAAGCAACGGCCCTTCTCCTGCGATTGTTAGCGTCGCACTGGGATGCTGGCCCAGGAAAACTGCGAATGCGCGCAGCGTGACTGGCAGACCTTTCTTCTCAATCAAGCGACCAGCCTGCACGAATCGCCAGTCGCTTCCCTCGCTGCGGGACGGAAAACCGCGTTCACGAAAGGGAAATTCATCCAGTGGAATGCCAGTTCGTTGGATCTCGATCTTTTTCTCGTCGCAGCCAAGCTGAATGATTGCGCGCCGCAGCGATTCGGAACGAACAAGGACCAGCTTGACCGCATTGAGCATTTGCCGCGTGGCTTGGCGATACGCCGGCTTGTTCATGTCCACTAACACATCGGCGCCGTGAAAGGAAACGATGGAAGGTCTTTTCCATGCGCGAATCAACGGCAGGAGATGGACAGCGATCTGGCCAAAATAAATGTGCAACAGGCGCGCGTCGTTCTCGCTCAGAATACTCTGCAATGCACGCAGTTCTCCGTCCGAAATTTGCCATGGTGCATCACGCAGTTGCCTGAACCAAAAACGTCGCAAGAAATGCGTTGCCGGCTTAGGAATGATGTAAATCGACTCAAATGGGTATTTCCCGGCTTGTTCGCGTTTCTGTGCAATCACCACGGGAGCGCATCGCTCCAAGGCCGTGACTTGCCGATAGATATGCAACATCTCTGGTTTCAGAAATGTGGCGCAATAACAGGCGATGACTGGGCGTGAATCAGGAGATGGAACTTCCAACGCCCAACGCTCAACGCTCAATGCTCAATGATCAACTACCTCAATTCAGGTTGAGAACTGCGCTCGTACGTCCGCCGATACGCGGACCGGTCGCCTGGTTTGCGTATTGATTGGGCACCAGAGAGTCCGAGCCTCGGATAAAAGTCGATCGTCGCCATTGCGTCGGATTTCTGTGAACCGCTCAAACGTTAGCCGCGTAGCTTTGCCGACCCAGGTGCGCAGCAGCACTTCGTCGCCAAGCGTGGCAGGCGTTTTGTAATCGATCTCGTGTCGCAAGACTACCCAACCAATGGCCTCTTGCGCTTCCGGGCTGGCAACAGATCGCCAATGCGCGGTCGCAACGTCCTGGACCCACCGCAGGTAAACAGTGTTGTTTACGTGATTTTGCTCGTCGATATCCTCCGGAAGCACCGGAACGATCATTTCGAAACGTGCGGACGACATTGGAGAATCCCGGAGAAAGTCAGAAGTACGAATTCGAAAACAAAGTAGACGACGGGTCAGCTGATATGAAATCGCCGCATTAATTCTTGCCGGGCTTCCATCGCGAGCTCTGGGTTCATGCGGCTGAGAATCTTTTCACGGCGCTCCGGATCCATGGCTGCCAGGTCGCGCACGAATTTGTCGCGTGTTTTCCACTTCGCATACTTGCTCCAGCCGATACCGATCGCGAGAAGCGCGGACATGATCCAAATCGTAATATCTGTTCCGGTCACCAGAAGAATAAAGAAGCAAAACGTGTTAGCGACAACCCGGCACCCGTCGTGTAACCGATTGCTGTCAGGAGCGCGGACACTTGCGAGACCGACCGCATCGTGTGATCACGAAGAATGTATGCAGTTGAGATGGATCGATCGAAACGTCTCCTCATAATCAGCGCTCTTCAGCGAGTCACAGCGGAGGAGGCAAAGTTCGCCGCGCAACAGGTGCGCGAGCTTTTGCGCGATGTTGCACCTGGTTTCCGTGTTCTTGCTGATTTCCGATGGTTGGAATCAATGGACTCGGCAACAGCACATCATGTTGCCGAAATTATGGACGCACTTAGTGAAAAAGGAGTCGGCTCTGTGACGCGAGTGATGCCCGATCCGCGCAAGGACATTGGACTTAATATCCTGTCGCAATTCCATTACGGTCCCGAGATCCCAATCGCCACTTTCGAGACGTTAGCTGACGCGGTGCAAAGTCTGGCAGAGGAATGAGCATCGAAAGCAGCCGGGCGTAGCAGACTTAGCCGCTACGCCCGGACTAACTCTAAATTGAACCAGATTCGGCTGATTTTTCTTTGGTTTACTCGCCCTTGCTTGCGGCTCTGTCTCCTTCTTTGACCGCCTCGGCTTCTGTCATGTATTTGCCCTTCTTGGTTGTGCCGTAAAAACGCGACCCTTCCCTGTGGTACACGTGCGAATCTGTGTTAACCCAAACCAGACCGTGACCACCGCCAGGTGCCGGTGGATTAGCCGCTGCCTCGGTGCCTCTGTTCTTTGTAACCGGAGCGGTCGCGGCTGCCGGACTAGCTGCCGAACTCTTCGGCTTGAATAGATCGCCAAGCGAGAATTTGGCGGGCGATGGCGAAGGACTCATCGCTGCCTCTGCTTTTTTGCGACTGCCTTTTGTTTTCGGCGCGGCTGCAGGCGACATGGCAGGCGATGCGGCCGGACTCGTTGCTGTCGCTGCCTCTGCTTTTTTGCGACCGCGCTTCGCTTTTGGTGCACCAGCAGGCGACTCTCCAGGCGCAGGCGACGCAGCGGTTTCGCTAGTTGCTGCCGTCGTTTCAGCTTTCTTGCTTTTGCGATGTTTTGCCGGCGACTCGCCCGGAGTAGGCGATTGAGCTTGCATGCCGCAAGCGCTGGCAAGTGCGATTGCAAAGAAGAGAGAAAGGAATCTTTTAGTCATGGAAGCGAGCGTAAACAACCCGCAGGATTGCGGTCAACGCATTTCCAATGGCAGCCGATTTTCGGCGGAAAAAAAACAGGATCGCTGTGTCTCTGCACCCCACATTGCCAGGAAAAAGCGATGCCTCGGCCGAGTCATGCGGACTTGACTCCGAAAGCTTTCGTTAGTTGAGCGCGGCGAGAGCCTGCGCTACAATCGGGCCGGGATGCTTGACATGTTTCTGGGATGCCTGAAATGGGCTGCTGTCGGTTTCATCGTCGCGTTTGCGCTAATGAAGCTGTTCGAGGCGAGTCATATTCACGACGACATCCCCAAGCCTGCCTTCAAAATACGCCAGACGAAGCGCGCGACATTCGTGTTATCGACATTTGCCGCGATGCTTTCGGCGTTAGTTTGGTTACTGGTGCAGAAGCTGGACTAAGCCACGTTGACGTTTAAACGTTGAAACGTTAACGCAGCGATGTCTCACCCCATATAGAATCCGCCGTTCACGTTCAAGACATGTCCGGTGACGTATGAAGCCATCGGAGAGGCTAGAAAAAGGGCTGCGTTTACGATTTCGCTGACATCCCCAAGCCTGCCGAGCGGAATCTGCTTTATGAAATTTTGCGTCACTTCGCCCGGGATGCCTTTGCTCATGCCGACGTCGATGAATCCAGGCGCAATGGCGTTCACGGTGATGTTCTGACGCGCAAACTCCCGCGCCGAGACTTTCGTGAGCGCAATGATCGCCGCTTTGCTCGACGAGTAATTTGCCTGGCCAAACAACCCGAGCTCACCGCTCACGGACGACATGTTGATGA
>Ga0209577_10006146_pt1 | contig 11129 bp, 13 predicted proteins | sample GraSoiAngelo_109_FD_185874 | JGI IMG/M metagenome (GOLD analysis project Ga0209577, IMG submission 185874) | Grasslands soil microbial communities from the Angelo Coastal Reserve, California, USA - 14_0903_12_20cm (SPAdes) (version 2) | ecosystem: Environmental > Terrestrial > Soil > Grasslands... | reverse complement strand
CCGTTGCGAAGAACCTCGCCTACGGCCTGCGCATGCGGCACACGCCGAAGGACGAGGTCGAGCGCCGCGTGAGTGAGGTTGCCGCGATGCTCGGCCTCGAGGAGCTTCTGCAGCGGCGGCCCGCCGCGCTGTCCGGCGGCCAGCGCCAGCGTGTCGCGATGGGGCGCGCAATCGTGCGCGAGCCGCGCGCATTCCTGATGGACGAGCCCCTTTCGAATCTCGACGCGAAGCTGCGCGTCGACATGCGAGCGCAGCTCGCGCGGCTGCACGCCGAGCTGAAGGTCACGACGGTGTACGTCACCCACGACCAGGTCGAGGCGATGACGCTCGGGCAACGCGTCGCGGTGATGCGCGACGGACAGATCCAGCAGGTCGATCGGCCCCAGCAGCTCTACAAGCGGCCTGCGAACCTGTTCGTCGCGGCGTTCATCGGCTCGCCTCCGATGAACCTCGTCGAGGGCGAAGTCTCGGACGGGGCGGTCGAGTTCGCGGGCATTCGCGTGCCCGTCAGCGGCGTCGACCCGGGGCGCGTGATCCTCGGCATTCGTCCCCAGGACCTTTCGATCGCGACCGACGCGTCGCTGCCCTCACTCGAGGTCGAGCCGGCGGTGATCGAAGAGCTCGGGTCGTCGACGCAGGCGATCTTCCACATCGACGCGCCGCCGGTCGACACGGAAGCGATCCGACCGACGACGGCGATTCGCCGGTCCTGCTCGCCACCGAGCGTCGCGCGCTCTTCACCGCCGCACTCGAGGAGGACACGCCGGTCGAGGTCGGGAAGCCCGTGCGCTTCGCGTTCAGCCCCGACCGCTTCCACTTCTTCGACCCGCACACGGGCGCGCGGATCGACTGAGCCGCCATACTGGCCCGACGATGCGGGCGAACACGTTGCGGCTCTACCTGATCGGCGTGCTCGTCGTCGCGGCCGTCCTGTCGGTCGCAGGCAACCGCCTCCACTCGCGCTTCGTCGGGTGGGTCAGCTTCGCCGTCTTCCTCTGCTCGATCGCGATCTACGTGCGCTGGCGCCGGACGGCCCTCGAAGAGCGCCGTGCTAGAGTTTTCGACCGAGAGGCGAAAACCACCGATGAGACTCGCACTCGCCCAGATCAATAGCGTCGTCGGCGACCTCGAAGGCAATTCCGCGAAGATCGTGGACTGGCTCGGGAAGGCCCGCGAGGCCGACGCGGACCTCGTCCTGTTCCCCGAGCTCGCGGTCACCGGCTACCCGCCGGAGGACCTGCTGCTGCGCCCCGGCTTCGTGCGCGCGGCGCGCCGCGCTGTCGACGAGATTGCATCCGCGACGCACGGCGTGACGGCGCTGGTCGGTGCGCCCCACCTCGACAGCGACCTCTTCAACGCCTGCTACGTGCTCGCTCACGGCGAGGTGCGCTGCATCTACCGCAAGCGCTACCTCCCGAACTATGGCGTCTTCGACGAGGACCGCTACTTCGCGCCCGGTTACGACGAGTTCCTGCTGCGCTTCGGCGACGTGCTCGTCGGACCGACGATCTGCGAGGACATCTGGCAGCCCGGGCCGCCCGCGACCGATCTCGCGCTCGCCGGCGCGCAGCTGATCGCGAACATCTCTGCCTCGCCGTTCCATGTCGGCAAGGACCGTGAGCGCGAAGAGATGCTCAAGGTGCGCGCGACCGACAACTCGTGCTTCATCGCGCTGTGCAACTGCGTCGGCGGCCAGGACGAGCTGATCTTCGACGGTCACTCTGTCGTGCTCGACGACGAGGGCGAGGTGCTCGCGCGCGCCGCAGGGTTCGAGGAGGAGTTGCTCGTCGTCGACGTCGACCCCGTCGCTGCGGTCGGGCGCCGTTTGCGCGACGTGCGCCGGCGCGCGCTCGCACGTGAGCGAGAGAGGGACGTGAAGGTGCACGAGGTCGAGCTCACGCCGCCGCGCACGCAGTCGTCGCCGGCGCATCCGGCGCCGGCCGAGCAGCTGTCGGACCTCGAGCAGATGCGCCTCGCGCTCGAGCTCGGGCTGCACGACTACGTGACGAAGAACGGCTTCGGCGACGTCGTGCTCGGGATCTCCGGCGGGATCGACTCGGCGCTCACGGCCGCCCTCGCCGCGGAAGCGCTGGGGGCCGAGCGCGTGCACGGCGTGTCGATGCCGTCGCGCTACTCGTCGGAGGGCACGCGCTCGGATGCGCAGCGGCTGGCCGAGTCGCTCGGCATCGACTTCCGCGAGATTCCGATCGAGTCGATGGTCGACGCGTACGACGGGGCGCTCGCCGAGGCGTTCGCCGGCCGCGAGAACGATCTCACCGAGGAGAACCTGCAGGCGCGCATCCGCGGCACGCTGCTGATGGCGCTCTCGAACAAGTTCGGCTGGCTGGTGATCGCGACCGGCAACAAGTCCGAGCTTTCGGTCGGCTATTCGACGCTGTACGGCGACCTCGCCGGCGGCTTCGCGCTGATCAAGGACGTCTACAAGACGGACGTCTTCAGGCTCTCGCGCTGGCTGAACGAGCGCGCGGGCCGCGAGCTGATCCCCAACTCGATCATCGAGCGCGCGCCGAGCGCCGAGCTGCGCGCGGATCAATTGGATGAGGATTCCCTGCCTCCGTACCCGAAGCTCGACCAGGTGCTCGAGGCATACGTGGAGCTCGACCGCTCGCGCGAGGAGCTCTCGCAGGACGGGTTCGACCCGGAGGTCGTCGACCGCGCGCTCTCGATGATCGACCGCGCCGAGTACAAGCGGCGGCAAGCACCGCCCGGCGTGAAGCTGCGCCCGAAGGCGTTCGGCCGCGACCGACGCACGCCGATCACGAACAAGTGGGGCGGCTAGGCACCGGGCAAGTACCTGGTACCTGCTCGATGCGCGCGGCACTGCGAGCCCGTCCCGGGCAGGTACCAGGTACTTAGTCGACGATGCGCTGCAGCGCGACGCCGAGGATCGGCAGCGCGAGCGTCAGTGAATAGCTCAGCCAGCCGACGACGACGAGCGTCGGCCGCGTCGTCTGCTCGCGGCCTTCGCGAATCTCGGCCTGCAGGCGCGGTCCGAGCACGAAGTTGTGCAGGTAGCTGACGACGACGAGGCACACGAAGAGCGCGACCTTCGTCCAGAAGACGACCTGGAACGCGGTCTCGTGGCGCCACTCACGCGCCGCAAGCACGAGGCCGGTCAGGGCGGCCACGCCGAGCGCGCCGTAGCCGAGCGGGCGCCAGCGCAGGCCGAGCTCCTTCATCGCGCGCCCGCGCGGCTCGCCGTCGAGGATGCGGATCGCGGGGACGCCGACGAAGATCAACGCCGTCGAGCCGCCGACCCACACGGCGGCGGCGAGCAGATGGACGGCGACGAGGACGGCGATCACGCGCTGAGGATCGTACGCACGCGCTCCAGCAGATCGGGCGGTGCCAGCTGCACGTTCGCCCGGGCCAGCTCGTCGAGTGTCCACCAGCGCACGTCGACGACGCCCTCTGCTTCCAGGTCGATCGTCGCCCGCGGCTCGTGCTCGTGGATGCGCACGAGATACGTGCGGTTCGTCTGCCGGAACAGCTCCTGCGCCCAGGGGAACTCCCCGACATGCTCGAAGAGCTCCGGCCCGAGCTCGAGCTCGTGCAGACCGATCTCCTCTCGCAGCTCGCGCGCGAGCGCCTGCTCGTCGCTCTCGCCCGGATCGACGCCGCCGCCGGGCGTGCCCCACCACGTGTCGTCGCCGACCGGGCGGCGGTACTGCACGAGCAAGATGCGGTCGTCCGCGTCGACGACGAGCGCACGGACGGCCGGGCGCTCGGTCGGCACGAGCCACTCGTGCAGCGCGCGGAACCAGCGCAACCGCTCGTCGTACGGGACGGCGGCGTTCGCCGGCGACGTCGAAGGCAGAACGTAGAGACCCGTGCGGCCGATCGAGCGCACCTGCGGGCCGAGCTCCGGCCGTTCGTTGAAGAGCCCGCGGTAGGCCTCCTTGCCGACGAACGCCACCGCACGCGGCGCGACCGCGCGGATGCGCTCCTCGAACGCGGCTGCGTCGAAGTCGCCGCGGCGCAGATCGCCCGAGCCCGGCGTGGTGCGGTATGCCGCGTTCGTCACGCCGATCCCGAGCTCGAGCAGCGAGAACTGCTCCTGCGGGTCGAAGAGCCTCGGCGTGAAGCCGGCCTCGTGGAGCAGCCGCCAGAAGTCGTTGCGCGGATTCGCGAAATGCGCGGCCGCCTCCGCGGAGACGCGTCCCGGGTTGATCCCGCAAAACACGCAGGAGAGCCCTCGGGCGAGAACGTCGGGAACCGAGCTAGGTGTTTCGGCCACGCGGCTTACAGCGTGGCACGCGCTGCGTCCAGGTGGCCGTGCACACCCACGAGCTCGGGAGCGGCGGTGCCGGGCGCTTGCCGGAGGTGACCGGATTCGGCCGGCGCCTCGCGGTCCACGTCCTGCACGTGCGCGTCACGCGGCCTCCGCTTCCCGGCCGTGCATGTCCAGACGCTCCTCGAACAGCTCCCGCAGGCGCTCGCCCGACTGCGTCGCACGCTTGGTGCGGCGCGGCAGGACGCGCACGAACCTCACCCGTTCGTCGCCGTGGCCGCCGTAGCAGCGGGCGTAGCACTCAGCTTCGGTCAGTGGCCTGAGCCTCATGGTCCGGAACCCTAGGACCGGGACCGGACGGATAGCCTGCGCGCATGGCCACCTCCGCGAAGACCCTCGAGTACGCGGTCGACGTCGACCGCGCCGGCCGCATGACGATTCCCGGCGGCGGGCAGTTCGTCCCGCCGGAGGGCTGGTCGGCCGACCACCTGCTGCTCGCAGCGCTCGTGCGCTGCTCGATCGACAGCTTCACCTACCACGCGCGCCGCGGCGGACACGAGGTGCAGGCGTCGGGCGAGGCGCAGGGCATCGTCACGAAGCACGGTGAGGACGGCCGCTACCGCTTCAAGGAGATCGACGTGCGCATCGACGCGCAGCTGACGCCGCGCACGAACGAGCCCGACGACCTGATCGCGAAGGCCGAGCGCGACTGCTTCATCGGCGCCTCCCTGACCGTCAAGCCCGGGTACACGTGGCACGTGTCCTGACGACAGTCGAGTCGGTGCGCGCACGGTTCGCCGCGCTGCAGCGCCCGCTCGCGTTCTTCGACGGCCCCGGCGGGACGCAGGTCCCCGACTCGGTGATCGAGGCGATCGCCGGCTACCTGCGCAACGCAAACGCCAACACGGGCGGGCCGTTCGAAACGTCGCGACTGACGGACGTGCTCCTGACGGCTGCACACGTCACCGCCGCCGGGTTCCTCAACGCGACGGTCGACGAGGTCGCGTTCGGCGCGAACATGACGACGCTCAACTTCGCGCTCACGCGCGCCGCGTCGCGCGACTGGCGCGAAGGCGACGAGATCGTGTGCACGAAGCTCGATCACGACGGCAACGTCTCGCCATGGCTCGAGCTGGCGCGCGACAAGCACATGAAGGTGCAGTTCGCCGAGGTCGACGAGGAGTGCCGGGTCGATCTCGACCATCTGCGCTCGCTGCTCAACGACCGGACGCGCGTCGTCGCGTTCCCATGGGCGTCGAACGCGGTCGGCACGGTGACGCCCGTGGCGGAGGTCTGCGCGCTCGCGCACGACGCGGGCGCCCTCGCGTGGGTCGACGCAGTGCATTACGGGCCGCACGGGCCGATCGACGTACGCGAGGCAGGTGCCGACGTGCTCCTCTGCTCGCCGTACAAGTTCTACGGGCCGCACCTCGGGCTCGCATTCGGAAAACACGAGTTGCTCGAGTCGTGGCGCCCGTACAAGGTTCGCCCGTCCGACAACTATCCGATCGGCCACCGCTACGAGACCGGCACGCTCGCGCACGAGCTGCTGGCCGGGTTCGTCGCCGCCGTCGAGTACCTCGACGAGGTCGGCTGGGACTTCGTGCTCGAGCACGAGCGCGAGCTCGGACAGCAATTCCTCGACGGGTTGCCGGAGGACTGGAGGGCCGCGTGCCGACGTTCGCAATCACGCACGACTCCGTCTCGCCGGAAGAGGCCGCCACGCGCCTCGGCGAACGGGGCTTCGCCGTCTGGAACGGCAACTACTACGCGGTCGAGATCATGAACCGCCTCGGCTTGGACGACGGTGCGGTGCGCGTCGGGATCGTGCACTACAACACGGCGGACGAGGTCGGGCGCCTGCTCGAGGCGCTCGCCGACCTCGCCCGCTCGTAATTGCGCTACATCGCCTGGTACGCGATCTTGTAGGCGGTGCCGACCTGCCGGCCCGACGTGATGATCAGCATCACGTTCGCGCGCTCCTTCGCGTTGCGGAAGGTCGGGACGAAGTACTGCAGGTGCCCGCGGTCACGCAGGACGCCTTCGATCACGCGGCCCTTGGGCCCGCCGAGGACGAGCTTCACCTCGGGGTTCGGCCCGCCGGCGGCGGCGACTCCGACGCCCACGCCCTTCGCGCCCGCCGGGACGCTGATCGGGATGTAGTGCGTGGACAAGCCGGCCACGACGCGTGGCTTCGTCCTCTTGATCGTGCTCGACGCCGTCAGCTTGTACGCGGCCGCCGGCTTGTAGCCCGAGCGGTACACGTCGTACGAGAACCGCGTGAACGCGCCGTAGAGGCTGCCGTGCGCGCGCTTCTGCAGGATCTCGTCGAGCGGCTGCAGCCCGAGCGCGATCGGCTTGTGCACCTGCTGGTAGCCGTACAGCCGGCCGAAGTACTCGCTCATCACGTGGTTGCCGAGCCCGAACACGAACCGCCACCAGAGCGCGCCGCCGTAGCAATGCACGCACCCTTGCGCCTGGTCGTACAGCGAGCGCCACGGTTGGTTCAGCCACGCGTCGACATAGAGGAACGTCGACGCGTCGAGGATCTGCGGATAGACGTAGGTCTGCATCGCAGTTGCGCTGCCCTCCGCGGCCCACGCGGGAATGTTCCCGTTGGGCACGTATGACAGCTGCCACGCATGGAACAGCTCGTGCGCGACCGTCTGCTGCAAGCTGCCGTGCATCGCGAGGTGCGCCTCGTCGAGCTGGTTGTCGATCACGAGGAACGCGCCGCCTTGCGCGTGCGTCGTCGGGATCGTCTCGCCGAAGATGCCCTGCGGCAGCGCCTTGACGTAGATGTCGAGCCTGTTGTCGGGCCCCGCCGAGTCGGGCAGCGGCGCCTTGAACCCGTTGTGCCCGTACCACAGCCACGCCTTGTTGGCCGCTGCGGCGAGCTTCTCGATGTAGTTCGGAACGCCGTCGTGGTCGTCGTCCTTCATGAACCGCGGCTGGTCCGGGCCGCTGCGCGTGTAGTGCACGACGAAGTACGGCGAGCTGATCGTCGCCTCGCCCGTCGAGTACGTCGGCCTCGGAACCAACGTCGCGGCGCCTGCCGGCACCGCACAGACAATTGCCGCCGCGCCGAGCGCGGCGGCCAGTGCGAGCTTCATTCGCTCTCCCCCTTTACCGATTGCGAATCGTAAACGGGCGGCTCAGCCGTGCGGATACGGCGAACCGGTCGCCTCGGCCCAGGGCGAGCCGGGCGCGCGCCGGATCGGGTCCGGGTCGATCCCGCGGGCCTCGGCGACGGCGAGCACGAGCAGGTGGAACGGGACGATGTCGACCACCGGGTGGCTCGTCGGAAGCAGGGTCACCTCGCAACCGAGCGCCTCGAGCTGGGCGGCCGCGACCTCGGCCCGCTCGGCCCCGCGGCCCTCCCCTTCGAGCACGTAGGCGCGCACGCGTTCGTCGACGGCCGCGATGTGGCCGTGCAGGAACTGCTCCGTCTCGTACGCGGTCGCATCGATCCAGACGCCCTCGCGGAGCTTCAACGCCGCCTCCTGTGCCGTCGGCCAGTCGCGGCCCGCGCCGAGCACGAGCACGCGCTCCTGGTCGAACGGCTGCGCCGGCCGCGCGAGGGCCTGCGCGACCGCGTCCGGCAGCCACGCGATCTCTTCGCCGTTCAGCGCATCGAGCGCGGCGACGGCGCAGGTGTAGCTGGCGGTGTGGCACCACGACCGCTCGATCTCCGGCGTGCAGACGACCACCTCGTCGGCGAGCTCCGCGAGCTCCGACTCCGCGTTGCCGGTCACGAGCCACACGTCGCCGCCGAACGCACGCTCGGCCTCCATCGTCAGCTCGGTCGTCCCTTCGTGCGAGATGCAGACCAGGATGTCGGCGCGCGGCGGGCTGAGCACGGCCTCGAGCGCCTGCACGGCGCGGCCGCCGGTCTGCGCGGCATGGAACGAGGTGCCGCAGCCGGTGAACACGACGTCCGCCTCGCGCGGCAGCTCCTTTCCGGTCGGCACCGCACGCAGCCAGTCGGGCTGCGCGAACACCGCGCGACGCGTCTCTCCGGCCATACCCGTCTCTATACCATCGCGGCCGTGGCGGTCCGGGCTTTTCTCTTCGACTTCGACGGCCTCCTGCTCGACACGGAGACCGCCTCGCGCGCCGGCTGGCAGTGGCTCTACCGCGAGCAGGGGCACGAGCTGCCGCTCGACAAGTGGGCGCTGATGGTCGGGACGGTGAACGGCTGGGACCCCTGGGCTCACCTCGAGGAGCTCGTCGGCGAGCCGCTCGACCGCGAGACGCTGAACGAGCGCCGCTACGCGCACGAGCTTTCGCTGCTCGAGACCGAAGAGCTGCGCCCGGGGATCCTCGACTACCTCGCCGCGGCCGAACGGCACGGATTGAAGCGCGCGATCGTCTCCAGCGCGTCGCGCGCGTGGATCGACATGCACCTCGAGCGGCTCGAGCGCGCAGTCGGCTGGGACACGATTGTCACCGCAGACCACGACGCGGAGCGTGCGAAGCCCCGGCCGACGCTCTACCTCGAAGCGCTCGCCGAGCTCGGTGTCGACGCGGACGAGGCGATCGCGTTCGAGGACTCCCCGAACGGCGCGAAAGCGGCGAGGGCCGCCGGGATCTACGTCGTCGGGATCCCGAACGCCGTCACCCGCGACCTGGGCCTCGCCGACGCCGCGGACACGGTCGTCGACTCGCTCGCGGAGCTGCCGCCCGAGGAGCTGCTCGCGAGGTTCGCGTGACCGAGTTCCCCTGGGTGATCCGCGAGCACGTGCGCTTCCGAGACTGCGACGCGATGGGCCACGTGAACAACGCCGTCTACTCGACCTACCTCGAGCAGGCGCGGATCGCGATCCTCGGCGGGCTCGAGCCGTTCATCCTCGCCCGTGTCGAGATCGACTTCCAGGCCGAGCTGCGCTCGGGCGAGGAGATCGAGGTGCGCAGCCGCTGCTCGCACGTCGGCACGAAGAGCTTCACCCTCGACCACGAGATCTGGGCCGGCGACCGGCGGGTCGCCGCTGCGAAGAGCGTGCTGGTCGGGTACGACTACGACATGGGCGCGTCGGTTGCGCTCACCGAGAACCAGAGGAGGCGATTGGCCGCATGAGCGTTTACGAGCGCACGACCCTTTCGAACGGACTGCGCGTGCTGACCGCGCCGCTCGACCACGCGCAGTCGGTTGCCTGCTACATCATGCTCGCGGCCGGCTCCCGCTACGAGAACGAGACGAACCGCGGCATCGCGCACTTCAGCGAGCACATGTTCTTCAAGGGGACCGAGAAGCGCCCGACCGCGCGCGACCTCTCGATGGAGGTCGACAAGATCGGCGGCGAGTTCAACGCGTTCACCTCGAAGGAGTACACGGGCTACTACATCCGCTGCGCGGGCGAGCAGCGCGACACCGCGCTCGACGTGCTCGTCGACATGCTGCGCAACTCGAAGTTCGACGCAGGCGAGCTCGAGCGCGAGAAGGGCGTGATCCTCGAAGAGATGAACATGTACTTCGACACGCCGCGCGACTACGTCGGCTCGGTGTACGAGGAGCTCGTGTTCGGGTCGAATCCGCTCGGGTGGGAGACGCTCGGCACGCGCGAGACGGTGAGCGGCGCGACACGCGAGACGTTCATGGACTACCTCGGCCAGTGGTACACGCCGCCGCGCATGGTCGTCGGCGTCGCGGGCGCGATCGGCAACGACCTGATCCCGACGCTCGAAGGCCTGCTCGGCGACCTGTCCGGCAACGGCAAGGACCGCGCGGCGCCGTCGGAGGTGACCCGCAGCGAGAAGCCGCGCGTGCGCGTGCATCGCAAGGACTCCGACCAGGCCGCCGTGTGCGTCGGCGTCCCGAGCTACCCGCTCGACCATCCCGACCGTTACGCGCTTCAGCTGCTCGGCACGGTGCTCGGCACCGGAATGTCGTCGCGCCTCTTCCTCGAGGTGCGCGAGCGACGCGGTCTCGCGTACTACGTCTACGCGTACAACAGCTCGTACACCGATGCGGGCACGCTGTTCGCGCAGGGCGGCGTCGATCTCAAGCGCGCGGAGGAAGCGGTCAAGGTGATCGCCGACGAGTTCCGCAAGCTCGCCGACGGGCCCGTGCCGTCCGACGAGCTCGAGAAGGCGCGCGCGCTCGCCAAGGGCCGGTTCGTGCTGCAGACGGAGAGCCCGAACGGGCTGATCCTGTTCGGCCTCCGTCGCGAGGTGCTCGAAGGGAAGGCGGCGGAGCCCGAGGAGCTGCTTGCCGGCCTCGATGCGGTGACCGCGGAGGACGTGCAACGCGTCGCCCGCGACATCATCGAAGGCGAGGGCCTCAACTGCGCGCTGATCGGCCCCTTCGACGACGCGTCGAAGTTCGAAGCGATTCTCGCGTAACTCCGGCGACGGCGCCGATGAAGACCAGCGCCACGGCGAGGAACGAAAGCTGGTTCCAGTGGTAGTGGCCGAGCACGATCATCCGGATCGCGACGCCGAGCGTCACGCCGATGAGCCAGGTCGGGACGAAGCGGCGCGTGACGTACGCGACCGCGAGCCACGATGCGAGCAGCGGCACGAGGTCTGCTGCGTAGCCGCCGACTGACACTCCACCGTCGTGGTTGAACTGGCCGATCGTCGCGAAGGCGACGATCGCCACCGTCCCCGAGACGGCCTGCTGCCTCAGAGGAACCCGCGCACGCCGCGGAAGTCGCTCGTCCGCACCGGGACGATGCGCACTTCGCTGCGGGAGTTCGGCGCTTCGACCATCTGGCCGTTGCCGATGTACATCGCGACATGGCCGACGACCGGGTGCTCGTAGAAGAGGAGGTCGCCGGGGAGCATCGCGTCGAGTGACACCGGCTTGCCGGCTGCGAACTGCGCGTCGGCGTCGCGCGGGATCGTGATCCCGTGCGCGCGATACGCGGCCCACGTC
>Ga0209577_10006143_pt1 | contig 11132 bp, 9 predicted proteins | sample GraSoiAngelo_109_FD_185874 | JGI IMG/M metagenome (GOLD analysis project Ga0209577, IMG submission 185874) | Grasslands soil microbial communities from the Angelo Coastal Reserve, California, USA - 14_0903_12_20cm (SPAdes) (version 2) | ecosystem: Environmental > Terrestrial > Soil > Grasslands ... | reverse complement strand
CTTGATGTCCAACTTCAACGCCGGGAGCGGGTGTCCCGCGCGCAGCGCGTCCTTATAAAATTCCGGCAGGCTCTTCTTCACGAACTCGTCGGCGTAAGCCTCTTCGTACACGTCGCCGTGGAGCAGACGCCAGCGACCATGCAGGTTGTTGGCGTCCGCCTCGGAGAGTCCATTGATCGTCAGCTCGCCCATATGGTACTGCGGCCCCTCTTCGACCTGAAGGCGGAAGGCGACGCGCCGGCCCTCGTCGTCGAAGTCGGGCGCGGCCCGGACGCGCGCTTCGAGGTAGCCTTTGCGCGCGTAAGCCTTGCCGACGGCGGCGAGTCCCTTGTCTATCTTGACGCGGTTGGCGACCTCGCGCTCCTTCATGCCGAGCGCGGCGTCCAACTCCTGCGGCGTGAGCGCCGACGCGCCAGACCACACGGCCTTGTCCCAGACGTAGATCGAGCCTTCGTCAACGTACATCGTGACGGCCACGCCCTTTTCACACTCCGCTGTGGTTTCGGGCTTCACCTTCGGCGGCGCGAAGCTGGCGCGCAGGTAGCCTCGCTCCTGGTAGAGCGGCAGCAGGTTGGCCTCGGCAAAGCCCGCGACGAAGGCGCGCGAGTAGTCGTTGTCGAAGATGCCGCCGGACTTCTGCCGGAGCGTCTCTTCGGGGACGGCGCGCGCGCCGACGAAGCTCAGCTTGCAGACGCGCAGCTCCGGCCCCCGCACGCTGTAGAGGTGCTCGACCCTTCGGCCCGACGCGTCCGAAGAGAGCGTGTACTCGACCGTGCCCTCGATCTTGCGCTCGCGCAAAAGGTCTTCGAGCGCCTGCTTGATCTGCTCGGTGACGCCCCCGGCTTCGGGAGCCGTGCCGTCGAAGGTCGGCACACGCCGCTTGACGGCGGCGCGCAGCTCCTCGTCGGTGAACCAGACGAAGTTGTCGAACGAGACGGGCATGCTCGACTTCCGCTCGACGACCGTGAAGGTGACGACGGCCTTGTCGGTCTTACCCTTCACGCTGTAGCCCAGCTTCTCGAAGAGGCCGGACGAGAGCAGGCGGTCAGCCGCGGCGTCCACCTCCTCGATGCTGACCGTCTGCCCGGCCTGTAGGCCGCTCTTCTCCAAAGCCTCCGCCTCCGTCACGCGCGCCAGGCCCTTGAACTCGACACGGTCGAGCTTCAAGGTCTGCTGCGCGCCCTGCTGCTGTTGCTGAGCACACACGCGCGCCGCCGGCATGAGAAGGAGGTACGCGGCGATGAGCGAGAACACGAGCGACGTTTTTAAACGAGGAGGGACAGACAAGCGCACGAGGTTTTCTCCGTTCGATAATGAGTTCGGCAGGGAGCGGAGGTATTTTATCAGCTTCGCGAAGCCGACCGAAATGCTAAGGAGTGATAAGTGATGAGTGATAAGAAAGAGCCGAGGTTTTGTCTTATCACTCATCACTCATCACTTCTTCGTTATGACTTCGCCTCGCGGATGCGCGCGCGCATCTCGCGCACGGCTTCAGATAAACCTGTGAGGACGGCGCGGGCGATGATGTTGTGGCCGATGTTGAACTCGGTGATTTCGGGGACGGCGGCGACCTCCGAGACGTTGCGGTAGGTGAGGCCGTGGCCGGCGGCGACGTGCAGGCCGTACTGCGCGGCGAGCGCGGCGGCTTCGCGCAGTCGTTGGAGTTCGGCGACGGCGCGCGCGCGCCCCTCGGAGTGGATGGCGCGCGCGCCGAGCGTCGCTTCGGCGTAGGCGGCGGTGCAGAGTTCGACCTGCTGCGCGCCCGCCTTCTGCGCCGCCTCGATCTGTCGCGGGTCGGGGTCTATGAAGAGACTGACGAAGAGGCCGCACTCGCGCAGTTGGTCAACCGTGCGGCACACCACGTCGAAGTTGGCGACGGCGTCCAGGCCGCCCTCGGTCGTGATCTCGTCGGGGCGCTCGGCGACGAGCGTAACGGCGTCGGGGCGCGCGTCCGCGGCGACCGTTATCATCTCGTCGGTGGCGGCCATCTCGACGTTGAGGTAGGTCGTGACCGTGCGCCTGAGCGCGTAGATGTCCTCGTCCTGTATGTGGCGGCGGTCGCCGCGCAGGTGGACGGTGACGCCGTCCGCGCCCGCCTCCTCGCACAGCATGGCCGCCGCCACGACGCTCGGCTCCGGCGCGCGCCGCGCCTGGCGGACGGTCGCCACGTGGTCAATGTTGACGTTGAGTCTCGCTGTCATGGGGATTCAACTTTGAGGGGGAGTCTGCGTTCCGGCGACCTTCATCAGCCGCCGCAAGGCTTCGTTCACCGCCTTCGCATCGGGGAATACCGCCGCTACGTCCGGCTCAAGCAGAACCAGATTCGTGCCCTCCCGATAACGCTCGACATATTTGCCGCGCACTCTGCCCTTCAACTGCGAAAGGTCATATTCGGGCCGCAACTCATCTTCTTCCGGTTTAGCTTCGACTTTCTTCATAAAATTCTCTCTCACCGCGAGTCGGCTCGCGTGCGCTTACGATGCGGACGACCTCTCCGTCATCCGTATGCGACACGATTAACATTCTACGTCTTTCCGATATGCCGATGATAATGAAGCGGCGTTCTTCCTTTGAATGGTCTGGGTCGTCAAACGTATCTGAGAGCGGGTCGCCGAAGACGGTAGCGGCCTCTTCAAAAGAGACGCCGTGCTTTACAAGATTACCGACGGCCTTGTTTTCATCCCACTCAAATCGCATAGCTCGAATAACGCCGAATGATTCTGCTCTTAAATTCTCTGCCCGGCGAGTTCGGGCGATGCGTCGCTCTCGATTCCCGCGCCGTCGCCGGTCAGCGCCCGGCGGTCTTTGACGCGGGCGGCGGCCTCGCGTGCGCGCGCGATGGCAGAGTCGTAGAGGCCGCGGCGCGCGTTGGTGCGAATCTGGCGCAGCTCGCCGAAGCCTTGGAGGCCGCCACGGAAGCTCACCGAGCCGCCCGCCACGTCGTTCCAGCGGACGGGGTATTCGAGCATGCGGAGTCCGGCGCGGTGGGCGATGAAGAGCAGTTCCACGTCGAAGCCGAAGCGGTCAATCAGCGCGCCCTCGACTACCGCGCGGCACACGTCCATGCGGAAGGCTTTGAAGCCGCATTGCGTGTCCTTGAAGGGCATGCCCGTAAGCATTCGCATCACGCGGTTGAAGACGCGACCGCTCTGCTCGCGCGTCCAGGGCTGGTGCGTGCCGATAAGCTCCCGGTCGAGCGCGCGCGAGCCGAGCACGATGTCGTACTGACCGGAGCGTATCGGCCCGACGAGCTTGGGCGTCTCCGTGATGGGCATCGAGAGGTCTGCGTCGAAGAAGGCGGCTACGCGAGAGCGCGCCGCGAGCAGCCCGGTGCGGACGGCGTTACCTTTGCCGCGGTTCGGCTCGACGCGTATGACACGGCCCTCGACATTGCCCCGCGCGCGCGCGGCGAAGACCTCTTCGGCCACGCGGCTCGTCTCGTCCTTCGAGCCGTCGTCAACGACTATGACTTCGCCGCCGCCGGCCTGCTCGCCCAGATAAGTCAGAATCTCGCGCAGGGTCTTGCCGATGCGCGCCGACTCGTTGTAAGCGGGGATGACGATGGAGAGGGATGAAGACATCAGTTCTCTAAAACCTTCGACGGAATCTCGGACGCAGGTTGGTCACAAGGCTTGCTCTTGGGTGAACGCTTGTGGCCTAACGGCCTGTCGCCGAATATAGCACAGCCGGGCGCTGCGACGCCCGCCGCTGCCGCAGGCGGTACTGACCTTTCCTGAACCCCCTCGCCTGCTGCGTTGAACGTGCTTGCGGTGGTAAAATTTCTTCACCCCCAGTGGAACGACCGTAAGATCAAGCGAGGTTCGGGAGCAGCACATGAGCAAAAGGACATTCGGGCGCACAGCCGCCGCAACAGTCATTGTCGCCGCCACGCTCGTCGGCGGCATCTGGGGGAGCCGCGCCTTCAGCCAGACGGACACAGGCACGCAGCGCGTCGAGTCGGCCTACACCGAGGCGCTTTCAGTCATCTCGGACAACTACGTCGAGCCGGTTGACTACGGGAAGGCGAACGAGGCCGCCATCCAGGGCATGCTCTGGACGCTCGACCCGCACTCGAACTACTTCAACCCCGAAGAGTACCGGCGGCTCATGCAGGATCAGGAGTCGCGCTTCAGCGGGATAGGCGTCTCGATACTTCGCCACCGCGACGGCGTCTATGTCCAGACGCCGATTGAGGGGACGCCCGCGGCGCAAGCGGGCCTTCGGTTCGGCGACCGCATCGTCGAGGTGGACGGACGCGACGCGCGCGACTGGACGACGCAGGCCGTCTCGCAGGCCGTGCGCGGCCCCGAAGGCGAGCCGGTCACGATCAAGGTCGAGCGCGCCGGCAGCCAGGCCCCGCTCTTCTTCACCATCAAGCGCGGGAGCGTGCCCCAGCCCTCGATCCGCAACGCCTTCATGGTGCGCCCCGGCGTCGGCTACGTCGGACTGACCGGCGGCTTCACGCAGACGACTTCCGACGAGCTGGCGGCGGCGCTTGAGGAGTTGAGCAAGCAGGGCATGCAGCAGCTCGTCCTCGACATCCGGAACAACCCCGGCGGTCTTCTCCCGCAGGCGATCATGGTGGCGAGCCGCTTCATCGGTCGCGGCAAGCCGATAGTTTCTGTCCGCAGCCGCGACGAGGAGAGCAACTACGTCTATAAGAACACGCTCTACGACCCGGTTGACTACCCGCTCGTCGTGCTTACGAACGGCAACTCGGCCTCGGCCTCCGAGATCGTCGCCGGGGCGATTCAGGATCACGGTCGCGGTCTCATCGTCGGCGAGACCACGTTCGGCAAGGGACTCGTCCAAAGAGTCTTCAACCTCCCCTTCGGCGCGGGACTCACCCTGACGACGGCGCACTACTACACGCCCTACGGTCGCCTGATTCAACGCTCCTACGCGAGCGGCTCGCTCTACGACTATTACAACCACGAGAATGCCAACGCCGCGCCGACGCCGCAGTTGCCCCCGAACCCGACCAGTCCCGTGGCCCCGAACGCGCCGCTAACTCAACCGACGCCGCAGCCCACGCCCGCCGCGACGCCGTCGGGGCCGCCCGTCAAGACCGCGGGCGGGCGCGTCTTCTACGGCGGCGGCGGCATCACGCCCGACTACACCGTTAAGCCGCTCGAAGTCACCACGCCCGTGCGCGCGCGCATCTACGAAGAAGCCTTCTACTTCACGCGCCAGCTCGTCGGCGGGCAGATTGCCGGCCTCGAAAGTTATCGGCTTAACGCCGAGCCGCAGTTCGGGCGTAACCCGCGCCCCACAGACCTGCCCGTCACGGACAAGGTCGTCGAAGCCTTCCGCGACTTCGCCAAGCGCGACGCGGAGAGCGGACTGAAGCCCGCGCAGATCGAGCGCGGACTCGACTACGTGAAGCTGCGCATCCGCGAGGACATCGTCAACGCGGCCTACGGCGGCGACGCCGCCACACGCTTCCTCCTGGAGGGCGACCCGCAGCTCGCGCGCGCCCTCGAACTCTTCCCCGAAGCGAAGGCGCTCGCCGAGAACGTCGGCAGGCGACAAGCCTCCGAGTGACGCGGCGCGAGGAGCGTTTGTATGTCGAACCCCATGCCCGCAATCTTCTTCGGGCACGGCAATCCTCTGAACGCGCTGCTCAGCAACGCCTACACAGAAGGGTGGGCCGCCGTCGGGCGCGACATACCCCGGCCACGCGCCGTGCTCTGCGTGTCCGCGCACTGGTACGTGCCGGGCACGGCGGTCACGGCCAGCGGCGCGCCGCGCACCATCCACGACTTCGGCGGCTTCCCGCGCGAGCTTTACGAAGTTCAGTACCCCGCGCCCGGCGACCCCGTGCTGGCGAATCGCGTCCGCGAGCTGCTCGCGCCGACGCCCGTTAGTCTCGACTACCGCTGGGGCCTCGACCACGGCGCGTGGTCTGTCCTCTGCCACGTCTTCCCCGGCGCGGACGTGCCCGTCGTGCAGCTCAGCATAGACGAGACGCAGCCCGCCGACTTTCACTACGAGATGGCGAAGCGGCTCGCCCCGTTGCGCGACGAGGGCATCCTCGTCGTGGGGAGCGGCAACCTCGTGCACAACCTGCACGCATACGCCTGGGGCCGCCACAAGGTCGAGCCGTTCGACTGGGCCGTGCGGTTCGAGGAGCGCGCGCGCGAGCTTCTGCTCGCGGGGAACGACACGCCGCTCGTCAACTACGAGACGATGGGACGCGACGCGCTGCTCTCGGCCCCCACGCCCGACCACTACCTGCCGCTGCTCTACGTCGTCGCGCTCCGCAGGGATGGCGAGCGCGTGACCTTCCCCGTCGAGGGGGTGGACGGCGGCTCGATCTCGATGCTGTCGGTGCGGATCGGCTGAACCAGCCGGGGCGCGAGGTGCGGCGCGGCGTCGTGCCATCGGGCGTCGTGCGCTTTTGCGCGGCGATGGTGGGCGAGTTCGTGCGGGCCGGGCGGGGCTACCGCCGGCTCACGTGTCGGGACGGTCTATGCGGATGTTCTGGCGATGGGCGCGAGATGAATGGGCCTGTCCGCTCGACCTCGTTAAGACTTTTTCAGGATGAACGCGGGCAGGTCAACCTGAACCAGACTTCCGTGCCCCGAAATCTCGACCTGTCCGAGATCGTTTACGTTCAGGCTTAGCTCGCCGCCGCCCTCGTAGCGGTACTCGCACTCTTCGCCCTGGTATCTGATGAGCACGCCCCACGTCGCCCTGCTGAAGCCCGCCAGCTTTCTCTCGCCGATGTCAATCAGGTGGATTTCGCCCGCGCCGGGTATGGCGAGCCGGAAGTTGCCCAGATTCTTGAACGACGCCTGCGGCATCCCCTTGTGGAAGGAGCCGTTTTCTTTAGCCGAATGGTACGGCAGCGGATCGTAGTATTGAGTCTGTATCTTGAGTGTGTACACGTTTCACCTCGTCTGCGGAAGGGTTTGGGATAAGGCATCTCGGCTAAGGTTCGAGGGCCGGGTTTGGAGTCGTTCTGGTCGAACCCCCCGACATCCTGACGCGAGGCCGCTGTTTATACTCGAATCGCCGCCCGCGTTCAAGCTTAAAGTTTCGGCCCGACCCTCCACTCTCTCCGCCTACCTTCCGGCGCGCGCGCCTGCGCGCCTCCTGGCCGCGGGCCGCGGCTGCTTCGGCTGTCCGATGAGCGGCTCCGTGTGGCCGTCGGCGAGCGCCCGCCCCTGCTCGATGCTGCTCGCGGGGACGACGAACTTCGTCCGGCGCGTGACGCTGTCAATCATCTTCTGCAAGGTCTCGTCGTCCACCGCCGAGTCGTCAACGCCGCTCGTCTTCAGTTCGTCGCGCAGGCGCGCGACGGTGTTCGTGCGGCGGTCGTAAACGTCCGGGTAGATGTAGAGCACTCGGCCCTCGACGACGAGCGTGTCGTAGTTGATGTCGAAGCGGAGCGGAGTGTCGAGCGCGACGGCGAGCGTGCGCGTCGAGCGCTTCGCCTGCTCGATCCGCTTGCTTGAGACGGGCAGACTGCGCGCCGCGACGATCTTCTCCGCGAGGTCGTAGAGGTCTGCGCGCAGCATCCTGACGCAGCCGTGCGAGACGAGGTTGCCGAGGTTGCTCGGCCCCGTCGCCTGATGAATCAGGTACGCGTCGCCGAGCGGGATTTTCAGCTTGCCGAGCGGGTTGCGCGGGTCGCCCGCCTTGATGACCTCGCCGGGACGCACGCCCTTGTGCGTTCCGACCCAGTCGCTCGCGGGCGGAATCCACGGCGGATTCCAGATGATCTCCCGCGCCTCGCGCTCGCCGATGTAGATCGGGTACTGCTTCATCCCGACGCCGACCGTGTACGACTTCACCTCCTTGCCGTTCTGCCACAGCGTCAGCCGGAACGAGGGCACGTTCAGCGTTAACTTGATGTCGGGCTGCCCCGGCTCGAACTCCGCGCGCTCGATGTGCCCGCCCGTCAGCTTGTCGGAGCGCTCCGACTCGAAGCGGTCGTAGCGGATGAAAGTTTGCTGTTGACTGAAGACCGTGTGCGACGCGGCGGACGCGAGCAGCAGGAGCGCGAGCGCCGACGATTTAAGAATCCGACTTGCGAACATGAATGCCTTCTCCCTCCTCGACTAACTTTCGGCCCGCGCTTCGGAAGGGAGAGCAGCGCGCGGCGTCCTGGGTTCTCTAACGGGGGATAAAAAGGGGTTGATACTGTTATCTAATGAAAGTGCTATCCGGCGCAAGTCAAGAGCAGTGCGGCGGGCGCGCTCGGAAGTCCTCGCCTTCAGAACCCGATGACGCGGAAGTAGAGCAGCGCGGCCTGGACGATGCCGATGAAGAAGCCGATGCCGAGGCCAAACAGCTCGATGGTTCGGAGGTGGTGCTTGGCGACCGAGAGCACGAGGTCTTCGAGCTTCTTGATGGGGTAGCCCGAAACCTTCTCGCGCACGATGCCGCCGATGTCGAACTCGGCGATGGCTCCGGGCAGCCGCTCGCGCGCCGCGGCGGTGATGCGTTCGGTGAGCACTTCGCTCGCGCGCCTGACCTTCTCTTCGGGCACGAGGTCGCCGACCCGCCCGATGGGCGCGACCAGGAGTTTTTCGACCTGTGCGGTCAGGATCGAGTTGATCGTGCGCGCCGTCTCGTCGCGTGAGAGAACACCCATCAGGCCGCGCGAGAGGAAACTCTTCAACTGCTCCGCCGAGTCGGGCCGCGCGTGTTCGAGGAGCGCGCGCAGGGAGTGGGGTTTGAGGCGCTGGAGCGCGTCCGTGGCGTAGGCCGACACGGAGGTCGAAAGCTCGGTGCTGCGCGCGACGGCGAGGATGCGCTCCGCTATCTGGTCTTTAACCATGCCCAGCCTGTCGGGCGAGATGTTGCCTACAAGCTCGTTGACGGGCCGTGCGAGCACGCCGTCAATCGTTGAGTTGAGGAAGTCTTCGGCCTGGCGCTCGAACGCCTCGCCGCTCAAGTATTCCCCGACGCGCTTCGGCAGCGTCTTGTTGACGAGGTCGTCAACTTCGTGGTGGACGCGCTCGCGCGAGATGAAGATTTTTTTGAAGAAGGAGAGCTGCTGGTAGTAGTCGTCAACCTCGCGCTTGATGAGCGCGCCGATCTGCTTGCGCGTGCCCTTGTTCGTGGCGATGTCGGTGAGGTGCTGGACGATGGGCGGAACCTGGCCGTCAATGCGCTCCTTGATGACGGCCACGGTGTCGGGCGTGAACATCTCGGCGAGGGTGGCGCGGCTCGCGGCCAACTCGTCAACGCGCCCGGAGACGAACTCCTTCACCTTCGACTCGAAGCCGCGCTCGGTGACGACGCCGCGGAAGCGGTTCTCGACGAATCCCAAGACCTGCTCGAACGTTTCCGGGCTGACGGTCTCGCCCAGGCGCTGCGACAGAATCTCGTCAACGCGCTTGTCCACGAAGCGGCTGATTGCTTCCGCGGTCTCCTCGCTCTTCAAGACGCCTGCGATATGCTCGGCGATGCGCAGTTGCAGCGCCGCGAGCGCGTCGAGCACGGGCGCGCGCACCTGGCGGGGGATGGCGTCGAGGAAGGTAGCGTAGTTTCTGTCGAGCAACTCGTCGGTGTAAGAGCCGACGAAGCTCTCGACCTTGCGCCGGAAGAAGCCCGTCTCGAAGAGCGCGTGCACGACCGTCTCCTGCGAGACCAACTCGTTGCCGACGGCGTTGCCGATGGTCTGCGCCAGCCGCTCGCGGTGGCGCGGGATCATGCCCTGCGGCCAGACGGTGACGCCCAAAAATTTGACGGGCCGGTGCGGGCGGAAGAGCATCCGCACGGCGAGCCAGGCCGCCCCGTAGCCGTGGATCGTGGCGACGAAGATGATCAGGAACAGCTCGAACCACTTGCTGTGGACGACCTCACGAACCCACTCGATGGCGAGCACTCCTTACGGCGCACGCGGCGAAGATTTGGAAGGGGACGAGTGAGATGCTAAACGCAACCGGCGGAGAGCGTCAAATGAGAAGGCAAAAGCAAAAAGGCAAAATTGAAGCAGCCGCGCACGAGGCGATGTTAGTGCAGATGTCTGAGGCGGCGATAAAACGTTAGCCCGCTGTTCGGGCCACTTGGCTAGGATCAGCAGCCGCCTGCGGCTGCTTTTCACTTTTGCCTTTTGCCTTTTTACTTTTGCCTTCAGCGAGGAGGTCGGCGAGCGCGCCCTCAAGGTTCGTGTAGATGAACTTGAAGTTGCGCTCGACGAGGCGGTCGGGGATGCAGCGCCGGCCCGTGAGCGCGAGGTCGGCCTCTGTCCTCATCAAGAACGAGCCGAGGCGCACGAGCCAGGCGGGCACGCGCGGACTCCAAGGGCGCTTCAGGGCGCAGCGCAGCTCGCACATGAACTCCGCGTTCGTCACCGGCGACGGCCCCGTCGCGTTGAAGACGCCCCGCGCGTCGTCGCGCTCGACCGACCAGAGGACGAGGCGGCAGAAGTCGCGCACGTGCAGCCAGCTTATGTACTGTCGGCCCTCGCCGGTCGTGCCGCCGAGGTGAAGTCTGGCGAGCCGCGCGAGACGGGGAAGCGCGCCGCCATCGCGGCCCAAAACGAAGCCGATGCGCAGCAGAACTTTTCTCGTCGCCGGCAGGTCGAGCGAGTTAAACGCGTGCTCCCAGCGCAGGCACACTTCGACGGGAAAGCCGCGGCCCGCGGGCGCGCCCTCGTCGCACACGCGCCGCCCGGCGTCGCCGTAAATCGCGAGCGAGCCGGCCTGCACCAGAACCTTCGGCGGCACTTCGCATGCGCGGATCGCGCGCCCGACGGCCTCGACCGAACGGACGCGCGACTCGACTATCTCGCGACGGTTCTTCGGCGTGTGTCGGCAGTCAACGCTCCGGCCCGCGAGGTTAACGACCGCCGCCGCGCCCTCAAGCTCGCGCGCCCACTCCCCTTGAGTCCGCCCGTCCCACACGACCTGCCGCACACGCGTTGAACTCTTCCCGGCTTTGCGTGCGAGTACAATTACTTCATAGCCCGCGCGCGCAAGCTCGCCCGCCAACGCGCGACCGAGAAAACCGCTGCCGCCCGCCAGAACGATTCGTCTTCCAGACATGACCTCGACACCTCCCTCGCGCCTCCCGCCGGAGAGCGCCTTCACCTGGGAGTTAGTCAAGCGTCATGCCGCGCAGCGGCGAGTCTCTTAACACGAGATTTTGAGTTGAAGTTTGCGGCGCGCTGCGGC
>Ga0209577_10006141_pt1 | contig 11133 bp, 11 predicted proteins | sample GraSoiAngelo_109_FD_185874 | JGI IMG/M metagenome (GOLD analysis project Ga0209577, IMG submission 185874) | Grasslands soil microbial communities from the Angelo Coastal Reserve, California, USA - 14_0903_12_20cm (SPAdes) (version 2) | ecosystem: Environmental > Terrestrial > Soil > Grasslands... | reverse complement strand
GCGCGCCCGGCTGCTCGGCCTTCCGGTTGCCGCCCTTGGTGCAGATCTGCCGCCGGTGACGGACGGGACTGCGGGCAGGGGCCCGGCCAAGCCCATCGACGACGCCGTCGTCGTCGATCTGTCGTCGCTCTGGGCCGGACCCCTGTGCGGGCACGTGCTGCAACTGGCAGGCGCCCATGTGGTCAAGGTCGAGTCCCCAGGGCGTCCTGACGGGGCCCGTCGCGGACCGCGCCAGTTCTTCGACCTCCTCAACGGCGGAAAGGAGAGCGTCGCCCTCGACTTCCACGACCCGGCACTGCAGAAGCTGGTCGCCGACGCCGACGTCGTCATCGAGTCGTCGCGGCCGCGCGCCCTGCAGCAGTTCGGCATCGGCCCGAGCGCCGACCAGGTGTGGCTGTCGATCACCGCCTACGGCCGGCACTCCAACGGGGTCGGCTTCGGCGACGACGCCGCCGTGGCCGGAGGCCTCGTCGTCTGGGACGAAGCCGGGCCGTGCTTCTGTGTCGACGCCGTGGCTGACCCGCTGACGGGCCTCACCGCCGCCGAGCTCTGTCTGGCCGCGCTCGAGCATGGCCGGCGGGGCCTCATCGATGTCCCGCTCGCCGGCGTCGCCGCCCGCTTCGCAGGCCCGACCCTGGGCGTGCCGTCCGACGTCGAAGCCGCGTCCCCTCGAGCGCGCCCGTCGACATGACCGTGGTGTTCCGCGACGTCGAGGTCTCGGGCCGGTGCGTCGACGTGCGCGTCGACGGCGCGACCGTCGCCGAGGTCGGCGAGGACATCGACGCCGGCGGCGCCGAGGAAGTCGACGGTCGAGGCGGCGCCCTTCTCTCCGGGCTCCACGACCATCACGTCCACCTGCTCGCCATGGCTGCCGCCGACCGCTCCGTCGAGCTGGCCGGGCTCGCCGACGGCGCCGCCATCGCCGGCGCCCTGCGAGCCGCGGACGCCTCGTTGCCCGCGGGCGTCTGGCTGCGTGCTGTCGGCTGGCACGGCCCGCAGCTGGACCGCGTCGCCCTCGACGCCGCCGTGGCCGAGCGCCCCGTGCGGGTGCAGCACCGCTCCGGCGCCCTCTGGGTGCTCAACACCCGAGCGCTCGACGCCGTCGGTCTCGACGCGCCCGACGGCCGCCTCTTCCGCATGGACGACGTCCTCCGGACGCGGGTCCCTCCGGAAGCAACCCCCGATGTGGCGGCCATCGGACGACGTCTCGCGTCCTACGGGCTCACCGGTGTCACCGACGCCACGCCGACCGACAGACCCACCGACATCGCCCTGCTCGAGCGTTCGGGACTCGACGTGCTGGCCATGAGCGCGCCCGCGCTGCCCTTCGACGGGAACGGCCCGGCCAAGATCCTGGTCGCCGACCACGCCCTGCCGAGCATCGACGACCTCGTCGAGCAGATGCGGTCGGCCCGCGCCAGCAGGCGGCGCATCGCCGTGCATTGCGTGACCGCCGCCTCCCTCGTCCTCGCTCTCGCCGCCTTCGACGTCGTCGGCGTCGAGCGCGGTGACCGCGTCGAGCACGGCTCGGTCATCCCCGACGACGTGGTGTCCGCATTGGCAACGCGCCAACTCACGGTCGTCACCCAGCCCAACTTCATCGCCGAGCGGGGCGACGACTACCTGGCTGAGGTCGAGGACAGCGACCAACCGTTCCTGTACCGGTGCCGCTCGCTCCTCGACGCCGGCGTGCCGGTGGCCTTCGGCACCGACGCCCCCTTCGGCGACGCGGACCCCTGGAAGGCCGTCGCCGCTGCGGTGAACCGGCGCACGGCCGGCGGCGCCACCGTCCTCGCCGAAGAGGCCGTCGACCCCGTTACCGCGCTCTCGCGGTTCCTCTCGCCCGCGGACGAACCCGGCGGTCCGCCGCGCCGTGTCGAGACAGGAGCCGAGGCCGACCTTGTCCTGCTCGACGCACCGCTCGGCGAAGTGCTCGCCGAGCCGTTGGCGGAACGAGTGCGGATGACGCTGCGCGCCGGCGAGGTCCTCTTCTGCCGCTGAGGTCTCCGGGCAGGCGACGCGCTAATCATGGTGTCCATGGAGTTGAAGACGGGGGAACGGCTACGCAGCGCCGCGGACACCACCGAGGTGATCGTGGTGCGTGCACCCAGCGAGCCGGTCGACCTGCGGTGCGGCGGGCATCCGATGGTCGCGCTCGACGCCGAGGCGCCCAGTGCGTCGGTCGAGGCCGGGTTCGACGAGGGCACACAGTTGGGCAAGCGGTACGAAGACGAGGGTTCGGGTCTCGAGATCCTGTGCACCAAGCCGGGCCCGGCGTCGCTGTCCATCGGCGCCGACCCGCTGCACATCAAAGGCGCCAAGCCCCTCCCCAGCTCGGACTGACCCCGCCGGCGTGAACATCGCTCTCCTCCTGGAGATGGCTGCCGAGGGAGCGCCGGACCGCGTGGTGGTCGGCTCCAGAGACGACGGCCTCACCGCCGCCGAACTTCTGCAACGAAGCCGCCGGGCGGCGCAGCAGTTCCAGGTCATGGGCGTCGAACGAGTCGGCGTCGTCGACGTCAACTCCGAGGCCGTTCCCGTCACCCTGTTCGGCGCCGCCATCGCCGGCATCCCCTTCGCGCCGGTGAACTACCGGCTGCCCGACGACCAGCTGCGCGCCCTCGTCGCCCGCCTGGCGCCGGGCGCGGTGGTCGCCGGTCCGGACATCGAGCCGCGCGTCGCATTCGTCGACGGTGTCGAGGTCCTGGCCCGGAACGCCTTCCTCGACGGTGTCGCGACCGCGACGGACGGGGGCGAGCCTCCGTTCGTCGACCCCGACGACATCGCCGTCCTCCTGTTCACGAGCGGCACCACCGGCGACCCGAAGGCGGCGGTGCTCCGCCACCGTCACCTCACGTCGTACGTCTTCGCGACCGTCGAGTGCCTCGGCGCGGGCGACGACGAGGCCCAGCTCGTCAGCGTGCCGCCCTACCACGTCGCCGGCCTGACATCGGTGCTCACGTCGGTCTACGCCGGCCGCCGCATCGTCTACCTGCCCGCCTTCGACGCCGAGGCGTGGGTCGCCACCGCCGAGGCCGAGCGCATCACCCAGGCCATGGTCGTGCCGACCATGCTGCGCCGCATCGTCGACGTCATCGAGGAGCGGGACGTGACCTTGCCCTCGCTGCGCCTCGTGTCCTACGGCGGTGGGCACACGCCGCTCGACCTCATCGAGCGGGCCATGAAGGTGCTCCCCGACGTCGACTTCGTCAACGCCTACGGCCTGACCGAGACCAGCTCGACGATCGCCGTGCTCGATCCCGACGACCATCGCGCCGCCTTCGCCAGCAGCGACCCCGGCGAACGCAAGCGCCTCGGCTCGGTCGGCCGTCCGCTACCGACCGTCGAACTCGAGGTCCGCGGCCCCGACGGCGATGCCGTCCCCGCCGGGGAGCGGGGCGAGATCTACGTGCGGGGCGAGCAGATCGCCGGCGAGTATCTCGGTCGCAGCGTGCTCGTCCAGGGCGGGTGGTTCCCCACCAACGACGCCGGCTACCTCGACGGCGACGGCTTCCTCTATCTCGACGGCCGCCTCGACGACGTGATCGTGCGCGGCGGCGAGAACCTCTCGCCCGGCGAGATCGAGGAGACGCTGCTCTCGCACCCGGCGGTCGCGGAAGCCGCCGTCGTCGGCGTACCCGACCCCGAGTGGGGCGAAGGCGTCGGGGCCGTGATCGTGCTGCGGCCGGGCGCAACCGTCACCGACGAGGAGGTCCGGTCGTGGGTCCGAGAGCGGCTGCGCTCGACCAAGGCGCCCCAGGTCGTCGAATTCAGGGACGCCCTCCCCTACACCGAGACCGGCAAGCTCCTCCGGCGGGTGCTGCGGGACGAGCTCCGGGGTCCCGCCGTCGGCTGATCTCCCGCTTGGCGAGCTGGCGCAGGGACCGCCCGGCCGCTTGTCGAATACCAGGGGGTACCTGGGAGGGAGATTTGCGTCGAATCGCGGTAGTCGCCGCCATCGCCATGCTGCTCGTGGGCGTGCCGGCCAGGGCGCTTGCCAAGGGCGGGCCGGGATCGGCGTGCGCCACGTCCCGCCTGCTGCTCCTGTCGGCCTTCCCGGCCGAGATGGGCCAGATCATGAAGGCCACCCACCTGGACAGCACCGACCCGATCCGCTCGCCCGCTCCCGAGAGCAAGGAGTTCTGGACGGGCACGCTCGACGGCAAGCCCGTGATCGAGGCGCTGACGGGCATCGGGCCCGTGAACGCCACGCACACGACGACGGCCGCCTTCGGGATCTTCGATGGTGTCCACAATCCCGACTGCATCACCAGCGTCGCCTTCTCGGGCGTGGCCGGCGCCGGTAGCGACACGTACGGAGGCACGCCGAGACAGTCGCGCATCGGCGACGTGACCGTGCCCGACCGCTGGACGACCGACGGCGGACGAACGTGGTCGACGGCAACCCCGGCCCTGCTCGATACGGCCGCCAAGGTCGCGCCGACCGTCGCCCTGCAGAACACCACCCCGCTCGCGGACTACGCGTGCGCGTGTGTCGACGCCGGCACCATCCCCGGCGTGACGTTCCCGTACACGCCCGTTGTGCTGTTCCACGGTGACGGCTCGACCACCGACCCCTTCGGCGGCCACGCCGCCCCCTGCCTCCAGCACGGCGGCGACCTTGCCGGCTGTGAGCCATGCCCGGCGGCGCTCGGAACCTCGCCCGATCCCATGCGATTCGTGACCGGCATGGAGGGCATCGCCGACCCCGGCTTCATCACTGGCCTGTTCGCCCTGGCCGGTGGATCGGGTGGCAACTTCATCGAGAGCGACGAGGAGACGGGCGCGGTGGCGGCCGTCGTCAACGCCCACGGCGTGCCGTTCATCGGGTTCCGCGGCATCTCCGACGGCACGGCCGATCCGTTGATGATTCAGAACCTGCCCTTCCCGTCCCAGTTCCTCGTCTATATGCAGCTGGCCGCCGACAACGCGGCCAAGCTGACCCTGGCGTTCGTCAACGCCTACCACATCCCGCACCACGCATAGATTGCCTGCGATGCAAGGAGAGGCCAGCGTCCACATGGACGCGCCGGTCGAGCGGGTCTGGGACCTCGTCTCCGACGTCACCCGCATCGGCGAGTTCAGCCCCGAGACGTTCGAGGCCCAGTGGACCAAGGGCGCCACCGGGCCCGCTGTCGGGGCCTGGTTCAAGGGCCACGTGAAGCGCAACCAACGCGGCCCGACGTACTGGACCCAGTGCCAGGTCACCAAGTGCGAGCCCAACACCGCGTTCGAGTTCTCGGTGATGACGGCCGGCCGGCCCGTGAACACGTGGGGCTACCGCCTCCAGCCCGCCGGCGGCGGCACCGACGTCACCGAGTACTTCCATCTGAGCGAGAACATCGGCACCCGCATCTACTGGAAGCTGCTCGGCCGGCTCCGCGGCAAGACCAACGAGAACGGCATGCGCGCCACCCTCGAGCGCATGAAGGCGGTCGTCGAGCGCCGAGCGGCCTGACCGCACTCTGGAACCCGGCCAGATTTGGACTCACTCCAGAATCGCCGTTAGGGTTCGGGCGTGCCCGGGGAGACAACCGTCGACAGCGATGCCCTTCTCCGCCGGCACGGCCTCCAGGTGACCCCCCAGCGTCTGGCCGTCCTGCGAGCGGTGTCCACCAGACCGCACAGCACGGCGGACGACATCGACAAGCTCGTGCGGGCCGAGATCGGCGCCGTCTCCCGCCAAGCGGTGTACGACGCCCTCGGCATCCTCACGGAAAAGGGCGTCCTCAGGCGCATCCAGCCCGCCCGGTCCCCGGCCCGCTACGAGGACCGGGTCGGTGACAACCATCACCACCTCATCTGCCGAAGCTGCAACCGGATGGTCGACGTCGACTGTGCGGTGGGCTACACGCCGTGCCTGACCGCCGCCGACGACGCCGGGTACGAGATCGACGAAGCCGAGGTCATCTTTTGGGGCCGCTGCCCCGAGTGTGTTGCGACGTCGAGGGTTCCGAGCGATGACAAGAGATCACTGAGAAGGGAGAAGCGACGTGTCTGACCGCAGCGAAAGCGAAAACCCGGCGATCCCCAGTCCCACCCCCAAGGCGCACCGGCCCATGAAGAACCAGGACTGGTGGCCGAACCAGCTGGATCTGTCGGTGCTTCAGCAGCACTCGACCAAGTCCAACCCGATGGACGAGGGCTACAACTACGCCGAGGCGTTCAAGACCCTGGACCTCGACGCGCTGCGGAAGGACGTCCTCGACGTGATGACGACGTCACAGGACTGGTGGCCGTCCGACTATGGCCACTACGGGCCGCTCTTCATCCGGATGACGTGGCACCAGGCAGGCACGTACCGCATCCACGACGGCCGGGGGGGCGGGGGCGACGGCGCCCAGCGCTTCGCGCCGCTCAACAGCTGGCCGGACAATGCCAGCCTCGACAAGGCCCGCCGGCTGCTCTGGCCGGTCAAGCAGAAGTACGGCCGGACGATTTCCTGGGCCGACCTGCTGGTGTACGCGGGCAACGTCGCCATGGAGTCGATGGGGTTCAAGACGTTCGGGTTCGGCTTCGGGCGGCCCGACATCTGGGAGCCCGAGGAGATCTTCTGGGGCCCGGAGGACACGTGGCTCGGCGACGAGCGCTACAGCGGCGAGCGGGAGCTGGCCGATCCGTTCGGGGCCGTGCAGATGGGCCTGATCTACGTGAACCCCGAGGGACCCAACGGCAACCCTGATCCGCTGGCTGCGGCCATCGACATCCGGGAGACCTTCGGTCGCATGGCCATGAACGACGAGGAGACGGTCGCCCTCATCGCCGGCGGCCACACGTTCGGGAAGTGCCACGGTGCCGGCGACCCCGACCTGGTCGGCCCGGAACCGGAGGCGTGCCCGGTCGAGTACCAGGGCCTCGGCTGGCCGAACGCGTTTGGCACCGGCAAGGGTGCCGACGCCATCACCAGCGGCCTCGAGGGCGCGTGGACCAACGAGCCCACGAAGTGGGACAACGGGTACTTCGACAACCTCTTCAACCTCGACTGGGAACTGACCGAGAGCCCGGCCGGCGCCAAGCAGTGGAAGCCCACGAACCCCGAGGCCCAGCAAGCGGTGCCGTGCGCGCACGATCCGTCGAAGCGAGAAGCGCCGATGATGCTGACGACGGACCTGGCGCTGAAGCTCGACCCGATCTACGGGCCGATCGCCAAGCGCTTCCACGAGAACCCCGACCAGCTCGCCGACGCCTTCGGCCGGGCCTGGTACAAGCTGCTGCACCGCGACATGGGGCCCGTCTCGCGGTTCCTCGGCCCGTTCGTGCCGGAGCCGCAGCTGTGGCAGGACCCCGTCCCCGAGGTCGATCACGAGCTGATCGACAAGAAGGACATCACCGCCCTCAAGCGGACGCTCCTGATGAAGAAGACCGGCCTCTCCATCTCCCAGCTGGTCTTCGCCGCGTGGGCGTCGGCGTCGAGCTACCGCGACACCGACAAGCGCGGCGGCGCCAACGGGGCCCGGATTCGCCTCGCCCCGCAGAAGGACTGGGAGGCCAACGACCCGGCTGAGCTCGGGAAGGTGCTGCAGGCCCTCGAGAAGGTCCAGCAGGACTTCAACAGCTCGCAGTCAGGCGGGAAGAAGGTGTCGCTGGCCGACGTGATCGTCCTCGGCGGGTGCGCGGCCATCGAGAAGGCAGCCAAGAATGCCGGCCACAAGGTCACGGTGCCGTTCGCGCCAGGGCGCACCGACGCCTCCCAGGAGCAGACCGACGTAGAGGCAATCGCCGTGCTCGAGACCACCGACGGGTTCCGCAACTACTTCCGAGCCGGGGACAAGGTGCCGGCGGAGACGCGGCTGCTGGACAAGGCCAACCTGCTGTCGCTGACCGCGCCGGAGATGACGGTGCTCGTCGGCGGCATGCGGGTCCTGAATGCCAACACTGGACGGTCCGCCCACGGCGTCTTCACCGACCGGCCCGAGACCTTGACCGCCGACTTCTTCGTGAACCTGCTCGACATGGGCACGGAGTGGAAGCCGTCGATGTCGGACGAGAACGTCTACGAGGGCCGCGACCGCGCGAGCGGCGACGTCAAGTGGACGGCCACCTCCGCCGACCTCGTCTTCGGCTCGCACGGACAGCTCCGGGCCTACTCGGAGGTCTACGCCAGTCACGACTGCCAGGAGAAGTTCGTGCGTGACTTCGTGGCCGCGTGGAACAAGGTGATGAACCTGGATCGCTTCGACCTCGCCCGGTAGAGCCCTCGGCTCAACCGACGGGCGACGCCGATTCCACGCGACGGCTTTGAGGCGTCCTTTGAAGGGCTGCGCCCGTGGCTGTGCCCACCACGAACCAGTAGACGGCGGCGCCGCCGATCGAGGCGATCCGGAAGTGCCAGATGAGGTTGGCCGGCGCCCTCACGGGGTCCGGTGACCCCGGGAGCAAGACGAACGCCAACGCGACCATCGCAAAGCCGAGGGCGGTAGCGGCGGCCACGCGCAGACCCTCGCTGACGGGCCGGGTGGCGAGCCACGTCCAAAGCCGCCAAGCCGCCCACGTGGTGACGATCGACCAGGCGAGGATCACGAGATAGAGGGCCGTCCGTCGCCCGATCGTGTCAGGGCTGCCGACCGCGGGCGGGTTCGCTGGGTACTTCAAGAATGGGACGAGGGCGATCGTCACGAAACCCACCACCGCGAGGGAGCGCGCCCGCCGGAAGTCGTCTCGGCTGGCCATGCGGTGGCGCACGGCGGCCAAGATCACTGCGAACACCACGCCCATGAACACGCCGTAGACCACGGCCCCGAGCATGCCCCCCACCTGCTGTGTGCCTCGGGAGAACATCTCGTGGTGGACGCCGTTCCTCGCCCGCTCCAGGGAGACGGCCTCGCCGATCGTCCCTTCACCGACGAGGCGGAGGAACAGGGCGAGGGCCAACCCGCCGATGGCACCTGCGAAGGCGCCGGCGCGTACGAAGCGGCCCATCAGTGGCAGGGCACGCCGATGAAGTGGCGGGCGTCATGGAAGAACTCGTGCAGGACGGACCCGCCGTGGGCGAGTGCGGCGCCGTTCGACATGACGAGCGCGTACATCCCGAAGACCGCCAGCGCGACGAGCACGATGGCCCATACCGGGACGTCGATCGCGGCGTCCCTCCGTTCGGCAGCTTCCATTGTCTGGCTCCTTTCAGTGAGTGTGGGTGTGGTCGTGACCGACGGCGGCCAAGCGGTACTTGCAGCCGTCGCAGTTCATGCGGGCCTGGCCGCCGAGCGCCTCTCGGTAGCGCTCGAGAACGAGGTGGACGAGGCGGTCGTCGACGCCGAGATGGGGGTGGGGGATGGCACCGGCGGCCCGGGCTTGGGCGCCGATGCGCTCGACGAGAACACCCGTGAAGAGGAAATACGGAACGGCGGCGACCCGATCGGCACCCAGGCGCCGGCACCGCTCGATGGCCGCGGGCACGCGCGGGTCGGCGAGTGACACAAACGCGGGCTCGACGACAGTCACGCCGGTCGCGTCCTGGACGAGGCGCGCGACCTTGTAGAGGTCGGCGTTGGCGTCGGGGTCGCTCGACCCGCGGCCGACGAGGACCACGCCGTCGCAGCCGCGGGGGACCCGATCGGCGGCGACAGCCAGGACGAGTGGGTGGATGCCGAGTGCTCGCCCGTAATCGAACCGGACGTCGGGATGGCGTGAGCGCGCGCGCTCGAGAGCGGCGGGCCCGTCGAGCTTCATGTGTCCGGCGCCGAGGAGCACGAGAGGAACGGCGACGACGTGCTCGGCGCCGTCGGCGACCAGCTTGTCGACTGCGGTGTCGAGATCGGGCTCGGCCAGCTCGATGAACCCGCCGCCGACGGGCATGTCCGCTCGACGGCTCACGTGGTCCACAAACGACCAGTACTCGGCCACGCCGTTGGGGTCGCGGCTTCCGTGCCCGATCACGAGCAAGGACGGGTCAGCGGGCATCGGCCAACCTCCTCAAGGCGTTGGCAGCACCGGCGGCCACTGCCGAACCGCCCTTCTCACCCACGTTCGTGATCGTCAGGTGGCGGCTGGACCGGGCGAGGGCCTTGGACTCGGCGGCGCCGACGAATCCGACGGGGAGACCGACGATGACGGCTGGCTCCCAGTCCGCAGCGAGGGCTTCGACGAGCGCGGTCGGGGCGCAGCCCACCACGACGACCGCGCCCTTCGGGTGACGCCGGGCGCCGATACGCATCCCAGTGGCCGCCCGTGTCGCTCCCCGCTCGGGACCGTCGGGCAGATAGCAGACGGACCCCGGGACCCCGGCCCGCACCATCTCCACATCGGTCACGAGGGGGGCGCCGGAACGCAGCGCCGCGACAGCGGCTTCCACCGCGCCGTCGTCGAAGCGGGCCGTCTCCGCGTACTCGACGTCGGCGCTGGCATGGACCATCCGCTCGACGACCGCCCGCTGCCCGGGTTGCAGGTGGGACAGGTCGACGCGGCCGGCGAGGATCCGGTAGCTCTCGACCTCGATCGGATGGACGGTCATCGGATGGCGTCCCTCGGACACACCTCGACGCACGCCAGGCAGCGCGTGCAGGAGGCGAGGACGGTCGGCTTCCTGGGCGCCCGCTCGAGCGCCCCCTCGGGGCAGGTCGCGATGCACGCGCCGCACGCCGTGCAGCGGTCGTCGATGACGACCACCGTCACGACAGGTACCCCCGCGGCGTCACCATGCGGCCGTCGACGACCGTCGTCGCCGAGCTGCCGACGATCACAACGGTCGTCATGGTTACGGCGTCGCCGCTGAAGTCGCCGAGCGTTGTCAGCACACTGCTCTCGTCGGGACGGGCGGCGTCGGTGACAATCCCGACGGGCGTCGTCAGCGGGCGGTGTCCGCGCAGGATGTCGACGGCGGCCTCCAGCTGCCACGTGCGGCGCGACGAGCGCGGGTTGTAGAAGGCCACGACGACGTCCGCTTCGGCCGCGGCCCGGACGCGCTGCTCGATGAGATCCCACGGCGTCAGGTGGTCCGACAGGCTGATGACGGCGTGGTCGTGGCCGAGCGGCGCCCCGAGCAGGGACGCGGCGGCCAGGGCAGCGGTCACCCCAGGGACGACCTCGACCTCGACGGCGGGCCCCAGCTCGAAGACGAGCGAGGCCATGGCGAACACGCCCGGGTCGCCGCTGCACACGAGCGCGACGCGTCGGCCGGCCTCGGCCTCGGCGACG
>Ga0209577_10006140_pt1 | contig 11133 bp, 11 predicted proteins | sample GraSoiAngelo_109_FD_185874 | JGI IMG/M metagenome (GOLD analysis project Ga0209577, IMG submission 185874) | Grasslands soil microbial communities from the Angelo Coastal Reserve, California, USA - 14_0903_12_20cm (SPAdes) (version 2) | ecosystem: Environmental > Terrestrial > Soil > Grasslands... | reverse complement strand
ACGACCCGCTCGTGTCGGTCAAGCGTCTGCGGTCCTGGCCCGGCGAACCGCTCTGGGAGCAGCTCAAGGAAGGTTCGCGGCTGCGAAGGCAGTCGGTCGACTTCGAGCGCCACACCAACCCTCTCGGCTGTAATCCGCTCACCCTGCGCCGCGGAGCGGACTTCGACTCGGTGGTGCTGGGCATCCCGGTGGGCGCGCAGACGGATATCTGCGCTCAGGTCGCAAAGCGCCATAAGCCGTTCGAGCGCATGCTCTCCTCCGCAGTGACGGTCGCCACGCAGGCCGTGCAGCTGTGGCTCACGAAGACGACGCCGCAACTCGGCTGGGGACACGGCGCGCGGGCGATCACGACGACGTTCGTCGAGCCGCTCGACACCTGGTGTGACATGAGCCACCTTCTTGGCCGCGAGCAATGGGCGGGGCCTGAGAGACCACGCGCGGTCGCATATCTGTGCGGCGTGCTGGAGGAGCGCAACGAAGATTACGAGCGTGCCACCGCGCGCGTGAAGGCGAACACGAGGGCCTTCCTGGAACGAGACGCCCCGACGCTGTGGCCACATGCGCGAAAGGCGGGCGGCCGCGGGTTCGACTGGTCAGTGCTCGCAGGCGGCGCCGTTCAGCGCGGCGCCGCGCGGCTAGGCGCGCAGTACTGGCGCGCCAACACGAGCGGCAGCGAACGCTACGTCCTGACTCCCGCAGGGTCGGTGCTGGATAGGCTTGCCGCCGACGAGTCGGGAGTGACCAACATGGTGCTCGCCGGCGACTGGACACGAAACGGAATCGACGGGGGCTGCGTGGAGGCCGCAGTCACGTCGGGTATGCAGGCCGCTCGCGCGCTGATCGGACACGACCGCGGGTTCACCGGTGAGAGTCCGACGTGGTTGACCGACCGGCAGCGCCGCGGCACGGCTCCACGGGCGCGGACGGTGCCGCGATGAGCGCTGGGCTCCCCGGCTTCGTAGATTTCGGCTCGCTTGTTTCTCTGCCACCGCCGTTCATCGGAAAGGGCGGCGAACTCCTGGCACTCGTCCTCGACGGCGACATGAAGAAGATCGAAGACTTCTGCGAGGAAGTCCTCAATGGCCCAGCTAACGGGGCGGTCCGGTACACCCCGATCGCCTCGCAGGTGCTGCTGATGGCGGGATCATTCGCGGAAATTACCTCGGGAGCGCAGAAGTTCATCAGCTCGGGATGGGTGGCCGAGACCCAGCTTGCTCTCTTCATCCCGCTGACCGCAGAGAAGAAAGAAGGCGGCGGGTTCGTCGACAACGGTGTCTGCGTCGCCGTTCCCTACATCTTCGTCGACAACCCGATGTCGTTCGCGAGCGGACGCGAGGACTTTGGATATCCGAAGGCGATGGGGACCTTCTCTCCGGCCAATGGCCTCGGCTCTCCGATGACGATGCAGGCGTTCGGCGGCAACCTCAGCGCGAACAGCAAAGCCGGCTGGACGACACTTCTGACACTTGAACGCGCGGGGCCGACGACGTCTGCGGAGGCGGCGTCAGGCCCGTCGACGACGCAAACCCTTGCGGCCGAGGACGAAGCGCGCTGGCGCCCACCGTCTGAAATCGTGCCGTACTTCCTCGAGGCTTCCGGCGCCAACACGGACGCGCTCGGCATCCTGAAATTGCTCGAGACGATTGCGGACCTGATCAAAGCCCTCCTCGACAAAAGCGCACGGCAGTCGTTCCTTAAGGAGTTTCGCGACGCGCAGGTGTCAACCGCGGCGTGCTACCAGGCGATCGTCGAGGCGCCCTTCCAGGTCGTCGACTTCACCTGGCGACCCTCCTCGCAATGGAGAGTCAATATCGAATCGCTGACGAGCCACCCGATTACGGACGAGCTCGGTGTCGGCACGCAGAGCACTTGGAAGGCGCTCGAGCTGCGGATGGGCCTCCGCATCGCTCAGGGTCAGGTGGTCGCTCCGTAAGCTGACGAGAGGCCGATCGCCAGGCTGGCCACCAGCCCCAACCCGGCGGCTCGTCAGCCCGTCGGGGAGCCGGCTGACGCGGTTGCATGGAGCGCTACCACGCCCTCGTCCCAACTGAGGAAGAAACGCACATCGCCGATCTTCTGGTCGCGGAAGTTCCAATAGAGGAACGCGGGTTTCATCTCGATCGGCACGCCGTCGTGTCGCGACTTACCTGTCGAGTCGACGAGCACGAGCACGCGGCCCTCGATCTCGCGGACATCGCGGGGCTCGAGCGTGAGATCGGTGAAGTTGTCCGTGAAGAGGGCGCTCATCCTGCGTGTGCCGTCGTGGCCCCGGTATTCGGCGTCCTCGATCCATCCCGGGATCGGATGCCACACGACGTCGGGCGTGAAGAACGCGAGCATGGCGTCGAAGCCCCCCGCTTTGAAGGCATCGAACGTACGCAGCACGAGCGCGATGTTGTCCTCGGACATCGTCCGCGGAGTATCGCACCAACGCCTCCGGCACGATGTCCAAAACTAGACGGGCGTCGGCGAGCCGATCCGATCATGTCGCCGCCCACAGGGCGCCCCATGTTCGCGGTGGCCCCGCGGACGTAACGCCCGCGGTCGCGCGGATGAGTGCCTGCCGTGAAGGTGGGTGCCGTACTAAATGCGCGGCTCTTCGTATGGCCCGCCGATTACCCGCCTCCGCGCTGTGGCCATATAGATGAGGGAGAAAACGGCGCCAACGATGCCGGCGATGATGAGGATCAATCCGATCACGGAACGGGAAACGCCGGCCACGTGGAACGTCAGGGCGTAGCGAATGATCGCACCGACTGCGATGAGAAACAGTGATGCGCCCATCGTCATAGTTAAATCCTTCCGCCTCGGCGATAGCCGAAGCCGCCGCGTGTTAAGAAGACAACGAGGGCTACGAGCAGCAGTAACCAGAGCAGCGGGCTTATACCGATCCCGCCGAAAATGGCTGCAAGTACTATGACAACCAAAAGTAACTCCAAGAGCCCCACGTGCCCGCCTCCTTTACCGTTAACCTGCCTAGACGGGCATTTACCCCAGCTGTCCGCGCGCCAAACCTGTCCCGCGTCCTTGTCTCGGAACTTGAACCGCCGGACGCGGGGTAGCCACGAAGCGCGGCAAATAGAGTGGGGCTCGGCACGGATGAAGAACGGAACGCTCTCAGTCAAGCCGACCGGTTCGAGCTCGAAGACCTAGAGTGCGCGCTTCGGGGGCGTTCTTGCGTGAGCAGTCGGCATAGCGAGTGGGGCGATGTGCGCGCACAGGCAAGCGCATCACCGTCGCCGATATGTAGCCGGGCGCCGAGATCGAGGCTCGTCACTTCGTAGAGAGCGTCGTGTTTCAGACCAACTCCGACTTCGAGCCTCCCGCGCCGGAGCACGGCGCCGAGGCCCACGACGAGCCGAGCCGGCACAGCCGGCGACAGATGACCGCGATCTTGCGCGAGTTCGCAAGCGAGTCATCCCTGCGATCCTCAGCGCCCATAGTGCATAGCCAACAGTAGGCGTTCCCCTGCCATAGGCGCAAACACGGGGAAATCGGCCGCCGGTTGTGCGGATAGGGTCGATAAGCGTCGAAGTAGGGCAGCTTTGGGTACTGATGTCCAAAGCTTGGCTTCCAGGCCGGCTTCCTGGGTAAAGACACGAATCATGAGACACGTGGATATGCACGTCGGGCCGGCGCGGGTGGACCGCCGCTGGCGGAGAGACCGATTGGCGCGAAAGGATCGCAACTGGGCGCGCGATGCGCTTGCGACGGTGATCTGCGCCGCGATAGTAGTAGGCACCGCCTGCATGGCGAGTGTGAACCTCGTTCCCGCGGACGGTGCACCCGCCCACGGCGCTCGCGCGTCGCGGCCACTCATTGGGTTGGGCGACGAGCAGCCCGCCATGTTCGCCAGTCCGCTCTGGCAGCAACTGCACACGAACATAGTCCGCTATATCGCTCCTTACGACGCAGCCGTCCGCCCCACTTCGCTATCTCGCGCGAGAGCTTGGATTGAAGCCGCTGAAGCTCGGCATCAGCAGATTCTGGTCGCCTTCTACCACTCCGATTACACGGCGACGAGGCCCCCGAGTGTTCGCTCTTATCAACTCGACGTTCGCCGCTTCGTAAGGCTATTCCCGCACGTGCGTGCCTACCAGCCATGGGACGAGGCCAACCGAGGCAACGTCCGGGGGCGTTTCGCCAGCCCCGCGGCGCCGACTGCTGCGCGCTATTACCAGGCGCTAAAGCGCGCTTGTTCCACGTGTTTGATCGCAGGGCTGGATGTGCTCGATCAGAACAATCCGCGCTCCACACTGCGCTACATCGCACAGTTCAAGCACGAGATACGTCGCCTCAAGACCGTGATGCCGAGGACGTGGGGAGTTCACAACTACTCGGATGTCAACCGCTTGCAAGCGTGGCGTACCCGCGAGGTGGACCGTGCGCTTGGTGGCGCAATCTGGCTGACGGAGACAGGTGGCATCGTCGAATTCGGGCATGCGTTTCCGAATCGCAACGGCGCCGGGCTTCTTCGTGCCGCGAAGGTGCTCAAGTTCGCGCTTGGATTGCTCGCGCACGAACGCCGGATCAAGCGGGTATACGTGTATGACTGGACCGGAACCAACGGGGTTACCACATTTGACGCCGGGCTGACGGACCGGCGTGGCGCACCGCGGCCGGGTTACCTCGTTCTATGCCGCTTTCTGCTTCAAGGCGATCCGCGATGTCAGATGCGGTGAGTCGAGCAGGAAAGGTCTTGGCCGCGGCGGAATCAAATCGACTGTCCAGACCGCCTCGCTGTTGAAGCGCAGCACGAGTGCATTGACGAGCTCGTTGAACCAGCCCATCAGCCAGGAGGCCAGACCGGCCAGAATTGCGCTCCCGTTGCGGCGCTCGACCTCGACCGAGTTCGTACACGACGAGCGCGAGCAGCGCGACCGTGGACCATTGGAAGTGACCTGGAGCGCGCAGCGCTCGTTCGGCCTCTCGCGTGAAAGGCTCGGCAATCAGCAGCACGCGCGGCAGTATCGACGCCGTGTCGGCGGAGAGCTATCCGCCGGCGTCCGGCTTGGCGGGGATCGAACCAGTGCAAACGCCGACGACTGTGTCGCGGTAGCACGCTCCCGGAATGAACGCGATGCGCTTCAGCCGCGACGCGCGGCGCTCACGAGAGCCTGTCCCGGATGCAGCTCCTGAACCGGGACGAACGCTTTGCGGGCGACGGATACGGTGATCGGCCCGATGCTGGGATCGCCGCTCGAGAGGATGCTGAAGCTTCCCGTGATCCCAGCCCGGATGTGGATTTTGAAGAGCGCCGCGATCGTGCTCCCGCGGGTCCCGCCGGCGTCGATCGCGTCGAGCAGCACCGCCGCCGCTTGCCCTGCGTAGGGAGCAAACAGTTCGACGCTGCCGGGGACTTCTTTTTGCAGCTCGGTGACGAGCTGACGCCCGGGCCCGAGCAGGTTCAGCGGCACCCGCCCTGGGACGCTCGTGAACATCCCGCGTGCGGCCGAGCCGGCCAGTTCGATCGTGGACTGTTGCGCGAACCCGTCAGGTGCCAGCAGCTTGACTCGTCCCGCGTTCGTGCCCATCACCGCGACCTTGTCCTTGATCACAGCAGCGCCGTTCTCCTCTGTCAGACCCGCCAGCAACACGCCGTTCGGGTGTTTGCCAGCCACGTGACGCATTAGCCCGCGGTAACTCGCCGCCTTGGGGTCCCAAGCGCTGAACCCAACGATCTTCAAGCCGAGCTTGCGCGCCGCGCCCTTGAACGTGCGGGCCTGTCCGAGGCTCGTCGGGTCTTCGGCCGCAAACAGGATGTAGACGCGCTTGATCCCTCGCTGCCTCGCGAACTGCGCTAGCCCGGCCCCCTGGTATGCGTCGTTGGGGACGACGCGGGCGTAGTTGCGTCCGTTCGGGCAGAGGCTCGCGGGATTGCCTTCACTGCATTCGGGGCTTGGTTGCGTGAGACAGATCGCGGTATTGCCCGGAGACACCATCGCGAGGCCTCCCCCAGGCGCCGCGCCGAGCAGCGGGATCATCGCTTTCGCGCAGCCGGAGTTGTACGTCCCGACGACCCCCAGCACGCTCGCGTCGGATGCGTATGCCGTTGCGTTCGCTTCGCAGATCGGTTTGCTCCACAGGCCCGTCGCGGCGTCGGAGTCGTCACACGCCTGAAGGCCGATCCGGTGGACTCCGGCTCGCCATCCCGCCGTGCGGAGCACGAGCCGGATCGCGTCGTTCATCTGTTGCGAACGGTTGCTCGAGGCACCCCGCAAGGGGAGGTCGGAGACGATCAAGCTTTCAGCCGCGCTCTCTCCTTCGTACTGGACCGGTCCGCACGTGGAGGTGGCCACCGGCGTCGCCCCGGGCTGCGCTGCGCTGCCCTCCCCCGACATTACAAACGAAAGAGCCGCGAGAGATGCGGCGGCGAGCAAAACGACTCGGCCGAGCGGGGACACGGTGCGAGCATAACCAGCGAGGGAAGCCGCGTGCATGACGAACCGGTGAGCTGCAAAGCACGTATGACGAGGCTTGCGTCGGGCGCCGAGACGCCTGTGGACAGGTCGGTCGTCTATAACAGACCGCTACTTAAGATCCCACTAGATCCGACCGGTTCCGAGCACGTATCGGACGGTGGCACCCATTGGCGCGCATCGAGCTCTGCACCGCCGACGGTCCGGCGCCGGCCGTTTGAAAGCGCTGAGGGCCCGTCCAAATGTCGATGGCGGAGGGTGCTACGCTGACAGGAGCAGGTCGGGTGATTATCAGACATCTTTGTGCCAGCGGCGTAGCCTTTGCTTCGCAAGCTCCGCGTTCGCAGCACGTTCGACGCAGGAGGAGTTCGATGGCTACCGGAACCGTGAAGTGGTTCAGCGACGCGAAGGGGTTTGGCTTCATCACGCCCGATGACCAGTCCTCGGACCTGTTCGTGCATCACAGCGCGATTGTCGGCACGGGTTATCGCTCGGTGAACGACGGCGCAAAGGTCACCTACGACGCCGAACCCGGCGACGCGGGACCCAAGGCCGCGAACGTTCAGCTGGCGTAGCGAACCTCGGACCTCGGGTAGTGACGGTCAGCAGGCCTGCGACTCTTCTCTGATCGGAGTTTGGATGCCCAAGCGCAGACCTACAGCTCACGACCTGACAACCGAGAAGGCCATCAAACACCTCTTCCCCAACGAGGCAAGGGAATCGGCCAAGATCGCAATGGCCGGGGATGAGCGCGTCTCCAACCCGGGAGAGCCAGAGGCTTGCCCAAGGTCTGATCGCCGCGCTAAGGAAGTCGCACTTCGGCGCCTACGTAACGCTTCCGACGACGAGCTGGCCGTGTTTGAGGACAGACTTCGCCAAGACGCGCTCGCGACGGGAGCGACGGAGCAAGAGCTCCGCGTGGCGCAGTCGGGGCATCCTGGCCACGGCTGAGCCACTCCCTCGAGACGCGAGGCGAGACGCGCTGATCGCGATGGCTGGGTGCGCACCGTCTCGATCGGGCTGCCTGCGATAGGAGTGGATCGGCTCAGGTGCGCTGCAGGTCCACGCCTATGTCTTCGTCCGCACGGCCTCGAGTGCCGCTTCCACATCTCGGCAGCCGATGATCGCTCGCTGGATCTTGCCCTCTCCGACATCGTAGGCGTCGGCGAAGCGGACTTCGATCGGTAGGTCGCTGCTCGTGAGCTTGCGGTACCAGCGCGTGTCGCAGATGACCCACGGGTCAGCGTCAATGTACTCGTGAACCTCTGCTCCGAACTCGGCGTAGGGCGCGGTCCAGTGTTCCGCGATGCGCCGGACACCCTCGCGGCCATGAATTATCTCGGGTATGTCGGGGGGCGGCCGGAGATCGCGAAACTCAACCGCGATGTCAGGGCTATATAGCTCGAAGAGCGCGTCCCAGTCGCCCACGTTCAACAATTCGGCACACCGACGAAGAAGACGGACGTTCTTTGCTGACACAGGCATCATTCTCGCAGGAGACTGCGGCTTCCGCTCATGATGCCAACCGGCGTACCGACCGGAACAAGGGAGACGACCCCGCCGACGCTGAATACTGGCAGGCATGCCGACCGATCGCCTCGACGATCTGCGGACAAGAACCCGATACGCGCGCGAGCGCTACCAGCTGTACAAAGCAAGGACTTTGCACAGTCACAGACCAGCCGCAACGGGTTGCGAGAGCTCACGCGCATTTGAGCAGGCGGAAACACGCCTGCGCTTCGCCGAGGCCGAGGGGCGGCGCGTTCGCAGTGTGAGCAAGCACCAGCAGGACCCCCAGCTGACTCACGCGCAGGTCGCGGGAGTCACGCGCCTGTCGAGGAAAACGCGTGCACGCTCCGGCTTTCCGACAGGCCCACGATTCCCCGCTTAGCCCAAGCTCGTTTGTCGTAGGGCTCAGTGACCGACGCTCGTATTGTCTGTGAAGCACGCACCGGAACGCGCTACTGTGGAGCTAGTCGTCGTTCGTATTGGTCTCTCTGGCTCTCCCTTGCGCTCGGCGCCAAACCTTGAGAGTCGGAGAGAGGATGGCTGCATGTCCGGCACCAGCCGCGAGGTTAGGGTGCACGGCGAGGTGGCATCGGCTATCTCCGACGCGATGTCCGGCTTGCTCAGCCGCTACACGGGGCGCGGAGCTACGAGCTCGTGGACTACATTCGGCAAGGACTTGATCGTCTGCGTGATGGAGGGTGCGCTCACAAAGGGTGAGCAGAGCCTAGTCCAATTCGGTCGGACTGATGCCGTCATGAACATCCGGAGTGCGTTCCAGGAAGCCATGGCGCAAGAGGCGATCGGCATCGTCGAGGAACTCAGCGGGCGGCGGGTGACGGCGTTCATGAGCAACAACCACATAGACCCCGATCTCGCGGTCGAGATCTTCGTGCTGCAGCGAACGTCCAACGGCCTCGCGTAGTCGAGATCTACTAAGCTGCGAGCCCTCGAGTTCGTGCCGGCGCTGCGGCCGCCGCGGCTCTCCTGGCTTGAGCAAACGTCACCATGCGGTGGCTTTGCTCGTCCCACAGCTTGAGCGTCACAGCGCGCACGCCGTCCCACAGGGAAAGGGTGGGAACGTCGTGGAAGATCGCGTTCTCCTCGTGCGCTCGGCTCAAGTTGTAGTTGGGAATGCGCACGCTGAGGTGGTGCACGTGGTGATAGCCGATGTTTCCTGTGCAGAACCGTAGTGGCCTCGACAGCTTCAGATAGGAACTGCCACGGAGTGCGGCATCCGCGTACCGCCAGTCGCTACCGGTCTCCCAGTAGGCGTCCTCGAACTGGTGCTGGACATAGAAGAGCCAGATCCCGATTGAGCCCGCAAGTAGAGCGGGCGGGCCGAATATGAGCAAGTACGCGCGCCATCCGATCAACCAACACAGACCGCTGACCAGCGTCGCAAGGGCAAGGTTGGTCCCGATCACGCTCCGACGCATGCGGGCACGGGCACCACGCGCGACGATGCGCGGCCCGATGATCATCGCGATGATGGGACCGAGGACGAACATGACGAACGGATTGCGCAGCAAGCGATATCCGATGCGTCCACGCCATGGAAGCTCGCCGTATTCGGCAACCGTCAGAGTGCGAATGTCGCCGGTACCGCGACGGTCGAGATCGCCGGACGTCCCATGATGGATCGCGTGGTCGTGTCGCCAACGAACGAAAGGTGAGAAGAGAAGGAGTCCCAAAGCCGTGCCCAGCCACGCGTTCGCGCGTTTGGAGCTGAGGAAGGAGCCATGAGAGCAGTCGTGAAAGACGATGAATGTGCGCACCAGAAACACTGCCGTCGGAATGGTGAGCGCTAGGGCGAGTACGTAGGAAATGCTCAGCGCGACATACATCGCTGCTGAAAGCGCGATATACGGCAGGGCTGACGTGGCAAGGTTCAGTAACGCGCGTCCGCGGTCGGCCTGCTCGTAGCGAGCGAGCACCTGACGCCAGAACGGGGGGTGGTTGCTACGGTCTCGGCTCGCTCCGCCGACGGTCGGCCGCGGGTCGGCGACGTGATCGCGGCGGACGGGATCTTGGTGAGGCGGCGTCTGGGCGGGGATCATCGAGTCCCCTTTCCTGGTACGCGTGCGGCCGGTCCGACCGCCGCATCCCAATAGCGACCACAAGCGTAGCTAATTGTTGCCTCGAGATCGGCCGGTGGACGATTGTGCACGCCAGCTAGCGGATCAAGCAACGAGCCGCCGGCGCATGTTGAGTACGCGCGAGAGTCTGAGGCGTGGATCTCCGAAGCCGGCGCGAGACGCTAGGCGAAAGGCTCGATCAGGAGAGGAGTGGTGTTCAGGCAGATGTCGGGATCATGCTCATATCGACAGTCCTCGCGAGCTTCGCCACATGCGGTGTGGAGAGCGCCGCGTTGGTGCCAGCGGAGCCAAGAGTGTGGTCGCGGGGGCTGGCACGGGTGGCCGTACCGGATCGGTTGTTCCGTAAAACTCCGCCAGCTGAGGCGCGAGCATTTTGGGCTTGACCGTATGCGTCTGGCGCGGAGCGCGCGCGCCACGGTCTGAAGTGGAGCAGTGCCGGCCCGGCCACGTGAGGCCGTTATCAGCTACCGGGTGATCGAGCCCGCCCGCGGGGTCGTTGCTTCGCTTCGGATACGACAGCGAGCGAGAACCATCTCGGACGGTCCGAGGCGTTCTTTCCGCAGTGACCAGGTCGCACCAACGCTTTCGGAACCACATGAGGAAACACCGCTTCGCGAGGCGACTAGACGGCGATGACGGGCCGCACCGAAAGTCCGAGCCGACAATCGGGAGTGCGCTATGTTGTTGGTGCGTCCAGTGAGCCCCGCTCTTCTCGCTTTCCGGGCGATACTTCGTTCAGAAGGGCAGAGAGGCGGTAGGCCATGGCCACCGCAACAAAGAAGGGCCACGCTGCCAGGCCGGCGCCTCGCAGTCGTCGTGACGTATCCGAGTCGACCTCGCTGGACTTTCTCGTTTATCGGGACAACGGCGGCGGCTACCACTGGGAGATCGTCGGTGAGGGCGGCGAAAGCCTCGCTCAATGCGGCAATTTCGCCTCCTACGACGACGCGGAGCGCGCCGCATGGCGCGTGCACGACGGCGCCGGATCTGCGCGCTTCGAGCCCCGCGGTGGCGAAGCGCGCCAGCTCGCGGCCGTGTGATGTCCCCACGCCATCTCAGCTGCCAGGACTGTCGCATCCGCGTGCGCGCGAGCGCGCCGGAGATTGAGC
>Ga0209577_10006138_pt1 | contig 11135 bp, 10 predicted proteins | sample GraSoiAngelo_109_FD_185874 | JGI IMG/M metagenome (GOLD analysis project Ga0209577, IMG submission 185874) | Grasslands soil microbial communities from the Angelo Coastal Reserve, California, USA - 14_0903_12_20cm (SPAdes) (version 2) | ecosystem: Environmental > Terrestrial > Soil > Grasslands... | reverse complement strand
CCTGGCTCGTCAAAGCTACAGCTGCCGAATGACGTCACGAACTTCCGTCGATATTGCAGTCGGCCGGTATCGATTTTCCAATCGCGCCACGCGAAAAATTCGTCAGTAAATGAAAACGAATCTGCATTTTCATCTTCCAGCATGAGCGCCGTTTGGTTCGTATCCCATTTATATTCCGCCGCCAGAATGGCAGCCCCAAGCACATTGAGAAAGCCGTGCATTTTCGTCTGCACTTCGTCGCGATATTGCCGGAGCGGATGATGCAGGCCAGCAGTGAACTTGATCGGGACCTGGTGAGTAGCCGGCGTGACCAGTGCCTGTGCGATCTGCATTGAAGTCGGAAATGCATCAGCTGTTACGCCGCCGGTGCGCAACTTGTAACCAAACGTTGGCGCGTCGGCATTCGAATTAATTTCGGCAACCGCCGCGATGGTTTGTTCGGCGCGATCAGGCGGCGCTTCCCAAAAAACAGGCAAGGTTCCCAAAATTGACCCGGCTTCATTCAGCAACGGTACATCGACATCGCGAGGCAAAAACATTTCCAGCTGGGTCACTGACACGAGATCGACATTGTGCGCCGATAGCGAACGAACAGCTACGTTTGTCCGGGCGAGCGCTTCCCGAAACGCTCCCGCGCTCTCTGTCTTTGAGCCAAGTGCGGATACGCGCAGCGGATGAAGTGGATCAAAATCCGAAAGCACTTGTTTGGCAGAGGCGAATTGATCGACCGGCAGAACGAACGCGCTCAGCATCCACGCATCGGGCGCGCGCAAATAGTCCGCCTGATTCTTCAAGGCCGGTTCGAGCTCGAGCTGACACGGCGGAAACATACCGGCGTAATCGATCGAGTGCGCGAGTAATGCGCGCAATGAAGCGGCGAGGCCCGCCATCGTGCTGCCTTACGGGAACAAACCGCGTGTGCCTTTGGCCTTCATCACGCGCTCCACCCCAGTCGCCATGGCCGACATCCGATGCGAAATTTTGTGCGCCTTCGCCCGTCGGATGACCTGAGTAAAGGAATGTTCCAGGATGCGGAAAAGCTTATCGGTCACTTCCGTTTCGCTCCACATGAACGCCTGTAAGCCTTGGACCCACTCGAAGTAGGAAACGATGACCCCGCCCGCGTTGCATAAAATATCGGGAATAACAAAGAGATCGGCCCATCGTTGATCGAGAATCCTGTCCGCTTCCGGCGTAGTCGGCCCATTCGCGCCTTCTGCAAGAATGCGACATTGCAACTTGGCCGCGTTTTTTTCCGTGATTACGCGATCGACCGCGCAGGGCGCGAGGACATCGCACTTTTGCACCAACAACTCGTTAGGATCGATGTGATCGTCTTGATTGAAAGCGCGCAGATTCCCCTTTTTCAAGACGTGTTGCTCCGCCGCCTTCACGTCGACTCCCTTCGGGTTGTAAATTGCCGCGCTGGCATCGCTGATGCCAACGACCTTGATCCCCGTTTTTAACGCGAGCGACAACGCTGCGACCGATCCGACGTTGCCGAACCCCTGGATAATCGCGGTGCACTCAGTCGGATCCATTTTTAACAAATCCATCGCGCGTTCGATCAGATAGACGGCGCCACGCCCGGTCGATTCGCGCCGGCCTTCGGTGCCCCCGATCGAAACCGGTTTGCCAGTAACGATTTCGCTCACGGCGTACCCTTGATAAACCGAATAGGTATCCATGAACCATGCCATTACCTGTTCGTTCGTTCCCATGTCCGGACCCATGATGTCGGTGTGAGGACCGACGAACGGAATCATTTCCTGCATGTAACGGCGCGAGACCGCTTCCAATTCGGCGCGCGAAAGCTTAGTCGGATCACAGGCGATGCCGCCTTTGGCGCCGCCGTAAGGCAAACCATTGAGGGCGCATTTCCAACTCATCCACATGGCCAGCGCCGCGGTTTCTCCCATGGAAAGATCAGGTGCGAAACGAGTCCCGCCTTTGGTTGGACCAAGCGTAAGGTGATGTTGGACACGATAACCCTGGAACGTCTTCGTACTGCCATCGTCCATGTGTACCGGGAGCGTTACGGCGATGGCACGCTTGGGCATCATCAGGCGCTCGCGGTGGCTAGCGGGAATTTCCAGGTAGTCGGCGATGATGCGGAACTGCTCGCACGCCATCTTAAAAACGTCGTCTTCGTAGATGCCCAAGGCGGAAATCATAAATCTGTGAAGGCGCCTGAAAAAGGCGCATGGAAATCTGGTATTTGCGCTTGCTCAGGGCCCTCGTCAAATCGAATCCGCGGCTTCTGGAGGTTAGGCTTCCAGTCTGACCTCCGCTAGTGAAAGATTTGGCAAGCTACTGGCGCACTGCCTAGATTGCGCTCGTTATGAAAGATTGGCGTAAAGTTCACGTGGAAACGCTCGCGGTTCATGCCGGGCACGAGATCGACCCCGCAACCGGCGCAGTCGCGGCGCCGATTCATCTCTCAACCACGTTTCAGCGCGATGTCGAAGGAACCTATTCGCGCGGGTTCATGTACTCGCGCAATGATAATCCGAATCGCAAAGCGTTGGAGGACGGAGTGAGCCCGCTTGAAGGCGGAGCCGCCGCCGCGGCGTTCGGCAGCGGCATGGCGACGGCAATGGCTTTGTTTGCCGCGCTCGCCCCCGGCGACCATATAGTCGCGCACGTCGATGCTTATTATGGGACCAGCCGCTTGCTAAGCGATGTGTTTCTGCGTTGGAAACTGGAAACGGATTTCGTGGACATGAGCGATTTGGCGGCGGTGGAAAAAGCGCTTCGGCCAAACACCAGACTTCTTTGGATGGAAACACCATCCAACCCACTTTTGAAAATTGTCGATGTCGCGGCCGTTGCGCAGATCGCTCGTAAAGCGGGCGTTATTTCTGTTTGCGATAACACTTGGGCGCCAATCATCCAGCGACCATTAGAGCTCGGGACCGATTTCACTTTCCATTCCACCACAAAATATTTTGGCGGCCATTGTGATGTAATGGGCGGAATTGTCATCGCCAAACGGAACGATGATTTTTTCGAGCGTGTTCGCACGATCCAGTATACCGGCGGCGCAGTCCCCTCACCTTTTGATTGCTGGCTGGTTTTGCGTGGTATGAAGACATTGCCTTTGCGAGTGCGGGCGCATTCCGAAAATGCGGCGAAGGTGGCGGATTTTCTCGCGCAACATCGAAATGTTGAGCGTGTCTATTATCCTGGCCTGAAAAGTCACCCCGGTCACGACGTCGCGAAAAAACAAATGTCGATGTTTGGCGGGATGCTTTCGTTTGAAGCAAAAGGGGGGCGGGACGTGGCCATGCAGGTCGCGGCAAAGACGAACGTTTTCACGCGTGCGACCAGCCTCGGCGGCGTGGAAAGCTTGATCGAACATCGCGCCTCAATCGAAGGACCGGGCTCCAAATCGCCGGAAAGTTTGCTACGTTGCTCGATCGGTCTCGAGCATCCGGATGATTTGATCGAGGACCTGGACCAAGCGCTCCGGTAGGGTCGATTGTTTCAATCGCCCTTACCACGGCGGCGCTTCACCAGATCGAAAACATCGCGCAATTCATCCACCCCCAGTAGCAACGCGGTGCCAAAAAATATTGCGGCGCTAACGACAATTGTGCCCAGGAGGGCGCAAAGTTTCTTGACAAAACGCAGGTCTTCCCAGGCATCGAGCCACCAGTAATTCGCCGCCCAGCAAACGAGCGCCATCAATCCCGCAGCCAGGCAAATCTTAGCCAGCGCAATGAACATGCGGCGACTCTCCAGCCCGCGTGTCTGCGGCCACATCAGCGCGTAGAGCAAAAGAAAATTGATGGTGGCGACGATACTGGTGGAAAACGCCAGACCGCGATGACCCCATCTCAGCCGGAAAGTAAAGAGCCAGTTCAAAAAAAGATTTGTTCCAATCGCCAAGAAACTAACGAGCATTGGGGTGTTGCGTTTGCCGATCGCATAGAACGCTGGGGTTAAAACTTTCAACGCGGAATAGGCGACCAAGCCAACGGCGTAGAATTGCAGCGCGCCCGCAGTCTGTCGGGTCATCTCGGCCGTGAACCGGCCATGTTGATAAATCACGCTGATGATGGGCGATGCCAGCATCGCCAGTCCAATAGCCGAGGGGATGGTCAGCAGAAACGCCAAGCGCATTCCGCTGGCAAGAATACCGCGAAATTCATCGAGATTTCCCAGGGCCGCACTTTTCGAAGCCAGCGGAAGTGTGACGGTGCCGATGGCGACACCGAAAATGCCGAGCGGCAATTGCATCAAACGAAACGCGATGTTGAGCCAGCTCACCGGCCCATTGCCGAGGCTGGCGGCGAATCCGCTGTTGATCAGCACATTCACCTGCACGGCACTGGCCGCGATCACGGCCGGGGCCATCAGGGTAAGAACAGTACGGACGCCTTGGTCGCGCCATTGAAAGTCTGCGCAATACCTGTAGCCAACGCGCCGCAATGATGGAAACTGTGCCGTTAATTGCCACAACCCGCCGATGAGCGTGCCAATGGCGAGGCCGGTCAGCGAGCGCGCGCCGAAGCGCGGATCGAGCCACCAGCCAATGGCGACGCCGCTGATGATCGAGCCGAGATTGAAGTAGCTCGACGCCATGGCGGGCGGGCCAAAGATATGTTTCGCGTTCAACATTCCCATGACCAGCGCCGCCAGCGAGACGAGCAGCATGAACGGCCACATAATTCTCGTTAGCAAAATGGTGAGCGCGGTTTTATCCGGCGGCCAGCTCCACCACGTCAGAAGATCGACCAGTTGCGGCGCGAAAACGATTCCCAGAAGCGTGACCACGCTCATGAAAACTGCGGTCAGCGTCGCGACTTTGTTCGCCAGTCGCCAGGCCGATTTATCTCCTTCCTTTGCGATCTTCCCCGAGAACGTCGTGATGAAGGCGGTGGAAAGCGCCCCTTCGGCAAACAAATCGCGCAACAAATTCGGCAGCCGGAACGCCATCAAAAACGCATCGAGGTTTTTGCCGGCGCCGAATAAGCCGGCAAAAATTTGCTCGCGAATCAGCCCTAGCACGCGGCTGCAGAGGACGGCCAGGCCGACAATACCAGTCGCCCGCGTACTCAGCCGCCGGTTGTCGGGAACAGTCATGCGCAAGAAGGAATCAGACTCGCGCGCTTTGGAAAATGAAAACTGCTACTTCACGAACAGGCTCATGCTCTCAAAGTCGATGATACCGTGATTAGCAGCGAGCAATTCCATCCCCAGAATCCCGGCGATTTTCCCCTGGCCTTGATCGAGCGCGAAATCCGGCAACATCGAAGCGGCGAGTCTTTGTGGCGGCACCTGGTAGTCACCAATCCTGAGATTCGCGACGTTTCCGATTGCCACCCGCCGTGAAATACCGTCAGCAAAACTACCGTTCATTCTCGTGCCGTTAAAAGAAAGCCCAAACTCTTTTGCGCGTTTCAGATCAAAGGTGGTGATAAAGGCCCCGGTGTCGACCAGCAGACGACAGGGATGACCATTAATGAAAGCTGGGATGGTGAATGCGCGGCTGACCTCCTCGCGGAGCGGGATCCTGATGAAATTTTGTGATGCGGCAAAGCGCGCAACATGCAGACGCTCGGAGGAACTTGTCTTAAAGAAAATCGTTTTGGTATAGCAATTGATGACCGATTTGTAGTGTGTCAGGATGTCCGCGCCAATAATACCGTCCTCATTCTCGCCGTTAACGCGTGAATTCAAGGCAGCGTCTTCGTTGGCTGGCTGGAACAAGGCCATCGGTCCGCTGCCGAAATCCATAGCTCCCGCGCGCAAGCTATTGAGATAGCCGACGCGATATCTCTCGCCATTTAAGTTGGCAAATTCGCCATAGGGCGAATCCGCTCCCACCGGTGAGACGCCGAGTGAGCGGGCGCGGCCAGCGTCAAGGATACTATAACCGGCGCCGGTATCGACAAAGAACCGGACCCGTTGTCCATTCACAACCGCTTCCATCACCATTTTATTCCAGTGACTATAGTGGACTGGGACTGCAATGTAGCCGGGCAGTGAAGGCAGAGGGGCGCGTCTCTCCTTCGCCAGCAAAGCGCGGCCACTCAGGAGAAGTATTGCTCCGGTCAGCATAAGAATCGTTAGATAAGTCTTTATCTTCACAAACGCGACTAGGATTTCTTTAGTGATGCGGGAGTTTTGGGCGGTTCTGGCGCTTCGCGTACGGGATTGGCCATCATGTAACTTTGCAGATGCTGACTATAAAGGCTGCGATCACCCTTGGCCAACGAGAGGGCACGCTTTTCATCCTTGACCGCCGAGCGAAAATCCCCGATTTCCGCCTCGGCCGCGGCCAGAGTATCGAGGACCATTGGACTGCCATGCTTGAGAGTCTCGCTAGCCCCGCGCGCATGTTTCACGGCACGTTGGCCATCGCGCACGCTGTCGTCTGGACAAGTGGCCAGCAGCCACGCGTAGTTGTTATGGGCGAGAAGATTACTTTTATCGAGTGCGATTGCTTTCTCCAAATCTACTCGCGCAGCGTGATAGGAACCATTCAGCGCCTGGGCGGTGGCGCGATCGACGTACAATTTTGACCCTTCGATTCCATTTGATTGCGGGAGGAATGTCAGCGCACGATCATAATAAGTAACAGCTTCCGAATAAAGATGGCGAAGGGTAGCGACGTACCCTTCGATCGATTGCAATTCCCACGATTTCGGACTTGTCGGTTCGAGCTCCTCAAGAATTTTCGCTACCGTCGCCCAGTCCTGGGCATTGACCGCTTTCTCCAGCCGGTCGGAGCGTTCGCGAGCAACTCTTTCCTCTGCCGAATGTGGAACGATCCAGGCGGATCCCCACCCTCGAGCTTGTTCCTCAACGGCAATCGCCTGGCTTACGGCAAGAAAACCAGCCACGGCGATTTGAATTATCAATAATCGGAGAAACATTGTCGGCGGTTGATATCAGGGTGCGACCTGGCGGTAAAGAGCAGGTTTCGCGCGATCCATTGTAATCCTAAGGTGGTGTCTCCAACACTTCTTTACAATCTATAACATCGAGGTCCGAGCCGGACCGCCACTGCTCGACCCACCTTCAGTAGTGCAAGCTATTCGTGGGACTTTATACCTAAAGACCGGTTGGCAGATCGACGAATTGCCAATTAAGTTGGAATTTCCCGGCGACATGCGCGGCTAGCGCTTTGACGCCAAACGTTTCGGTCGCGTAGTGGCCGGCGAGCAAAAGATTGAGACCCATTTCCGCGGCAGCGATCGCGGCCCAATGTGGCGCTTCGCCGCTAATGAACGTATCAATTCCTTCTCCAGCGATCCGCTCGATCTCGCTGCCAGCGGCACCTGTGATGACGCCAAGATGTCGAACGGTTTTCGGGCCAAAGGTGATGGTTTTCACCAAACCAGCAACCGCCTTTTCCAATCGCTCCACTAATTCCTCCAGCGCGATGTCAACCGATGCGCGGCGTCCCAGTAATGATCCCTTTTCTTCAAAGAACGGCTCAGAGTTTTCAAAGCCAAGTGCACGCATTACCAGCACGTTGTTTCCAATCTCAGGATGCAGATCGAGTGGAAGGTGGCCACTATAAATCGCTATGTCGTTTTCGAAGGCGAGCTTCAGTTGTCGACGCAGCGCTCTTGTCACCGGACGTAGTCCGGGCCAGAACATTCCGTGATGAACAATCAGCAGATTTGCTCCGCATTTTGCCGCTTCCTGTAGTGCACGGGTCGAGACATCCACCGCCGCCGCGATTTTTTTTACGGTCCCGGAGTTCTCAACCTGCACGCCATTGAGCGCGTTCTCGTAATCCTGAATTTCCCCAATTCGCAGGTAGGAATCGCAGTACTCGACGATTTTTTGCAAGGCAGTCACACCATGAGTTTGCCAAGGCGGCAGAAATTTGGAAGCGAGTTTGCTTGACGCTGCCGCATCTCTTGTGAGTCTTATTTGATTCGATGGAATACACCGACGCCCCTTCGACTCAAACAGCGGACACAATGTTGTGTCCGAATTGCGGCCAGCGGCTGCCAGCCGGCTCGAATGCCTGTGACCAGTGTGGCTGGAAGCGAGAAGAGACCGCGGAGGGCACGGCGAGCGATGCGATGGCGGCGCTGCTCAGCATCGTGCCGGGGTTGGGCCACGTTTATAAGGGTTACCGTGGTATTGGACTTTTATTCGCCATCGGTACTCTGATTGTTCTCGGGTTCGCCGGCATCGCCGCGGTCGCCAGCGCCGGGTTCGGTCTCGGGATGGCAGTGTTCTATTGGATCGGAGTCGCCATGCATGCCTACGCGATCAAAGATCGCGTCGTGCCGTCGAAAAAAGACGAAGGCGAACAGTATTGAGGCGTTGACACGTTAAAATGGGTTCAAGCTGAAAGCGATCTGGGGCCATGGCTGCAGCAGCCGTCACGACCGCGGCTACAGCATCGCGCGAAAGATCTGCTCAAGAATTTCGCGCAAACCGTAACGGAATTTCCATTGCGGATAATGTGATTGAAATTTCCGCACATCGCTAATCCACCAGATGTGATCGCCGATGCGATTAATCTCCTCGTAATGCCAGGTGAGCTTCCGGCCGCTTATTTCTTCACAAAGCGAAATCGCTTCCAGCATTGAACAGTTGCAAAACCGGCCGCCACCCATGTTGTAGACTTCTCCCACGCGCGGCTTGTCGATAAAGGCGGCAAATGTTTCCACCAAATCGAAGCTATGGATGTTATCGCGCACTTGTTTGCCTTTGTAACCGAGAACGCGATACGGCCGGCCGATAACGCAGCATTTCATCAGGTAGGCAAGGAAACCGTGCAGCTCCGCTCCGGCATGCGCCGGTCCAGTCAGGCAACCGCCTCGGAAGCAAGCAGTCGGCATTCCAAAATAGCGGCCGTATTCCTGAACCAAGACATCGGCGGCGACCTTCGAAGCACCGAAAAGAGAATGTTTCGTCGCATCGATACTCATTGTTTCTGGAATCCCCTGTTCATATTCATGACCGGGCTCGATTTCCCAGCGGGTCTTCAATTCCCGCAGTGCCAGGCGATTGGGAGTGTCGCCATAAACTTTGTTCGTCGATGTGAAAACGAATGGCGATTCCGGGCAGTTTTGCCGTGCCGCCTCAAGTAAATTCAGGGTGCCGTTGGCGTTAACCGTGAAATCCGTTTGCGGATCGCGTGCTGCCCAGTCGTGTGAGGGCTGGGCCGCGGTGTGGACGACTGCGCGAATCTTGCCCCGATGTTTGCTGAAGAGGGCATTGATCGCGTTGACATCGCGAATATCGATTTCGTGATGTTCATATTCGCGTAGCTTTTTTACTAACTCATCACGCGTGGTCTTGGTTGAAGCCTCGGGCCCGAAAAACTGCGCGCGCATGTCATTATCGATCCCAACCACACGGAGCCCATCTTGTGCGAAGTGTTTTGCTGTTTCTGAACCAATGAGGCCGGATGATCCAGTGACAATGACCGTCTGCATCCTGCGGATTTTAGAATAGTGGCATCACGATTACTGTTCGATAATCCACGTCACCTGTTTCGCATTCTGGTCGACGTGCGCGGCCGGCAGGGCAAGATCGCCAGAAAACACGCGCTCGATTAATTTTGGATCTTTGTTTGCACCGATAAGAAAACAAACGTCTCGCGCCGCAAAAATTAATGGGAAGGTGAATGTTAGCCGCCACGAATCCATTTTTGGAACGTAATTGGCCGCGATCCACCGCTCGGTTTCCAACAGCGCCTCGGTATTAGGAAAAAGCGAAGCGGTATGTCCATCATCACCCAGTCCAAGCAAAACCAAATCGTGCTGGTAAATTTTTTCATCGCGCTTCGCGGCCAAGGTATCCAGACATCCCTGATACTCGTCCGCCCCATGCAGCGGATCGATCTCACCGCGCATTCGAAGAATCGATGACTCCGGCACCGACGCAGGCCGAAACAGCGCTTCATTCGCCATCCGGAAATTGCTCTTTTCATTGTCCGGCGGCACACAACGTTCGTCGCTGAAAGCAAACCGAAATTTTTCCCAGGGTGTCTCACGCTTCGCCATTTCCGAATAAACTGCTCGCGGTGTATTTCCGCCGGAAAGGGCAAGCCGGAATTCGCCTCGCGTATCGAGCGCCTCGCGTGCCCGTTGCAGAATGAAATTCGCGGCTTCAGTCGCGAATGTTTTCGTACGGATGATCTCGCGGTTTCCTAACCTCGGAGGCACGCCAGTCCGCCTCGGACCGTCAGTGGCTCGCTCATCTCTATTAGGTCGCGGCACCGGGCCCCTCTCAGCTTCGGCCATCAAATCGCGCAGTGCGATAGGCCGCGCTTTTCCAGGTAACGCTGGTGATATTCTTCAGCCCGAAAGAATTTCGGGGCCGATTCGATCTGAGTGACAATCTCCCGGTTGAATCGTCCACTTTTTGCCAATGCCGCCTTTGATTCTTCGGCAGCCGCCTTTTGCTCAGGCGAATGATAAAAAATAACGGAACGATATTGAGTGCCCACGTCCGGTCCCTGCCGATTCAATGTCGTGGGATTGTGATTGGCCCAGAAAACGTCGAGCAATTCGCGATAGGATATTTTGGCAGGATCAAATTCCACCTGCACGACCTCGGCGTGTCCGGTTTGGTCCGTACAGACATCTTCGTAAGTCGGATTTTCCTTCGTTCCGCCAGCGTACCCGACAGCTGCATTGGTCACGCCTTTTAGTTTACGAAAGGTTCCTTCGACTCCCCAAAAACAGCCAGCGCCAAATGTCGCTTTTTGCGATTCCATGAACAAACAATGAAACGGGTAGGCGCGGTACGCAAACCTGCAGTGAAGCGGAGGGACGAGCTTGCGCGTCTGGGACATGCAGAGGCATGTCCCTCGGGAGAGACTATTGTGTCGGCCCTAAAATAAACAGGCGTCAAGCCTGCTTGGTGCACAGACCCGGAAGTTTATGCTCCATCCCACGAGCGCTTTTTTCGCCGACAGACAATTGACCCATGCAAGCCATTGCGCTTGCTTCTGCAACCGCTCAACCGCAACATCCCGTTCAATGCAAACTACTGCCAGTATTGATCGATTTCGTTTACCGATCGCCATCCGCGCCCTCAATAAATTTGGCGCAATGTTTAATGGCAAGGTGAGCCGGCGTCTGAGCCCGGATGACCTTATCGAAACCGCGAAACGGCGCGCCGGGGTTTACGATTTCGGCGACGGCGAT
>Ga0209577_10006135_pt1 | contig 11138 bp, 7 predicted proteins | sample GraSoiAngelo_109_FD_185874 | JGI IMG/M metagenome (GOLD analysis project Ga0209577, IMG submission 185874) | Grasslands soil microbial communities from the Angelo Coastal Reserve, California, USA - 14_0903_12_20cm (SPAdes) (version 2) | ecosystem: Environmental > Terrestrial > Soil > Grasslands ... | reverse complement strand
CGTGGCGCGCTTCTCCCTCGGCCTGGGCGAGGCGGGCAACTTCCCCGCCTCGATCAAGACGGTCACCGAGTGGTTCCCGAAGAAGGAGCGCGCGCTGGCGACGGGCATCTTCAACTCCGGCTCGAACGTCGGGGCCATCGTCGCGCCGCTCGCCGTGCCCTGGATCGTCGTCAACTACGGCTGGCAGTGGGCGTTCATCATCACCGGCACGCTCGGCTTCATCTGGCTCGCGTTCTGGTTGATGATTTACCGACGCCCCGAAGAGCACCCGAAGCTCTCGCGCGCCGAACTCGCCTACATCCAGTCAGACCCGGCGGAGCCGACGACGAAGATACCCTGGGCGCGGCTCATCCCGCACCGACAGACGTGGGCATTCGCCATCGGCAAGTTTTTAACCGACCCGATCTGGTGGGTCTATCTCTTCTGGCTGCCGAAATTCCTCAACACGAACTATAAACTCGACATCACTCAGATCGGACTGCCGCTCGTCGTCATCTACGTCTCGGCGGACGTAGGCAGTATTGGCGGCGGGTGGCTCTCCGGGTCGCTCATCAAGCGCGGCTGGACTGTGAACAAGTCGCGCAAGGCGGCGATGCTCGTCTGCGCCCTCGCGGTCGTGCCGATCATGTTCGCGGCGCACGCCTCGAACCTGTGGGTCGCGGTCGCGCTCGTCAGCCTCGCAGCGGCGGCGCACCAGGGCTGGAGCGCGAACATCTTCACGATGGCGTCGGACATGTTCCCGCGCCGCGCCGTCGGCTCGGTCGTCGGCATCGGCGGTATGGCCGGCTCCGTCGGCGGGATGCTGATCGCGACGACCGTCGGGCTGATACTGCAATACACCGGCTCGTACCTGCCGATCTTCATTATCGCCGGCAGCACCTACCTCGTCGCGCTCCTGATCATCCACCTGCTCGCGCCGCGGCTCGAACCGGCGAGCGTCGAGAGCGCGGCTAGCCAATGATGACGATGGCGGAAGGGTTGAACGTCAAGGCGAAAGAGGGTTGCCGCTGGGACATGGTCTCCCTGGGCGAGGTGATGCTCCGCCTCGACCCCGGCGACGGGCGCGTCCACACGACGCGAAGTTTCCGAGTCTGGGAGGGCGGCGGCGAGTACAACGTCGCGCGCGGACTGAAGCGCTGCTTCGGCCTCGACGCGGCGGTCGTCACGGCGCTCGCGGACAACGCGGTCGGTCGTCTCGTCGAGGACTTGATCTATCAAGGCGGCGTTGACCAGTCGCACGTGCTGTGGCGCAGGTACGACGGCGTCGGGCGCGAGACGAGGAACGGGCTGAACTTCACGGAGCGGGGCTTCGGCGTGCGCGCCGCGCTGGGCTGCTCAGACCGCGGGCACACGGCTGTGTCGCAGTTGAAGCCAGGCGATATTGAATGGGAGAAGATTTTCGGCGAAGAGGGTGCGCGCTGGTTCCATACCGGCGGCATCTTCTGCGCGCTGTCGGAGACGACGCCGCTCGTCGCGAAGGAGGCGATGGAGGCCGCGAAGCGTCACGGCACGACTGTCTCTTATGATTTGAATTACCGCGAGTCTCTGTGGAAGACAATCGGCGGCAAGGCGCGCGCGCGCGAGGTCAACCGCGAACTGGCGTCGCTCGTTGACGTGATGATCGGGAACGAAGAGGACTTCACCGCCTGCCTCGGCTTTGAAGTCGAAGGCTTGGACGAGCACCACTCGAAACTCGAAGTCGAATCCTTCCGACGGATGATCGAGCGCGCCGTCCGCGAGTTCCCGAACTTCAAAGTCGTGGCGACGACACTGCGCAACGCGAAGACCGCGAGCGTGAACGACTGGGGCGCGGTCTGCTACGCCGGCGGCGAACTCTATCAGGCGACCACGCGCGAGAACCTGGAAATCTACGACCGCGTGGGCGGCGGCGACTCGTTCGCTTCGGGCCTGATCTACGGCCTGCTGGCGGACAAGGGCGCGCAGTGGGCGGTCGAGTGCGGCGCGGCGCACGGCGCTCTGGCGATGACGACGCCGGGCGACACGACGACGGCGACGCTCTCGGAGGTCGAGCGCGTGATGAAGGGTGGCGGCGCGCGCGTGGCGCGTTGACTTTCGCGCGGGCGCGCGTCCCGCGTCAGCTTGAACGGGGCTTCGGGCCGGGGCGACGGATGAAGAAGGAAGAGGTGCTGCGGCAGATAAGAGAGGTCGGCGTCGTCCCCGTAGTGCGCGCGCGCTCCGCCGAGGAGGCGGCGCGCGTCGTCGAGGCGATCAAGGCGGGCGGCATCTCGGTTCTCGAAATCACGATGACCGTGCCGCGCGCCGTGGAGTTGATAGCCGAGCTGTCCGAGCGCTACGGCGACGAGGCCACGGTCGGCGCGGGCACGGTGCTCGACCCGGAGACGGCGCGCGCGTGCATCTCTGCGGGCGCGCGGTTCGTCGTCTCGCCTTCGCTCAACACTAAGACAATCGAGTTGTGCAGGAGGTACGGCGTGGCGGTAATGCCGGGCGCGCTCACGCCGACCGAGGTCGTCACGGCGTGGCAAGCCGGCGCGGACATGGTCAAGGTCTTCCCGTGCGGCGCGCTCGGCGGCGCGAGCTACCTGAAGGCGCTCAAGGCTCCGCTGCCGCAGGTCGAGCTTGTTCCGACGGGCGGCGTGTCGCTGGGGACTGCGGCTGACTTCATCAGGGCGGGCGCGAGCGCGCTGGGCGTCGGAACAGACCTCGTTGACCTCAAGGCGCTCGGCGAAGGTCAGGCCGAAATAATCACGGAGCGCGCGCGGCAGTTCGTCGAGATCGTGAGGGAGGCGCGGCAGAGTGTTTGACGCGCACGGCTTCAGGGACGGAGTGCGCGCCGCTTTAGCTGATTCGCTAAGTCGCGGGGTTCGCGTCCGCGCCGTCGCCGTTGCCCGCCACGTCTGCGGCGTCTGAGTAGTCTATCCCTTCGGCCTCCTGCGCTCGCTGCGCGAGCATGAGGTGGTCGCGCATGGTGAGGCGCGCGGCCTCCGGGCTGTGCTCGCGGATGGCGCGGTAAATCTTGCGGTGCATCTCCGCCGACTCCTTGAGGTCTGTGGCGTGCTTGACGGTCTTGCGCCGCGCGTCGAAGAGGATTGTGGCGACCATGTTCATCAGCGCTGTCAGGATGCGGTTGCCGGAGGCCGCGGCGACCGTCTGGTGGAAGCGCATGTCGTGGACGAGGAACTGCTCCGGCTCGTCGAGCGAGGCGAACATGCCCGTCACTTCCTCCGCCATCGAGGCCATCTGGTCGCCCGTGGCGCGCTCGGCGGCGAGGCCGGCGATAGCCATCTCCAGCGACTGCCGCGCCTCAAACATCTCGGCGGAGGTGAACCCGTGCAGCGATGCCATCAGGCGCAAGGGGCTACTGTCGAGTTGGGGCGGCCCCTCGGACTGCACGACGAAAGTGCCCGCGCCCTGGCGCGACTGTAGTATGCCGACCGCCGACAGGGAGCGTATCCCTGCGCGCAACGTGGGGCGGCTGACGCCGAGCAGTTTGGCGAGATCACGTTCCGGCGGCAGGCGGTCGCCGGGGTGCAGCTCGCCGCGGTGGATCATCTCCCGCAGTTGGGAGACCACCTCCTCGGAAGTATTACCGCGCCCTTCGGGGATAATCGTCTTGAAGAGGTCGGAGTTAAAATCGGTCATACCATTTGCACTGTTAAGTAGCTGACGTGGCCGCGGCGGTAAGAAGCAATGTTGACGGCCTCCTTTTGGCTCTTTCAGCCGTGACCCACTAACCGACTAACTATACTGGCTTAATCAACATTTGTCGAACGAAATTCCAAGGGTGCGCCGGACAAAGGTCTGACCAATCTTTAACTGTGATGACTTCAACATCAAAATGAGGGTTATCGTACCATTGCGGTGTGAAGCCGACCGAGTAATCAACTGAAGAGTTTCCGAATGAAAGCGACTCTTATATTAACCCTCCTTCTTTCCATGGCCGCGGGGCCGACGCTTGCCGCGGGACAGACCGCGCCTCTGTTCGTGCGCATGGCCGGCTCGGTGATGGCGCGTCGGAAAGACGCTTTGGTCAACGAGCCGGGCAGACCTGAGAAGTGGGCCTACGAGCAGGGCGTGTTGCTGAAGGGGATGGAGAGCGTGTGGCGCGAGACGGGCGATGAAAGATATTTCAAGTACATCCGGCAGGGCGTGGATCACTTCGTGAACGCGGACGGCACTATCAGCACTTATAAGCCCGAAGACTACAGCCTCGACAACGTCATGCCCGGCAGGCTCCTGCTCCTGCTCTACAAGGTCGCGGGGCAGGAGAAATACAGGAAGGCCGCTGGACTCTTGCGCGAGCAGTTGAAGACCCAGCCGCGCACGTCCGAAGGCGGCTTCTGGCACAAGAAGATTTACCCGGAGCAGATGTGGCTCGACGGCCTCTACATGGCCGAGCCTTTCTACGCCGAGTACGCCGCCGCGTTCCACGAAGACGCAGACTTCGACGACATCGCAAACCAATTCGTACTGATGGAGCATCACGCGAGGGACTCTAAGACCGGCCTGCTCTATCACGGCTGGGACGAGTCGAGGAAACAGCGCTGGGCCGACCCGGCGACGGGGCGCTCGCCGAATTTCTGGGGCCGCGGCGTGGGCTGGTACGCGATGGCTCTCGTAGACACGCTGGATTATTTCCCGAAGGATCATCCGAAGAGAGAAGCCCTGCTCGCGATTCTTAAACGCCTGGCCGCCGCCGTCGAGAAATACCAGGAGCCGAAGTCGGGCCTCTGGTACGAAGTGCCGGACAAGGGCGGCGCGGAAGGGAACTACCTTGAAGCGTCCGCCTCATGCATGTTCGTCTATGCGCTGGCGAAGGGAGTCAGGCGGGGCTACCTGCCTGACTCGTACTTCCAGGTCGCGCGGAAAGGCTATCAGGGAATCGTCAACCGCTTCGTCGAAACCGACGCGGGCGGTCAGGTCTCTCTTCAAGGCACGGTCAGCGTCGCCGGCCTCGGCGGCAGCCCGTACCGCGACGGGAGTTATCAGTATTACCTGAGCGAAAAGGTCGTGACCGACGACCCGAAAGGCGTCGGCGCGTTTTTGATGGCGAGCAGTGAGATGGAGATGGACGCCGGCCAGCACTCCGGCAAGGGTAGCCGAACACCGTCGAAGAGAAGATAAGCTGCCGCTTCAAGTTTCTCTTCCATCGTCAGTCTTAACGTGGGTGTGTGCGATGCGACGTGTACGTTGGGGACTGATAGGTTGCGGAGACATCGCGCGCAGGCGCGTCGCCCCGGCCCTGCGCGACCTGCCGGGTTGCGAGCTGGTGGCCGTCAGCCGCGCGCGCGCCGACCTGGCCGAGTCTTTCGCCGGAGAGTTTGGGGCGCGCCGTTGGTACGCTGACTGGCGGCAATTAATCGCGGACGCTGAGGTCGAGGCGGTGTACGTCGCAACGCCCGTCCACCTGCACGCCGAGCAGACCCTCGTAGCCGCCGAAGCGGGCAAGCACGTCCTGTGTGAAAAGCCTATGGCGATGAGCGTGGCGGAGTGCGACCGGATGATCGCCGCCTGCGAGGCGAACGGCGTGCGGCTCGGCGTCGCCTACTACCGACGCTTCTACCCGGTCGTCGAGCGGATCAAGGCCGTCCTGAGTTCGGGCGAGATCGGTCGTCCGGTCGTCGCGCAGGTGAACGCGTTCGAGAGGTTCGACCCCGACCCGTCGCACCCGCGCCGCTGGCTGGTCGAGAGGAGGCTGTCGGGCGGCGGGCCGATGTTCGACTTCGGCTGTCACCGCCTTGAAGTTTTGATTAACTTGTTCGGTCGGGTCGAGGAGGTCAGGTCGCTCGTCGGCAACGTCGTCTTCGACCGCGAAGTCGAAGACACGGCCAGCGCCCTGCTTCACTTCCAGGGCGGGCCGCAGGCCGTCCTCTGCGTCACGCACGCCGCGCGCGAGCCGCAGGACACGCTACACGTCTTCGGCAGCGAGGGTTCGATTCACGCCGGCACACTGAACGGAGGCGAGGTCAGGATGAGCACCGCCGACGGCGAGCGCCTCGAGGTGCTCACTCCCCACACGAACTTACACCAACCGCTGATAGATGATTTCGCGCGCGCCGTGCTAGGCGGTCGAGACCCGCGGGTCAACGGACTGGTGGGCCGTGAGGTGGCGAGGGTTGAAGCAGAAATATACGGCGGCGCGCAAGGCTGATCCGATGGAAGCGGTCTGCCGACTTGCCGGCGAGCGCGTTTGAGTCATAGTCCGCGTGAGTTTGAAGTTTCGGAGACGACGAAGGTCGGAAAGATGATAAGGCAACGAGGAGATGAGGCACACGATGTTGACGACGAGGCGGGCGTTAACGGCAATGGTCTTTGTGATCGCGATGACAGTTTGTTCCTACGCGCAGTCCGCGGGTGCCGGTTCGGCGCAGCGCGGGCCGAGCAGCCCCGCGCGCCCCTTCGTGGTGCGGACGGCGCAGTCGCTCGCCGACCTTGAGCGCAGACTGCAACCCGACAACAAGGTCGAAGACCTGATCGGCGGCGAGGGCATGCAGACGCGCGTCGCCGTGCAGCACGAGAAAAACAGATCGGGCGCGGCGGCGGAGTTGCACGACGCGTCCGACGACGTTTACTACGTGCTGGAAGGCTCGGCCACGCTCACGCTCGGCGGGAAACTAGAGTCGCCGCGCGAGGTCGAACCGGGCGAGTGGCGCAGCCCGCGCATCGTCGGCGGTCAGACGTTCGAGATCAAGAAGGGCGACCTCGTCGTCGTGCCGCGCGGCACGCCACACCAGCGCAGCACCGCCGGTCAAGACTTCACGATGATCCTGATTAAAGTGTTCGCCGAGCCGCTGCCGCCCGCCGCGAAACAAAGGGGCGCGTCCGCGGGTAAGGAGCAAAAACAATGAAAGGTTAATAACAGCCCGCGCCCTTTAATTGGTCATACCCTTCCGGCGGAAATAATATGATTGGTTAGAAATGAACTTGACAATATCACCGTTGTGTTGGACAATCCGCCCTACTCCGCCGGGTGAATGGACGGTCGCGGACGCCCTTCACTGCCGCCAAGCGTTTTAGAGCGTTGGAGGCTCTGATCGAGAAAAAGTCGGCAATAGACATCTACTTTGTCTTTAAGTCGAATCAGGCGCGAAGTTTTTAAACGCTTAAATATACAGTTCAGAGACCGGGCCGGGAACGAACAAAGATGTCTCACGGCACGCAGTTGATTGGTAAGACCGACATGTTGATATGCCGACACCAGAACTAGCCGATTTGCGTTGATCCCGGCCTCAGGCTATTAGCGTGACGGGCACGCCCGCGGCGCTATTGAAGAGTAAAGAAGGAAGGAACCAAAGCCATGTGTAAGTACGCAATTCGCCGCAGCATCGCCGCCTTGCTGCTGCTCCTCTTAGCCTTCGTGGCGGCGAGCGCGCAGGAGTTCAGAGGCTCGGTGACGGGTCAGGTCACAGACCCGAACGGGGCCGCCGTGCCCGGTGCGGTGGTCGTCATCAAAAACGTTGACACCAACGTCGAAGCAACCGCCACGACGAACGAAGAGGGCGCGTACAGCTTCCAGCTTTTGCAGCCCGGCAAGTATACGCTGACGGTGACGGCCAAGGGGTTCGCCCCCGCGACGCGCGAAGGCGTCGTGGTCAGCGTTGCGCAGAAGCTGACGCTCGACGTGCAGGTGCAGGTCACCGGCGTGGGCGAGATGGTGACGACCGTGGCCTCCATCACGCCAGCGCTGGAGACCGGCTCGGTCAGCACCGGCTCGACCATCACGGGCCGGCAGATCAGCGAGCTGCCTTTGACCGAAGGCACCGCCTACCAGTTGGCGACCCTCGCGCCGGGCATCTCTTACACCGGCAACCCGCTCTTCACCGGCCCCACCTCGAACGGCAACCTGGCGGCGTTTCGCTCGAACGGCGCGGTCGGCTCGAACCAGATCACCCTGGACGGCTCGCCCAACTACGCCTTCGACGGCGGCGTCGGCTTCTCCCCACCCTCGGACGCCGTCGAGGAGTTCAAAGTTCAGACCAACGCCTTCGACGCGCAGCAGGGCTACTCGGCGGGCGCGACCGTCAACGTCGCCGTCAAGTCGGGGACGAACAACCTGCACGGCTCAGTCTATGAGTTCAACCGCGACCGCAGCCGCACGGCCAACAACTTCTTCTCGAACCGTTCGGGGCAGTCGCGCCCCATCCGGACGTACAACCGCTACGGCGGCGTCGTGGACGGGCCGGTTTACATCCCGAAGCTTTACAACGGGCGCGACAAGACCTTCTTCCTCTTCTCCTACGAGCACCTCTTGGACAACGTCGCCGAGCCGCAGGTCTTCACCGTGCCGACCGCGGCGATGAGGAACGGCGACTTCTCGGCCTTGATCGTCAACCGCGCGAACATCGCCGACCCGGCCAACACCGTCATCTTCAACCCGTTCACGGGGCGGACGAGCGGCAGCAACGTGGTTCGCACCTCTTTCGGCTGCCCCACGTCGGGGGCCGTGGCCGCGAACTCGACCTGCAACATCATCCCGGCGAATCTGATTGACCCGATTGCCGCGGCGCTCATCAAGTTTTACCCGTCGCCGAACATCACGGGGACGGCGAACGGCACGCAGAACAATTTCTTCTCTAACCAGATTAGGCACGAGAACTACAGGGCCTGGCTCACGCGCGTTGACCACAAGATCAGCGAGACGCAGTCGGTCTTCGGCAAGTTCTACCACAGCTTCAACCCCGAAGACCGCAACGACTGGGCGGGCGTCGTCAACGGCTTCCCCATCACGCAGGGGTTCGAGAACCGAACCAACGACGGCGGAAACCTCGACTACACGAACACGCTCTCGGCCAGCACGGTCTTAGACCTGCGCGTGAGTCTCAACCGTTTCGTCCAGCAGCGCATGCCGGCTGCCAACTTCGACCTCTCGACCCTGCCGTTCTCTTCGCAGGCGCTCTCCGAGTTCCGCGGCTACCAGTACCTCCCCGGCATACTTATCAGGAACCTCGACGCGACTAGGCCCATCCACTCCAACCTGGGCGCGACGCGCTCGGACTTCAACGCGGGACGCTTGCGCCCGTTCTACATGGGGTCGTTCCAGCCCTCCGTGACCAAGCTCTACGGGAACCAAACCTTGAGGGCCGGATACGACCTGCGCGTGCTGCGCGAGAACTTCATCAGCAACGGCTTCCAGGCCGGGCGCTACTTCTTCGACGGCACGTTCACCAGCCCGGCCTCGAACTCTTCGAGCACGCTGCGGAACGCCTTCGGGCGCGACATCGCGTCCTTCCTCCTCGGCATACCCTCGCCCGGCTCCGGCTCGACGGCGAGCCAGATTGACAACTCGATCAACTACTCCGTGCAGACCGTCTACCACGGCTTCTTCGTACAGGACGACTGGCGCGTGACGCCGAAACTCACATTGAACCTCGGCCTGCGCTACGAGTGGGAGGGCGGACTCACAGAGCGCTTCGACCGCATCCAGCGCGGGTTCGACCTCTCGACGCCGAGTCCGATTGACGCGGCGGCGCGCGCCGCCTACACCGCGGCCTTCAACGCCAACTCCAGCAACTTCCTGCTCACGCCCGACCAGTTCCACGTGCTCGGCGGCTACACGTTCGCCGACAGCAGCAACCGCGCGGCCTGGGACACGGACAAGCGCAACTGGCAGCCCCGCTTCGGCGCGGCCTACGCCATGAACGACAAGACGGTCGTGCGCGGCGGCTTCGGCATCTTCATGGCCCCGCATCAGATCGAGATTCAGCAGAACCCCTTGCAGACGGGCTTCGCCGGCTCGACACCCTTCGTGGCCTCGAACAACAACGGCCTGACCTTCGTCGGCACTCTCGCCAACCCTTTCCCCAACGGCCTCTCGGCCTCGCCGGGCGCGAGCCAGGGCCTTCTGACCGCCACGGGCATTGACGCCGGCTCCTCGACCGCGCCGCTCCTTCCCGTCAACCGCAAGAACTCGAAGTTCGCGCGGATGATCTTCGGCGTCCAGCGCGAGCTGCCGGGCCACTTCGTGGCCGAGGCCAACTTCGTCACGTCCTGGGGCTACGACATGCCGGTCGCCAGAAACTTCGACTTCGTCCCACGTCAGTTCCTCGGCACCGACCCGACCACGGACGCGGCGGCGAACACCCTGCTTTCGGCGACCATCCCGAACCCGTTCCGTAATCTCCTGCCCGGCACGGGCAGCCCCTTGAACACGGCGACGACCATCACGCGCGCGCAGTCGCTCTTGCAGTTCCCGCAGTTCACGAACGTGTGGATCGAGCAGTACAACGGCACGAACAGGTACAACGCGCTCCAGCTTCAGTTGACGCAACGGTTCTCGAAAGACCTCACCCTGACCGCTTCGTACACGCGCTCGCGCCTGCGTGAGCGGCTGGACTACCTGAACCCTTCGGACACGGAGCTGGAGGATCGCATCTCGCCCGACGACCGTCCTAATCGCTTCACCTTCTCCACGGTCTATCAACTTCCCGTGGGCCGCGGCCAGGCGTTCGGCAATGACATGAACCGCTGGGTTGACGCCATCATCGGCGGCTGGCAGCTCAACGGCACATACGAGTGGCAGAGCGGCGAGACGTTCCTGCTCAGCCCGACGCAGACCTGGTTCTACGCGGGCGACTTCAACCAGATCGTGAGCCGCGTGGGCGAGAACACGGGGACGGGGCAGAAGTTCGGCATAGACACATCGGCCTTCATCATCCCGACCGTGAACGGCGCTGGGATCGTCAGGCTCAACAACTTCAACACGGGCCTGCGCAACGTCCCGACGACTCTGGACTCGATGCGCAACCAGCCTTACCTGAACGTCAACCTGTCGCTCGCGAAGAACTTCCAGATCACCGAGAAGACGAAGCTGCAACTGCGCGCCGAGGCTCTGAACGCCTTCAACCACTCGTACTTCGGCAACGGCATCGGCCTCGACCCGAGCAACGCCGGGAGCTTCGGCCTTGTGACCACGCAGCGCAACAATCCGCGTGACATCCAGCTCGGCCTGAAGTTCGTCTTCTAACGACTTTCCGGGGCTGGGCGCAGGTTCCACACTCGCCAGCAACGACGTGAGCCGCCCGGAGCTATAACGCCCTGGGCGGCTCATGTTCACTCCGGTCGCGGCGCTCACGCCGCACGGCACGCGCGTTAAAGGAGAGTCATCGAAAGTTTGGGTTGAAGATGACGATGAAAATCACGGCTGCTTTACTCACGACCCT
>Ga0209577_10006134_pt1 | contig 11139 bp, 7 predicted proteins | sample GraSoiAngelo_109_FD_185874 | JGI IMG/M metagenome (GOLD analysis project Ga0209577, IMG submission 185874) | Grasslands soil microbial communities from the Angelo Coastal Reserve, California, USA - 14_0903_12_20cm (SPAdes) (version 2) | ecosystem: Environmental > Terrestrial > Soil > Grasslands ... | reverse complement strand
GAAGAGGTGCTGACGCGCGAGACGCCGCGTCCCCCGTCTGCGCAGGATGTGGCGATACTGTATAACCAGTGGGCTTTTGAGTCAGCGCTCTTCAATGCCTCGAACGTGCGCTTTATCATCGACTGTAACGCTTTTGAACATGCGCAGAGCGGAAATGATCTCCCCGCCAGCGCGGCCGGGCAGATCGGTACTGGTATCGGCACAGTCGTCAAACGCCTCTGTTACCTGGCTCGCCGGCTCGGCGTCTATTATGATCTCACCTATGACCCTTCCAGCGCCAACACGGCACCGCTGTTGCACCTTACGCTCTATGGCCCTCAAGAGATGACCGGTGCGCCACAGCAGTACGGCATGCGCTTAGCCAGGCTTTGTCGCTTACTTTTAGGCTATGGCTCCTCCCCACGCCAGGTTGCTACCATTGCGCACGAGCGGAACAAGCAGAAACGGAGTAAAACCCTTACGAACGCCATCGTTGAGGCAGAGGCGACCGTGCATTTTTTGCAACGATCGTATTGCTTCGCTATGGATCAAACGCTGCTTTCGCTGCTGCCACCTGTTGAGGCAGCGCCCGATAGTAACGTGGAAGAACTGCCCGCGTATGCTCAACGGGGAACAGCGGATGCGCCGTCCATCTTTGATAGCAACATCGAACAATCCTTCACCGAGGCATTTATTGCCTTGCAAAACAGCAACGCCGTAGAAGGTTGGCAACTTTTGCGCGAGCCTGAGCCTCTCATGCTCGAACACGGTATTTTCATCCCGGACTTCGCGCTTACACGCGAGCAGAAGCGCATTTACGTTGAAATACTCGGTTTCTGGACACCGTCTTACCGGGAGCGCAAGCTTCAGAAGCTGCAACAACTGCGCAATCGCGGAGACATTGTGCTGGCTATTCCAGTAGAAGCGAGAGAGGCTTTCGCAAGTATCGCACAGATGTTCCCCATTGCCTGGTATGCCGGTCAATTATCAGCTACCGAACTCATCAAGCTGTTGCGCAATCGCTACGACGACTTCGCGGAACGCCTGGCATTGATCGACAGCGCCGCTGTGCGACAGCGCGTACAGGCGGAGGGTTTCTTGCCGGAACGCCTCTGCTATGAACTCTTGCACGCGTACCGCCGCTCAGAACTGCCGCAGGCGGCGGAACGTGTGAGTGGGCAGGGCATTGCTTTCTCCGCCGGGATAGGACTCTACAAGCTCGATTGGATGGAACAACTACGAACCTCGTTCGTATTATTGATAGAGAATCTTGCTGCGCCCTCTCTGGCGGACGTTCTGCGTGAGGCCAGAGCGCGCTGGGCGTCTCTAGCCGATTGCGAAGACTCGACCATCGAAGCGATACTGGACCTCTGGCCGGAGGTGCGTGTGAGCCGATCCTCGATTTTTGAAGCGACTGTGGAGGTCGTCAAAGATGGAGAAGGGCAACTTTATACGATCAATAACGAGGAAACCACGGTTAGCGCGCCCGCAAAGAAATCAGGGCGCGAAAAGCGTACAATACCAAAGAAACGTGTTGTGAAAGAGGCCGCCCAGGGCGATTTATGGAATTAAAATTGTATACACTCGAATGTTAAAGAAGTTTGATGGACTGATTACTCTATGGACGTTAAAGAATTGATAGGTGTCACGCTTGGCACATGTACCTTTGAGCGCATCATTGGACACGGCGGCATGGGTGCAGTGTACCTGGCGCAGCAATCTCGCCCGGTGCGCACCGTGGCGGTAAAGGTGCTCATCCCTGGCAACAACACCCAAGTCGAACAGAAGGACGTTTTCCTGGCACGGTTCCGCCGCGAGGCTGACACCATCGCAAAGCTCGAACACAAAAATATCTTACCTATTTATGAATATGACGAGGCGGTGGTAGAGCAGGAGCGGGTCGCATATCTGGTGATGCCGTTTATCCGCGGCGGAACGCTGCGCGAGCGCATTGACGACACGAACCGTTCCGGCTCACACTTCGATCTCAAACTCGTTGTCAGCTACATAAGCCAGGTGGCTGATGCCCTCGACTACGCCCACGGCCTTGGTGTGGTGCATCGCGACATCAAACCGGGGAATCTGCTCTTCCACCTTGATGGCAGACTACTGCTCGGCGACTTTGGCATTGTGCGTTTGAAAGCCACGCCCGGACTGACCAGCGTAGGCATCTTCCTGGGAACGGCGGAATACGCCTCACCCGAACAGATCAGCACCAATGAAATAGATTTTCGCTCGGATATTTACTCGCTTGGTATCATCCTATTTGAGTTACTCACGGGAAGTGTACCCTATGCAGGCCCCAATGCTTTCGCGGTGATGGCTAAGAAGATGCATGATCCGCTGCCCTCCATCAAAGACTCTCGCCCTGATCTCTCACCCGCCATTGAAGCGGTCGTGGTGAAAGCGCTGGCAAAGAATCCCGCGGACCGTTACCAGAGTGCTTCGGAGATGGCGGCTGAGTTGCAGGCTGCCGTAGAGTCAGGGCACTCACTGCGTCTCACTGGCGATGGCAACAATATTGACCTGACTGTAGCCGAGCGGCCCTGGGGTGCGGTCTCATCAATGGTTGCCACCGTACCTGCTCCCAGCATTCCGCCGGCACAACCAGCAAGGCCGGTTCCACCCGGCGGTGTAGCCAGCCCTCTGCAACAGCAGCAGGGTCAATGGCAGTGGCCTTCGCAGGTACAGGCGCAAAGTCCGGTTGGCGTGCTTCAAGCATTTCCAGCAGGCTATGCCGCTCCCTCTTATCCATATAGACCACAGGATCAATTACATCCCGGCAGAGCAGCCATCAGCGCGGATGTGAAACAGTATCGCGAGGGGAAACGCTTATTCTATGGCATTACGGCATTGGTTGCGTTGCTCACACAATTTCCTATCTTCATCTTTCTGCTATCAAAAGATAATACTGTATTGGTTGTCTTGTTGGGAATGCTGCTAGGCTGCGGCCTCAATTTCTTGATCCTGGGGGCAATGGGCTTTACCGCTGTGGTGCGCAACCGCCCTGTGCGCAAATTCGTCATGCGCGCTGTCATCATTGTTATCATCGCGCCCGTGCTAAGCGGCGCCTTCATTGCTAATGGGGTGGTATCCCCTGGCTCACCCCATCTAATCGCTTATATTGTCCTGTTGGCGAGCAACCTCTATCTCATGCGCCAGCTTGGCCGTATCGATGCCAAAGAACAGGTGGAGGTGGCGCCAGTACTCTGGCGGCCGGCCGTGGCAGGAGCCATGACAGGGTTGTTGCCACTGACAATCATGATGATTTTCGCCTTGCCGGCTTTTTTCGTGTACCCACGCAACAGCCTCCCCTGGCTGGATGTGCTAGGTGTGTTGTTCATTATCTTCATAGGCATTCCTACGCCTGGTGCCATGATGGCAGTCTGGCTCTCAGCGAAGATGAGTTTTGCCACGCTGTCGCGCAGTAGCGCTATCGCAGGCATGCTCATGTTCGTTGGAGCATTTCTACTGGGGATCTTATGGAACGTGATCTTTTCATCACACTCAGCCATTTTCAGCCATTTGAACCAGTCATGGATAGCGCTGCTGATCATCGCGAGTGTCTTAAGCCTGGTTGGCGCCCTGCGTGGTATGCTAGATGCGTGGATATGCCGCCGCTTCCTCAAGAAAAAATAGAAGAGGTAGAATAGTTGGCCCGTTGTTTGAATACACGTCCAGGTGGAGGACATGAGAACCCTGCCAATGCCGTCGTCTGTCCTCGCTGTGACTTTCTCGTGCAGGGTGCGCATATCGGCGGCTACGAAGTCCTCTCCTTCATTGGCGCAGGCAGCTATGGTCATGTCTACAAGGTACGTGAGCCGGCGCCGCTCGGCCGCATTATGGCCCTTAAAGTGCTGCGCTTCGACCAGTTCAACGAGAAGGCGCTGGGAAACTTTTTTGACGAGGCACGGCGCATTGCAGACCTGCAACATCCAAATATCCTGCCAGTCTACAACTTCGGCAAGCTGGAGGATGAACGCCCCTACCTGGTGATGGAGTACGCGCCCCAGACAATCTATGACCTCTTCCGTCGTGATGATGGCAGTAGAAGAGTCGCTTACGCGGAGGAGTTGGTACCTTACATGCGGCAGGCTGCTGATGCGCTGAGCTTTGTGCATCAAAATGGGCTGATTCACCAGGATGTCAAGCCGGGGAATCTGCTCATCGGGCGCAGTGGTCAACTTCTACTTTCGGATTTTGGCACAACGTTTTACCTGGGAATGCAGACACACGCTTCCCTTGGCGAAGCGACAGGAACAGCGGCCTATATGCCTCCCGAACAATGGCAGGGCAATCCGCGCCGCGATTCCGACCAGTACGCGCTAGCCGTAAGCTGTTATGAATTGCTCAGTGGCCGTACCCCCTTTGTGTATAGACGCGTCGAAGAGATGTGGAACGCGCATTTTAATGAGCTACCTTCCTCTCCGCAGCAGTGGAATCGGCGCATTCCGGTAGAGGTAGCAGCGGTGATACTGCGGGCGCTGGCGAAGGATTATCGCCAGCGTTACCCCAATATCCTGGAATTCGCACAAAAATATGCCGACGCAGTGCAGACGGCTCAGCAGCGCTATGTATGCCAGGTCTGCAAACACCAGAATCGTACTGGCGCGCAGCGCTGCAGCGCTTGTGGCGCCGAACAGGATAATCGGCACTGCCCCTACTGTGATGAGCTACTCCGCTTCGGACAACGCTGTTGCACCGTCTGTGGCCGGCTGACCATACCACCCGGTATCTTGCTCAATAGCCCGTTATCTGGGGTCAGCGCGCGGCAGGGGCGCTATGTCATTAAGCGTGTCTTGAAGCACAACGAAGAGACCAGGTTGATGGTCGCCGTAGCCTACGATACCCAGGCCAACGATGCCCAGGTAGTACTGAAACGCTGGGAGTGCACCGACCTGCCACTGACTCGCCGCGCGAAAGAACTGGTCTATTACGAGAAGGCCACCGAACCCCTGATGCGCCTGCGTCACCCATTGCTGCCGCGCGTGCTTGATCGTTTCGTCGAGGGCAAACACTATTATATCGTGCTGACCTATGCCGATGGCGAAAGCCTGGAAGAACGGATGCAGAAATTGCTCAGGCCGTTGGCGGAGCGCGATGTGATTGGTTATATGAATTCGCTGCTGAATGTCTTGATGGCCCTGGAGCGAGAACATCCTCCTCTGCGCCACTATGACATCACTCCCAGCAACATCATCATCGAGAGATCGCGAGGAAGACCCATCCTGACGGGTTTCCAGGTTTCACCGCCACCTTCGTCAGTTGAAACGATGGGTAATGGGAGCCAGCATCGCACGACACGGAAACTGGTGATTTCTCCTTATCTACCCGTGCAGGATAAGCCTTACGACCAGCGCACCTGCATCTACTCGCTGGCGGCATGTATGCACTATGCGCTGACAAACTATGCGCCGCCGCACTATCCCGCTTTCCCGCCCGTGCGTATGCTGAATCCAAATGTTTCTGTTGCGCTCGAAACCATACTGAGCCGCGCCTTGATGGAGGACAACCGGGAGCGATATCAGAGCTACGGAGAGATCCAGAGGGATTTGAAAAGTTTGCTGTCATGAACCCCATGCATGAATGCAGGGGCTTGTCCCTGGCTTCTAACCCATCTCGCTGACAGTATACAGCGAGACATTCAGACCGAGACGATAGGCACCATGACCGATGCCCGTTCCAAGATGGCCCAACATTTTTACGTGGCAAGGCTATTGGTTGCCACAACCCGTATGTTGCTAAGGTGCAAGCCGTTTCACCGCTCTTGAACGGTGTGCCTAAGCATGTAGCTATTCTACCACAAGGAAGGAAAACCGGAAATGGAGCAAAACCCCGATGCCCAACCCCCAAAGAAGGACTCGGCATTCCTCCCCGCGCATGAATGCGGGGGCCTCCTGCCTCGGTTTGGTGAAACTTTCCTCAATGAAGCAGAAACGGGACCATGGGCAGAAATGTCCACAACCCCGACAACGGTTATCCCCGCTGTTCGATTGGAACGTATTGAGTCACCTTCGGGCCGACGTATTCGGCCCGAGGGCGAATCAGGCGGTTATTGGCGTACTGTTCAAGGACGTGGGCCGTATAGCCAGCGATGCGACTACAAGCGAAAATGGGCGTATCCAGGTCAATGGGAAAGCCCAACATGTAGTAAACGGAGGCGGAATAGAAATCGACATTACAATAAAGGCCCTTTTGTTCTTTGATGTAGTCCTCGATAATCCGCGACATCTTGAACCAGCGGCTATCACCGGTACGTTTCCCCAGTTCTTCGGACATAGCCCGTAAATGGGTAGCGCGCGGGTCTTCCGTTTTGTATACGCGGTGCCCAAAGCCCATGATGCGCTCTTTGTGCTCGACGGCATTGCGAATGTAGGGTTCGGTATTACTCACCTCGCCAATGCGCAGGAGCATGCGCATCACCTGTTCGTTGGCTCCGCCATGCAGCGGGCCAGATAGGGCGCCGATGGCCGAGGTAATAGAGGCATACATATCAGCAAGGGTGCCAGCCGTTACACGAGCGGCAAAGGTGGAAGCGTTCAGTTCATGATCGGCGTGGAGTACCAGGGCAGTGTCCAGGGCGTGAGCGGTGTAATCATCGGGCATCTCACCATTGAGCATATAGAGAAAGTTTGTCGCGGTATTATGATCAGGCAAAGGAGCAACTGGCTTCATGCCATTGCGAATATGTTCCCAGCTTGTCACAATCGTCCCCAGCGCCGCTGTAAGACGTATCGCGCGGCCATAGTTTGCCCCGGGAGACTTGTCTTCAGGGTTGGGATCAAAAGAAGAGAGGGTGGAAACGATGGTACGAAGTACTTCCATGGGAGAGGATGACCTGGGTAGCAGGTGCATTATCTCGATCACGCGTCCAGGCAACTCGCGATTGGCCTGTAATTGAGCTGTCACTTCTTCAAGCTGGGCTCGTGTCGGTAAGATACCGTGCCAGAGCAGGTAGGCGGTCTCTTCAAAAGAGGAGTAACGCGCCAGGTCGTGGATATCGACCCCATAGTAGGTGAGTTTTCCAAGTTTACCATCGAGGTCGCAAATACGTGAATTGGTTGCTACGATATCTTCAAGGCCATCTGTGGTCGGCATATGGGCTTCCTCCAGAGCGGGGGCAGGCTTCGGTTCGGTGAATGCAACTGGCACCCGGTAAGTGAGCATCTGCTGCTTCCACGATGAAGCAGTGAACTTTCAACACAACAAACCATATGGCTTGTGTAAAGTAATTATATTCTCATTCATTCAGTGATGTCAACGCGAGGCTTTTTGAAGAGCATAGTCTCCAACCATAAAATATGTTACACTAGCGCCAGCAAAAAAGATTAAAGTGAGGCGCTGCAATGGCAAAGCAAATGCGAGACGATGAGGAACAACTTATCGCCCGCAGCCAGCGTGGAGATGTTAACGCATTCAACGAGCTGATCTTGCATTACCAGCAAACAACCTATGGCGTCGTCTACCGCATGGTAGGCAACGCCGATACTGCCGCGGATATTACACAGGATGCTTTTATCGCCGCTTTCCGTGCCATTCGATCCTTTCGCGGCGGCTCCTCATTTCGTGCCTGGCTCCTGCGTATCGCCTCAAACATGGCCTGTGACCACTGGCGTCGCACACAGCGACACCCCGAAGAATCGTTAGATATACTCGCCGACGAAGATGAGCCACATGCGGCCAGCGATCTAAGTTCCCTGGTGGAAAGCGGGCAAGAAGCAAACCCTGAAGAATATGTACTCAGTCAAGAATTACAGGGCATTATTCAACGCGGCCTGCAAGCACTTCCTCTCGATCAACGCGTAGCCGTGGTTTTATGCGATATCGAGGGACTTTCATATGAAGAAATTGCGCTTACAACCCAGTCCAATATTGGGACGGTGCGGTCACGCATCGCGCGCGGGCGAGCGCGCTTGCGCCTTTACCTTGACCAGTACAGGGAACTTTTGCCGCGTAATTATCGTCTACCTACTAACAAAGAGTAAAACCAGCATGGAGTACCGGCGTGGCCAATTTAGATAGAGATCGACACCTGACAACTGAACAGCTTTCAGCTTTCCTGGACGCGCAGCTCTCGCCAGCGGAACAGGTGGAATATAATGCACATATCGAAAGCTGCCAGCGGTGTCAAGGCGCACTGGCGAGCCTGCGACAGACGGTGGCTTTACTGCGAGCTATGCCACAGCCAGCGGTACCCCGTTCATTCGCGCTGCCAGCAGGTGTCACCTACCTACAAGAACCAGCCACTCGCCAGGGAGAACCAGCATACACACCAGCACGACGCGGGTTGCCGCATTACATGCAGCGTTCCTTGCGCATAATGAGTACTATTGCCGCGGTGATCGGCTTTATCTTCCTGCTGTCAGGTGTTCTACCCATGCTGATACATGGTGGGGGGACGATGACAACGTCGGCAGGTTCTGCAACGGCGCCAGCCTCACCTAATAATAAGGCCATGCAGCCGAATGAAAAGGCAACGAACAATGCGCCTACACACACGCCCAATAAAACCTCCCCTAGCGCTGGGAGCTCACCCGCCGGCACACCAGCGCGTGGTAGTACACCCGCTGCGAGGACGGAGCCAAAGAAAACCTCCCCCAATAACCAGCCACCGAAGCAAGCTCCGCCTGTGCCTCCAATTATCGACTTGAGTATACCCCTGGTGCGGCAAGCGCTGGGCTTCGCTCTCCTGGTCATCGGCATTATAGGCGTCCTCTTAACGAGGCGCTGGTCGCCGCGAAGGATGTAAAGAAGGCTATGCCCTGGCGATCCTCCAGCACTCTTTCGCAATTGACCAGTCTTCCTGCGTGCTCACAATGAGCACACGTACAGCAGACTCGGCTGCGGCAATATCCTGGTCCGAAGGGGATTGGGCATTTTTTTGCGGGTCGAGGTGGAGGCCAAGAAAAGCAAAGGCAGCACAGACATCCGCCCGCATTTCGGCGTCATTTTCGCCAACCCCGCCGGCAAAAACGAGGGCATCAAGCCCACCCAGCACCGCTATCATTGACCCGATAAAAGAGCGCAGGCGATGGACGTAGATAGCGAAGGCTAGTTTCGCTCTTTCATTGCCCTGCCCAATAGCTTCATGAATTGCCCGCATATCGCCTGAAACGCCAGAAACTCCTTTCAGGCCGGATTCTTTATTGAGCATAGTATCAAGCTGGTCGGCCGAGTACCCTTTTTGGCGCATCAGGTAAATGAGGATGCCGGGATCGACCGATCCAGAGCGACTGCCCATCATCAAACCTTCGAGCGGGGTAAACCCCATGGTGGTATCGATACTGTGACCGTCTTGAATAGCGGCTAATGAACAACCGTTGCCGATGTGGCAGGTCACCAGGCGCAAGGATGCCAGATCGCGCTCCAGGAGCTGAGCGGCGCGCTGGGCGCAGTATTGATGGCTGATGCCGTGAAAGCCATAGCGCCTGATGCCCTGCTCGAACCACTCATAAGGTCCTGGATAAACGACCGCTTCCATGGGGAGCTGGCTGTGAAAGGCGGTATCAAAGACTGCTACCTGCGGCACACGCGGCAAGATTTGCTCAATCGCCTCGATGTCCTCCAGGTTCAAGGGATTATGCAGGGGGTCAATCAATGATAGGCGCTTGATAGCATCCTTCACGGCGGGTGTAATCTTCGTACTCTCGCGATACTCCTGCCCACCGTGTACGACGCGATGGCCAACGATATCGATCTCTGACGCTTGAGCGATGACCTGCGTTTTGCCGCTCCAGAGGGTTTTGAGCAGGTGCGCGAGCACGTCCTGTCGTGAAGTGGTTGGTAGTTTCTCTTCCAGGCTTTGACCAGTAGAGGTAGTAATCTTGCAGTGCGTTTCGCCTTGATGCTCGGACCAATCAGCATTGGCCTCCCAGAGCGGTGCTTGCGGCTGGTCGGGGAGACTATCTCCCATTTCATAGAGGCGGCATTTCTGACTACTTGAACCAACATTCAATACGAGGATTTTCATGAACAATTCCTTACGTTGTGCTCTCTTTTGCGCTTCTTCGCGCAATTTTACATATTACTCCTCCCATTATATAAAACGTTTGCCGCAAGCTGCACGCATATCGCATACGTAATAGGATTGGGATAGAAGATTGACGTTTTGACGAAAGAAGCTTTATGATATAAGAGTATAGAAATAGGTGGAGTTTTTCGTACTTTTTCTCAGGAAGAATGGAGTTTTTTACAGGTTTGACCTCCAAATTAGCATACTTGACGGGTTATTAGCATTAGACAGGTTATTTGAGTTATGAACAGCGATATTTTGTTAGTCTACCCCATCATTAATGTGATCGTGACCGGTCTTTTTGCGGGAGTAGTATTGCGCCAGTATCTACGGCGTCACCGCACGTACCAGTTCTTCTGGGCAATCGCACTGTTGATGGCCTTCTTCGCATCGCTGGCCTATGTAGCCATGATACTGGTACATCCTACCAGTGAGCCTGGAGTTCTGTTCTTCCGCATCTACTACATTCTGGGCGGAGCGTTAATAGCTGCCTGGCTTGGCCTCGGCAGTATAGCGCTGGTCACAAGTGCCCGTTTCACACGCATCTGCCTGGTCGTGCTCTGTGTGTTGAGTGCATTAGCAGTGCTACTCATTGCTTTTGCTACTGTTGATAAGGGGCAATTGAGCCAGATTGCTGGCACCCCTGGAACAGCCATATTGCAGCCAGCGGTAGGTCCCTGGTTGATAACCATTATTATTTTGAATACACTCGGGGCAGCAGCTGTAGCTGGCGTGGCCATCTATTCCGCCTGGCAAGTGAAACGCCGCCAGGGTTCGGGCACATTGTTTGGGGCGAATATTCTGATCCTGGCCGGTACACTCACCATTGCTCTTGCAGGCACCACAGCCCGCCTGGGAGTGAAAAACATTTTCTGGCTGGTTATGGCTCTCGGCTGGACAGTCTTCTTTATTGGCGTCCTGCTTACCAGCCGGGCACGTCGTCCTGCAACCCCGGCTAAACAAGAAGGTCAGCAGAACAATGTAGGGGCCCTGCACAGTACAACCTGAACCTTGACACGAAAGAGGACGACCCTGGCGCATCGAGACGTTGTGCCAGGGTCGTCCTCTTTCGTGTCATTTATTCGCGTTGAGTTATTGATTCAGTTGCAGTTCACCCAGCTTGACGCTGACCGTCATCTGCTGGTTGC
>Ga0209577_10006133_pt1 | contig 11139 bp, 11 predicted proteins | sample GraSoiAngelo_109_FD_185874 | JGI IMG/M metagenome (GOLD analysis project Ga0209577, IMG submission 185874) | Grasslands soil microbial communities from the Angelo Coastal Reserve, California, USA - 14_0903_12_20cm (SPAdes) (version 2) | ecosystem: Environmental > Terrestrial > Soil > Grasslands... | reverse complement strand
CGGGTGGTCGACCGGCGGCACGAAGTCCGGGTCCTCCCGCAGGCGCTGCCGGTGCTCGATGTACGGGTGCACCGCCTTGCCCTGGATCGGCCCCGGCCGGACGAGCGCGACCTGCACGGTGAGGTCGTCGAGGCTCTCCGGCTGCGTCCGGAGCAGGCTCTGCATCTGGGCGCGGCTCTCGATCTGGAAGACGCCGACCGTGTCCGCCTGCCGGATCTCCTCGAAGACGGCCTGGTCGTCGAGCGGGATCCGGGAGAGGTCGATCGTCCGGCCGCGCAGCCGAGCGACCTGGTCGACGCAGTCCTCGACCGCGGAGAGCATCCCCAGGCCGAGCAGGTCGATCTTCAGGAAGCCTGCGTCGGCGCACGAGTCCTTGTCCCACTGGCACATCTGTCGGCCGGCCATGGCGCACGGCTGGACGGGGACGAGCTCGATCAGCGGCCGCGTCGAGATGACCATCCCGCCCGGATGCTGTGAGATGTGCCGGGGCAGGCCGGCGATCTCGAAGCAGGCCTCGACGAAGGCCCGCCAGCGCGGCGAGCGCAGCTTGCGCTCGGCATCCGGCAGCGCGGCGATCTCCTCCCCCACGCGCTTCGCGTTCCAGCCGTCGCTCTGCCGCGCGAGCCGCTCGAGGTCGGCGAACGGCAGGCCGAGCGCCTTGCCCACGTCGCGGATCGCACCCCGCGAGCGGTAGGTGGGAAACGACGCGACGAGCGCGGCGTGCTCGCGGCCGTAGCGCTCGGTGACGGCGACGATCAGCTTCTCGCGGATGTCGCGCGGGAAGTCGAGGTCGATGTCGGGCATCGAGTCGAGCTCGCGGTTCAGGAACCGTCCGAGCGAGAGGTCGGCCTCGACCGGGTCGACGTGCGAGAGGCCCGTCAGGTAGCAGACGAGCGAGCCGACGGAGCTGCCGCGGCCGCGGCCGGGCGGGAGGATGTTGCGGGCCGCCGAGGCGCCGCGTACCTGGAAGGCGCACTCGCGCGCCAGCTCGAGCACCTCCCAGTGCAGGAGGAAGAAGCCCGCGAGCCCGAGCTCGTCGATCAGCGCGAGCTCCTCGTCCAGCCGCCCGCGAGCCCGACCTTGCAACAGTCTGTTGCAAGCGCTGTAGCGCTCGTGGAAAGCGCGATCGCAGACCCGGCGGAGCTGTGAAGTGGCCGTTTCGGCCCCGTTCGAGAAGTCGGGGTACCGGTAGCCGAGCTCGTGCGTCAGGTCGAACTCGAGGCGCGCTGCGACCTCCGCGGTGCGCGCGATCGCGCCGGCGTCGTCGGGAAAGCGCTCGGACATGGCCTCCGGGGGCAGGAGGACGACCTCGCGGTTTCCGCGCCGCTCCCGCTCGGCGCCCTCGAGCGAGGTGCGGTTCCGGATCGCGACGAGCACGTCCTGGAGCGCCACGCGGCTCGGGTCGTGCGCGTGCGGGTCGCCCGTCGCCACCGTCTCGACGCCGAGCGCCGCCGCGAGGTCGCGCAGGACCGCGTTCCGGCGCGCGTCGCCGCGCTCGTAGGGCCGCTGGAGCTCGACGTAGAACCGCTCGGAGCCGAAGACGCGGGCGACCTCGGCGGCGGTGTTCGGATCCCGGACGGCGAGCCCGTGCCGGGCGCAGCCGGAGAGGCAGACGAGGCCCTCGCGGTGCTCGAGCAGGAGCTCGAGGTCGAGCGAGGGCGGAAGCGGCGCGTCGCTCTCCCGCCCCAGCCGCCGCGTCTTCGCGTGCGCGGCCGTGAGGAGCCGGCACAGGTTCGCGTAGCCGCGCGAGGTCTCGACCAGGAGCGTGACGTGCGAGCGGTCGGCGAGCGTGACCTCCGCGCCGGTGATCGGGCGCACGCCGAACGCCTTCGCCGCGTGCGCGAACTCGAGCGACCCGTAGAGGCCGTCGTGGTCGGTGAGCGCGAGCGCCCCGTAGCCGAGCTCGGCCGCCTGCACCGCGAGCTCCTCCGGCAGCGACGCCCCGTCGAGGAACGAGTAGGCCGAGTGGGCGTGCAACTCCACATACGGCACACCTAAGTTCTACACGAACACGCGTTCGCGGCGGCGTGGCTCGGTCGAGCCCGCCAAGGGTCGAAGGTGTGATGCAGCGCGGTAGTGGGTAAGGGTGACACGTGTACGTGCGGGTCGACCGCCTAGTCCCTGCGGCGGTCGTGGTCGGGGTGGCGGTGACACTCCCGGCTCTGCTCGTGCCGGCAGTCGGCACGACGGCTTCCGGCGCACGGCTTCCGCGCTGTGCGCGACAGGCGTACCGCTACGAGCTCGCCAAGAACGGCGCCCAAGGGGCGCTCATCCTGGACGCTCATGTCGGATACGTCCGGGGCGCGAAGTGCGCGGTTCGGGACCAGGTCGTCCTGCGGCTCACCAACGGTCGAGGCCGATTGCTTCGCGTGCGCGGCAATCCCGTTCGCACGGAGATCGAAGCCGTCGTCGGCCCGCGCACCTTCAGGCAGACCCGCCCGTTGCTCTACGCATGGCGGAATTGGTGCCCGAAGTCGCCGATGTCGTACGCCTTCAGGGTGTCGTCGCGGACGAAGTCGGCCGTCTTCCGCTGGCGGGTCGGCGAGCCGGCCTGCGTCAGCCCTGCCCAGCCTTCGACCCTCCGTCGCTTCACCCCAACCGGATAGTGAGATGAGCCCGCCGAACCGCTCTCCCCCGTTCTAGCCGGCGAGCTGTCCATCCTCGGACCAGAACGGAGCTACATCTCATGCCCAGGAATGCACGCGTCTTTACGACGACAGTCTTGTGCGCGCTCGCAGCGGTCCTCGCGACCGGCGGCGGTGCGTACGGCGGGTCGCCGAGCCTCGCCGGTGTCCCGCTTCCATCCCTTCATCCAGCGTCGCCGCCCTCCGCTCCACAGCTCCCGGTCGGACGAGCTCCTCTGCTGCCGACCAAGTCCGGAGCGTCGAGCGCCACGCCTTCGACCCCCTCGACGCCGGCGGTCGCGGACGTCACCGCGTCCAGCGCGCCGCCCTATTCCTTCTCCTGGTATCCGAACGACTCCGACCTGAAGAACGCAAGCACGGCGATCAAGAACATGGGGGTCAACGCGCCCTCGCATCCCAACCAGCTGGTGTTCCTCGAGGTCGGAGGCTGGTGCACGAGCAACAGCACGCACATCGACCCGTACAGCGGAACCTGCTCGGAGAGCGCGAGCGAGAGCTACACGGTGGCGTACGACCTCGAGTGGTACATGTACGGCTACGAGACGAGCGGCTCCCACGCGCAACAGCAATCGATGGGAGTCGTCGCGACGACCAACAACTCCGTCGCGGGCAGCAACACGACGAACGCCAACGCTCAGGGTCGCTACTGGGAAGGTGCGGTCAACGCGAACCTCGAGGCCTATGCCAACACCCTGAACAACTACAACGCCTCGAACGGATTGCCGCTCACCTTCTACGCGGAATCGGGCAACGACCTCGAGACCAACTTCGGCGGGCCCGCCCCGGCGATCGACTGGGTCAACGGGTTCAACGCAGTCGACAGCGCCGGAATCGGCATGGAAGACAACGGCGCGTACTACGGCACGTGCGCGTCGGCTGGCTGCTGGAACACGCCCCTCGACCACGGGTGGAGTGCGGCCCAGAAGTACCACACGAGTTGGGGCGCTACGGACGACTTCGGCTTCCCGGAGATCTACAACTCCGGCTGGGCGACGTACTACCGCGATCTCGATGCGGCCGCCGCCGCGGTCGGCTCGGCCGCCAACTACGGCGTCCCCGTGTGGGACGGCGTAATGTGGGGCTGCGGCACGGGCGGCAACGAGCCGAATGCTCCCTCGGCCTGGGCGGACTTCGCGAACGCCGTCTCGCAATCGCCGAGCTATCTGACGTACCTGCACGCGCTCAGCAAGAGCTGCTGAGACAAAAAGAGGCTGGGGCGGTCGCGCGACCGCCCCAGCCCAAGCGTCCCTCACCAAGAGCTACCCGGCGACGTGGATGTACCAGCTCGGCGTCGAGGCCGAGATCGTCCGGTAGTCGTAGCCGTACGCGTACGACCAGTTGTACTCCTCGATCGTCACGTTCCCGCCGCTGACGGACGCGACGAGGGCGACGTGGCCCAGGCTGCTCGCGCCGCCCACGTATGGGTCGAACTGAGCAATCGAGCCGGGCGTCGGAACGTGGTCGACGGTGTAGCCGAGCGCGCGGCCGTTGCTGTCCCAGTTCTCGGCATTGCCCCAACGCCCGCCGCCCATCGTGTTGGTGAAGCTGACGCCGTACTGGTGGTTCATCCGCCAGGCGACGAACGACGTGCACTCCCGGGTGTAGAAGTTCCACGGGTCGACACAGTCGACGCACGAGTACGGATAGTCGTTCCCGACCACAGGCTGGTTGCCGTGGCACCGAGGGGCGACGAAGCCGTTCGTCCCGGTGTAGACGTAGGCGTCGGTGACGTAGCCGCCGCGGTTGCCGTAGTCGATGTAGTCCCAGATGTTCGACGGGCCCCACGGGCCGGTGACCGTGTCACCCGTCGTCTGGCACGCGATCCCGACCGCCGTCCCGTCGGAGATGCAGGTGATGACCGAGTAGCCGGTGCCCGGACCGGTGCGCTCGTTGAGGCACGACCCGGTCCCGGTGACCGTGCCGCTCGTCGCATTCGCGGGCGCTGCGAATGCCAGCGTCAAGGCGGCGCCGACGAGGGCGACGACCAGGGCGGCCATCCAGAACCTGGGTCGCGACTTCGAGCGCACGGCGGCGCCGGCCCTTTCGGGCTGCGGTGCGTCCATCGAAAGTGACCTCCTTGCGGGACGAGCGGCGGTCCCGTGATCGCCGTTTCGCCGCCGCGATCTGCCGCGCGTCTCTTACCCACTTTTACGTTTTTAAACCATTTGGAGCACTATTTGAAAATAAGGCTCTGTCCGCGATATCGTCGGGTCGTGGCTGAACCGGTCCTGCGTCGCACCGGCGAGGGCGAGACGATCTTCGACAGCGACCGCTCGACGCTGCGCGTCCTCGTCGACCGCGAGGAGCTGACGGTGACCTGGTTCCGCTACGCCCGCGGCGAGGAGGGCCCGGACCCGCACGTCCACCATCGGCACACGGACGCGTTCTACGTCCTCGAAGGAGAGCTCGAGCTCGGGCTCGGGCCGAGCGCGGCCGAGACCGTCCGCGCCACGGCCGGGACCTTCGTCGCCGCCCCGCCCGGGGTCGTCCACACCTTTCGGAACGCGAGCAGCGCCGAGGCGACCTTCCTCAACTTCCACGCGCCGAGCATGGGGTTCGCCGACATGCTCCGCGCGCGCCGCGACGGTCGAGAGGAGGACGCCGAGCGTTTCGACCAGTCCGAGCCGCCGCCCGACGGCGGCCGGCCCGTCTCCGCCGCCGTCGTCTCCCGCCCCGAGGGCGGGGAGGTCTTCGACCGCGAGAACCGCGCCATCGCGATCAAGAGCGACCTGCCGCAGATCTCGGCCTTCGACATCGCCTTCGACCCCGAGTTCGTGGTCGACCCGCACCGGCACGACGACCACGTCGACTCGTTCTACGTGCTCGCCGGCGAGGTCGATTTCACCATCGGGGAGGACGTCGTCCGCGCGGCGGCCAGCACGTGGTTCTCGGCGCCGCCGGGTACGCGGCACGGCTTCCGCAACCCCGGCCCCGGACGGGCACGGGTCCTGAACGTCCACACACCCGACGGTGGCTTCACCGGCGGCGTGCGCGGAGGCTGAGGCAGCGTGGACGCGCAGGCTCGCTACGACGAGCTCGCCGCCGACCTGGAGGCGCGCCACGGCGACGTCGCGCTCGGGAAGATGTTCGGGATGCCGTGCGTGAAGCGAAACGGCAAGGCCGCCGCCGGCTACTACCGGGGCGACATGGTCTTCAAGCTCCCCGACCCCGCGGCTCGCGAGGAGGCGCTCGCCCTCGACGGCGCACACTTCTTCGACCCCATGGGCGGACGGCCCATGAAGGAGTGGGTGCAGGTGCCGGCCGCGCACGCGGAGCGGTGGCCGGAGCTGGCGGAGCGGGCGCTCAGGCCCGCTGGCTGAACCACCTGCCCTGCTCTTCGGCGCGGAAGACGACCGCGTTCCGGCCGCTCTCGAGGACGACGTCGAAGTAGCGGCGGTCGACGGGCTCCTCGGTCCACCAGCGGTCGACGACCCGCCACTCCTCGCGGACGAGCGCCACCCGCTCGCGGTCGACCCTGCACGGTGTCCCGTCGAAGCGTGCCTCGACGAGCGCCGGGCGCGGGTCGTTTACTCGTCCCGCGGGACGAGCAGCGCTCGAGCTTCGGGAATTCGCGACCACGGCGCGACCTCGACGACGGTGCAGACGGAGCCCGTGCCGGTGGCCGCCCGCACCTGGCGCAGGCCCTCGTGGAGCCGATCATCGAGCTTCGCCCCCTCCGTGCGCACGAGCTCGAGCTGGTGCCCCCGGGACGCGGTCAGCTCGACGAGCTCGAGGCCGAGGCCCGTCACCGGCGCCGGCAGCTCGGTCAGCTTCGGCCTGAGCGCCGCGCGCAGCCGGTCGCGCTCGGCGGTCGGGTCGCGGAGCGTCGCCGTCCGACGCCAGGAGCCGCCCCCGACCAGCTTCGCCGTCACGGCGAGCTTGCGGACGAACCGGTCGGCCCGCTCCGGCCGGGCGAGGATCGTGTCGACGAGCGCCGCGAGCGCGCGCCGGATCGTGAGCTCGTTGTCGATCGCCTCCGGGAACTCGATCGCCTCGGCGATCTCGGCGGGCGGCCGACGCCCGTGCGGGGGCGCGGCCGCCCCACCCCTTGCCAGGCTCCAGGCGTGCCGGCCGATCGGCCCCAGACGCTCGGCGACGGCAGCGCCCGGCAGCCTGGCAAGCTCGCCGAGCCTTCGAACCCCCAGCTCGCGCAACTCCCCCGCGCGCTCGCGCTCGAGCGGAAGGAGGTCGAGCGGAAGCGGGCCGAGGAACTCGCTCCGGCGCTCGTCCGAGACGACGAGCGCCTGACCCGCCCGCGCGACGCTCGCGGCGGCGAGCGCGGCGAACCGGCGCTCCGCCGCGCCGACCCGCGCCTCCCACCCCGTGCCGACGGCGGCCAGCGCCCGCTCGAGCGCCTTCTCGAGCCCCCCGTAGAGGCGCTCGACCCCTCGCGTCTCGAAGTAGACGCAGCCCGGCTCGGCCGGCTCGACGGCGAAGCCGGCGTCCTCGAGCCGGCGCAGGACCCCCTCCCACGCCTGCTCGGCGCGCGCCGGATCCTGCTCCACGAGCACGAGCGAGGGGCAAGTCGCGAGCGCCTCACCGAGCCGCATCCCCGGGCGGATGCCCGCCGCTGCGGCGACGGCGGTCACCGGCCCGAGGAGCGGCTCAGTTCCTTCGACGGGCGCGAGCGCCGCCGGCCGCAGCACAAGGCGCGGCCGAGCGAGGAGCGCCGCCCGAAGCTCGAATCCCGGGATGAGTAGGCACGCGATCACTGGGAACACGTGTTCTATCGAACACACGTTCCCCTGTCAAGCGGGAGTGTAAGTCGGCGCGTTTCGGCGCGGGCGCGGGCATGCTTCAGTCGGGTTCCGCCCGTGGGCTCCGCAGCACCGACAACGCGATCCACGTCGCACCAACAAGTGCGACGGCGTGACCGGCGACGCCCTTCTGGAGCGCGAAGTCGAGGACGATGAACACCGGGATCAGTACGAGCGCGCCCCGCGGGACGGCGCGGGAACGCCACAGCGCGACGGTCAGCGTCACCAGGCCGAAGAACGCGCCGGGAATGAACAGGATCAGCATCGCGATCCCCGGCGCGGTCGAGAGGTTGTCGACGACGTGGCCGAGCGCGGCGACGTCGAAGCGGCCGTCCTGGGCGAGCTTGAACTCGAGCGTCTCGAGGCCCTGCGCCGCCGACAGGCCGACCATCCCGCAACCGAGCAGGATCCCACCGGCGTAGGCGAGGCGCGGCGAGCGCTGCCGGGCGAGGAGGACGTAGACGACGACCGTGCCGAACAGGAACGGCATCGCGAGCAGGTCGAACAGCTTGGCCACGTTCGCGCGGTCGGGGTGGGCGGCGACCCAGCGGAGCCGGTCGACCGTCTTGTCGTGCTGCTTCTCGGTCAGGAACGCGGCGAGCTGGAAGCCCGCGCCGAGGACGAGCGTCGCGGCCGCGGCGAAGCGGCCCACGCGGGTGAACTGCGTGGCCGGGCTTGCCGCCGGCTCAGGGACCTCCAGCACGGAGGCGATCGCGCTCACCAGCCAAGGATCTCACGATCCGGGCGCGCCGGACGAGGGCCGGGCGGTGCCAGGCACGTGCCTGGCACCGCCTCTGGGTCCGAAACGGACTAGCCCCAGTCCTCGACGGCGATCGCCGCCTGCTCGTCCGCCGTGAGCGACGGCATGAGCACGTCCTCGTCGAACTGCGAGTCGTCCGGGATCGGAGCCGCCATGAGCGCGGACTGCTCCGCGGTGAAGGCCGGCGGCGGGCCGCCGGGGACGCCGTTGCCGTTGTCGCCGGCGTACGTCCACGTCTTCGTCGCCGTCTTCGACCGCACGCTGACGTTGTCGAGATACACCAAGCCCTTCGACCGGTCGACCACGAGCGCGAGCCCCTCGATCTTGCCGGCGAGCGCGTCGGTGCCCTTCGACTGCCGCAGGACCTCGGCCCGGATGACCGCCGCCGTGAAGAGCCGCTGGACCCAGTGTGGATCGTCGGTCGGCCGGCCGGGTGTGAGCGCGCAGCCGAGGTTCACGACGTACTCCCTCCCGCTTCGCCCGCGGATGAAGAGCGACCAGCGCGGATCCGTCTTCGTGCACAGCCCGGGAACGCGGTGCTCGTACGAGAGGCTCACGAGCGCCGTCACCGGCGTGTTCTCGAGCCCGCGCACGTGCGCCGCAGCGGGCGTGTCCGGCACATTCGTCAGCCGCTGGAGGTAGAGGGCCTGGTTCGCGGTTCCCTGCGAGTCGGGCCGTCCCTCCTGCGCCTTCCAGGCGGCGTAGGTGTCCTGTCCGCCGCCGACGGGATAGAGCGTGAGCACGTCCCCCGTCGTGTCTGCCGCGGCCACTCCGGCCAGCACGAATGCCGACGCGAGCGCCGCGGCGCCTGCCACGTACTTCAAGGTCTCCCCCTTTTTTCGACCCCTGTTGAGCGCGCGCAGGGTACACGAACTCCCGTACCGTGCCTCTCCTCATTGTCGAGGAAGGAGGAGCATGGCGGACTGGTTCGTCCTCAACGTTCGTGACGCGCGCTGGCGGAAGCACGAGACCTTCGGAGCGTCGTGCCGCTTCGAGGAACCGAAGGCGCCGTTCCCGCAGCTCGGCATCAACGTCCGCGTGCTGCAGCCAGGGCAGCCGAACTGCCTCTACCACTCCGAGTCTCTCCAGGAGGACTTCCTCGTGCTGGCGGGGAAGTGCCTGCTGCTCGTCGACGGCGAGGAGCGGCCGCTCCAGGCCTGGGACTTCGTGCACTGTCCGCCGGGGACGGAGCACGTGTTCGTCGGAGCGGGCGACGGCCCGTGCGCGATCCTCATGGCCGGTGCGAGGGACCCGGACGAGCGGCTGCTCTACCCGGCGTCGGAGCTCGCCCGCCGTCACGGCGCGAGCGCCGAGCAGGAGACGACCTCGCCGGAGGAAGCCTACGCGCCGTTCGCGCCGCCGACCGACGGCCGGCCGGACGGGTGGGACGAGCTGCCCTGGGCCTGAGGCGCGGCTCGATATTGACTTCTCTCTCGGATCGCGGTAGACCGTGACCCTGTCTGCGGACTTCTAGGAGGTTTCCATGAGGGGAGAGTTTCGGAGGTGGCGTCGAGCCGTCGTGCTCGCCGTCGCCGGTGTTTTGACCATGGCCGGCGTCGCCGGCGCGAACGTCGCGCTCACCCAGGTGAGCGCCGATCCGTATACGAATCCAACGAGCCAGCACGCGACCGAGCTCGAGCCGGACACGTTCGCCTACGGCGGCACCGTCGTCGCGGCGTTCCAGGTCGGTCGCTTCTTCAACGGCGGCGCGAGCGACATCGGCGTCGTCCGCTCCGGGAACGGCGGCGCGAGCTGGGACGCACCGGGCTTCCTGCACGACACCTTCAACTCAGGCAATGCGTCGAGCCCATACGAGCGGGTCAGCGACCCGAGCGTCGCCTACGACGCCGCCCACGGCGTCTGGATGGTCTCGTCGATTCCGCTCCTGCCGAACACGAGCGTGCCGACCGTCTTCGTCAACCGATCGACCGACGACGGCCAGACGTGGGGCCCCGCGATCAGCATCCCGCCGCCCGTCTCGAACTCGGTCGATCTCGACAAGAACTGGACGGCCTGCGACAACAACGCGTCGAGCCCGTTCCGCGGCCACTGCTACACGGAGCTCGACAACTTCGGCGACGGCGACCTCGAGCTGATGTCGACGTCGACCGACGGCGGCCTGACGTGGAGCGTCCCGATCCGCACCGACGGCAACGACAAGGGCCTCGGCGGCCAGCCCGTCGTGCAGTCGAGCGGCCGGGTCGTCGTCCCGTTCGAGAGCCTGAACGGCACGATCTCGGCGTTCCACTCCGACAACGGCGGGGCCTCCTGGAGCCGCGGGTTCAAGGTCTCCGGGATCCGCTTCCACGGCGTCGCGGGCGGCCTGCGCACGAGCCCGCTCCCGACCGCGGAGATCGCCGCCGACGGGACGGTCTACGTCGCGTGGGAGGACTGCCGCTTCCGGAAGGGCTGCACGTCCAACGACATCGTGTTCTCGAAGTCGTCCGACGGTGTGAGCTGGACGGATCCGGCCCGCGTGCCGATCGACGACGTGACGAGCAGCGTCGACCACTTCATCCCCGGCCTGGCCGTCGATCCGACCACCTCCGGCTCGGGCACGCACCTGGCGCTGACGTACTACTTCTATCCCAACGCCAACTGCGGCGGCGCCTGCCGGCTCGACGTGGGCTACATCTCGTCGCCGGACGGCGGGGCCCACTGGGGCGATGCGACCCAGCTCGCCGGGCCGATGGCGCTCAGCGAGATCGCGAACACCTCGCAGGGCCCGATGGTCGGCGACTACATCTCGACCTCGTTCTCCGGCAGCAAGGCCACGACGGTCTTCGCGGTCGGCCACGAGGCGACGACGGCCGCGTTCGACGAGGCGATGTACTCGCCGGGCCGCCTGTCGGTCGCGAGCGCGGCGCAGGCGACACACGTGTCGAGCAGCGCCGGCACCTTCGGCGCGGTCGGCACCGGTGAGACGCACCACGCACTGAAGAACGACTGACGCACGAACCAGCGCCCCCGCCCTGAG
>Ga0209577_10006131_pt1 | contig 11141 bp, 12 predicted proteins | sample GraSoiAngelo_109_FD_185874 | JGI IMG/M metagenome (GOLD analysis project Ga0209577, IMG submission 185874) | Grasslands soil microbial communities from the Angelo Coastal Reserve, California, USA - 14_0903_12_20cm (SPAdes) (version 2) | ecosystem: Environmental > Terrestrial > Soil > Grasslands... | reverse complement strand
CGCTCGACAACGCCACCACGCCCGACGACCTGCGCGAGTTCGAGGCCCGGCTGAGCCGGGCCCAGCCGGGCCAGCGCGTCGGCTACGTCTGCGAGCCCAAGATCGACGGGCTCGGCGTGGCGCTGCTCTACGCGCGCGGCCGCTTCGTGCGCGGCGCCACCCGCGGCGACGGGCGGGTGGGCGAGGACATCAGCGCCAACCTCCGCACGATCCGCAGCGTGCCGATGCGGCTCAAGCCGGGCCCGCTGGCCGCCGTCGACGAGCTGGAGGTGCGCGGCGAGGTCTACATGCCGCGCGACGAGTTCGAGCGGTTGAATCGCGGGCTGGAGGAGGCCGGCGAGCCGACGTTCGCCAACCCGCGCAACGCCGCCGCCGGCGCCGTGCGCCAGAAGGACCCCACCGTGACCGCCCGCCGTCCGCTCGACGCCTTCCTCTATCACCTCTCGTGGTCGCCGGGCCTGACGTTCGCCAGCCACTGGGAGGCGCTGGAGGCGCTGCGCGCCGCCGGCCTCCGCACCAACCCGCGCGCGGTGCGCGCCGAGTCGATCGACGCGGTGATCGCGGCCTGCGCGCGGCTGGAGGCGGATCGTGATGCCCTCGGCTACGACGCCGACGGCGTGGTCGTGAAGGTGGACGCGCTGGAGCTGCAGCGGCGGCTGGGCTCGACCACGCACCATCCGCGCTGGGCGATCGCCTTCAAGTTCGCGGCCCGCCAGGCCACGACCGTCGTCAAGGCGATCGAGGTCAACGTGGGCAAGACGGGCGCCCTGACGCCGGTCGCCAAGCTGGAGCCGGTGCCGCTGGCGGGCGTGGTCATCAGCAACGTGAGCCTGCACAACGAGGACGAGATCCGCCGCAAGGACGTGCGCGTGGGCGACACCGTGCTCATCGAGCGGGCCGGCGACGTCATTCCCTACGTCGTCCAGGTCGTCGCCGCGAAGCGGCCGGCCGACAGCGTCGAGTTCAAGTTTCCCGACCGCTGCCCGGCCTGCGGCGGCGTGGCCTTCCGGCCCGAGGGCGAGGTCTACTGGCGCTGCACCAACACCGCCTGCCCCGCCCAGCTCAAGGAGCGGCTCCGCCACTTCGGCTCGCGCCGCGCGATGGACATCGAGCATCTCGGCGAGGCGGTCGTCGAGCAGCTCGTCGATCGCGGCCGCGTGCGGAACTTCGCCGATCTGTACGAGCTCACCGCCGAGGAGGTCGCCGACCTCGAGCGCTTCGCCGAGAAGTCGGCCGAGAACCTGGTGGGCGCCGTCCAGTCGAGCAAGACGCGCGGCCTCGCCCGGCTGCTCAACGCGCTCGGCATTCCGATGGTGGGCGAGCGGGTCGCCCAGCAGCTCGCGGCCCGCTTCGGCAGCATGGAGCGGCTGCAGGCCGCCACCGCCGCCGAGGTGGCCGAGGTGCACGGCATCGGCGAGCGGATCGCCGCCTCGGTGACGACGTTCTTCGCGGAGGCCAGCAACCGCGAGGTCATTGCCCGGCTCGCCGCGGTCGGCGTCGTGATGACCGAGGTCGGCTTCACCGCGGGCCCCCGCCCGTTCGAGGGGAAGACGTTCGTGCTCACCGGCTCGCTGCCCACGCTCACCCGCGACGCCGCGACCGACCTCATCGTGCGGCTCGGTGGCCGCGTCAGCAGCGCGGTGTCGAAGAAGACCGATTACGTCGTCGCTGGCGACGAGGCCGGCAAGAAGGAAGTCGACGCCCGGCGCCTGGGCGTCCCCGTGCTCGACGAAGCCGCTTTCCTCGCTCTCGCCCGTCCGGCATCATAGGCGCCGGGACTCGTGACGCCGTGATGCCAGGTCTCCCCCGTCCCGTCCTCGTGGGCTGCGCGCTGACGCTGGCCGCGCTCGCCGGCGGCTGCATCGGCCGCGTCACCGACTCGCCGGCGCCGGTCGATCAGCTGGCGCCCGGCCGCTGGACGGCGCTGACGCCGATGCCGACGCCCCGCCAGGAGGTGGCCGTCGCGGCCTGGCGCGATCGCGTGTGGGTCATCGGCGGGTTCGGCGAGAGCGCCGAGCCGATGACGACCGTCGAGACGTACGATCCGAGCCTCAACGTCTGGGAAACGCGCGCCCCGCTGCCCGTGCCCGTCCATCACGCCGCCGCCGCCGTCGTCGGCGACCGCCTCTTCGTCGTCGGCGGCTACACCGGTGGGCGCGTGCAGTGGACGCCCCTCGACAGCGTGTACGAGTTCGTCGCCGCCCGCGAGAGGTGGGAGGCGCGGGCGCCGATGCCGACCGCGCGCGGGGGGCTGGCGGTGGCGGTGCTCGACGGCCGCCTGCACGCGCTCGGCGGCGCCTCTGACGGCGCGAGCAACGCCCACGAGGTGTACGAGCCGGACGCGAATCGCTGGACGCGGGCCAACGCCATGCCGACCGCGCGCGATCACCTGGCCGCAGTGGCCTTTCAGGGCCGCGTGTGGGCGCTCGGCGGGCGCGCCTCGTTCAGAGGCGAGCAGTACGGCAACGTGGAGGTCTATGACCCGTCGACGGACTCCTGGCGCACCGCGCCTCCGCTGCCGGCGGCGCGCGGGGGGCTGGCGGCGGCGGCGCTGCCCGATCGCATCTTCGTCTTCGGCGGCGAGGCGCCGTTCAGGATCTTCAGCGCGACCGAGATGTACGAGACCGTCGGCAATCGCTGGATCGCCAAGGAGCCGATGCCGACACCGCGCCACGGCATCGGCGCCGCCGTGATCGGCGGCCGCGTGTACCTGCCGGGCGGGGCGACCCAGCCCGGCTTCGCGCCGACGGCCGCCAACGAGGTGTACACGCCATGAGGACACTCGCGCTGGCCGGCCTGCTCGTCCTGGCCACCGTCGCGCCGGCCGCCGCGCAGTCGCCCCACGATCGTGCGCTCGGCGAGCTCGGCCGCCCGGACGACGTCGGCGCGCGGCGCGAGGCCGTGCGCACGCTGGCCGACACCGGCATCATGGCCGACCTGCCGGCGCTGGCCCGCGCGTTGCGCGATCCCGATCCCACGGTCCGCGCGCTCACCGAGGGCGCCATGTGGGAGGTCTGGAGCCGCTCGGGCGACGCCGACATCGATCGACTGTTCGCCGTCGGCGTCGAGCAGATGAACGTGCGGCAGCTCAACGAGGCCGTGAAGACGTTCAGCGAGATCATCCGGCGCCGCCCCGAGTTCGCCGAGGGGTGGAACAAGCGCGCGACCGTGTACTTCGTCCTCGGCGAGTACCGCAAGTCCCTGGCCGACTGCGACGAGGTGCTGGCGCGCAATCCGTATCACTGGGGCGCGCTGTCCGGCTACGGCATGATCTACGTCGAGCTGGACCAGCCCGGGCGCGCCGTAGAGTACTTCCAGAAGGCGCTGGCCGTGAACCCCAATCTCACGTCGGTCGAGCAAGCCGTCGAAACCCTCAAGGCGCAGCTGCTGCAACGACGCCGCGAGACGATCTAGACCCCTATCCCGAGGAGAAGCCACCGTGATCGACGGACTCCGTAAGATCACCAGCCCGAGCGTCGCCAACGCGATCGAGACGTTCAACGTACGGCCGCGCAACCAGGGTCAGATGTCCTCCGAGATCCGCACGCTGTTTCCCGAGCTGGGCCCGCTGGTCGGCTACGCGGTCACCTGCGTCATCCGCGCCGAGCCGCAGCCGCTGCAGGGCCACCGCGCCAGCACGTACGGGTGGTGGGACTACGTGCAGACCATCCCGGCGCCGCGCGTCGTGGTCGTGCACGATCTCGACGAGCCGCGCGGCCAGGGGGCGCAGTGGGGCGAGGTGCAGGCCAACATCCACAAGGCCCTCGGCTGCGTGGGCGTCGTGACCGACGGCTCCGTCCGCGACCTCGACGAGGTCAAGGCCCTCGGCTTCCAGTTCGCCGCCGCGCACGTGTCGGTCTCCCACGCCTACGTCCACATGGTGGACTTCGGCCTGCCCGTCAAGGTCGGCAGCCTCTGGGTGAAGCCGGGCGACCTGATCCACGCCGACCAGCACGGCGTCGTGACGATCCCCGTGGACATCGCGGCCAAGATCCCGGAGGCGGTCGCCAAGGTGGAGGCCGACGAGCGGCAGATCATCGGCCTGTGCCAGGCGCGCGACTTCTCGGCCGACAAGCTGAAGGAGCTCTACAAGAAGATCCGGCCGGGAACGTACTGAGATGCCCGTCGAGCGCCTCGCCGCGGGCGACGTCCGCCTGGCGGTGCGGACGTGGCCCGAGGCCGGCGCCGCGCGGCGACCGACGGCGATCGTCGCCATTCACGGCCTGACCGCCAACCACACCTGCTGGTACCCGATGGCCGACGCGCTGGCCGGCGAGTATCGCCTGGTCGCCTACGATCTGCGCGGCCGCGGCGAGAGCGACAAGCCGGCGACCGGCTACAGCCTCGCCCAGCACGGGGCCGACCTCCGCGCGCTTCTCGACGGCCTCGGCCTCGCCCGGCCGGTGATCTTCGGCCACTCGCTCGGCGCCCACATCGCGGTGCGCTTCGCCGCCCATCATCCCGAGCGGGTCGAGCGCCTCGTGCTCTTCGACGGCGGCTTCGACGTGCGCGCCGAGGTGCTGGACTCGCTGGGCCCGGCGATCGCGCGCCTCGGCGTCGTCTTCCCGTCGCGACAGGTCTTCAGCGAGCGGATGCAGGCCCTGCCGTTCTTCGCCGGGCGCTGGAACGAGTACCTCGCGCGGTATTTCGACTACGACCTGGAGGACGTGCCCGGCGGCGTCCGGTCGAAGGTGGCCCGCCACGCCATCGAGGAAGAGATGGCCAACCTGCAGCGCACCCGACTCTGGGTGTGGCACCACCGGATCCAGGCGCCGACGCTACTCCTGCGGGCGCCCGACGGGCTCCTGCGCGACGACGATTGCCTCATGACGCAGGAGGAGGCGGAGGCGACGGCGCGCGCCATCCCGCGGTGCCGGCTCGTCGTCGTCGAGGGCAGCAACCACTACACCGTGCTGCTCGGCGGGCTGCCCCAGGTGCGCAAGGAGGTCGAGGCGTTCCTGGCGGCCTGAGCCGCCGGGGCGGCTGAAACGGCGGCGGTACACTGATCCCACGTCACCGATCTCGACACCCTCATGACGCTGGCCGCGGCCGTGATCGGCCCCGAGCGCGCCGGCCCGTTCATTCGCTCGCACCTCGACCGCCATCACCTGCTGGTCGCCGACACCGAGGGTGAGGTGGTCGGTGTCCTCGCCTACCGGACCGACTGGTTCCAGTGCACGCTGGTGTCACTGGTGTCCGTGCGCGAGGACCATCGCAAGCGCGGGGTCGCTCGTGCGCTCTACCACGAAGTGGAGGGCATCTCGCCGAGCCCGCGGCTGTACTCCTCGACCGAGGAGACGAACTCGGCGGCGATCCAGATGCACACCGCGCTCGGCTTCCACCCGTCCGGCTACATCGACAACCTGCCGCAAGGCTACCGCGAGCTGCTCTTCTACAAGCGGCTGCATCCCTGAGACAGGAGGATTCCGTGAGCGTCACCATGACCAAGGACGAGCTGCTGAACGACGCGGCCCGGGAGTACAAGGCGTTCCACGAGGCGCTTCAGGGGCTCAACGAGTCGCAGATGACGGAGGTCTGGCTGGGCACCTGGTCAGTCAAGGACATCGTCGCCCACATCGCCGGCTGGCACGCGGAGATGGGCCCGGCGCTGGAGCGGCTGGCGCGCGGCGAGCGGCCGGTGCCGGACGGCGTCTCCTACGCCGACGTCGACGCCTGGAACGAGCGCTTCGCCTCCGCCCGGCGGAGCACGCCCGTCGCCGACGTCCTGCTCGAGCTGGACAAGACCCACGAGTACTTTCTGCGCGCGGCGGCCACCGTCCCGGCCGAGCGGTTCCAGCCCGGCAAGACCGCCTGGAAGATCGTCGATCAGAACACCGGCCATCATTACCGGGAGCATGCAGAGCAGATCCGGGCCTGGCGGACGGCGCGGGGGCTGTGATCAAAAGTCGACGGCATTGTCCTTGCCATACAGAACCGGTTGCGCTCCGGCCGGAGCGTGGGAGGAACGATGCGCGTCTGGCTTGGGGCCGTGGCCCTCGTGCTGACGGCGACGGCCGCCGAGGCGGCGGCCATCGCCGAGTACGACCTCATCTGGACCACGTTCGCGCGCGAAACCCGCTGGGCCGGTGAGGAGAAGCGGCCGGTGGCGGCCGGCGAGCGCTCCGGACGCGCGCTGGCCCGGCTCACGCGCATCCGCCCCGGTGTCCTGCGCCTGGAGTGGCGGGGTGAGGGCGGGGACGGATCCGGTCTGATCGGTCCGGCCGGTCCGACCAGCTTCACGTTCCCCTCGCCCATCGTCATCGCCGGCCCGCCGCCGCTGCCGCATCTGTCGGGCGGCGCGTTCGAGTTCAGCGGCGAGCCCGAGCGGCCGGAAACGTTCACCGTCTCCTACGTCGAGGGATTCATCTGCCGGGAGACGCCGGCGGGGTGCTCGGGGGTGGCGATGTGGGAGCGTCGCTTCGACGGGCGGGCGACGCGCCGGGAGAATCACGGAGCCCTCGGGAGGCCGCCTACCTACTCACTTGGCTTGTCGACGCGCTCGACGGCGGCGGCGACGCCCCGGGCCAGCTCGCTGGGCGTGAACGGCTTCAGCACGATGCTCTGCACGCCGGACTCGGTCGCCTTGCCCATGACCTCGCGGGTGCCGTGCGCGGTGATCATCACCACCCGCAGCCCCGGCCGCAGCGCCCACGCCCGCTGAATGAACTCGATCCCGTTCAGCTCGGGCATCTTGTAGTCGACGACCAGCAGGTCGGCCGTGTCGGTCTCGAGCTTGGCCAGCGCCTCCTTCGCGTTGGTGAACCCGTGGACGACGTGGCCCTGAGATTCCAGCACCCGCCGGCACATGAGCACGATGGTTGGCTCGTCGTCGACGACCATGATCCGCACCTTAGGGAGTCCGCCTCTCGTCCGCGCGCAGCTTGTACTCGACCGAGTCGACCAGCGCCTGCCAGGAGGCCTCGATGATGTTGTCGGCGACGCCGACCGTGCCCCACGTCTCCCGGCCGTCGCCGGACGTGATCAGCACGCGCGTCTTGGCGGCCGTCCCCTTGGACTCGTCGAGGATGCGCACCTTGTAGTCGAGCAGCTTCAGCTCGCGGAGGTTCGGGTAGAACTCCTCGAGCGCCTTGCGCAGCGCATGATCGAGCGCGTTGACCGGCCCGTTGCCGGCCGCCGCGGTGTGCTCGAGCATGCCCTTCACCCGCACACGGACGGTCGCCTCGGCCACCGGCTCCTCGGCCGAGCTCTGCTCCTCGACGATGACCCGGTAGGCGTCCAGCTCGAAGCGGGGCTTGTGGCGGCCCAGCGCGCGCTCCATCAGCAGCTCGAACGACGCCTCGGCGCCCTCGAACTGGAAGCCCTCGTCCTCCAGCGCCTTCAGCCGGTCGAGGATCCGGCGCGAGTCCGGCGTGTCGCGGTCGAGGTCGATGCCGTACTCGCGCGCCTTCCAGAGGATGTTCGACTTGCCGGCCAGCTCGGAGACGAGCACGCGCCGGTGGTTGCCGATCGCCTCGGGAACGACGTGCTCGTAGGTCTCCGGATGCTTCTGCACGGCCGAGACGTGCATGCCGCCCTTGTGGGCGAACGCCGAGTCGCCGACGTACGGTTGCGACGACCATGGCTTGCGGTTGGCAAGCTCGGAGACGAAGCGCGACAGGTCGCGCAGCTCGCGCAGATGCGCCGCCGGAATGCAGTCCAGGCCGAGCTTCAGCACGAGCGTCGGAACGATGGAGACCAGGTTGGCGTTGCCGCACCGCTCGCCGAAGCCGTTCATCGTGCCCTGGACCTGGTCCACGCCCTCGAGCACCGCCGCCAGTGAGTTGGCCACCGCGCACTCGGCGTCGTTGTGCACGTGAATGCCGAGCGGTGTCCGCACGTGCCGCTTCACCTCGCGAATCACCGCCACCAGGTCGGCCGGCAGCGTGCCGCCGTTGGTATCGCACAGTACCAGCCACTGCGCGCCGGCCTCGGCGGCCGCCTTCAGCGTGGCCAGCGCGTACTCGCGATTGGCGCGGAAGCCGTCGAAGAAGTGCTCGGCGTCGAACAGGACCTCGTCCATCTTCGGGCGCAGGTAGGCGATCGAGTCGCGGATCATCGCCACGTTCTCGTCGCGGGTGGTCTCGAGCGCCTGCGTGACGTGGAAGTCCCACGACTTGCCGACGATCGTCGCCACCGGCGCGCCCGACTCGATGATCGCCTGCATGTTGGGGTCGGTCTCGGTGACGCCGCCGGCGCGGCGGGTCATCGAGAACGCCGCGAGCTTGGCCTGCTTGAGCGTCACGTCCTGCATCCGCCGGAAGAACCGCAGATCCTTGGGGTTGGAGCCGGGCCAGCCGCCCTCGATGTAGTGAATGCCGAACGCGTCGAGACGGCCGGCCAGGCGCACCTTGTCCTCCATGGAGAAGGACACGCCCTCGCCCTGCGTGCCGTCACGCAGGGTCGTGTCGTAAATCCTGATCAAACGGCGCATTTCCGCCTCCCGCGTCCCTCTCCAGGGGTCCCTCATCATGCGACGCCCGTTCAGGGGGTGTCAAGGTCGGTCCAGGACAGTCTGGACCGCCGAGTGTCAGGGCGCGCCGCTCGCGGACGGGCGGCCAGCCGCAACGCTGCGAATTTGCGCCCTCCTGGCGTGGCTCGAAACTTGCCCTCCGAAGCGGCGCGGAGGGTCTCCATGGCTGAGGCACCTCAACTGAGTGCGGTCCCGTTCCTGGCCGAGCTCGTCACGCAGGTGGGCCGGCAGACCGACGTCGTGGAGCGGCTGGGACGCGCGGCCGATTCGATCGCCCGCGACATCTCGAGCCTGCTCGCCACCCGAATCACCGCCGCGCTCGTGCGCCCGTGGGCGAACGATCCCCACGTCGTGAGGGTGGTCCTGATCCAGAGCCAGGACGACGAGCGCCGGCTCCGCGAGTCGGTGCAGCGATACGAGAGCAGCGATCGGCCCGTCCCGATGGAGGAGTGGCTCAAACAGGAAGGCTTCAGGGTCGTCGAGACCCGGGAGATCGCGGCCGAGCGGCAGGGGATCGCGACGTTCAAAGCCGCCTCGGACAAGCACCAGGAGCTCACGGGACCGGCCGCGGAGGCGTCGCTCGAGCACCTGGAGCTGGAGCGCAAGCCCGACTGACGAGCGGCGGATGGTACGATGAGGGCGGGGGCGAATCTCTGAGATCCGGAGGTCGCTCATGAAGCCCGTCGCCATCCTCGGCGTGATTCTCATCATCCTCGGTATCGTGGCGCTCGCCTACCAGGGCGTCAGCTACACGAAGAAGGACAAGGTCGTCGACCTGGGGCCGCTGAAGGTCGAGACCGAGAAGAAGGAAACCATCCCCCTGCCCCCGGTGCTCGGCGTCGTCGCCGTCGTTGGCGGCATCGTGCTGGTCGCCGTCAGCGCCCGGAGGTGACGCTGCCGCCGGCGAGGCGCGCCTGCAGGCGCGCCTTCACGCCCGGCCACTCCTCCGCGAGGATCGAGAAGTAGACCGTGTCGCGCTGGTAGCCGCGCACGTTCATGTGCTGGCGCAGGACGCCCTCGCGCACGGCTCCCAGCCGCGCGATCGCCTCCTGCGAGCGCACGTTGCGGCCGTCGGTCTTGAAGGCGACGCGCACGCACTGGAGCCGCTCGAAGCAGTACGTCAGCAGCAGGTACTTCGACTCCGTGTTGGCGGGCGTGCGCCAGAAATCGCGGGCCAGGAAGGTCGAGCCGATCTCCACCTGGCGGTCGGCCGGACGTACGTCGAGCAGCCGCGTGGAGCCGATGGCACGACCGGTCGCGTTCCACACCTGCGCCCACACGATCGACTGCCGGCACGCCATGAGGTCGCGGGCGTCGCGCACGAGGGCCAGCGTCTGGTCGAGCGTCTGCGGCGGCGGCCAGGCGAGGTAGCGGCAGACCTCTTCGTCTTGCATGGCGGCGAAGAGGTCCGGCGCGTGGCGCTCGTCGAGCGGCTCCAGCGTGAGGACCGTGCCGGTCAGCGTGACCGGCGTGAGGTCCATCACACCACGCCGCCGGCCCGCAGCCGCGCGACGTCGGTCTTCGTGAGCCCGAGCACGGCGCCAAGCACGCGCTCGGTGTGCTGACCGAGCCGGGGCGGCGGCGCCGCCGCCTTGCCGGGCGTGGCGTGCAGCCGGATGGGCACCCCGAGCACGCGCAGGCGGCCGGCGGTGGCGTGGGGGAGCGTCACGATCATCCCGCGCGCCTTGAGATGCTCGCTCTCGCAGACTTCCGCCACCGTGCGGATGCGGCCGGCGGGAACGCCGACGGCCTCGAACCGCTTCATCCACTCGGCGGCCGAGCGGCCTGCGAGGATCTCGTTCAGCAGCGGCACCAGCGTCTCGCGGTGCTGCACGCGCTGGGCCTCGCTGGCGAAGCGCGGATCCTTGGCCAGCTCGGGCCGCTCCAGCGCGGCACAGCAGCGCTCCCACAGCGAGTTGTTGGCCACGCCGAGGGTCAGATAGGCGTCGGCCGCCTTGAAGACCTCGTACGGCACGATCGAGGGGTGCTTGTTGCCGCGCCGGCTCGGCTTCTGGCCGGTGCCGAAGTAGATGCCGGCCTGGTAGGTGAGCAGCGCGGCCATGGCGTCGAGCATCGAGATCTCGACCTTCTGGCCCCGGCGCGTGCGGTGGCGGGCCAGCAGCGCCAGGGTGACGCCGTGGGCGGCCGACATGCCGGCCACGAGGTCGGCGATCGAGGTGCCGACCTTCACCGGCGGGCCGTCCTCGAAGCCGGTGATGTCCATGATCCCGGACTCGGCCTGCACGACGAGGTCATAGCCGGCCCGCGCCGCCTCGGGTCCGGACTCGCCGAAGCCGGAGATGGCGCAGTAGACGAGCCGCGGGTTCAGGCGGGCGAGCGCCTTGTAGCCGAGGCCGAGGCGCTCCATGGTGCCGGTGCGGAAGTTCTCGAGCAGCACGTCGCTCTTGCGGACCAGCTTTTTCAGGATGGCCCGGCCCTCGGCCGATTTCAGATTGAGCGTGAGGCTCTGCTTGTTGCGATTGACCGCCAGGAAGTACGTCGCTTCGCCGCCGACGAACGGCGGCCACGAGCGCGTGTCGTCGCCCTTGCCGGGCTCCTCGACCTTGATGACCTCGGCGCCCATGTCGCCCAGGATCATCGAGCAGAACGGCCCGGCCAGCACCCGGGTGAGGTCCAGCACGCGCACTCCGGACAGCGGACGGTCAGCTCG
>Ga0209577_10006129_pt1 | contig 11144 bp, 7 predicted proteins | sample GraSoiAngelo_109_FD_185874 | JGI IMG/M metagenome (GOLD analysis project Ga0209577, IMG submission 185874) | Grasslands soil microbial communities from the Angelo Coastal Reserve, California, USA - 14_0903_12_20cm (SPAdes) (version 2) | ecosystem: Environmental > Terrestrial > Soil > Grasslands ... | reverse complement strand
CAAGGACCAGCAAAGAAGCAATCAGCACCAGCACATTCCCGTCATGCACACCCGTCATAATCGAATGAGCAATGCCTCCCAGGTCGGTTGTGCCCGTCAAACCGTAGAGCAGGGCGAAACCGTAAAGCAGTATGGCCGATGACATCGCTCCCAGCAAGATGTATTTGACCGCGGCCTCAGCTGATCTCTCCCCTGTGCGCAAGAGACCCGCCATGACGTACAGGGGTATGCTGGTGAGTTCGAGCGAGATATAGATGGTGATCAGTTCGTTGGTGCTCGCCATAAACATCATGCCTGTTCCGGCAAAAAGCATCAGTGTAATAAACTCGCCGTCGGCCTTGACGTATTTCTCCATGTAGTTATAGGACGCCATCAGCATGAAAGCAGCGATAAGTACAGAAAGAATCTCGAAAAATACAGCGTAGGGGTCGATAACCAGCATGCCAAAGAAGGCATAATGAGGCGTTGAAAGGAATCCCGGCGTCACAGCCTGCGCAATGGCAAAGCCGAGCGGCACAATTAAGCCGGCCAGTGCGACCGTGAATGTCACAATGCGGCGTTTGACGAACAGATCAACCATCATGACCGCCAGCGCCAGGATGGTCATGCTTGCCTCTGGCGCCAGCAGGTATAGATCAAATATATGAAACATAGCAATGGCTCCTTGCGTCGCCGGGCAATCTCGCTATCCATCACTACAGTAGTGTAGGGGCGTGATTTATCACGCCCGAAAGCAGACTACCCCTACAATTAATGTATTATCACCGTGCCTGTATGCAGTATTGCTTTGAGCGCCGGTGTGATGAGTTGAATCAGAACACTCGGGAAAATGCCGACGAAAACGATGAATACGGCCAGCGAGATCAGTGGAATAGCTTCGCGCCAGTTGGCATCGGGCAGCCAGCTCCACTTCGTATTAAACGGGCCGTAGAAGACGCGCTTGAGCATCCACAACAGGTAGCTCGCGGTCAGGATCATAGTAAAGACCGAGATAACCGTCACCACTGTCCAGACCTGGTAGCTGGCCGTAAAGGTGATGTACTCGGCCACAAACCCGGCCAGCCCGGGGAGACCGAGCGAGGCCAGCCCGGCGAAGGTAAAGAGTGTTGCCAACAAAGGCATCTTCTTGGCGACGCCGCCAAAGACGGCGATTTCGCGTGTGTGCGCGTGATCGTAAATGACGCCGACGCAGAAGAAGAGCATGCCCGTGATGAGACCATGACTGAACATCTGGATGGTCGCGCCCGTCAACGCTGCCTGGCGGAAGGCCATCCCGCCAAAGCCGGCGGCGGCAGCCGCCACACCCAGCAGGATCACACCCATATGGCTGACGCTGGAGTAAGCGATCAGCTTCTTCATATCGGTCTGCACCAGGCAGATGCCCGCCCCGTAAATAATGTTAATGGCAGCGAGCACCGCTAACCAGGGGGCAAACTCTTGCACACCTCCCGGCAGTAGGGTCAGGCAGATGCGAATCAACCCGTATGCGCCCATTTTCAGCAGCACGCCCGCCAGGATCACACTCACCTCGGTGGGCGCGTCGGTGTGCGCGTCGGGCAGCCAGGTATGGAAAGGGAACATGGGTATCTTGATGGCGAAGGCCAGGAAGATCAACAGGAAGATCAGCAGTTGCCAGCTCCAACCGAAGATCGGGCTGGCGCCCGCCAGAAATTGCATGTGCGTGGAGAAGAACTGCATGCTGGCAGTATTCCCGCCCGCTCGAAAGTACAGCAGCAGGATACCCGCCAGCATAAAGATACTGCCGAAGAAGGTATAGAGCAGGAACTTCCAGGCCGAGTAGACGCGTCCAGGCATGCCATGCTTTATGACATCGCTGCCCCAGATGCCAATCAAAAGGAACATGGGGGCCAGCTCGACTTCCCAAAACAGGAAGAAGAGCAGCAGATCGAGCGAGATGAAGACGCCCATCACACCGGTTTCCAGCAGCAGCAGTAGGGCCATGTACTCTTTGACTCGCACCTTCTCCCAGCCGCCGATGATTGCCAGCATCGTCAGCAGTGCGTTGAGAATGACCAGTGGTATACTTAGACCATCCACACCCAGGAAATAATCAATTTTGAAATGAACATTTTTGGCCGTGAAGTCAATCCACGTTATTTGTGGGGTAAAATCTGCCGGGTGATTCAGATCCCCGAAGTTCCCATTGGCGACCATGCGGAAAAATATAGCCATCGTGAGCGCAAAGGTAGCCGCTGAGAACAGCAGCGCTAACCAGCGCGCATAGCGTACAGGCGCAGCTATCGCCGCCACCGCGCCAAGCACCGGCAACAATAATATCCATGTAAGATCATATGTAAAAATCATATCTCTTAATCCTCACTTCACAAATGTGACCAGCGCGAAGACGACGATTGCCAGCACCGCTAAACCGCCAAAGAAACCGACCATATAAGCCTGCACCTTGCCAGTCTCTACATGCCGGACACTCCGACCAAGGCCAGTTACAGCCTGGGCAACGCCGTTGACGATTCCATCCACGACATAGGCGTCGAAGGCCGCCTCGATATGCGAAATGCCCAGCACTACATAGCGGATGAGCAGGTCATAGAGATCGTCGATATAGAACTTGCGCAGCGTCAGGCGGTGCAAGAAACGCAGGAGCGCGTTGTTTTCTACCACATTATGAATAGTTGCCAGCTCGAAGCGTGTGTAAAGCACATAGGCCCAGCCCAGACCTACTAAGGAGACGAGCACGCCTACCCAGGTAAGCGGGTTGGTAAACACTTCTCCCAGGTTGAGATTGGGCGCGCTCGGGTTAATTGGCTGCACATAGTTGAAGAAGCCGGTCCAGTAGCCCGCGATGATAGAGGCAATCGCCAGCAGAACGAGCGGGATGGTGATGGTCCTGGGCGATTCATGCGGTTCGCCTTCGCCCCGATACGGACCGCCCCACAGGCCCCCGAAACCGCCGCCTTTGCCGCCAAAGGCCAGAATATAGGCGCGCAGCATATAGAAGGCGGTCAGGCCAGCTGTGCCGAGTGTGATGATGTAAAGCCCGTAGTCCTGCTGGTCAAAGGCCAGCGCGATGATGTTATCCTTGCTATAAAAGCCTGCGAAGAATGGGAAGCCGGAAATGGACAGTGTGGCGACCAACCAGGTAATGGCCGTAATCGGCATATACTTTGCCAGGCCGCCCATTTTGCGCATGTCCTGCACCTCTGCGTGCATCGCGTGGTGGAGCGAGTGAATAACGCTGCCTGCGCCCAGGAAGAGCAGTGCCTTGAAGAAGGCATGGGTGAAGAGATGATACATACCCGGGCCAACACCAAATTCGGTACCCCGCGCTACTCCAAGACCAACGAACATATAGCCAAGCTGGCTGATAGTAGAGAAGGCCAGCACGCGTTTGAAGTCGGTCTGGGTGAGCGCGGTCAGGGCTGCGTATAGAGCGGTGATACCGCCAACCCATCCTACAACCCCTAAGGCCTCAGGGCCAGCCGCCGCGAACAGCGGGTAGGTGCGCGCAACCATGTAGACGCCTGCTGCGACCATCGTTGCCGCGTGGATCAGCGCGCTGACGGGTGTTGGGCCTTCCATCGCAGTGGGCAGCCAGACCGTGAGCGGAAGCTGCGCCGATTTGCCGATGGCGCCGCAGAAGACCAGGATCATGGCAGCCGTCAGTAGACCTGTATTGCCCGAGTTTACAAAAGCCTGTACTACACCGTGAGGATTCGCCTTGTCGGCCAGCGTGCCGAAATCGAACGTCCCTGTTTGTGCGAACAGGATCATGATACCGATGATAAAGCCAACATCACCTATGCGGTTCGTAATAAAGGCCTGTATCGCGGCAGTAGCCGGTGCGGGTCGATCCTCGGCCGGTTTGGCGCGCTTGTTGATCCAGAAACCGATCAGCAGGTAGGAACTCAGGCCCACCAGTTCCCATCCGACAAAGATCACCAGGAAGTTCTGGGCAAAAACGATATCGAGCATGGAGAAGGTGAAGAGCGAGAGATACGAGAAGAAACGCGCGTAGCCCGCCGAGTTCTCCATGTAGCCCTGCGAGTAGAATTGCACCAGCAGGGAGACGGTGGTGACAACCACTGTCATAGCGATTGCCAGGTTATCGATGTGGAACGCGATGGAATAACTGGCTGTCCCCTGGTTCAGCCAATCATAGGAAAAGACCGTCAGGCCCCTTGGATCTAATGGAGGAGCAATGTTGATAACGCCACTTGTGTTGAGCAAGAGAATCCAGGAGTAGATACATGCCAGTGCTACAACCACAATACCGAGATAGCCGCTTGCCCTTGCTCCCATCGTAAGGCGTGGAACTTTGGGGTCTTCGTCGTCTTCTAAAACCACCTCTTCACCGTGTGGCCCATGTGTTACTATAAGTTGGGTTTCACCTTCAGCCTCGTCATGAGCATGCGCCGCGTCCGCTGGTGTCGCCTCTGCCTCCTCACGGGGTCGAGTGGCGAGGTCCCACATGCGCGTACCGAAAATAATTGCCACGAATGCGAAAAGCGGCCCGAACAAGATCAGCCAGGAAAATTGATACCATGCCATAGTTTCTGCCCTTTCTGTCCCTTTCCCCCCTGTTACCTCTTCACCACTTCATCAAATTGATCTCGCCAACATCGACCGTGCTGCGTTTGCGGTAGATCGAGATAATCATTGCAAGCGCGACTGCCGCCTCTGCTGCCGCGACGGTAATGATGAAGATGGCGAAGATTTGTCCGGTCAAGTAGGTCGAGTAGGGTTTGACCGTGTTAAAGAAAGAAAAGCCGACCATGGTGACATTGACGGCGTTGAGCATGACTTCGATACCCATCAGCACCGCGATGGCGTTGCGTTTGGCCAGCGCGCCGTAGAGGCCAATACAGAAGAGCAATGCGCCCAATACCAGGAAATGGTTTAGTGTAAGCATCTATTAGTCCTCCCTGCCGATCACTATCGCTCCCACGATGGCTACAAGCAGCACCAATGATGCAATTTCGAAGGGGAGTACATAGCTGTAGCAGGTGGGACTGTACAATAGTTGGCCAATATAGACGACGTTGTTTGGTGGCAGAGCGCAGGCTGAAGTGCCATAAGCCACTCCGCTGCCTGCATGCACGGTGGAATACTGGCTGAGTGTGACCGCAAAAATAATCGCCGCGCCGACGAGCGTACTGATTATCGCGGCTAACCACCACTGCCGGTTGGTGGGATTGCTATTTGTGCTAATGTTATTGGTGCGCGTGAGCATCAGCGCGAAGAGTATCAGGATGGTAACTGCCCCCGCGTAAATCAGTATCTGCACAATGGCGATAAATTCAGCGTTGAGCAAGAGATAAATACCGGAAGCCATCCCAAATAGAACGACTAGAGCAAGCGCGCTGTGCACAATGTTGCGCATCCCTACCACCAGCAAAGCGGAACCCACGAGAATGATAGCGATGATCCAAAATAGTAGGGTAGCTAAATCCATAAAAAATAGACCTCCCGGAACGTAGTCACGCTTCCAGAGCGATCGCCAGGGTCGCCCCTACCCTATACAAACCAGGCGCTCAACTGTATAGGGTGCGGGTGGAGCTTCGCCGCCCTGAAAGTGGAAAAATATGCTATATGTATTGTAGCATGCACGTGTACGGCGCCGCACCTGGAGACATATCACCTTGTGAGATTCTAACAGAAGGTCTGACCCCTGACAAGGGCAATGTAACGAAGTGTGTAACTCGTAGTAAGCTCAACCAGGCTCCCTCAGACATGCAGGGTCTGTGAATGATTGCCAGGAAGACAATTGGACTGCCAGGGCGACCGCGAGGGTCGCCCGTACCATACACGGGGACGTGTAACACGGGCAACTGGGTATTGTACGGGCGACCCTCGCGGTCGCCCTGGCAGGCCCTGGCACGCTCTGGCAGTCCAATTGTCTTCCTGGCAATCATTCGCAGGCCCTGCTCAGAGATGAGACAATCGGTCTACCAAGCAACTATCTATGGAACATACACGTCTATCTATTTAGGAGTGTGAAACATGTGCGGAAGAAAGCCCGCGTAGTATCCCTTACTATGTTATAATTTCATCAAGCACCCAACAGCCAATCTTTGGACGAGGCAACAATAACACTATGAGTATCACCCAGCCAGCTACGAATAGCGTTTTTCAAAAGTTTGAGAAGTGTCCTCGCTGTGGAGCCAACCTGCCATACAGAGCGGCATTCTGTGGTTCCTGCGGGGAGCGCCTGAATAAAAAGAAAGCCCTTTCTTCACTGCTCCAGGAGGAACAGGATATCGCCACCCGCTATCGGATTGTCTCGCTGGTGCGGCGGCGTCCCTACGTCAATCTGTATCTCGCGCTCGACAATCGTCAACCCTCACACCAGGGGCGCATGGTTGCCATTCGCGATATCTCCCTCGCGTCTTTAGATGAGCAGGCCCGCGAGAGAGCGGTTGATCTGGTCCGGCAGGAATATGACCTGCTGCGCCGCTGGCAGTTGCCCCATGTCGTGCCGGCCATTGATCTACGCTATTTCCAGGGAAATTTGTTTCTGGTGGCAGCATTCGCATCCCCCGCTCAGCCCGCTGGCGTTGGGAATGCTGGTGATGCTGCGAAAGTTGGGGAGAATGCTGGAGAAACAGCTGATGAATACTCGCCGCGCCTCTCCACTCTCCAGGACTTTCTGCAAAGCGGCCAGGGATTACCTTCGGAGCAGCGCACGTTGCAATGGATGGACCTGCTTTGCTCGGCTCTGGATAAACTGCACCGCCATCAAGTCGTAATTGGCGATCTCGACCCCTCCACTATTATACTCAATGGCGAGAGTGAGGAAGCGGAGCCAGCATTCATGATCTCCTGGCTTATACCCGCCCTCCGTAAATTGTTGCCCCAGCCAGCGTCCTCCGCCGCATCGCTCTCATATTTTATTGCGCCCGAAGCCATGCAGGGAGAGGCGGATGCGCGTTCAGATATCTACAGCCTGGGCGCCATACTCTACCTTCTGTTAACCGGCATGCCTCCTGTTGAATCTACCCTGCGCTACCGTACCCGCGTGCGCACTCCGCAGGAAGTGAATCCCCGTATCAGCCCGCACGTCAGTGAAAGCGTTATGCAGGCACTGGCAATCGATCCCGACGAGCGCTTCCAGTACGTCCTGGCCTTCTCTGAAGCACTTCGCAATCCACGCTACCGCCGTCCACCCGTGCGACGAGAGACGGGAGCCGCTGACGAACAAAGCCAGGATGTTGAAACCGTGCGCATCGTCCCGTTGTCTCGCAAGGATGCAGAACGCTGGCGCAACGCTCGCTCACAGGTACAAACAGTCAAACCGATTGATCCAGACGCGCCAACCATACATGCCTTGCAGTCGGCCGAGGCGGAGGGAAGAGACGCGGCCTCGTTGACGGCTGAATACCAGGATCACCTTTCCCAGGCTCGGCCAACAGAAGGGGCTCAGGTTAACGAGCAAATCGCAGCTACACCTCAGCCGGAGTCACAGTGGTCGTGGGAGCTTCCAGTAACTGCAACACCGCAACCCGCGCCAGCAGAGAAACCTCAACCGGTCCCTGCCGCTCGCACCTGGAAGCAGCGCATTATTGACATGTTTAAGGTGAAACGTGTAGGGACCCAATTTATCGCGCCCACGAGTGCTTCTGCTGTTCAGGCTCCCGTTCAGTCCCCTGAACAGCCCGCTCAATCTACTACAAACGCAGCAGTGCCTGGTGATGCTTCTGCTTCATGGATAGACCAATTGAAACACATCGTACTGGGTGAGCAGCAGCACGTCGTCGCCGCCGCTGCTATCGTAGAAACACCCCTGCGCGTCCTGCCCGACCAGATGTATACCATCCGGCTGCACATCATGGGCCGCGATGAGCCATTGCCTGGAGCCAGTAAGCGAGATCAGCCGGGCGGATTAAGTGCGCTTGTACACGGTGATGCGGCCTTAATCGAAGTGCGTTCCGTCCTTCACCAGAGCTACGCCTACATCGTGCAACAGGCAAACGTCACCATCCCTGCGGAAGGATATGCTGCCGAGGTCGTCATCCCCATGCAGCCTCTTGCCAATACCCCCACCGGGCGGCGTGATCGCCTGCACATCTTCTTCCTGGATGAAAACCGCCAACCTCTCTACGAGAAGCCATTTGTGGTCGAAATTTTTGTATCGCCGCATGTGAAACGCGGAAACGAGGGCCATCACGTGCTGACTATACCGGTGTAGGGAGGCCTGCGCATGTCAGATCATCAAGTGAGTGTGAACGAACCGCACGATGCGCCAGTATACGAAGAACACACCAAACACAAAAGTAGTGATGAACGAGAAGATCGCATCGCTGCCATCTCTGGTAATTTGCTCGAACGCAGCGACTCTCTTATTTACGCGATTGTAGGTATCTGCTTCTTTTTGGGTGCGCTTTTCGCTCTGGGATATAGTTTCTGGGATTTTGGCAGTGTTATAGTGGACGTGCCAGGTGCTGTTAATACCTTGATTAAGGAAGGTCAAACGATGGCGACTCCCCAGGCTGTAGTTGCTGGTGCGATCATCAAATTAGTCTCAGATCTCCTGCTTGTACTCATCATTATGGAAGTGATGGGAACCGTCATCCATTACCTGAAATCCCATGCTACCTCGTTAAGACCTTTCCTCTTTATTGGTATCGTCTCGGCCACACGCGGCATTCTTTCTATAGGTGCCAGGCTCTCTGTGAATCAGGTAACAGGCTCAGACTTCAATAATGCCATGATCGAACTGGGGGTCAACGGAGCTGTCATTCTCGCTCTCGGCATCACGCTCAAATTGCTGGGCAAATTTGTCGAAGATTAGCCTGCTGTCGCGAATCGGTGGCATTTCCCCAAATACCAGCGCACCGTCAGCACGTATTCGGCGTGGCTCCAGGTCAGGGGTGAGACGCTGAGCGGTTCGCTTGTGAACGGGTTGACCTGTTCGGCCATGACGCCGCTGCTGAGGGCATGCGCCTTTGCCCACTCTAACAATGGCAGTGCACTGCTCAGTTCCTCGCTGGTACTGGCATGTGCGATGCGATATTGCGCCAGCCACAGGGTGCAGATGAACCAGGGGTTGCCCTGAGCCTGGTTCAGATCGTGCGTCACCTGGTAATAATAATCGTTCTCGTAGCGCGCCATCCCGCCAACCTGCGTTTTCGCCCACAGCGTCTGCTCGAGCTTCTGCATGGTACGTTCGATCTCCCTATCGGTCGCTGAGAACATGCCAAATTGGAACAGACCGCACAGGCTGCTGTCAAGCGTCGCATCCCTGGATATCGTGCCATCCTTGTCTACCGTAATCATACGCAGGAAATGCCCGCGTTCTTCGTCCCAGAGATAGCGCAGAGCGGCCTGTTTGATCTCTTCCGCCGCCTGGCGATAGGTCGCTGCCAGCACCTCCTCTCCAAAGAGGGCCGAAAACCTGGATGCCGCGTCCAGGCCGGCGTAGACCGTCGCGGTGGTGTAGGTCAGAATGCCGCGCCGCTCTTCCCAAAGATCGTAAGATGGCCCGGGCAGGCGTGTGTGCTGTTCGCGATAGCTTACTAGAAAATCGGCTGCGGGTGTGACAAGAGTGCGAAAGTGCGGCGCCACAAATTCGATATCTGAGAAGCGCTTGTAATGCTGCCACAGGCTGTACAGTACCAGTGCCGTTTCGTCTTCCTGGATGGGGAGTTGGGGCTTGCCATCGCGGTCGACCCAGGGATGCCAGCTGCTTCCCCACGAACGATCTGGATTGTATTTGTGCAGCAAATAGCCGCTCGGTGTTAGCACTGAATTGCAGAAGTCGTAGAACCCACGTGTAGTTTCAGAGTACCCGGCATGGCTCAGCGCGTTGGCCACCAGGGCGCCGTCGCGTGGCCACATGTACGAATAGCTATCGCTTGAAAAGCGTTGCACATCGGCATCGTTAGCAGCGATGATGGCTCCCTCGTAATCGATCTGCGTGCGCAGCACCAGCAGGCTGCGTTTGTACAGGTCAACCAGTTGGGGGGAGAGATCCCTGAAGTCCTGCTCATCTTTGTTGACCCAGCGATACCAGTAATGGTGCGTGCGCGTGAGAAACGTTTCTGGCCCGCGCTCACACACCATAGTTTCTAGTTCGATCACAGCGCCTAGATCAGGTCCGACAGCCAGCCAATGGTAGGCAACGGCTTCGCTTCCCGGAGGGATATCTGGCAGATGCAGGGAGAGCGTGCCATCGACTGAACCCTGGGCGATGGGATTGCGACCCAACACTCCATCTTCGGCGTCGCGCCAGGTACCCTCTGAATTATTGCGTTCTTTGATGCCGGTCGCCCAGCTAGAAATGCCAATGTGCCTGTCTGCTCCTTCCACCCCGCTGCCCACCTGCCCATTCATCAAGAAATACGCCTTTTGTTTGTAAGCCACCAGGGCTTGCCGCGGTGGATAATAGAAGACGGTGTTCGCGTCTGCCGCGTCCCAGATATGCCAGTCGTAGTGAAAGAAGAGGCGCACCTCCCGCGCAGCATCGGCCTGGTTGGTGATAATCATGTGCCGCAGGAAGATGGGGCGATTGAAATCGACACAATCACGGATGACCAGTTGCAGTTGCAAGCCCGGGTGGTGCAGTGTCACATGTGTTACCAGTGTCTCCTTTTCATAGAGTATTTCACGCTCCCATTCAGGTGCGTCAAACCAGGCAAAGCGCCCATCCACCCAGACACCCGTATGGGAAATATCGCCGGCCGTATGCAATGCCTGGCCAACGTGCGGCCAGTAAATATCGCGCAGGTTGTAGCTTTTGTCAAAATTGAGCAGGAGACTTCCGTTCCCGACAGGGATATCTCGAGGCATTGTCCGGACCTCTTTTCAGTTGTTGAGTAACCTTAATTGTACCATATCCTTATCGCCTGTTCCATTGCTGCCAAAGTACATATCACCCTCGACAGCATCCTTGCACTCAGGTATAATGCAAGCAAAGAGCGAGACGGGCATGCCCGATCCCGCGAACTCTCGTCGAGAACATCTTCGGTACGTCAAGGGAGCCATTCATGATCCAGAAACGTGTCTTAGTGCTTCAACATATCGAGCTTGATCCACCAGGCTATCTCGGTGAGTTGCTGCAGGAGCATTTCATTCCCTACGATGTGGTCATGGTGCAAGAGGGTCCTCTACCCGATCCCACGGCGTATGGCGCCATTCTCTCCCTGGGGGGGCCTGAGTATGCCGGTGAT
>Ga0209577_10006128_pt1 | contig 11145 bp, 10 predicted proteins | sample GraSoiAngelo_109_FD_185874 | JGI IMG/M metagenome (GOLD analysis project Ga0209577, IMG submission 185874) | Grasslands soil microbial communities from the Angelo Coastal Reserve, California, USA - 14_0903_12_20cm (SPAdes) (version 2) | ecosystem: Environmental > Terrestrial > Soil > Grasslands... | reverse complement strand
TGGCAACTAAATCCGCGCGGGCTATCTCGACGCGGATTTCGCGCCACTTGCCGTCGCGGGCGCCTGGATTCGCAGGTTGATAAGCGATGCTGTAAAGCGTGCGTAAATCGGCGGCGACTTCTGCGTAAAGCCTGGCCATATCGTCCAGACGACGAATCTCGTGCAAGCGGCCGCCCGTGCGGCTCGCCAGCAACTCAAGCCGGCTCCGCGCCGCGGCGTACATGGCGGTGATTGCTGGATCAGGCAGAGGCAAACGCTTCGGATCGCCTGAAGGCAGCGCCAGCGGAAACACTGAAACGCCTAAACGATCGGCGTCCGTTAGCACTGAGTTTAGTTGCGAGCTCGCTTCCGGTTTGATTGCACTGCTTACTTCTGAATCGGAGACCTTGGTTATCACTGTGCGATCTTTGTTTCTGGCTTCAGTGTCGAGGCCATCGGTCAAAACTACGATCGCTTTGCGACGTTTGCCCTCGTGCGAGAGTTCCTTCAAAGAGTATTTGAGCGCATCGTATAAAGGCGTTTCGCCTCTGCCCCTGGCTTCGAGAGTAAACTTAATCGCATAAGCCACGCGATAGCGATCAGTGCTAAAACCAAGCTGCGATTTCACGCCCTTACCGTTGAATTCAACCACCGCTACGCGATCCTCCGGAGTGAGAGCATCCAAGAAACGGAGCGCGGCCTGTTCGATCTGCTGGCGAAAGTTGATCGTCGAGCCTGAGGTGTCCAACAGCATCACCAAACTGAAAGGAGCTTCTGTTGGCTCGAATACGGCGATGGGCCTCTGCACGCCGTCTTCGTAGACAACGAAATCCTTTTGAGAGAGCGTCGTGATTGCGTGCCCCTGCCGGTCCACCACGCCGACGTTCAGTTGCACCAACGACGTATCAACTTTGATAACGTCTTCCTGCGCCTGAGCGTTTACAGTCAATCCGATGGAAAGCGAGAGCGCTGAAAGACAAAGAATCAGGACCAGATGCTCTGGTCGATTGCAGAGGATGCGGACAAGAGAGAACGATGAAACCATGACCTGCCGATTAGTAATCTCAGATGTTTGCTGGGGTAACTGAGTATGCCTGTGGCTCACTGAACTTTGCAACCGCGCGCTTCTCACCCCGAGAGGTGAACCGCTACAGCGTCAGAACCATCAAGCGGTAGCGACCAAATGATTTCCCCATTCTTCCATTTGAAATACTTCCGAACTTGGAATGCTAAGGCAGTGGCAGACTCCGATAAGTAGCAAATGAACAGTAGGAAACAATGATCTGCCCGACTTGATGCTATTCCGCGGAGAGACAATTGAATATAATCCCCACACCTTAAAGATGGGGAGTTCCTCCCACGATGCACCATCCTAACTTCTGCGCTGAATGCGGGGCGCAACTAAAACGAAAAGGTTGGGGTGTCTGGAAAAGCCGCAACTTCTGTGAAGACTGCGTACGCCGCGAGGGTAAGAACGGAGTGGTATGGTCACTGACGGCCATCGCAGTGATTGCGATTTCAGCGTTCGCATTGGGCCGATATCTACGCCCCGCACCACCGCCTTTGATCATTGAGCGCGCGTCGAACTCGCCGTTGTCGGATTTGCCGGTAAACGCGAACGAACCTGCGCGCAAGTCCAACCATGACGACGATTCAACCAAAGACCCATCTCGTGTCGCGCAGTCTACGGACGACCCGGTCTATATTTGTGGCGCCCGCACGAAGAAAGGCACGCCATGTCGCCGACGCGTACATTTTGCCGGCGAACGCTGCTTTCAACACAAAGGCATGCCGGCGATGTTGCCGGTCGATAAACTGATCATAAAAGGCGCCGGCTCATCGAAACAATGATCTGATTCGCGTCGTGAGTCTGACAAGTGGCTCGTCTTTGAGGCCGTGCAAGTTCGATGTTACGATCAGCCGAGAATTGGAGATCAAATCATGCAGGTCCTGGAACGAACGATTGAAGTCAGCTTTTCACCGTTGCTCCGCCGCTACACACTCGAAGAATTTTGGGAACTTCCCGATCCCGAGGATCGCTCACACTATGATCTGATTGGAGGTCAGCTATATATGGTCCCGCCACCTGATCCGCCGCATGGAAGTGTTGATTCACGTCTCACCAAATCGCTGGTCAAGTTTTTGACTGCAAATAATATTGGCGGCGAAGTTCTCCACCCGCGCGAAGGGATTTACCGAAACGTTGCGTTAGCGACCTACCTTGAACCAGACATGATGTATGTATCGGAAGATTTAATTAGGAGCATGGGAAAGAAGCGCACCTCAGCCGATATTGTGTTTGAATACTCGTCGAAGAGCACAGCCAGCTACGATCAAACTACCAAAGCCGATACGTATTTGGCTCTGGGAGTGCGAGAACTCTGGCTCATCGATTCAGAGAATGTCCTTATTGAAGTGCGCAACGCGCGAATGCACGAGAGTCAGCCGGTTTGGGAGATTCGCCGTTATGGAAAAGGCGAGTGGGCAGAATCTGAAGTTCTTAAAGGTTGGCGGGTCTCCGTGAACGAATTGTTCGAAGGTTTAAGCTTGAACCTATGATCTTCGCCGATAAGAACGCCGGTGAGTTCGTTGCTCCGGTGGTTCTGCCATTCGAGCGATCTCCGGATTCAATTTCCCGGTCTCACTAAGCAACGGCAGCAGTCGTTTGTCCGGCATCAGGAACGCCGCGCGCAGTGGCACCGGACGTGCGCCCGGGCGCGTGACCACGCCACAGCGCACGCCGCGCACTTCCTGAATCCAGGCCGCGAACTCTTCGGCGTTTCCGATGGTGGCCGACAATAAGAGCATCCGAATGCGCGGCGGGGTCAGGATGATCGCCTCTTCCCAGACATGGCCTCGATCTTCATCAGCCAGGTAGTGCGCTTCGTCGAAGACAACCAGGTCCGCGCGCACCTCTTCACTGCCGCGCAACGCGTCGAATAATTGATTGCGAAAAATCTCAGTCGTGCCGACAATGAGCGGCGCGTTTGAATTCTCTTTGCGATCGCCGGTGAGAATGCCGACGCGCTCTGGTCCAAACTCCTCGCCGAACTCCGCATACTTTGAATTTGTCAGCGCTTTGAGCGGCGTGGTGTACCAGGCGCGCTTTCCTGCGTCGAGCAATCGCCGAATTTCTTCGCGCGCTATCCAGGTCTTGCCGCTGCCGGTGGGCGCGGTAACTAACACATCTTCAAATTCGAGTGCCGCCAGAGCTTCGATTTGAAATGGATCAGGTTTGAAAGCCGCTCGTTTCGGCGAGCCAATACCCGATAGCAGCTCGCCCAATTCGCGTCCGTAGCTTCCAGTGGACGGCGGCAGGCTCCCGAGCGAACCTGATTTTTGCGCTCGGGTTGATTCCACGTCGCGCAGCTTTGATTTGTTCCGAGCGTTCGGTTGGTCGCGAGTTCTGCCTTTCCGTTTTCCATCGTGATGACGATTTCCGCGTGAGCGTATCATGCCGACATTGTATGCCAAGCTCCACGCGCGCGACATCTTAGGGGCTTCGGTTGCGGCTAACTTCGCGGTGTCTTAGTATCTTCAAATGACCGAATTACTAAATAAGAAAGGATGAGTTTCGCAACGCAGCGCGCAGGCGCGGCGTCTAAATTGGTCGTTCATTCATGATGGCAATGCTGGATTTTACAGATTCGGGCGGGCTCTTCGAGAACTTTGAAGTCAATCGCGAGCCAATCTGGCCGAAGTTCAAGTGGCTGATTGCTCAATCGGCCGCGTGGCACGTGCTCGTGATTACGTGTGTCTTACTGATTCCGCCGGTTCGCAACGCGCTGAGCCTCGCGATGATTTTTTCTGGCGGACGCTTCGTCGATAAGCCTTACAACAAGACCGAGATCGGCGACGCCGACATTACCGAACTCAGCTTTGAGAAATTCCATTACCCGGAAGGTTATTTCGCGATGGATCAGCAGGGGATGCCGAATCCAACGCCTCAATTTCTCGGCTCATCCTTCACGCCACGGAGTTTCAAACCAGTGCCTGTCTACAGTCCTTCGCCAACGCCGATGCCTTCGCCGACAGCTACTCCCTCGCCGGCGATTGCCGCCAACAAACTGCCTGATGCCACAGCGAAACCGTCCGCGACCCCAAAGACTGCGGATGACAAGGCGGCAGAAAAAGCGCAGCAACGTTTGGAGTCGGCGTCCAAAGCCACCGGAATTGAATTGCCCCAGGAGGGCGAAGTCAACAAGACACCATTCAAGGATTTGGCGGCTTATGCCACTGACTTGAAGAACCAGGGCAAGCTCGACTTTGAAAAGCCGTTCGAGATTTCGATTGATACCGAGCTGAACAAGGAAGGGAAACTGATAAATCCGAAAGTAACTAAAAAGACGGGCGACCCGAATCTCGCCGATCTCGGTAGCAGATTGGTGGCCGCGATGAATGACAGTGGCATCTTGTTTTATCTGAAAAGGATTAATGAAGACAAACCTGGCACGAAGGTCACGTTTACCATTAAGCAGGATGGGAATGAAGTTGTGGCAACGGTCGAATCAGAAGTGGCGTCGGTGGTCAGCGCGCGCCAACTCTCAAACGCTTTCAGTCTGATGCTGGACGTGGGCGCCGAATCGCGCAAAGGCAAAGACGAAGAAATTCTTCTCAGAAGCACGACGGTTTCTCCTGACGGCAAGAAAGTAGTTTTCAAACTGAACATGGCACATCAGGACGTCGTCGATATAGTCAAACGTGGGATGGAGCCGTCTCCCACGGCTTCGCCTTGATTTGGAGTGCGGCCACGACGCCGTTTTGGCTCGCCGTCGAGAGATTGCCCTATTAGGATTGCCCATTAGTGAAATGAGGTAACCGCCATGCAAAGAAGATTCGCCTCGTTTGCGTTTTCATTCGTCGCTGCCCTCTTCTTCGCTTGCGCCGGCCCGCCCCAACCAGTTGAACAACAGCCCGCGGCCACACCGAAGGAGGAAAAAGTGGGACTTAACGCATCCAGTACTGCATTCAAGGAAGGCGAACCGATTCCAAAGCAATACACTTGCGATGGCATCAACATCTCGCCGCCGCTGGAGTGGACCGGCGTGCCAAAGACGGCAAAGACGCTCGCGATCATTTGCGACGATCCCGACGCGCCCGCGGGCACCTGGGTGCATTGGGTGCTCTACAATCTGCCGGCTGACAAGATTGGGTTGATCGAGAACACGCCGGCGACTGAAACACTTCCAGGCGGCGGCATGCAGGGCACCAACGACTTTAAGAAGATTGGCTACGGCGGTCCCTGCCCGCCAAGCGGCACGCATCGTTACTTCTTCAAAGTCTACGCGCTCGATTCGGAGCTTCCTTTAAGGCCTGGCGCTACCAAAGCTGACTTAGAAAAAGCGATGGAAGGGCATGTCTTGACGCAGGGACAGTTGATGGGAAAATATGGGCGATAGTCCAGAGACATGTCTGAAGGTTCCGCGTCTGTTCAACCTGCTCCCACGATACGCCAGTTGGCATTGGATTGAGTGGGAACCGTCTTGTGCTTCTCTACCCAATCGATAATCAACTCCCGCACTTCTTCGCTTGAGCGATACACTACCGGCGCGCCTTTGTACATCGTGTAGTTCCCACCGCCGTTGACACGATAGTTATTCGTTACCACGCGCAGCTTCTGTTCCGGCGCCAATGGCCGGCCTTTGAATTTCAAATTCTGAATCCGCTGTCCAAAAGGCTTGGTGAGATCGATGTCGTAAGTCACGCCTGCGGCCATGTCGAAGTTGTAGCCGGCAACGCGCTGATCGATCAGTTCCGCGAGGCTTTTTCCCTGTTCGTATTCGCGAAAGTACTGGGCGGAATGCTCCAGAGCCTCCTTCAACTGCTGGCCGGTCAGTTCCAAAGTAACGAGTGTGTTTTCGTATTCGTACAGACCGGCGATATTGCGCACCGTAACTTTGCCTTTCGGAATGCGCGCCTCCGGATTGAAGCATGCAGCCATTGAAACGTCGGCGTTCCCGGCTTCGAGCTGCACGCGTTGAATCAGATCGATGATCGCAGTATCGCGAAAGCGGCAGTCGCGCGCCGTCAATTCTTCTGAAGATTCGCCGATCGCGCGACTCAGCCAATCCTGCGTTTCCTTGTCATAAGGCTCGCCAAGTTTCGCGATTTCCGGATCGAGCGTCGTCTTTTCGGTGACTGGAATTGTCCGCGCCGAGTTTGCGATCACGTGCCAGCGTCCGCCAACCTGTTCCAAATACAAATCCACCCGCGCCACATGGCTGGCCCAACGATTTGCCTGCGTCAGCAACACGCCGTTGACCACCAGCGAAGAGACTTCGCGATGCGTGTGGCCCAACAGGATTATGTCCACGCCCGGCACATGGCGCGCAATCGCAATCGCGGCGTTTTCGTTGGGCACTTGTGAAGGATTGATTTGGCCCGTGCGCAAATCCTCTTCGATACCCATGTGCATCGCGATGACGACGAGGTCGACTTTCTCACTATTGCGCAAGACAGCGACCCACTTTCTGGCTTCGCTGACGGTCTCGTGAAATTCCAGGCCAGCGTAGTTGGGCACGTTTTCCCAGTTGGGAATCCCCGGCGTCGTCAGTCCCAAGACGCCCATGCGAACACCGCTGACTTCTTTGACGATATACGGCTTATAGTGAGTGCGGGGGGTGCCTTTATCATAAGTATTCGCCGATAGCCACGGAAACTTTGCTTCGCTGCGCGCTTTCTCCAGAACGTTCAAGCCGAAATTGTATTCGTGATTGCCGACCGTCATCGCGTCGTAATGCAGAGCGTTCATCGCCAGCATCATCGGATCGGGCGGCGTGTTGTTGCGCTTGTTGTGAAAGTACTCGAGCGGCGTTCCCTGAATCGTGTCGCCTGAATCGATCAATAAGAGGTCAGGATCATTCTTCCGCGCTTCTTTGACCAGCGTCGCAACTTTTGCGATCCCAACGTTGTCGTATTTGTTCGTGTAGTAATCAATCGGAAAGATGCGGCCGTGCATGTCAGTCGTGCTGAGGATGACAATATGCGCGCGCGCGGGCGCGCTTGCCCGGCCCGCGATCGAGAGCAGAACGGCTAAGGTTATCGTGAGAGTGGGTGCGGCAATTCTAAATAAAGTTATCCAGCCGCGTTTAGTTCTTTGCGGAGTCAATAGTTCGGCCATTTGATTACAGCGCAGGAAAGTTTACCACACGCGAGGCGACGATTCCTTCCAGTGCGCCAAGAATTTGTAGGTAAGTCCGAGCGTAACGATGCCGTCTCATTCTCACTCTGCTTTAGGAGTCTGTCGGGAAATCCCGTAGGGATGCAATGTTTATAGAAAAGCTCGAACCGATTGATCCCGGAGAGCCCATTCATGGGCGAACGATAGTCGGTTGCGCTCCTAAAGGAGCAACTACATCTCAATTGTGCCTACCCTTCTATAAACATTTCACCGCTACGCGGTTTTCCCGACAGACTGCTAAAGCAGGGTGTGAATGAAAGCTACCTACAAATTCTTGGCGCACTGGGTTCCCTCAACGTTTTTGCGTTTTCGCTTTCTTCTTGATTATGATGAAGATTCAAGATCGACCAGCAAAATCTTTCCGGCGGATCGGCCATCATGAGTCAAGCTCAAATTGAAATTGAACATTCATTCACACGCCCACTAACGACGCTTTCGGAAGACGAACAGATGTTCCGCGAGAGCGTGCGCGAGTTTGCCGAAGGCGAGATTCGCAAACGCGTCGAAGAGATGGAAAAGCAGTCGTCTCTCGATGCGGCGTTGATAAAACAATGCTTCGCGTTGGGTTTAATGGGAATTGAAACCCCGGAAGAGTTCGGCGGCGCGGGCGGCTCGTTCTTTCAGGCAATTCTGGCCGTGGAAGAACTCTCACGCGTCGATGCTTCGGTCGGTGTCTTCGTCGATGTGCAGAACACCCTGGTCAATAACGCGCTTTTGGGTTGGGCGAATCCTGAGCAGCAGAAGAAATATCTTCCGCAACTAGCGGCTGAGAAAGTTGGTGCTTATGCATTGAGCGAAGCTGGTTCGGGTTCAGATGCATTCGCGATGCAAACGCGCGCGATCGATCGCGGCGATCATTTCGTCTTGAATGGTCGCAAGCTCTGGATCACAAACGGCAAGGAAGCGGACATCTTCGTGCTCTTCGCCAATGCGAATCCCGAAGCCGGCTATCGCGGCATCACGGCGTTCATAGTCGAGAAAGGCTTCGAAGGGTTTTCAGTCGGCAAGAAGGAAGACAAGCTTGGGATTCGCGCGTCATCGACAACTGAGTTGATGCTGGAAGATTGTGTAGTGCCGAGAGAAAACGTGCTCGGTGAGATCGGCAAGGGTTACAAAATTTCGATTGAAACTCTGAACGAAGGCCGTATAGGCATTGGCGCGCAGATGATCGGAATCAGCACCGGCGCGCTTGCATCCGCGCTTGCTTATACGAAAGAACGCGAACAGTTTGGTAAGAGCATCAGCGAGTTTCAGGGCGTCCAGTTTCAACTCGCCGAAATGGCTACTGAATTGGAAGCCGCGCGCCTGCTGGTATATAACGCCGCGCGCATGAAAGACTCACGCCAGAACTTCGTGAAAGAAGCAGCCATGGCCAAGCTCTTTTCGTCGCGCGCCGCCGAACGCATCTCTTCGAAAGCGATTGAGTTATATGGCGGCTACGGCTATGTCAAAGATTATCCGGTCGAAAAGTACTGGCGCGATTCGAAGATCGGCGCGATCTACGAAGGTACTTCGAACATGCAGTTGCAGACGATTGCGAAGTTGATAATTGGAAAGTGAATGGCAGCCAAACAGGTGAACGCGGAAGAGATCAAGCGCTATTTGAGCGAGTTGAACGAAGAGCTACGTTCCATGGATGTCAAGGGCGAGATTTGTTTGTATGGTGGTGCGGTCATGGCGCTGGCTTACAAGGCTCGTCCTGACACTGACGATGTTGATGCGATCTTTGAACCCGTGCGTTACATTCGAATGGCCGCCCGCCGAGTCGCCGAGCGTCATGGGCTGCCGATAGGCTGGCTGAATACCGCGGTCGAAATGTTTCTCGTGCCGCACGAGAGGCGCATCCTGCTCGACCTTTCTCATTTGAAGGTGTACATACCGCCAGCCGACTACCTACTAGCAATGAAAGTACTAAGTGCTAGACCGGGTACTTTGGATGAGGATGATCTGGCAGTGCTAATTAACCACCTCGAACTTGGCAGCCCGGAAGAAGTAACTGAGATCGTCAAGAGCTATTATCCAAATAAAGAAGTGAACCCACGCGCCCGTATTCTGCTTGAGGAGATATTCAAAGGGCAATGATAACGCTCAAGGAAACGAGAGAAAAAATCGCTAATGACAAGCGCTGGTGGTGTATTCACCTGATGAATTTCGTTGACGACTTTCGTCGTCACCGAGATGTGAGAGCTATTGAAGATCCCTTCGACTTTTGCGACGACCACAAGATGGATGCGCTTCTGGCCTCGACCGCCGAATGCTTGTGTGACGAGTTCCAGTTAACGACGCCGGCATGGCTAAGAAGCGTTCCCGATTGTAAAGAACCATGGTTTGTCAGCGGTTTTGAAAGATTGAAAGCGATCGCCATCGTCGAGAGTCCCTTGCGTTTTCGCATGCGCAAGATTTTTGTTTGCGAGAATTTTCTGAGTCGGGTTTGATTATGGCTGCATCACGAATCGAGGTCTTCGAACAGATTCTGCAATCCGATCCGGCAAACAGCGCGGTACTTTTCGGATTGGCGAAGGAATACGAAAAGGGCGGAGACGACGCGAAGTTAATTGAAACGCTCGAGCGTTATCTTGCCGCCGCCGATGATGAAGGCAACGCGTACGGCATGTTGGCGCGCGCGTACGAGCGCGTGAAGCAGATCGATAAAGCGCGAGAAGCCTATCGGCGCGGCGTCGACGCTTCGATGGCGCATGGGCACCCGGGAATGGCGGAAGAGTATCGTCAGATTTTGGAGAACGAATTTTCAGATCATGAGTGACACCAAAGTCTTAAGACTTGTAAAGAAAACCGAAGGCGAACTTCCGGAGAAGGCTTTCACCGCCCAAGCTGTAGCGGCGCCCGAGCCGAAGCCCACGCGCGAGCCGAAACCTGCGCCCGTTACGGCAATCAAATCCGTGCCGCGGCGTGTGGGTGCTAAGCCAAAGCAACCGCAGACCCGCCTTAGTCGCGAAGAGATGGTGAAGATATTTCGCACGATGTATCTTTCGCGCCGGCTCGACGACAAAGAAATTCAGATGAAGGGGCAGAACCGGATATTTTTTCAGATTAGCGGGGCCGGCCACGAGGCGATCCTGGTGGCGGCGGGCATGTGTCTGAAGCCTGGTTATGACTGGTTCTATCCATACTATCGCGACCGCGCGTTGTGTTTGCAGCTGGGGATGACACCGCTCGAGATGTTATTGCAATCGGTCGGTGCTGAAGCGGATCCAAATTCGCACGGCCGGCAGATGCCTTCGCACTGGGGCCACAAGAAACTCAACATAGTCTCGCAGTCGTCGCCGACGGGTACCCAACTTCTGCAAGCAGTCGGCTGCGCTGAAGCCGGTTATCGAATCAAGCTCGTCACGGAAATGAAGAAGCGCCTCAAGAGTTTTCATCACGACGAAGTCATTTACGTTTCGTTCGGCGACGGCACGACCAGTGAAGGCGAATTCTGGGAGGCGCTCAACACGGCGTGCAATTTGAAACTTCCAATAGTATTTCTGCTCGAAGATAACGGCTACGCGATCAGCGTGCCGGTTGAGGTGCAGACCGCCGGCGGCGACGTTTCGAAATTGGTTCGAGGGTTTCCTAATCTTTATCGGCAGCAATGCGACGGCACTGACCCGATTGAATCGCTCGCAGTGATGCGGCGCGCGGTGGACAACTGTCGCAAGAACCGCGGCCCCTCGTTCGTGCACGCGAAGGTGATTCGGCCTTACTCGCACTCACTCTCCGACGACGAAAAGCTTTATCGATCCAATGAAGAACGCGCTTCCGACGCCGAGCATGATCCAATCAAACGATTTGGCGCGCAGCTTGTGCAGGAAAAAGTCATCGGCCAGGACGAGCTACAACAACTCAAAGATGAAATCGATCGGGAACTGAACGAAGCGGCCGACAAAGCGCTCGCGAGTCCACAGCCGGCGCCGGAAACGGCAACGCAGTTTGTTTACTCGCCCGATGTCGATCCGACTTCGAAAGCGTTCGACACCGAAGCT
>Ga0209577_10006126_pt1 | contig 11145 bp, 8 predicted proteins | sample GraSoiAngelo_109_FD_185874 | JGI IMG/M metagenome (GOLD analysis project Ga0209577, IMG submission 185874) | Grasslands soil microbial communities from the Angelo Coastal Reserve, California, USA - 14_0903_12_20cm (SPAdes) (version 2) | ecosystem: Environmental > Terrestrial > Soil > Grasslands ... | reverse complement strand
TGGCCAAGTTTCAGCAGAATGTTTCCCGCCAGCAGATGCGCTTCAGCAAAATCAGGTTTTAGTTGCAAGGTGCGGCCAATCGAAGGACCTGCTCTAACGGCATCGCCTTTGTCCCAGTAGAGGCGGCCGAGCGTGAAGTGTCCGTGCCAATTCCTTTCATCGAGTTTGAGCCCGTCGAGCAAGGTGTGCTCTGCTTCGTCGTAGCGCCGCTGTCGCCAATAGACCTCGCCTAAGAAGAGCAACGCGGTCGCATTGTCTGACTTGATCTCGAGGGCGCGCTGGAAGGCAGTCTCGGCGCCGAGCCACTGGCGCAGATCCATCAACGCAACTCCGAGTAGTAGCTCTGCTTCGAAGAATTCCGGATAGATAGATACCGCTTTGCAGAAATGAACCGTGGCATCCTGCTGATTCTTCTTGGCGAGCGCTTCGCGGCCGCGCACAAACTCTTCGCGCGCATTAGCCGGAATGCGCGCATCGATCACATCGAGGGAAGCGCCAAGCCCGGTGGTGTTGGTTGAATCAGTGCTGGCCAGATTGAAGACCAGATATGCTTTGAAGAGCAGGGTAAGATCGGCATCTTGCTGGGCGGGAGCGAACCCCGGCGCGTTGATAATCACTTTGTAGTAACCGCGCTGGAGATTGCCGAAACGAAAGCGCCCGCGAGCATCCGTAGTCATCTGATCGATCACACCACCGCTGAATCTCTCCAGCCGCACCGGAACATCACGCGCGGTATTATTGGCGCCAGCAATATTAACCTGGCCGGATACTTCGAATGATTGATTGCCGGGATTGTACGTATCGCGATCGCGCTGAGCGCAAACAGAGGTAGCCCCGAACGCAAGAAATTGAATCGCGACGAAACAAAACGAGATGCGCCACATCGGAAGTGAACCTCAAAGAAGTGAAAGCCGAACTAAGCCCGAGAATAATGCTACTTAATTTGATCGAAAACAAGATTTCTGTATTTCAATTCCGCGGAATTGTCCCGTTATCAAGTTCCCCGAAAAAAACTGGCCGGACGGCTTGCAACCGCACGGCCAGTGTTCAAAGTCAGACCTTAATACCCAAGGGCAGGTGTTAGTGTCTGTACGTCAATCCAAACTGGATCAACCGTGCCGGAACTGCCGTTTCGGTAATCTGCCCGAACGTGGACGCCGTGCCTATATCCACCGAGGACGGGAAGCGAAATACCGGATGGTTCCAGACGTTAAATACGTCCATGCGCGCCTGAAACTGATGACTCTCTTTGAAGTTGAACGACTTGGTTAGTGAGAAGTCCCAGTTCTGTTGGGATGGCCCGCGAAAAGCATTCCGCGGTGAGTTGCCGAAGTCCTGCACGCCCGAGCCCGCCGAGTTTTGAACGGCCGGTGCTGTCGTAAAACAGGCAGGGTTCAGATAGTGGTCCAATCGACTTGAGATTGGACCGGTGGTGTAAACATTTGGGCAAGCGCCGCTCCACGTCGCGGTTTCGAAGCCATTGCTGATTCCAAAAGCGCCGCCGGCGGTGCTATCAAAAGCGGAGAACGGTAGTCCACTTTGATAGGTGATGATTCCGCTGACGCCCCAACCGCGGAAAATCTGGTTGTGGAAGAAGCTATTCTTAGGCACGGGAAGATCGTAAGAATAGCTGATCACCAGCCGATGTGGTCGGTCAAAGTCGCTCAGGGCTCGACTGGCAAGCGACAGACTCTGATTGTTAAAGAGGTTAGCGCCACCTTGACCGGCACGAGTCTGATTCAACTCATCCGTGCTCTGCGAGCCGCTGACATTATCAACGGTCTTGGACCATGTGAATGCGGCCTGGAAATACAGACCGTGGCTCAGTCGGTGCGATAGTGTCGCCTGCAAAGAGTTGTAAGTCGCGAAGCCGATGTTTCCCGAGTACCGAGCACCTCGCTTGCGGGAGAGACCCAGAATCTGGTGACGCAACTCTTCATTATTGGCAGTGTTGGTCGTGATTGCATAGGCGACACCGTTTTTATCGCGCACCGTTAGCGGGGCCGTAGGACTTGCAAGCAGGGCGATAAAGGGATCCCAGATTCCAATACCACCAACATAGTGCGTGCCTACATAACCAGCCTCAGCCGCCCATCCTTTCCACAAGTCACGTTGAATAGTCAAATTCCACTGTTGAGTATATGGAGTGTAAGCACTACGCGGTGCGGACGTGAACGAAGCCAGGTTGATCGAGCAATTCGTCGCGCCAATTAACGCGTCTGTCGCTGAGATATTACTGGCATAATTCAAGCAGCGCTGTCCAGCTTCGTTAACGAAGATTGGTTTGAAGTTAGAATTGTTAACGTCGGCTGGATTGGTGGATATTCCACCAGGCGCCACTCCGTTAACTGTAGTCGAGCCGGCATTGAAGAGTCCCGCAAAGAAGGTCGCCTGCGGTATAAACGCGCTAGCGATAGCCGACGGTGGCGGTATGCTGGTGAAAGGGTTGGCCAGTTGGAATGATGTTGGCGTTGAGTTACTTGAGAGCGGCTGCACCGTAAAGGGCGCTGCCAGCGAGTTCTGCAGAATATTCTGATTCGAAAGGCGCTGGTAATATATCCCGTAGCCGCCGCGCAGAATCATCTTTTGATTCCCTTCGAGATCCCAGGCAAAACCCACGCGAGGACCCCAGTTGTTTCCATCGAAACAACTTGCCAGCGCGCAATCCTTTACGCCGGGTGTGCCCCTGAAGCCGGCCAAATTAACTTTCTCAGGAAACAGGAAGGGATTCTTGCCCTGTGCCGCAAGCGCGGGATCAAAGATGCCCGCACGAAACAGCTTGTCGTGGCCAAAACTCATCCCCTCCCAGCGCATACCGACGTTGAATGTCAATCTGGAAGACCACCGATAATCGTCCTGAATGAATCCCGCGAAATCCGTAGCCACGAAGTTTCGCGCCGGATCACCGAAGGCCGACTGAATGGCAGTAACCCGGCCCTGCAGGAAATTCTGGAACGCCGTAAACGCGTTACCGGTTCCGGTTGTGGATCCGAATGTAAGCGCTCCGCGCACGGCAAAATTATTGAAGCGGTTCAATTGATATTGGATGGCCTCGCCGCCCATGCGCAGGCTATGCTTGCCTTTGGTCATTGAGAACGTCTCGACGATGTTGTACTGATTGGATACCGTTCCGCGATCGTCGTTGACGCCGGTGCCAACCTGAAACAGTCCCGTGATGGCAACTCGATACATTCCCGGAAACTGACTGCTGTTTCCGCGGGTCGCGCCAATGTCGGAAAGCGAGATTGAGTCGGTTGGAATGTTGGCAAACAGGAAACGGCTGAACCCAAGCCGCAGTTCATTTATTTTGCTCGAGCTGAAGACGTGTGTTTGCGTGATCGAAAGGAATCGATTGAACTGCGTATCTGTGCGGGGAAAAGCAAGAGTGCTGGCAGTTCCATAACCCTTCGTCACAGCCCCATTGTCCCAAAACCAGCGCCCTGAGATTTTATCTTTGCCTTCGCGCCATGATCGGTCATAACTGATCGTGTACTGGTTATCGTAGATCGGCGAAACAGTAGAAAAGCTGCAGCGAAAGGTTCCAGTAGCAGTCGTCGGCGTTAGGCAACGATTCGCGGGATCCGCGCCTCCCGGCCTGGGAACGAGAAACTGACCGGCATACAGGCTACTTCTCACGTTAAGAATCTTAACGGCCACGGGATCGATCTGTGCCGCCGTCAATTGGACCGTTTGTCCGGGATAAGCGGCTGAAGCCAGCAAGGCAGCTGAGGTTGAGCCGTCGGGATTCGTTGGAAAGGCCTGAATAGTAGGGAACAAAGCGGACGCATTTGGATCAATCCCGTTCCGTGCTCGCACGCCCTGGTAATTGAAGAACCAGAAACCACCCAGCTTTGGCACTGGACCGCTGCCCGTGCCGCCAAAGACATTCTGCAGCAAACGCGCGCGCTTGCTTATTCCAGTAGCGTTGCGAAACCACTCGTTGGCGTTGAGCGCGTCGTTGCGATGTGACCAATAGCCTTCCCAGTGAAAGTCTTTGGAGCCTGTCTTGATCACCAATCCGAGTGCGCCCCCACCTTTGCTTCCCTGCGAAGCGTCGTACAGAGAGGTGGCGACTTTCATTTCCTGCAGCGTGCTTGGATTAGGTAGAGGCACAGTGTCAAAGTGCGCAAGGTTGAAATCATTTACGTTGATGCCCTCAAGCGAAACGCTGTTATTGCTAGTGCGTTGTCCATTGACGGTCACATCTGCTGAACCACGCCCGGCTGTGCGAACATCGGTCGGCTCGCCAGTTACGCCAGTAGAAAGGTTCAGCAGGAACAAGAAGTTCGGCGACGCCAGCGGCAGCGTTCGCAGCGTCTGCGCATCCAGTCCTTGACCAGTTGTCGCACTCTCGGGATTGATAAGCGTGGGAGTCGCCTCGATGTTAACTGTTTCTTGGATGCTGCCGGCTTCGAGCGTGATATCTTGCCGAGTCGTTTCTGTGATTCTCACTTCCACGCCGGCCACAACCGCCTTCTTGAAGTTTGGAGCGGAAATCTCCAAACGATATTTTCCCGGCGGCAGCAGAGTGACGGCAAAGCCGCCATCGCCTCCAGTGGTCATGCTGCGCACGGATTTTGCGGTCGCTTCGCTGATGACATCGACCGTGGCGCCTGCTACTAACGCACCAGCCTTATCGGAAACAACTCCCGCGATTCCACCTGTCTGAATTGCCTGAGCTGAGGCAATCACACAAAATAATCCTATGACTAGCCCACTCGCTAAAAGCCGAAGAACACTACGCATCGCTGCTTCCTCCTTATTGTTGGCCACTAACGTTTCCCGATGGTTCCCAGCTACTATCCTGGAATGTTGAAATCATTGACTTTGATTCTAGCAACCGATGTTCCTTTATCGTCGAGCTCCGCTTCGTCAAAGGAAGGCCGAAATGCAGGCATGTTGCCGTCTAACAGCTGCGCTAGGTGAGCTGTAGCAATGGAAATTTTGGTTTTATTCCGAAATCTCGGATTGGATCAGAGCTCGCTTTGGCGATTGCCAAATGGTGCCGTCAGCGTATTCGATGCATGTGAGAGCCGGCTAGTTAAGACTCGTGCGCTTGATTTTCCTTCACCACTTCGAATTCAAACCGTAGCTCCTTACCGCGAGCAGCGTAGCTCAGATAGAACTCCCAGAACTTGCGCGTGAATCTTAATTGCGGCCAACGCTGGTCGAGATTAACGATGAATTCCAAACCGATTGCTCGCCATAAATTCGCGAGCGACACGTACGTGCGAATAGGTTTCAACTTAACGTCGGTGTAGAACGGAAAAAGCTGGCGGTCGTCGATGAAGCAATTGAAGGAATAGCTGTTGAAGTGATTGCGATGGGTTGGATCCGTGGGCCAGTCGGGGTTGGTGTAATGCGGAGTCACGATCGTGATTCGGCTATCCGGCTTTGCGATGCGATAGAGTTCAGTCACGAAAGCCATGACATCGGGAACATGCTCGGCGACATGACTACAGATGATCTGGTCGAATTCATTATCGGGGAACGGATATGGCACGACGCCTAGATCGTGAATTACGTCAGCGTGACTCTTGGGATTTGAATCGATGCCGATCGCGCCCGGTGTTTTGTTCCAGCCACAACCGACGTCGAGGACTTTCAAGCCTGTGGGTTCTTTGGCGGCGATTGGATCCAAAATTACAGATGCTTCTTTCTAGTGACGGCCTTAAGCCAGAAGCGCCGGCAGGGAGGCCTGCGGTCCGCACACAGGGATGTGTCGGCTCCGTTCCGAGATAGGTATCAGCATCTGGGCGAAGCCGTTGAAGTCGAGTGCGTAAAGCGGCACATCAAACTGGCGCTGCAATTCTTCAAAGCGCATGCCGTCCAGCATCAACGGCTCGTCGCCTTTCAAAGCCACGCGCGGAATAATTGCAAAGTCCCCGCTGACTCGATTACGCGCCGCGATGAAATCCTGTCCGGTGAGTAGGCCCGCGACGCTGACATCTCCGCCAAAGTAATCATTCGCGACCGCGACCACTTTGAGATTCATTGCAAAACGGGCGTTGAGTCGATCGATCAATTTTTGCAATACTGGCGCGAACAGCGTGCCGGTCATGATCGTGCCGAAGGGAGCCCTCTCTAACGGTCGGGCTTCTGACCCCGATCTTCGGGTAAGTCTACGCATCAGCGCATCAAACTGATTAGCAAAGCTGCGCACCATGCCGATGCCGTCCTCAATCTGTGGATAATCTCCGTAATGCTTCCGCGAAGGCACATCGCGGCCTGCGCGCAAATAGATCTCGTCGCCAAGAAATGCGAACGTAGTCCCCAAACGCGTTCGCAAATCTCGCTGCATCAGCGCGACTTCCTTGATCGTTCGGCGGCAAAACTCGGGTGTGACTGGCGTCAAACGCGCATCGTTTAGATATCGAGTTAGCCCGAGCGGCACAATCGCCACACTGCGCACGCGCGGATGAAAGTTTGCGAGATCGTAAATCGTGCGACGTAACACTTCATCATCGTTGATCTCCGGACACAGGACGACTTGTGCGTGAATTTCAATTCCGGCATCCATCAGGCGCTGCATCTTCGCCGTGATGTCCGCTCGCTGCTGGTTGACGCCGAGCAGGTAAGCGCGCACGTCCAAATCCGTCGCGTGCACGGAAACATATTGCGGCGACAGACGCTGTTCGATCACGCGTCTCATCTCGTCTTCGGTGATCGATGTCAGCGTCGTGTAGTTCCCGTAAAGAAAAGAAAGACGCACGTCTTCGTCGCGCACGAACAATGAAGGACGCGCCGTTTCGGGATTGCCTTTGCAGAAGCAGAAGAGGCATTCGTTGGCGCACTGACGGGGAACGATCTGCTCGAAGCTGAGGCCGAAATTTTCCGCTTCGTCGCGTTCGATGTTCAACTCCCAATCTTCACCGTCGTGCTTGCGCACATCGATCACGAACTCGGTTTCGCCGCCAGTCTGAAAGCGAAAATCGAGATAATCACGCACGACGCGGCCGTTGATGCGCATGATGCGATCGCCCGGCTCGAGTTCCAGCTCGGCTCCCAAACTTCCCACGGCCACTTCGGAAATTTCAACACCGCGGCGGCGAATCTGCGTAACTGCCGGCGTGACTGCGAACTCGTACATCTGATTATTAAGTCCTTATCGTCATCGTCTGAATAATTCGTACTGGCGCAAACGGAAAGTATACCAAAAGCGCTGCTCGTTGTTGATGATACAAGTGTCGTTGGTAGTGGTGCAGTTTGATGGAGTGGCACGGGCGTCCCGCCCGTGAATCACGCGCAAGATGCGCGTGCCACATTCAAATTGCATCAATACCAGCGTCGTTGACAACGAATAGGGCTCGGCTTACTCTCGATTTTGACCCGGGCCCCGGCCTCTTGCGATCATTTCAAGCATATCCAATCCACATGGATAACGACGAAGCAACTGCAACCAACGCGGGGATCGCCAACGCCGCTAACCGACCTTGCGTGCTCCTGGTCGAAGACGATCGCTCGGCGCGTCGCTTCCTGGAGGTCACACTGCAACGCTGCGGATACAAAGTAATCGCCGCCGCGGACGGCTTGGAAGCAATGAAGCTCGCTCTCGCTTCGCCGATCGATGCAGTAATCACCGATGCTATCATGCCGCATTTGAGTGGCCAGCAGCTAGCCCGCTTTCTACGCAACAATGAAAAGCTAAGTCGTGTTCCAATCGTTTTGTTGACCGGGCAGGAAAATAAAGATGCCGCATCTTCACCTGACGATTCAATCGACGCGTTTCTTTGTAAGCCGGTGAAAGCGGAGGAATTGAAGAGTTGTCTAGCCGGCCTCTTGCGCAGGACTTGATCGGAAAATATATTTGAAATCTTTTTTCTGACTTGATTTTGAATACACGCTGGCCCATTCAACCTTGCCCGTGTCGGTGGCTGCCATAATCGGCCTAAAGGTGAATACATGCGCGCTTTCTGTCTGACTCCTTTTGTTAGAGGCAATCAAGCCTACTTCGCGATGATTTTGACGGCCGCCCTGTCCGTGTGTTGCCGACAACCACTTCGAGTCAACGATGCGCCAACAACGCCCACGCCGCCTACGGTCACCGGCACTCCGTTGGTGATGCCGTCGCCAGTTTTAGGCAAACCGTATTTCGGCACTGGGGTCATCACCATCATTAATCGCAAGGAGGGCTGGGTCGAGATCAAACATGAAGAGATCAAGGGATTGATGCCGGCCATGACAATGGAATTCCTGGTCAAGCAGAATTCGCTCTTGAATGAGGTCCAAGTTGGTGACCGCGTTGATTTCACGGTCGTCGAGACCAGAAAAGCAGAATTCATTACTGAGTTAAAAAAGAAGACCGGGCAATGAACTTCCCTGAGAGGGTGGCGTGTATGAATGAAATCGACATAAGTACTCTCTGGTATCAAACCAATTTGGACATATTTCTAAACCGCTGGTTTTCAAACTACGATGACGCGAAACGCGCGCGCGCGACCGAGGGCGGCTTCCTGCTGCCTTACAAACATCACTTCTTTGTGTGCAAAGCGGAAGTCATTCGGGCACTGGGGTTGGAGCCCGATGATCCTGATTGGGAAAAGATCGAATGGGACTGTGCGCGGCCGGAAGATGTGGAAGCATATCAGCGTTTGCGTGAAAAGCGGGAGCGGATCGTGGCAGACCAGTAACGGGGGATTCGAGCTTTCCTCGTACTGATAGACCGGTCGCTACCGCTCGTGGTTCTGTAGCTGTTCAGCGCGTTTCAAATACTTAGCGGCTTGCCGCCAATGAATTGCCACCGTGTAAGCAACAGTCGCGAGCAGTGCGGCATCAGCTGGCGCGCGATTGGTCAGGTTGTAATTCAGGGCTGAAACATGGACCACGCGCGGCTGATAGATCCTTTCCCACCAGAAGGCGCCGTCACGATAAGAAGCCAGCGAGTTGCTCAGCTCTGTTTTCAATCGGTCGTTTCTTACGCGGCTAAGTGTCGATTCGACTTCGCCAGTGACCTTTTGCAGATCACTTTGGAAAGTCTCGAATGTCACTCGGGCGAGTTTTCCGCTGGCTTCAAAATCTCCGAGCGAGCGGTAAGTAATCACATCGTCCTCCAGGCGTCTGAGGGCGGCGATGGCATGCCCAGCAAAAATTCGATCATCAACCGTAGATATTTCAGTGGTTGATTCATCAGTCCGAACTCTTGCGCGTGACACTGACTGCGCGCAGTTCGCGATACTAATCGAGAAGAAAATAAGAAGGGCAAGAGAGGGTCGCGTCATTTGTTTGAATAGATTCTTACCCACCGGCTGATGCCAGGTGGCGCTGACCAGGATTGCTTTCGTTGCATGAGTCATAAAGTCGCAATATCATTCGCCTTCCGAAAGCAATTCTCAGAGCCGGAGGTTGATGCATGAATCGTCCGCTTGAATCTGAATACGCGCCTTACTATCAAGGCTACGTCGCTCACGTGACCGAGGACGAGATTCTGCCGGTCCTACGTTCGCAGCTCGACGCGCTTGATGTGTTGCTGAACCGAGTTGCGCCAGAGCAAGAAACCTTTCGCTACGCAGAGGGCAAGTGGAGCATTCGCGAAGTCATCGGTCATTTAATCGATACCGAGCGCGTGTTTGGCTACCGCGCGTTTTCGATCGCGCGCGGCGAGCAAAGGAACCTGCCGGGCTTTGATCAAAACGAATACATGCTCAGTGCGCCTTACGATCGGATCGATCTCGAAGATCTGCTCAGCGAGTTGCGGCTCGTCCGTCTGTCAAATATCGCCATGCTGCGAAATCTCAACGACGAGGCATGGTTGCGGACAGGTATTGCAAACGACTCGCCAGTCTCAGTTCGCGCGCTGGCCTTTATAATGGCGGGTCACGCACGACATCACATGGGCGTTCTGTCCCAGAGGTATCACATTAGCGGGGCGAGGTGACCACTTATGAGTCGGCTTCACAAGTTCGCAAAAGCGCCGGTGATTGTGATTGTTTTTGCCGTCGTCGCAATCGCGCAGACCTCGACGCGAGACTATCGCCGCGCTCACGAACATCAGATCCTCACAGAATTCACCCACTTGCTCGCAATTCCAAATGTAGCTTCCGATCGCGAGAATATTCGCCGCAATGCTCAGTTCATTCTTGAAATGATGCAGCGCCGCGGATTGAATCCTCAATTACTGGAAGCTAAGACGAAAGATGTTCCGCCCACGGTGTTTGGTGAATGGAAAGCGCCGGGCGCGAAACATGCAATCGTTCTCTACGCGCATTACGATGGCCAGCCGGTCGATCCGAAAGCATGGACAGCGTCTCCACCGTTTCAGCCAACCTGGCGATCCGCGGCGTTCGAATCAGGAGGGAAGATCGTTACGCTCCCCGATAATGGCGAGATTAATCCTGAATGGCGGTTGTATGCCCGCGCAGCTTCTGACGACAAGGCCGGCGTGATGGCGATCCTAACCGCTTTCGACGCGTTGCGCGCGCAAGGCATCGCGCCATCGCTCAACCTCAAGTTCATTTTCGAGGGCGAAGAAGAAGCGGGCTCGCCGCATCTCGGTGAAATCATCGATCTTCATAAAGATTTGCTGGAAGCTGACGCCTGGATGGTTTGCGATGGGCCAGTGCATCAGTCGGGACGCAAGGAAGTCGTCTTTGGCGTGCGCGGCGATCAAAACGTCGACGTTACGGTTTACGGCGCGAAGCGGCCACTTCACAGCGGACATTATGGAAACTGGGCGCCGAATCCGGCGATGTTGCTCGCGCGCTTGCTCGCGTCGATGAAAGACGATACGGGCCGCGTTACGATTGCCGGCTGGTACGAAGGCGTGGAGGCGCTCGGTGATGCAGAGCGCCGCGCGATCGCGGAAGCGCCGGCTTATGATGATGAGTTGCGATCACAGCTTGGCCTGGCGCGTACGGAAGGCAACGGCAAAAGCTTGCTTGAGCTGATCAATCAACCGTCGTTGAACATCAACGGGATAAGCAGCGGCGATGTCGGTGCACTGGCGCGCAACGTCATTCCAACGACAGCGACCGCCGTGCTCGATCTGCGGCTGGTAAAAGGAAACGATCATCAGCGACAAGTGCTGCGGTTGATCGATCACATTCGCAAGCAGGGTTTCTTTGTAATCGATCACGATCCGGCGGACGCTGAAAGAAATCAGCATGCGTTGATTGCCAAAGTGATCGCCCGATCCGGCGGTTACAATGC
>Ga0209577_10006122_pt1 | contig 11149 bp, 7 predicted proteins | sample GraSoiAngelo_109_FD_185874 | JGI IMG/M metagenome (GOLD analysis project Ga0209577, IMG submission 185874) | Grasslands soil microbial communities from the Angelo Coastal Reserve, California, USA - 14_0903_12_20cm (SPAdes) (version 2) | ecosystem: Environmental > Terrestrial > Soil > Grasslands ... | reverse complement strand
GTTCAGCGCGGCCGGCCAGGCCTGGGTGATGCACGAGTGGCTCGCCGACCTCGGCATGTATGGGCTCTACCAGCTGGGCGGCCTGCCGCTGCTGGTCGCCATCGCCGCGCTGGTGGTGACAGCCGCGGCGATCTGCCTCTACCAGCTGCTGCGTCGCGGCGGCCTGCACCCGACCGCCGCGGTCGGGCTCACCCTGGTCGGGGCGCTCGCCGGTTCGACGGCCTGGGGAGCGCGCCCGCAATTGCTCAATCTGCTGTTCACCGGCGTGCTGCTGGTCGGCCTTGCCCGGTATCGCGACCACCAGCTGCGCGCGTGGATGCTGCCACCCTTCATCTGGCTGTGGGCCAACCTGCACTCGGGCTTCCTGGTCGGCGTGATCATCGGCCTCCTCTTCGTCGGCGGCGAAGCGGTCGATGCCCGGCTTCGCCGTGCGTCCGCGATGTCCTGGCCGCGGATCCGCGCGCTGGCGATTGCTGTCGCCGCCGGCGGCGCGCTGGCCATCGTCAACCCGTTCGGGATCCAGACCGTGCTCTTTCCCCTGGGCACGCTGACCTCGCCGTTGATCCAGAACAACATCCAGGAGTGGGCCTCGCCGGATTTCCACTCCACGGCAGGGCTGATGCTCGAGGTGGTCCTCTTCATCCTGCTCGCCGGACTGGCCACCAGGCGGGTGACGGCGCGCTCGAGCGAGTGGCTCCTGGCGCTTGCGCTGCTCTACCTGGGTCTCGCCTCGCAGCGGAATGTACCGCTCTTCATCCTCGGCGCGGCGCCGCTCGCCGGCCGCTGCGCCCAGGCGTTGCTTCAGGTTGCCGGAGAGCTGGCACCCGCGTCGCGGCGGTCGATGACCCAGGCGGCGTTGCGCTGGTCTCCGCCGAGGCCGGCCGCTCCGGGCGTCGCACTCGGGATCATCAACCTCGCGCTCCTGCTGATCGTGGGGGCCGGCATGCTTGGCTATCGCGCCCTGCCGAGCCTGCAGCCCGCCAGCGAGGCGTCGGCGATCAGCGCGGTGCTGCCGGTCGATTCGACGGCGGCCCTGGAGCGGATCGGCCGGCCGTTGCGCATCTTCAACTACTACGACTACGGCGGCTATCTGGTCTGGCGGCTCTACCCGGGCGGCGGCCGGGTCTTTATCGACGGCCGGGTCGAGGTCTACGGACCCCGGATCTTCAGTGAATACCTCCAGGTGAGCTACCTGGCCGACGGCTGGGCGGGGGTGATCGCCCGGGCCAATCCGGACGCCATCGTCGTGCCCAGCGCGCATCCCCTGGTAGGGCTCCTGCAGCGCGACCCCGGCTGGCGGGTCTTCACCCGTGACCGGGTGGCGACCGTCTTTACCCGAGTAGGCTTCGCACCATGAGCGGAGTTGCGCCGTCGATGGACGTCAGCGCCGTGATGCCCGCCTACAACGAGCAAGCCAACCTGGAGCAGTCGGTCGACCGCACTGCCGGCGCGCTCGCGGTCCACGCCCGGAGCTTCGAGATCATCGTGGTCGACGATGGTAGCCGGGATGGCACCGCGTCGGTGCTCGAGCGGCTGAAGACGCTGCATCCGAACCTTCGGGTGGTTCGCCATCCGGTCAATCGCGGCTACGGCGCCGCCGTCCGGTCGGGTTTCGATGCGGCCCGCCTGCCCTGGGTCTTCTTGATGGATGCCGACAACCAGTTCGATCCGGCCGAGATCGGCCTGCTGCTGGCGCGCGCGGCGGAGGCCGACATCGTGGCCGGATATCGTCGCCATCGGCGCGACCCCTTGCCGCGCCGGCTCAATGCCTGGGCGTTCTTCACGCTCGTCCGCCTGCTGTTCGGCCGGCTGGCGCGCGATGTGAATTGCGCCTTCAAGCTGATCCGGCGCGACCTGCTGACCAGGATGGCCCTGCATTCCGAAGGTGCGCTGATCAACACCGAGGTCCTGGTCCTGGCCCGCCAGATGCACGCCCGTCTGGTCGAAGTTCCGGTGCATCACTATCCGCGGCGGTCGGGAAAGCAGACCGGCGCCAACCTCGGCGTCGTACTGCGGGCCTTCGGCGAGCTGTTCGCCTTCAAGGCCGAGATTCGTCGAGTGGAGAAAGCGGCATGACGCCGGAGATCTCGATCGTCATCCCGGCCTTCAACGAGGCCCTCCGCCTGCCCGCGACGCTCGACCGCGTCGAGCGCTACCTGACCACGGCCGGCACCCCGGCCGAGGTGATCGTTGTCGATGACGGAAGCCGGGATGGCACCGCCGACGTCGTGCGCCAGCGAGCGGCGCGCTGGCCGCAGCTCAGGCTGGTGGTCGCGGAACGTAACGGCGGGAAGGGGGCGGCGGTGCGGCTCGGCATGGCGGCGGCCCGCGGCCGCTACCGGGTCTTCAGCGATGCCGACCTCAGCGTGCCGATCGATGACATGGAAAAGCTGCTGCGGCCGCTGCGCAATGGAGCGGGGGTCGCGATCGCCTCGCGCGGGCTCCGCGATTCGCAGGTGGAACTGCATCAGCCCTGGTACCGCGAGACGATGGGCAAGATCTTCAACCGGCTGGTGCGCATCTTGGTGTTTGGCGGTGTCGCCGATACGCAGTGCGGCTTCAAGGCGTTCAGCGCGGAGGTGGCCGACCGAGTCTTTCCCGCATTGCAGACCCGCGGCTTCGGTTTTGACGTCGAGGTGCTGTATCGGGCGAAGCTGGCCGGCTACCGGGTGGTGGAGGTTCCCACCCGCTGGATCAACTCGCCGCAGAGCCGGGTGCATCCGATCCGGCACTCGGCGGCGATGTTCCTCGAGCTGCTGGCGATCCCGAACCGGGTGCGCCGCCACCCGACGAAGGGCATCGATCGCCGGGCGCAAGACCAGGCGTCAGCCTGACCAGGACGTAGGGACCGAAGGGCATCCGGCTGACGGCGCGCTGGGCCAGCCACTGGTCCAGGAATCCCGAGCCGGCCACGGAGCTGAGGTTCCATGGCTCGCCGTCGCCATTGGGCCCCAGTACGGCCAGGCTGACGCCGGAGCGCTCCAGCTGGCAGGCGATCGCGCGTTGCACCGCGTCGGCGTTGGTCAGTCCGGGGAGGCTGACATAGTATTCGGTGCCGGGATTCCTCGCGCTGAGGAAGTACAGGGTGGTGTCGTTCAGCGTGGCCAGGTCGTTTCGCTGCAACCCGACCCAGATCGGCTGGACGCCGGGCGCCAGGAGATCGATCTCGCGGACCAGCGCGGCCAGGTCCGGCGCCGGCATCCAGCTCCGCTCGCCGGTCAGCCCGGCCCGGGGGACGTCCGCTGCAGGGTGGGGAAGGGCCAGGTCGCGCAGCGCCAGGCCGCCCGCACCCACACTGAATAAGAGGATGCCGGCGATCGCGACGGCGGCGTCGAGCGCCTGGGGGGTGGGACGGGTTCGCCGGCGGCGCCGCGCCAGCAGCAGGGCCAGCAGGAGCGCGACCAGAGGCCAGACGCCCAGCGCGTGAATGCCGTCGGCGCGAATCCGGACCCAGTTGTAGAGCAGCAGGCCGGCGACCAGCAGGGCGATGGTGCGAGCCCGCTCGGCCGGGTCGCGGCGCTGCCGGGCGGCGTGCCAGGCCGCCGACAACCAGGTGAGCGCAAAGATCAGGCTCAGCACCACGACGAAGGCGCCTTCGTGGCCGCGTCCAATCGGAATGCTGCGCGCCTGCGGGTAGAGGTTCACCGCATGGTTGACGACATCGAACCAGATCGGCCCGATGCCCGCCTGCCAGACCGTGATCCCCCAGGTCAATCCCGCCACCCCGATGACGCCGCCGGCGTAGGGCGCGAGCCATCGGCGCAGCCGGGCGCCCCGAAAACCGAGCGCCAGATAGCCCGCTCCCAGGCCGGCACCCAGCGCCAGCCCGTACTCGGGCCGGGAAAACGCGGAGAGGCCGACGATGGCGCCGGCCAGCAGCGGCCAGCGGGGCTGGTCGCGGTCGAGGCTGATCAGGAAGACCAGCACCGCCAACAGCCCGATCAGGTTGACGAAGAAGGCCGAGGTAAAGGCCGGCACCGAGAGCGCGCCGGCACTGATGAGCCCGCTGAGAAGCCATCGCATCGCGCCCTCAAGGCCGAGGCGACCGGTGATGAGATAGGCCACCGCCGCGAGCAGCACGAGCACCGCCACGCCGAGCAGGCGTTCGACGACGACGTTGATGGTGATGAGGTGGAAGGCCGCGGCCAGCACGTAGACATCGAGCGGCCCGTAGGTCATCCAGAAGTCGCGAAAGGGAACGTGGCCGGCGGCCACCAGCGCGCCATCCGTGAGCGTGACGCCTTCGTCGTAGCGGTCGAGAGGCGCCACCACGAAGCGGATCGTGGCCAGACCCAGAAAGATCGCGATGCCGGCCAGTTGCACGACGGTCACCACCAGGTGGCGGCGTGCCGGCGCGGGTGGTCCCCACAGCGGCTGGCGCAGAGCCATCGTCACGGCAGGCTGACCCGGTAGATGGTGACCGTGCCCCGCTGGTAGATCCGTCGGAGGAAGGCCTGGTCGCCGGGTCGATAGCCGGTCGCGGCTTCGTCCGGTCCCCAGTAGAGCAGCGAGATCCCATTCGCTCGCAGAAAGGCCTCGACCTCGGTGGTCGATGCGTTCGGCTGCAACACCGTCCGAACCGTCGCGATCTTCTTGAAATAGTCGAGCGTCTCGCTGTAGTGGCCGACGTAAACCGTGACACCGGCCCACGCCGGCAGAAGCTGCCCGGCCTGTGGCGACGAGAGCGCGCGATCGGCTGGTTGGTGATGCGCCGACAGCCACTGCAGCGCCTGCCAGGCATCGCCGCTGAGGTAGGCCTCGGGGAAGGCGCCGGAGGCAAAGCGCAGCGCGATTGCGAGCACGATCGCCGAGGACAGGCAGCCGGCCGTCACCAGGATGGCCTTGATGCGGCGGGCGCCCGCCGGAGGAAGCCCGGCGATGACCCGCTGTAGCCCAATGGCGGCCAGGATGCCGAGCGGCACGTAGAGCGCATCCAGCAACCGGCGCTGGATGTTGGCGACGTTCGGCAGGTAGAGCAGGAGAAAGACGAGCGGCGGCCAGACCATCATCAGGGCCAGCCCCCGGTCGCGCCGCCGCCAGACCAGCGCCATCCCCACCAGGCCCAGCAGCAGCGGCAGGCCGAGGCTGATCCCCAGGCTGACCGGCCCCGGCGCCTGGTGACGCCACTGCCGCGCCCACTGCGCGATGGTTGGGTCGTTAAAGAGGATCCAGGCGTTGTAGGCGAGCAGGGGGATGGTGGTGACGAACGGCACCGCCTGCGCGGCGAGCGTTGCCCACCGCGGTCGGTGTCCCCACACCAGCAGCACGACCTGGTAGGCGCTCCAGACGACGGCGAGCACCGGGATCATCTGCGGGTGGATGGCGGTGAGCGCACCCAGCGCGATCGACGACACGACGATTGGCCGCCATGCCGGCCGGTCGCTGATGTCGAGCAAGCCGAGCAGGGCGACGATGATCAAGGCCGTGGCCCAGGCGAAATGCGGGATGGCGAGGATCGAGTACCAGCCGCTGAGCTCGGGAAGGTGCAGGTCGAGCGCCTCGAGCCGGCTGCCGAGGAGCGTTGGATTGCCGGCGAGCTGCGCGAGCACGCCGACACCCGAGCCCAGGATCACGAGCACCAGCGCCAGGCGCTGAAGCTCTCGAGCCAGCAGGCGGCGGCAGAGCCGATCGGCGGCCAGCACGAGGGCGAACGCCCCCGACATCCCGGCCAGGTGATAGGCGGCGATCAGCGGCAGGTGGAGCAGCCCCGCCAGGTGGCCGAACAGCAGGTAGAAGCCAAACAGGAACACGCCGCCATGCGGCTCGCTGGTGTAGGGGTCGTTCCAGAGCCAGGACCCCTGCGCTCCCTGGCGCATCTTCGCGAGGTAGGTGGTGGCATCGTCGGCGATGAAGAAGAAGCCGGCGAAGTGATGACCCGGCGGTGTCCAGAGGTAGGCGAGCAGGTAGGGAGTAAGGGACAGAAGGGCGACCGCGGCGGCGAAGACCAGCGCGAAGCCCGGCCTGGGCCGAGGCCGGGGCGCCGCTCCCGGCACCGGCCGGGTCAGCGGGAGCGAAGCAGCCATGGCGCGACGAGAAAGAGGATCAGGGTGCCGAAGAAGAGCGAGTTGGCGAAAACGAAGACGAGGGGATCGGCGGTCTGGGCGAGCCGGAATCCCGCCGTGTTGAACCCAGGGCCGGCCGGCCAGCGCGACACCACGCTGAGGACGACGAGCACCCCGGCGAGAACCAGCGTTGGCGCGGGCGGCCACTCGCGTTGGGCGATCGCGATGACGCTGAGCCAGATCAGGGGGAGCAGGATTACCAGGTGATGCGGCCAGGTCACCGCCGATAACAGCGGGATCAGGGGAATAAAGGCCGCGGCACGAAGCAGGGCTGATTGGCCGCGCGTGCGCCAGAACCACCAGCTGGTCAAGCCCATGGCGACGGCGGCCAGCAGCGGCCAGGTCCAGCTGATGACGGTCAATGGTTGCGTGTAGGGGTTCGCGGTCAGGGTCCGGCGCAGGAATCCGGCCAGCGATTGATTGGCGTAGTAGGCCGTCCCCGATGCCAGGGCGGGCACGACCTGTCCGAAAAACACCAGCGTGTCGTGAAATCGAACCAGCGCACCGGTCGCGGTCACGGCCGCGATGCCGGCCACCATCCAGGCAGCCTCCCGGAAGCGACGGTCGAGCAGCAACCAGACCAGCAGGATGGCCGGGGTCAGCTTCAAAGCGGCGGCGGCGCCGAGGGCGGCTCCGGCGCGAGGCTTGCCCTGCACGATGCCGGCGATTCCGACGGTGACGAGCAGCATCACCAGCAGGTTGGCCTGTCCCTGGACGGCGTCGACCCACAGCGGATAAAAGGTCAGGGTGGCGCAGAGCACCGCCGTGACCGCCCATGGAGGCGGGTGCCACCAGCGCAAGATGACGGCCAGGGCCACGCCGAGCGCCGCCTGGCCGATCAGCAGCCAGGTGAGACCGGCGATCTTGTCGGAGAGCAGCCCCAGTGGTGCGACCAGCAGCGCGAAGGCCGGCGGATAGATGTAGGCCGGGCGAAGGGTCGGATCGGGAAAGGGATGGTGGAGAAAGGCCGCGTAGAGCGGCTGCCCACTCCAGATGTCGCGAGCCGCGGCGAGATACGCGCCGAAGTCCTGGTGCGCCAGCCCAGCCTGGCTGAGGACGATCGCGTAGATCGCGAGCGCCGCGCCGACCAGGCCGGCCTGCAAAACGAACGTCAGCCGGATCCTCGTCAGCGCGGGCGCCACCGGGTTTACCCGGGCCGCTGAGCGAGGCGTCGACACTGCCCAGCTATAACGGCCGGGAGAAGGGGTTCCTCACACTCGTCGTTACACCGGCGTCATGGCCGCCGCCTCGAGATCCCTCCGCGATCCGAGCGTGTCCCTGACGAGAGTCCTCGACCGGCTGACGACGCCGGCGCTCTACCTGGCGGCCCTGGGCGGGATCCAGGTCGGGTTGCTCTGGGTGCTGCGGTCGCACTTCGGCATCCTGCTGCCAGCGGTCAGCACCGCCGCCTATCTGGGACTCCTCGCCGGTCTGCTTCTCGTGCGGGGACACTGGACCGCCAAGCTCTGGGCGACCGCCGGCCTGTCGCTGCTGACCTCCATCGGGCCCACTGTGGTCGAGGTGATCCATCGGGCGCAGGGCGGGATCTCGATGGAGCACGACGGTTTGATCCAGGTCGAGGCGGCGATCGACAAGGTGTTGCAGGGGCAGCCAATCTACGGGGTGGACTGGTCGAATACCCCGCTGGGCGCCGTTCCCTGGTTCACGACCACCGGTCCGAACCCGGCGCTGCATCATCAGGCGTACTTTCCGCTGATCATCCTGGTGGGCGTGCCGGTGCGGGCCCTCACGAATCTGCTGGGATGGCCCTTCGACTACCGGATCGTCTTGATCGGGTTTGCGCTGCTCGGGCTCGCCGCCATCCTCAGTCTGCCGATCACGGCGCAGCGACGTGTGCTGCTGCTCACCGCCGTCTACATGAGCCCGCTGATCAGCCTCTACCTGTGGTCCGGCCGCAATGACATCGAGTTCCTGGCGATGGTGTTTTGCTGCCTCACCTTGCTGGCACGCCGCCATCCGGTGCTGGCCGCCGCGGCGCTCGGCGTGGCGGCAGCCCTGAAACCGTTCGCCTGGTTCGCCGTCCCGTTCCTGCTGCTGGCGCTCTTCCTTCGCTGGCGCGAGCGCCACTCGAGCGGCGAAGTCATTGCCAGCCTCGCCGCACTGGCGCTCGTTCCGATCGCGACCATCGCGCCGTTCTTCCTCGCCAATCCGCTGAGCTTCTGGAGCGACACGGTCCTCTACACGAATGGCGGGGTAGCGGACGCCTACCCGATCGCGGGCTACGGATTCGGCGAACTGCTCGTCAACCTGCACCTGGTGGCCCGCCGGACCGATGCGTTTCCCTTCGGCCTCATCCAGCTGGCGGTCGTGATCCCCAGCCTGTGGGTCACGGCGCGCGCCGTCCTGCGCCGGCCCACGATCGCGCGCTGGATGGGCGGCTACGCGCTCGTGCTGCTGGGGTTCACCTTCTTCGCGCGATTCTTCAACGACAACTACGTCGGGGTGGTGATCACGCTGTTGCTCTGCATCCGGCCGCTGGGCGATGCCAGCCTTCTGCCGGTGCCCGCCCGATCCGCCGACCGGCTCGCCGCCTGATGGCCCTCCCCGGCGCGCGCTGGGAGGACGCGCCCAGCAATGAGTCGCCGAGGCCGCGTCCGCGGCCCTTCACGCGGACGGCGCTGTTCCTTGCCGCGCTCAGCCTCTTGACCATTCCGCCTGTCGTGCTGGCCGCGATGCGCACGCCGGCCGGCAGCGTCTTCAGCGGGTACGTCGTGATCGCCCGCGACGCCGACGTCTATCAAGCGCTGTGGCGCGCCGGGTGGCACGGGGCCTGGCTCTTCCAGTCGGCCTACACGTCTGAGGCGCTCCCCGGGATCCTGTTGTACCCCTGGTATCTGTGGCCGGCGCATCTCGTCGGATGGGCGGCCGGGCCCTGGCTCTATCACCTCAGCCGGCTCGCGGCCGCCGCGGCCTTGCTGACCGCGGTCTGGTTACTGATCGCCGAGCTGTTTCGCCCCCTCCGGCTGCGGCGCTGGGCCTTCGCCTTGTGCGTGCTGGGCGGCGGGATCGGCGCGCTCCTGCCGCGTGACATCCGTCTGGGGCCGCTGGTCACCCATGCCACCGAGGCCACGTCCCCCGGCAGCAGCGTCGCCGATCTGGTAAGCATGGCGCCGCACCTGCCCTGGGCGATGGCGCTGATGTGCTGGAGCCTGGTGGTGGCTCTCCGGCTGCGCCGCGGGGCCAGCCGACGCCTGCTGGTCGGCGGACTCTGCGCGATCATCGGTCTGCAACTGATCTATCCCCAGTTGGCGCTACTCGCCACCGCGGTCATTTTGGGGTGGTCCGTCGCCCGCCGTCGACGCGCCGCCGGGTGGTTTTCGCTCGCCGCCGCCGGCGCGCAGGCGCCCTACCTTGCCTACCTGCTGTGGGTCTGGCACACGACGCCGGCCGCCCTGCGCGTGATCCGCCCGGCGCTGGAGGTCGGCGACCCGTTCGGCTTCCTGGTCCTCTCGCATCTGGTGGCGAGCGGTCTGATCCTGATCGCCATCTGGCGGCGACGGCTGCGCGGAGACCTGCTGTTGCCGGCGCTCTGGATCGGCGGCATGACGATCTTCATGTTCGCGCCCGGGATCAGCGGCGTCCTGGGTCGGAGCTTCATGGCCAGCTCGGTGCCGTTCGGCCTGTGCGCCACGCCCGGATTGCTCGCGCTGGTGCGCGCCGCTCGGTCCGTGGCATGGCGGCGGCGCATCCTGGTCGTCACCCTGGCGGCGTCGAGCTTCTTTGGCATCTTCAGTGTGGCGCAGCCCTACTGGATTGCGGCGTTCCGGCTGGATCCGCGGGCCGAGTACCAAAGCCAGGCGGAGGCGGCGCTGCTGGCGCGGCTGGCGCCGCGGGTCTCCGCCCATGACGTGGTGCTGACCACCTATCTCGATGGCATCTTCGTGCCGGCGCAATCGGATGCGCACGCTTTTGACGGGCATCCCGAGATGACGATCGACGCGGGCCGTAAGGCCGATGAGGCGCTGGCGTTCTTCACGCGCTGGTCGGCCGGCGAGCGCGCGACCTTCCTGCGCGCGAACCACATCGATTACGTGCTGGCCACCGATGCCGGCTTCGTCGACCGGCTGGGCGCCGATCCCCGGCTCCGCCTGATCGACCGCGAGGGCGATGCGGCCCTCTTTAGGGTGCGACCATGAAACCACCGCTGCATCGCGCCCTGCTCGCGCTCGTCGTCGCCCTGGCGGCGGCGGGATTGCTGGTGATGCTGTTGCAGCCGCGCGCGGCCCGGCTGTCGTCCGACTTCACGATCAACGCCGGCGCCGGCCTGCTGCTGCGGCAGGGTCATCTCGCCGCGCCATATCAGCAGGCCGAGCTCGGCGACGCGATGCGTCGGGTTGCGCCGGACGGGCCGATCGATCCGCGCTTGCCATTCAGCCTGCCGCTGATCGCGGCCGTTCCCTTTGCGCTGCTCTCGCTGCTGCCGATCGACATCGCCTTCCGGATCTGGCAAGTCGTCGGTGCGGCGCTGCTGTTGCTCGCGATTTTCATCCTGCAGCGGGCGCGACCACTCGACCGCCGCGCGCCGGGGTTTGCCGCGCTGGGACTGCTCGCCGCAGTCCCCACCTGGACGGCGCTGACCGAGGGGCAGGTGAGCCCGCTGCTGGTGGTCGGCGGCGCCCTGCTGATCGCCGCGCTGGGTCGGGATCACTGGCCACTGGGGGCGGGCGCCGGCGCGCTGCTTGCCCTCAAGCCCCAGTACCTGCCGGCCTACCTGGCGGTGCTCCTCGCCGCCCGGCACTGGCGGGCGCTGGCGGCGGCCGGCGCCGGGGCCGCCCTGGTGCTGATGAGCCCGCTGGCCGGCGGCGTCGGCGGGTTGGCCGCCATGCTGCACAACGCGCTGGGCGCGAATCAAGCTGTCCCCATCCATCTCAACGAAGCCTGGATCGGGGTCCTCGGACCCGTGCTGCCCTCCGGGGAGGCAACCGCGATCGGCATCGCGATCTACCTTGTGGTCCAGGCCACGCTGGGCGTGATCGCCTGGCGCCGTCCGGACTCGATCATCGGCTTCGCCGTCCTGGCGGTGGTCGTCTCGGCGCTGGCATCTCCCCACGCTCTTCCCCACGACC
>Ga0209577_10006121_pt1 | contig 11150 bp, 9 predicted proteins | sample GraSoiAngelo_109_FD_185874 | JGI IMG/M metagenome (GOLD analysis project Ga0209577, IMG submission 185874) | Grasslands soil microbial communities from the Angelo Coastal Reserve, California, USA - 14_0903_12_20cm (SPAdes) (version 2) | ecosystem: Environmental > Terrestrial > Soil > Grasslands ... | reverse complement strand
CAGGCGAGCTGGAAGTGCTAATGGCAACTTATCCCGATCGTTCCGCTTCGACACAGTACGATCCTCCTCCTCGTATTGTTGTAGACCGGCCGGTGGCTTTAGTCGCAGCGTGGTATGAATTTTTTCCGCGCTCGGCGGAGGGTCGGGGAGATCGCGGGTCGACGTTTCGCCAATGTTTGCCACGCGTGGACGAAGTAAAGGCGATGGGTTTCGACGTCATTTATTTTCCGCCGATTCATCCTATCGGTCACACCAACCGCAAAGGTCGCAACAACTCGGTCACCTGCGAGCCGGGCGAGCCGGGCGTGCCATGGGCAATCGGCGGCGAAGCTGGGGGACACAAGGCAGTCGAGCCTTCACTCGGCACGCTGGAAGATTTCGACTGGCTTCAAAAAGAAGTGCGAAAACGCGGAATGGAAATTGCCCTCGATTTCGCGATCAATTGCTCACCCGATCATCCTTATGTTAGGGAACATCCCGACTGGTTCTACAAACGGCCCGATGGCACGATCAAGTACGCTGAGAATCCGCCCAAGAAATACGAAGATATTTATCCTTTAAACTTTCGCTGTGCAAACTGGCGCGACCTCTGGGCGGAGCTGAAAAGCGTGGTACTGTTTTGGGCCGGTCGCGGCGTGCGCATCTTTCGCGTCGACAACCCGCACACCAAGCCAGTGGCGTTCTGGGAATATTTGATAGGCGGCGTGCGCGAAAAATATCCCGACACAATTTTTCTCTCCGAAGCGTTCACCAAGCCAAAGATGATGAAGGCACTGGCCAAAGCCGGTTTTAATCAGAGCTATACGTATTTCACCTGGCGAAATTCGAAGCGCGAGCTCATCGAATACTTTACGGAGCTGACCCAGACCGAAATGAGCGAATATTTTCGTCCGAACCTTTGGACCAACACGCCTGACATCCTCCCGTTTGTGCTTCAAGAGGGCGGGCGTCCCGCATTCATGATTCGCGTTGCTCTCGCTGCGACACTTTCGCCCCTCTACGGCATTTACAGCGGCTACGAACTCTGCGAGAACGAAGCATTGCCCGGTCGCGAGGAGTATCTCGATTCTGAAAAATATCAGTACAAGAAGCGCGATTGGAATGCGCCCGGAAACATCAAGGACTGGATCGCGCGCCTAAACAAAATCCGAAAGGAAAATCGCGCCCTTCAGGGCTACACGAACTTGCGGTTTCACGATGCCGAGAACGACGCGATTCTATTTTACAGCAAGATGACCGCCGCGCGCGATAACATTATTCTGGTCGTAGTGAATCTCGATCCCCACCGCAAGCAGAATTCATTTGTTTATGTTCCGATTGAGAGTTTTGGGCAAATGGAGAGCGACGCGTATCAGGTGCAGGACTTGCTGAGTGGTGCGACCTACAGCTGGCGTGGCCGGCGCAATTATGTGGAGCTCGATCCCGACGTTCAACCGGTACATATTTTTCTGGTGCGCCGCTAAGCTTTGATTTGCTGTGTCTTGCAACTTGGAGAACCGGCGTGTGTTTGATCTTCTGGTCAGGACATTTGCATCTGGTAATGGCCCTGCATATCATTACGAAATTTCCTGCATGAAGATTTGGGTCCTTCTGTTTGGCGCGCTGGCGAGCGCGTCTCCTGTTTTAGCACAGGAAGTCACAGCCACACCGCCTCTGGTACCGGAGCGTTCGCAGACCATCTTGGAGACGCTCTTCAAGGCCGGACCAGTAATGATTCCAATGGTTCTGCTGTCGATCTTCTTCGTCATGCTGGTTGTGGTTTACTTGATGACAATCCGTCGCGGCGCAGTGGTTTCGAGCGGTTATATGGCAACTGCAGACGCCCTTTTGCGTAAACGTGATTACCTGGGTCTGCTCGCTGTTTCTAATCGGCATGGAGAAGCGATCGCCCGGGTCGTGCAAAAGATGCTCGATTTCACGACCAAGAATCCGCAGGCAGATCTTCAACAGGTCCGTGAAATCGCCGAGACAGAGGGAACGCGAGTCGCAGCCAGTCTGAATAATCGGGTCATTTACCTGGCAGACATTGGGATGATCGCGCCATTACTCGGCCTGCTTGGTACGGTCTTTGGAATTATCCACTCTTTCGGCGCGCTGGGAGCCGACATCGGCTCGGCGCGTTACGTGGCGTTGTCGCGCGGGATCAGCGAGGCGCTAGTTAACACTGCTGCCGGCCTGGCCATCGGCATTCCTGCAATGATCTTTTACGCATTCTTTCGTGGCCGAGCACAAAAATTGATTTCGGAATTGGAAGCTGCTTCGACGCATGTCCTGGCTTTGCTCTCATTGCAATATGGCCGACCTCAGCGAACTCCTGTGCTGATCGAGGAAGAACTGTAAAAGCTGTTTCACTCCCATGAATCTGCGTGGTCACGCGCCAATGCATCATCCAGGCATTCAGCTGGCACCGCTGGTGGACGTGCTATTGCTCTTGCTGATTTTCTTTTTACTAACATGGAACGCCGCACGGACCGAGAATGAGCTTGACGTCAAGGTGCCAAAAGCATCGGCTGCCAAGGAGAAAGCCGCGCCAATTGGCGACGTTGTGGTTAACGTGAAATCAGACGGTAACGTGGTGGTGAACCGCCGCACTTTGAGCCCTGCTGAACTGACTGAATTACTGAAAAGTCTCGTTCAATTAAACGCCGAGCAAGCCGTAGTGATCCGCGGCGATGAAGCCGGTGCTTACAAGAACATCATCGGAGTATTAAATATTTGCACCGAGGCAGGGGTAACCAACGTAGCTTTCGCGACGGCAAAATGAAAATAAAGCGCAGCGCAGCCAGTCTTCTGGGACTGGCGATGCTGCTTTGCACGGCGGGCATCGCCATTGCTCAATCAGAGCCGGAAGTTCGCCGGGCTCGTCCCGTAGATGAAACACCCATTCCGCGCGCTCTTCCCGTGCAGCCGCCCAGTGGTCCGGTCCATCCTCCCGCGGATGAATCAATCGATAGAGTTCTCCGCTCTATGAAGGAGAACGCCCCGGAGCCACCACAACATGAAGGCGAGGCCGCAGCTGAGCGCCAGCTCGATTACGCGAACGGCCTTTTCACTCGTAAGCTTTATGATTTAGCGGCCCCTGAATATCAAAAATATCTCGACGATTATCCCGGGCGCACGGGCCGGGCGAACGCGTATTTCTCACTGGGTGAATGCTATCGAAATCTCGGTCGGGCTTCGAGCGCTCGCACAAATCTCCAGAAAGTGCTCAACGATTACACCGACAGCGAATTCGCGGGACCGGCGGCATATGCGCTCGCCGAGATGGCGTTCGCGGACAAAGATTACGCAGCTGCGCTTCCGCTCTTTCATCGTTCTGCCGGGAAATCAAAAGAAGCGGCAGTAGCGCTGTCCGCGCACTATTTCGAGGCGCGCTGCCTTGAAGCTCTCGGCCGCAAAGAGGAAGCCGCCAATATTTATGCCGAGGTTGCCGAAGCCGGAAATCCGAATCCTTTCCGCGAGGATGCACGAATTACAGCAGCATCCATTTTCGCAGGGCGGGGCAGAAAGATCGACGCGCTGAAGCAATACGAAGCGCTTGCTAACGAAGCTCAGAAACCGGCTTTAAAAGCGGAATCGGCTGCGCGTGGTGGCATGATCGCGCTCGATCTTGTGCAGGCCGACAAGGGTAAAGGCAACAAGGCCATGGCGGATAGAGCGGAAGTTTTATTGAGGAAAGGTCGGGCTCTCCCCGAAGCCGGGAAATTCCGTGCAATTGCGCAGGTCGGTCTGCGCCGATTGCAGTATCAGACTGGCCAATACGCGCAGTTGCTCGCCGAGTACAAAAAAGAGCAGGCGAACCTCCCGGAGGCCGCGCAGGCTGAGGTATTGCTACTCGCGGCGAACAGCGAGCGGCAACTTGGTAACTCGAAAGAGGCTGAAGCGCTGTATCGCCAGCTTATCACGAAGTATCCGGATCGAGAGGAAGCAAAGGACGCTGCCTATCAGCGGCTGATCAACGTGTACAACTCCGATCCATCTGCGCTGATTTCCGCAGTGGACGAATTTCTCGCAACAAATCCTACAAACGAACGGGCCGACCAGGCTAAACTTTTAAAGGCTGAAGCGCTTTATAAACAGCAGAATTGCGCCGAGGCAGTGCCGATTTACGAGGAACTGCGCGCTTCTCAGCTTTCTGCGAAATTGCGGACCGAAGCGGCCTACAAACTCGGCTTGTGTCACGCGCAGATGAAAAATATCCCCGGCGTGATTGAAGCTTTCACGTACTACTTGCAGACTTTTCCGGATGATCCACAAGTTCCTGCGGCCCTCGCCCAGCGAGCTCTGGCTTACGAACAGGATAAAAACTACACCGCTGCCGTTGCGGATCTAAACATAATCCTCGCCAAGTATCCCAAAGCGCATGAGCGGGAGGCAGCTTTGCAGCTAAAGGCTTTGATCCTTGGACAACAGGAAAATACCAAAAGCATGGTGGAAACTTTTCGGCAACTGCTCAGAGAATATCCCAAGAGTTCTGTCGCCGCGCAGGCGCAATATTACATCGGCAAGGCTGCGTTTGAGTCAAAGGATTACAAGGCAGCGCTGAGCGCGCTTAATGCAGCCCGTCAATTGAACAAGGCGCAATACTACAATCTCGCGTCGCTCCGGATCATGCTATGTCAGTTTTATTTGAAGGATCGGACTGCGCTTACGAAAGAGGTGAACAATTTCATGGCGAACAGCCCGGATACAAATGTGCCGCCGGAAGTTCTGGAGTGGCTCGGAATTGGATATTACAACGAGAAAAACTTCCAGGCCGCCGAAAAATACTTCAGCGCACTTCGCAAAATCGATAATCCGGGCAGCGTTAAACCTGATTTCCTGTTTTATCTTGGAGACGCGGCCACAAAGCTGAAAAACCTCCCCGAAGCTGAGGATGCATTCGGCAAGTATTTGCAAACAGCGAAAGACCCAGCGGGAAAGGCCAAGGTGTTGCTCGCGTTGGGCGCGGTGAAGATCAGCGCCCATAAACCAGACGAGGCTCAGAAAATCGCTGAAGAGATCATGGCGCTACAACCGGAGGGCCGCGTAAATGCGGAAGCGCGCTTGCTCGCGGGCGAAGTCCAGCTGGAACGCGGAAATTTTGATGATGCCGGCAAAGCCTTTAAGGGGGTCGCTTTACTTTATGACGATCCAGCCATCACTCCGCGGGCGCTGGACAAGGCAGCGCTGGCTTATCGACAAGCAGGCAAGATCGAGGAAGCAGACCGGTTATTGCACGAGCTGCGCGAACGATATCCGAATTACGTAAGGGGATGAGCAACAGAGGACGGCTTTGGGTAACCGTCATTTCTTGGGGACAATCGTGATACCCCACGGGCCGTCGCCAGCTTTGATACGGCGCAGCTCTTTGCGCGAATTTAAATCAACAACCGAAACGTCGTTCGATGTTCCGTTTGCGGTGTAGAGTTTCGATCCGCTGGGGTCGAGCGCGATTCCCCAGGCGCGATTTCCGACGGCAATTGTTGTTTCCACTGCGTTTTTCGCAGTATCGATAACCACAACAGAGTTTCCACGTCCTGTTGACACATAAAGCTCTTTTCCATCCCTGGCCGTTGCGGTGCCCATTGGCAGCGAGCCGGTTGGCAGTTGGATTTTTGATAACAATTTGTGTGACAGGGCATCAATAACGGCAACATAGCCGCCATTCTCGCAAGCGACGTATGCGCGCGAGCCGTCGGGTAGAAATGTAACCGACCGCGGCCGTCCGCCTGTTTCGATCGTTGCGATGACGCGCAGTTGATCGGGATCGATCGCGAAGACCTCGCCTTTTTCTTCGCACGTTACATAGACTTCGCCGTTCTGCGGATTGACACCAACGCCTTCCGGTTCCTCGGACACTTTTACTTTTCCGCGGGATTGCCCGGAGCTTAGATCGACAATCAAAGCGCTCGCATCGTCTTCATTCGCGATGAAAGCGAACCTTCCGTCCTTACTTATCGCAAATTGCTCGGGGTCCGAACCGACATGCCAGCGATCAATTAACTTGTGCTCGCCTGGATCGATTACACCAAGCCCGTCGGCGGTCTTGTCCGCAGGCGCGCGATTTTCATCCAGACCGGGCGCCATGCGGGGCGAACCGCTTAATGTCACAAAGAGTCGCTTGCCGTCCGGGGCTGCGTGAATCCCACGGGGCCTTTTGCCTGCCTTAAAAGTCGCGACGACCGAGTCCGTCGCTCCATCGATTACGCTGATATCGCCAGAGCGTTCATTGCTGACATAAACGAAATAATCAGGCGATTCAGCGCGAGCGACCAAAACGCTTGCGCTGATCAGGAATGAAATGCCCCAAAAGCGTGCCTTCACGCGGGAAGTAGATCACACCGCTTTGTGCGATCAAGTCGGCGCTTTCGGATAAACAGTAGTTTCCTTCTCAGCCCGATCCTGCCGATACCACCATGTAAACGATCACCGCCAGTGCAGCGAACACGACAATCGCGGTGACCGTGATGACCAATTGTGGGTCGGCCTGGATTTCCCCGCGCCGAATCGCGCGGTTAATCACATGATAACGCCAGGCGGCGAACAGTGTGATCAACGCGCCGGCGCCAATCATGCACTCGCCCAGGGGTGCCGAGAACCCGGATCCACGCATCGGCATCTGTGGATTCACTCGAATTGCGACCTCGCGGATCCAGAGGTTGAACCTTGCAATCACGAATCCCAGACTCATTACCGCAATGCTTGTCCGGACCCAAGCCAGGAAGGTGCGCTCATTGGCGAGAATCTCCGATTCAATCTTGTCCGGATCGAGTCTCCCTTTTTCGTGCAGGGAATTGGGTTCTTTCTCGTTAGGCTCGGACATTCTCAAGCGATTTCTGCATTCACATCCGATCGCGCTCAGCCAGCGCCCGTTGGGAATCGCCTAACTGTACGCGATGGACTCACGACGGCAATTCCGAATGGCGGGGTACGCTCCTGCGAACAACGAATTTGAAACATTGAATGACGCGCGTCGCCTCGCCGTAGGCTTGCCGAAGGTCGGTTACGCATCGAACATCTACTGTGATTCAGCACGACAAATTGTTCATTCCAGGACCCGTTGAAGTATCGGAGAAAACCTGGGCCGCATTTTCGCGTCCAATGATTGGGCACCGCGGCGAAGATTTTAAGAATCTTTACCGCGCGATTCATCCCGGCCTTCAGACTCTCTTTGGAACAAAACAACCGGTGTTTCTTTCCACCTCTTCGGCATGGGGCGTCATGGAAGCGTCCATCCGAAACCTGGTTGATCGCGGGGTTCTTTGCTGCATGTGCGGGGCGTTCTCGGATAAATGGTTCGACGTCGCGAAGCGCTGCGGGAAGGAGGCCGTTCCGCTCCAGGTTGATTGGGGAAAACATATCGATCAGAAGGCGATCGATAGGCAATTGGCCACGGGAAAATTCGATACCGTAACTCTCATCCACAACGAGACGTCAACAGGAGTCGTGAATCCTCTCCCGGAAATCTGCTGTACTCTCGCCAAGTATCCTGATGTCGCGCTCGTCCTCGATACCGTTTCCTCATTCTCGGGAGTCAGGATCGACATGGACGCGCTCGGCATCGACGTCATGCTCACTGGCGCGCAAAAGGCGCTGGCGTTGCCGCCGGGCTTTTCACTGTTCTCCGTTTCGGGGAAAGCATTTGATCGCGCAGAAAAAATCCCCAACCGCGGCTTTTACTTTGATTTTCTCGAGTTCAAGAAGCAGCGGGCAGAATGGATGACCCCCAGCACGCCGAGCATCGCGCACATGCACGCGCTGCAATCGAAACTGGAGGAAATTTTCGAGGAAGGTCTCGACGCACGCTTCGCTCGACACGAACGGACGAACACGCTCGTGCATAATTGGGTCCGCCGCACGGGCTTCGAATTCTTCGCTGAAAAAGGATTCCGCTCCAAGACGCTGACCTGCGTGAAAAACAACAAGGAGATCGACGAAAAAGCTTCGCGAAAAACATCATCTGGTGATCGACCCCGGTTACGGCAAAATTCGAGGCAAAACCTTTCGCCTTTCCAACATGGGCGACGAAACTGAAGCAACCGTGGCACATCTGCTTAGCTGTCTGGATGATGTTTTGTAGCGGCTAAGCGAATGGACCCCGCGCATTCAAAGGGCGATCATCCCGAGTCGCCCGTTCGACTCACTTCATTCGCTCAGGGCAGGCTTCGACGGCGAGGGACCTCACAATGGCCGTTTGTCCACACCAGCGACGTTTGTGTGTGCAATGCAGATTGTGCGGATCCTTCGACTTCGCGGAATTCACCCTGAGTGAGCGAAGCGAGTCGAATGGGCTCCAGTCAGGATGACAAAAGGGAGGCTTTCATATTTCCGTTGGGCACGTCGAACAAGTGGAGAAGTTATCAAGCATGAACATTCGGCCACTTATCCTGGTTTTTCTTCTCAGTTTCTTTAAACCACTCGAGTCAATTTGCGGAGATCCCGTAGCGATAACGCAAGGGGAACTTGTGCGCCGCAGCCAGGAACTTTTCGACGCTGTAGTACCAGGCAACAAGGAGCCGTGGCAAAAATATTTCGCCGACGATTGCATCTTCGCCGATGAAAAAGGCCGCAACTTGAACAAGACGCAGCTCGTTGCCGACATCGCGCCGCTGCCGAATGGTTATTCGGGGACGATCCAGGTCATGAAGCCCAAAAGCATCATTCACGGCGACACCGCCGTTTTGAGTTACGATCTGGACGAAACCGAAACCATCTTTGGCCAGAAACTCACCGCTCGCTATCACGTAACCGACACATGGTTGCGACGTAACGGTGACTGGCAAATCGTCTCCAGTCAGGCAATGCGCTTTTATGAGGATCCTGCTGTTGCGAAAATCGACCCGAAGAAATTCGCCGATTTTGCCGGCACTTACGAACTGGCGCCCGGTCAGGCGAGACGAGTTTTTTCCGAAGGCGAAAATCTGTATGTCGAACGCAACGGAAAGCGCGAACAACTTCTCTCCGAAGGATGCGAAATCTTTTTCCGTAAGGGCGTCGAAGGCCGCATCTTGTTTCGGTACGCGGATAACGAAAAAGTGGATGCGCTCATCGATCGTCGAAACAATGAGGACGTCGTCTGGCGCAGGGTGAATTAAGTTCGAGGTATGACAAGACAGGCTCCTGCACTGCGCACCAGTTTCCCTCGGGCGAATCGCGGGTAACCTCTTACTTGGCAATCATTCTCCTGGGTTTATGCCACTGATTGAAACTTCAGACCTGACCAAGGTCTATCGTACGTACCGGAAGGAGCGGGGACTTTGGGGATCAATCAAAGGCCTGGTCAAGCGGCGCTACGATGAAACGCGCGCAGCCGACCAGGTTTCATTCAACATTGAGGAAGGCGAGTTCGTTGGGTTTCTCGGACCGAACGGTGCGGGCAAGACCACGGTGCTCAAGATGCTTTCCGGCCTCTTGAATCCGACCTCAGGCGATGCGCGCGTGCTCGGCTTCGTTCCGTGGGAACGACGCAACGAAATGAAAAGGCAATTCAGCCTGCTTATGGGACAAAAAAATGCGCTGTGGTGGGATCTGCCCGCGCAAGAATCACTCGAACTCAATCGCGCGATTTATGGAATCGACCGTTCGCGGTTCAAGAAGGTCGTAGACGGATTATCGGAGCTCCTGGAAGTGCAGGACAAAATGAACGTGATGGTCCGTGAGCTCTCGTTAGGCGAGCGGATGAAGATGGAACTGATTTCGGCGCTCATTCACGAGCCACGCGTGCTTTTTCTCGACGAACCAACAATCGGGCTGGATGTGGTTAGTCAAAAGCGGGTCCGGGAATTTCTTCGTCTTTACAATGAGGAACATCGTATCGTCACATTGCTGACCAGCCATTACATGCAGGACATCCAGGAACTTTGTCATCGGGTTCTCGTGATCGATCACGGCAAAATCTTTTTTGACGGGCCGCTGGATGAGATCGTCGATCGCTTTTCAGGCTACAAGATTCTAAGTCTTACATTCGAAAAGGAAGCGCAACGTGATCTTTCTGCCTTCGGTGAAGTAACAGAACAAACGCCCGTATCAGTCCAGTTGAAAGTTCCGCGCGCGAAAGTCACCGAAACCTGTCGTGAACTGCTCGAAGCCTGCGATGTAAGCGACATCAACGTTCAGGAAGTGCCCGTGGAAGAGGTGATCCGGCAACTCTTTGGCGAACGCCGAGAAAATCACCGCGCCGCCGATCTCGCGGCCACAGAAGCCGCGCAGGCTACCTAAGCTTGATCGAAGCCGAACTGATATTGGCGCCGTCGCAATCGAGTGGCCGCCGGTGACAATGTTTGCGGACCGGTTCGAATGGCGCAAAGTCAAACAGCTTTCATTATGAGATTCAGGAATCGCGTGATCGGGTGTGCGCTTCTTCCTGTGGTGCTCCTCTCATGTCAGGTCAGCCAGGAGCCAAAGTCAGCTGAGGAGTCGAAACAGGAGTTGCTGGCCCTGGAAAATCGATGGCTGCAGGTGGAGGACGATCCTGTGGCTCTCGAGGGCATTCTCGCTCCTGATTTTCTGCACGTTGTGCCAGGGGAAATCATCACAAAAGAACAACACCTTCAGTTTCTACGCGAGCATCTTGCGGGTGGCCGACGTTCGGAGAAGCGTTTCGAAGATCTGCACGTAAGGGTTTACGGCAACGCGGGCATCGTGAATGGCGCCGTGATTGAGAAAACCGACCAGGGCGAGCGCAAGACACTGTTCACAGATGTCTTCGCGTACCGCGATGCCAAATGGCAGGCCGTTAGCGCACAGGAACTGCCGGTAACCGTCCCATAAGTTATGCAAAGATTTGCTCGCCCTTTTTCTTGAGGCCGCGATCCAGCGCAACCTTTAACGGCCGGGGCTTAAGAACACATCAAATTCAGACATGCTGTGCAGGATGCTTTTTTCCATTGCCTCGGCAAACGTAGGGTATTGAAGAGTCCAGCCAAGATTTCGCAGTTTCGCATTGCTCACACGCTTGTTGGTGTCGCCGCGTTTACGTTGCTCCGTTAATTTCCCAACGGGCGGTAATGGCCGATTTAGCCTCTGCGCCAACCAGCGGTAGCAGTCACTTTGCAGCATCGGTCGATCATCGACCACATTGTAGATTTGAGGTTCCCGGGATTCTCTACTGACCAAAAGAAAAAGCCCCGATGCAATATCGTCACGGTGCACTTGATTAACGAAACGGT
>Ga0209577_10006120_pt1 | contig 11151 bp, 11 predicted proteins | sample GraSoiAngelo_109_FD_185874 | JGI IMG/M metagenome (GOLD analysis project Ga0209577, IMG submission 185874) | Grasslands soil microbial communities from the Angelo Coastal Reserve, California, USA - 14_0903_12_20cm (SPAdes) (version 2) | ecosystem: Environmental > Terrestrial > Soil > Grasslands... | reverse complement strand
AAGTTTCAAAGTGATCGAGGAGATTTCGTCGCCACGAACAACCTTGAAACCCGTGAAACCTTGCAACTTTGAAACTTGTATTTTCAACCGGGAAGAAGGGTTGCCAAACCTGTAAACCGGTTCATAGAAGGAGAAGAAAACTTGGCCCGTTATACCGATGCAGTATGCCGTCTCTGCCGCCGCGATGGAATGAAGCTTTTCCTCAAAGGCAGCAAGTGCTTCAGCGACAAATGTCCCATCGAGAAGCGAAATTTTGCCCCCGGACAGCACGGGAAAGACCGCAAAGCCAAGATCGTTGGCTACGGTCTGCAGTTGCGCGAAAAACAAAAAGCGAAGCGCATTTATTTCACGCAGGAAGGCCAGTTCCGCAATTACTTTGAGAAGGCCGCGCGGGCCAAGGGCGTCACTGGCGAAAAACTTCTGCAGCAGCTCGAGCGCAGGTTGGACAATGTAGTGTACCGCCTGGGACTCGCCAGCTCCCGCCGGCAGGCGCGCCAGTTAGTGCGCCACGGGCACATACAGGTGGATAGCCGCAAGGTCAATATTCCTTCGTATGAAGTGAGCGTGGGCGAGGAAGTAGCGATTCGCGAAGGCAGTCGCAAGCTGCCCATTCTGGAGCAGGCCAAGGATTTCGCCAGCCACCAGATTACGCCTAACTGGCTGACGGTGGATCGCGACAATTACAAGGGTCGCATCACCGGCCTGCCCAAGCGCGAAGACATCCAGCTGCCAGTAAATGAGCAGCTGATTGTCGAGTTGTACAGCAAGTAAGGTTTCAAGAAGTAAGGTTTCAAGAAGTAAGGTTTCAAGAAGTAAGGTTTCAAGAAGTAAGGTTTCAAAGTTTCAACGTTTCCCAGGTTTCAAAGGCTTTCAACTTTGAAACCTCTGAAACTTTGAAACTTGGTCCACCATTCGTGCCAGATCAGCCTGTCCTGGCGCCTGACCTGAACCCGGACCTGTTCAGGGATGCCAGGCTGAGCCCAATGGCCGAGAGGAGAAACAAATGCTTTGGAAAGGTTTTCAGAAACCCAAACGTCTAGCCACCGACACCGCCTCGCTAACCGACAAATACGGTATGTTCTGGGCCCAGCCCTTTGAGCGCGGATTCGGTACCACTATCGGCAACGCGCTGCGCCGTGTCCTGCTCAGCTCCATCGAGGGAGCCGCAGTCACGGCCGTCAAAATCGAGGGCGTGCTGCACGAGTTTCAGTCGATCCCTGGCGTGGTCGAAGACGCAACTGACATCATCCTCAACCTGAAGCAGATTCCCTTTAAATTGAGTGGTGATGCGCCGAAAGCCATCTACCTGCGCTCTGACCAGCCCGGCGTAGTCACTTCAGGCATGATCGAAGCTGACGCCGACGTCGAAGTGCTCGACAAAGACGTCTACATCGCGACGGTCAGCGAAGGTGGCAAGCTCGACATGGAAATGCGGTTAAAGCGGGGCCGCGGGTACGTCTCTGCCGACAAGAATTTCGACGAAGACCTCGGACTCGGATTTATTCCCATCGACTCCGTGCACTCCCCGGTGCGCAAATGCAATTACACCGTGGAAGCCGCGCGTCTAGGACAGATCACGGACTATGACAAGCTGACGCTCGAAGTGTGGACCAACGGCTCCATCACGCCGGCTGACTCTCTCGGCTTGGCGGCGAAGCTGCTTAAAGACCACATGAACATCTTCATCAACTTTGAGGAAGAGATCGAGACGGCAACATCGTCCGAGGAGCGCAAGCCCGAGATCCGCAATGAGAATCTCAACCGCTCGGTGGAAGAGCTGGAGCTTTCTGTGCGCAGCTACAACTGCCTGAAGAACGCGAACATTCAAACCATCGGAGAACTCGTCCAGAAGACCGAAGCCGAAATGCTGAAGACCAAGAACTTCGGCCGCAAGTCGCTGAACGAGATCAAAGAGATTCTCGCGTCCATGGGCCTGAGCCTGGGCATGAAGATCGACGAACACGGCAATGCCGTCCCCGGCCCGACCTCGAATCAAGTGCTGCCTGCCTCGGCCTATACCGATGTAGAGCAACTGTAAAGAACTCGCACGGGGACGGACGCCTCGTCCGTCCCAACGAGCGCAGCGAGGGACATTAGAGCAAGAACCACTGAGATTAAAGCGGAGAACTAAACTGAGGCTTTCCCATGCGTCATAAAGTTGCAGGATGGAAACTAGGTCGCAATACCAGTCACCGCCGCTCCCTGCTGCGCAACCTGGTCACTTCGCTCATCGTTGAAGAGCGCGTCGAGACTACTCTCCCCAAAGCCAAGGCGATGCGCCCACACGTGGAGAAGATGATCACCCTAGGGAAGCGAGGCGACCTCTCGGCCCGCCGCCAGGCAGCCGCATACCTGATGACTCGCGACGCGGTAACTAAGCTGTTCGACACTATCGCCCCGCGCTTCGGAGACCGCCAGGGCGGCTATCTGCGCATAGTCCGGGCTGGATGGCAGAAGGGCGACGGCGCAGACAAGGCTTTCATCGAGCTTCTGGGCAGCGAAGCACTGCAGGAAGAGAAGCGCCAGAAGCGCGCCGAAATCCGTGCCAAGCGGGCCGAAGAAACCAAGAAGGCCATGGAAGAGGCCGAAGCCCAGGCCAAAGCCGAAGGCGGCGCGGAACCTGCTGCCGGCGGCGAAACCAAAGAATAAAGAATAAAGAGTAGAGCTCAAAGTGCGTGGGGGACGACCGCGTCGGTTGTCCCTGCCGTACATGTCCTGTCGCGTGCCTGCCGTAATCTGGCCCGCCCATAGAGCACCGCGCTACACTGGCGCGGAGCATGGACTTTTCTCGTAAACAACTCGCGATCGCTGCCGGGATGGGTGCAGTGGTCCTGCTGATGTTTTTCAGCGGACTGGCTTGGTTGAATAACCAAGGCCCGGTGCTCGGGCGCTCCGAGGACCACGACCCGCTTTCCGGCGTACCCAACTCCATCACGCTGAACCCTCTGCGCGACCGCGCCTCCGAACACGCAGCCAATAAGTTTATTCGCGCCATGAGGGATGGAAACTGCCACGAAGAGCTCGCGAAGTGGTCCAAGGATTACCGCAGAAAATACGCCGCATTCATCTGTGACTCCGAAGCGCAGCACCCGCTGCTTGCCTGGGAACTGGTCGATTGGGAAGATGCTCCGCCCCTGCGCATCCTGCACTACCGCGGCAGTCGCCTCAACACTCCCGGCCAGAAAGCCACCTATAAAGAGTTGTTCTCCGTTACCACTGAATTCAAAGACGGAGAATGGGTGGTTACGAAGTACGACGCCATGTACTAATAGTTAGTGGTCAGTAGTCAGGAGTCAGCAGTCAGCAATCGATAATCAGTCAGCCTCCAAGTTTCATTTTCCGAAGAGCTTTCGCGGCCTACCCCTCATGATAAAACTGTGTTCCTATGCCCGAGGGGCGATCCGACAATTCCCCAGGGGCGTCTCGCAACATCCGCGCCTTTGGGGCTACATCTTTTTTCAACGATACAGCCAGCGAGATGGCGTATTGGGTGCTCCCGGCATTTCTGGCGTCCATTGGCGCGGGCCCGGCTACGCTAGGCGTAATTGAGGGGATTGCTGAAAGCGTCACTTCGTTCGCCAAATTTTTCTCCGGCTACCTTGCCGACCGCATCCCGCGGCGCAAGCCGGTCGTGGTCTCTGGTTATGTCGTCGCGAACGCAGTTAAACCCATGCTGGCCCTGGCCACTGCGTGGTGGCACGTTCTGTTGATCCGCTTTGCAGACCGTTTCTCGAAAGGCATACGTGGTACCGCTCGCGACGTAATGGTGGCCGAGTCAATAAACAAGGACCGCATCGGCTCGGCTTACGGTCTCATCCAGGCGATGGATTCCGCTGGAGCCATCGCCGGACCGCTAATCGCACTTCTCTTGCTGCCGCATTATGGTTTGCGCGGCGTGTTCTGGGCTGCGGCTATTCCTGGCGGATTATGCATTTTGGTGGCGGTATTCGGAATTCGGGAAACGGGCGGGAAAACCTCGCCACCGATTCCCCAGGCATGTGAGTCCGCGCAGAGCAAGCCGAAAGCGACGGATCCCGACGGCGAGGCTCCCTGGCGCGTGCACCTTCCGGCAAAGTTTTATTACGTGCTGTTTGCCGTCACGCTGTTTTCGCTGGGCAACTCCAGCGACATGTTCCTGGTCTTGCGCGCGCAGAGCATTGGAATTCCGCCGACCCGCGCACCTTTGCTGGGACTCGTATTTAACATTACGTACACGCTGGTCTCCTGGCCGGCAGGCCATTTCAGCGATCGCTTTTCCCGCCGCGTCATTGCCGCTGCTGGCTACCTGGTTTTTGCCATCGTATATTTCGTCTTCGGATTCGCGCCCTCAATCCTGGCCATTTGGATGGCGATGGCCTTTTACGGACTCTTCTATGCTCTGACCAATCCCGTGCTGAAGGCCTTAGTGGTGGACACCGTTACCGCGGACGTGCGGGGCCGAGCGCTCGGCGTCTACTTCTTCGTTACCAGTGCGGTCACGCTCCTGGCGAGCATGATTACCGGCGAACTGTGGAAGCGCTTCGGGCCGCGAGTTCCCTTCTATCTTTCAGCCGGAATCGCGGTCCTCTCCGCCCTGCTTCTCTTCGCAGGGCGACGCAGTGAATCTGCAGGTCGTTTGTGACGGCACACTGCCGTGATTTCGTCGCGCTTGTGGACTAACGCTGGACAATCGTTGGTTTTCAAATTCCTTGATTTTTAACATGGGGAATGCCGGTCAGAGCAAGACTTCCTGTGCCGCATGTGAGCGCCATCCTCGTAGGAGCAAATAAAGCAATATCTGTGCTCCCACCGCAGCCGTTCCGTCCAGCACTACGTCGTGCCAGGTTCCCGTGCGAGACGGAATAAAACTCTGATGAAATTCGTCCAGGCTGGCCACCAGCACGGTCATGAAAAGTGCCACCTGCGCCCATCGCCACGCCCATCGCGTCCCCGGCAACGGCAGCGTAGCCTGCCATGCACGAAACAGAAGCACACTCAGAATCCCGTACCCGACGACATGACCAGCTTTACGTGCAAGGCCGTGCCAATAATAGAATTTCATCAGATCGATGGGTCCAAACAGGTATTTGAGCAGCGGATAAAGAAAACGGCTGGTATGGCTTGCGGAAAGCACGTCCGTGGACTCGATGGCGATCAGCAAGAGCCAGAGTCCCGCCGCCAGCCATGCTTTCCAGACTTTCTGTCGGGGTCGAATCAACAATCAGTTTATCAGCTTGCGCGAACTCGAAGCTATCAAGGTTCCACCCTGGTAATGTGCAGATGATTCTCGATGTGCAGATCGCGCGGGATACACCATCTACTCCAAAGCGTAATTCGGGGCTTCCCTCGTTATGATGACGTCATGCACGTGGCTCTCGCGCAGTCCCGCCATGCTGATGCGCACAAAGCGAGTTTTCTGCTGCAGGTCGCCGATGCTCGCGCAACCGCAGTACCCCATGCCTGATTTCAGGCCGCCGACCATCTGCTGCACGATCATCGCCACGGATCCGCGGTAAGGGACGCGTCCTTCAATACCTTCTGGCACAAGTTTGGCCAGACGATTCGATTCTTCGCCGACGACCGGCATGGCCGTCGAGGCGTCGCCATCACTATTCTGGAAATAGCGTTCGCTCGAACCCGCAGCCATCGCGCCCAGCGATCCCATTCCGCGGTACGACTTGAATGTGCGGCCCTGGTAAAGAATCAACTCACCCGGACTCTCGTCGGTACCCGCGAACAAAGATCCGATCATTACGACGCCCGCACCGGCCGCCAGAGCCTTAGTGATATCTCCCGAGTACTTGATGCCGCCGTCTGCGATCACCGGAACGTTGGCGTCTTTGGTGGCGCGGTATGCTTCCGCAATCGCCGTAATCTGAGGCACGCCCGCCCCGGTCACCACGCGGGTCGTACAAATCGAACCGGGGCCGATTCCGACCTTGATGCCATCCACGCCCGCACGTGCTAGTTCGCAGGCGCCATCAAAGGTGGCGACGTTGCCCGCAATCAAATCCACTTCCGGCACCTTCGACTTCACTGCCTTAATAGCTTCCAGCACCCGCGAAGAATGGCCATGCGCACTGTCAATCGCCAGCAGATCTACCTTCGTCTTCGCGAGCTCCTGCGCCCGCTCCAGGAAATCGCCCGTGGCTCCGATGGCCGCTCCTACCCGCAACCGTCCTTGCGAGTCCTTCGCCGCGTTCGGATACTTCAGCTTTTTCTGGATGTCCTTAACCGTAATCAGGCCTTTCAGGTTGTACTTGTCGTCTACTACCAGAAGCTTTTCCACGCGGTGTTCGTGGAGAATCTTCTCTGCTTCCTCCAGAGTCGTGCCGACCGGAACGGTGATCAAGTTTTCCTTGGTCATCACTTTACTGATGGGGATGTCGAAGCGGGTCTCAAAGCGGAGGTCGCGGTTGGTAAGAATGCCCACGAGCTTTCCATTCTTCGTAATGGGCACGCCGGAAATCTTGTATTTGCGCATGACCTCGAGCGCGTCCGAAACCTTCGCGTCCGGCGCCATGGTCACCGGATCCACGATCATGCCGCTCTCCGACCGCTTCACCTTGTCAACTTCATTGGTCTGCTGCTCAAGCGTGAGATTGCGGTGAATGATTCCCATGCCACCTTGTTGCGCCATCGCGATCGCCATGTGCGACTCGGTCACCGTATCCATGGCCGCGCTAACGATGGGAATGTTCAGCCGGATGTTGCGCGTGAGCTGCGTCTGGGTACTGGCCTGCGCCGGAACCACATCGGAACGCGCCGGCAACAGCAACACGTCATCGAAGGTAAGAGCCTCAGGGACCGGAAAGTGAATCATAAACTTGTCTCGGGTGAAAAAAGGTAATTCCCTATTCTAGAGAGGCTTGAGAGATGTGGCAAACTCCCCGAACCCCTGGTAGCGGTCCCAGTCCTGAATATAGGTTTTTCTTCGTGATTTTTGCGAATACTTTGCATCCTTTGCGGTCAAAAGCTCTGGACTGCCTGTGCCGCAAAAGATTGCCAGGCACACGAACAAAGTCCTTAACCCTCATCAAAGGGCAGCCTATTAACCTGTAACCGGGTGAACTCGCAGAATCGCCCAACGCGCCAACAACAATCTTCTTTAAATCCGGACACTTTGTCCTAGCGGACAGGATCGAAGTAGGCGCCGTGATCTCAAGCACTTCGGCCAGCATGTGGTAAATCGCAGCGGACAGATTGTCCCAATACCGGGTTTTGGAAACTTCCAGTAAGTCACTGATTGCCAAGAGCTTGGCTGATTCCGGCTCATTGGCCACCCTCCTGCACTTATCCATGGCGCATGGCAGTGGTCGTAAGCTTCGCTCTAGTTCGAAAGGCAAGGCAAGTTAAGAACATGAGCTGCAAAGACCAAAACGCGAAGATGAGCAGCAAAGGCAAAGCTTTACGCCTGGTTACGCTAGCAGCCTTACTGTTGGCGGCCAGTTTCAGCTTCGCCGATCAGAAATCTGCTTCTCACTCGCGTATATCTCCGCAATTATCTCGTCTTTCCAATGCTTTGCAACACGGCAGTCTAAAGAATCAGAATATCCGCGTCATCGTTCAGTTCACACAGAATCCCACTAAACATCACATTCAGAAGATGGCGAATTTGGGTGGAGTGCATTTGCGCGGCCTCGGCCTGATCCGTGGTGGCGCATTTAGTCTTCCGCTGAGTGCGGTGGCAAACCTGGCCAATGATTCGGAAATTTTCCATGTATCTCTTGATAGCCCGATTGGCGGAACCAGCGCGGATGCCTTCGAGCAAACCGTGGGCGGCGATATCGCTCATAACCTTGGCTGGGATGGTAGCGGCATCTCTGTCGCGGTGATTGACAGCGGCATTACCGATCATCCCGACCTGCACGATCCCGTGACTGGCGCTTCGCGCGTAATTTACAGCGAGAGTTTTGTTCCTAACACTGACACGAATGATGGCTATGGCCACGGCACGCACGTTGCCGGAATCATCGGCGGCAACGGTGCGCTCTCCGCTGGCGCGATTGTGGGTGTTGCGCCGCGCGTTAATCTGATCAACCTTAAAGTTCTCGCCAGCGACGGTTCCGGCTCTGATTCCTACGCGATCGCAGCGATTCAGCGCGCCATCGCACTGAAAGACGTTTATCACATCCGCATCCTGAACCTCTCGTTGGGACGGCCGGTTTCGGAAAGCTTCACGACCGACCCATTCTGCCAGGCCGTAGAAGCAGCGTGGAAAGCGGGCCTGGTAGTGGTGACAGCAGCGGCCAATTACGGCCGCGACAACGAATTTGGAACGCATGGCTATGGCTTGATTGGCGTCCCGGGTGCAGACCCATACGTCATCACCGTAGGTGCGATGAATACCGTGGGAACGCCTTCGCCAGCCGACGATATGCTGGCCACCTATAGCTCCAAGGGTCCGACGATGATTGATCACATCGTCAAGCCGGACCTGGTTGCCCCCGGAAACAGGATTGAATCATTACTGTCCTCGGGTAGCACGATCCAGCAGGAATTGCCGAGTAACGTGGTGAATCCGGCGGAGTATGGACAGCCTCTTGCTCAACCGGGCTACATCGCGCTGTGCGGGACAAGCATGGCCACTCCGGTGGTCGCGGGCGCAGCTGCCCTGATGCTGCAGCAGGATCCAACCCTGACGCCAGATCTGATCAAGGCGCGGTTGATGAAGACTTCGAACAAGACATTCCCGACGCAATCGGTGATCGTCGATCCCATCACCAACGAGACGTTCACTGAGTATTACGACATCTTTGCAGTCGGCGCAGGTTATCTGAATATCCCTGCCGCACTCGCCAACACGGACGCAATCACGGGATCCGCCATATCGCCCGTCGCAGTGATAAACGCGGATGGGACAGTTTCCGTACAGACAGATCCGGGCACAGTGTTTGCCAGCTCGGTGGTTTGGGGTAGCTCCGTCGTGTGGGGCAGCAGCGTGCTGAACGGCAGCTCGGTGGTTTGGGGCAGCTCTGTTGTCTGGGGCAGCAGCACCGTGGCAGCGAACAGCGTGGTTTGGGGAAGTTCGGTGGTGTGGGGCAGCTCGGTGGTTTGGGGCGCCAGCGTCAACGCACAGGAATAAAGTAAAAAGCGGTCAGGACTAATTGGAAACAGGAAACAAGGTCATGAGCACAGCAGTGAATACGGGGACAACGAAAACGGGTTCGAGATTCGCGCCAGTCTTCGTCGGCTTCATGGGGCTGTGCGCCTCCGCTGTAGTCGCTCATGGCGCGCTTAGCCACAATCACTGGTACCGCTGGGGATTTCTGAGCTTGGTCCTGATAGGCGGGCTCACAGCCAGGCTGAAGATCAAGTTGCCAGGATTGAACGGCAACATGTCCGTAAGCCTTCCGTTCATATTCATCGCCATGACGCAATTGAGCCTTGCCGAGGCCTTGTTGATGGCGGCAGTTTCAGTTTTCACCCAGAGTCTTCCCAAGCGTCCAAACAAGTTCAGACCCGTCCAGGTCTTCTTCAATGTCTGCACCGCCCTTGCAGCAGCCGGATTCGGCTGGGAAGCGTTCCACGGAGTGGCAGCACTGCACTTGAACACCGCCTTTAACCTGGTACTGGCTTGCACCGTGCATTTGCTGGTCAGCACGGTCGCGGTTGCGGTGATCATTTCGCTGACCGAGAGTCAGAACGCGTGGCATACGTGGTCCGACATCTTCCATCTATCGTTCCCGTACTATCTGGCGAGCAGCGGTGTGGCTTCGATGGCGGCGGCGGTTGGCGGACACGCAACCTGGCCCATGCTGATTGGCATCTCCTTTGTGATGTTCGTGACTTATCGCTCTTACCGGCTCTATTTCGGCATGGTGGCGACCGGCGCTCGGGCGTCAGCGACGTTTGCTCCCGTACAAGCCAAGTCGGCCGCCGCAACCCGATAAGCACTGCGTAACCTGACTCGAACCTTCCGCTCAGTTCCCATGCCGTCCAGTTCGCGTGCTAGACTATTTATTCCGCGCCTCCGCCAGACTATCTGCGCAATGCTCTTGTCCAAAGAATACGTGAACTATCTGTCCCGCGAACTCGCCAAAAAGTTGGTTTCTGGCGAGTTCATCGAAACCAAGGAAATGCCCGTCCTCACGGAAAAGATCCACTCAGCGCTTTTCGATGAACTCTCTCTCGAGGATCGGATCAACGATGAGGTACGCGTGATCCTGGAAGCCTACTCCGAAGACATGCGCAGGACGGGGGCGAACTACCAGGAAATGTTCCGCAAGGTGAAGAGCGAGCTGGTGCGGAAGTACAAGGCCGTATTGTAGGGGCCTGCTTCAGACTTGAGGCAGGTTGCACCTATCGTGAACTAACTCAGTCGCCAGCCCATTCAGCAACAAAGTCCCGCATCACATTTGCCTGCCTAGGGGAGAGCACCGGGATTAAGTCGGGAAAGAAAAAGGGCAACGACCAGCATGGAGAAGACGATCGCTCCAATGCTGCTATAGCGGACGGCCCTGTAGGTGGGAATCCAGGGAAACCAGAGAAGGGTGCATCCCTTAACTTTCTCTGGCCACAAAAGACCGGCCATACCAAAAGCCAAGCATAATTGCGCGATGAGCGGAAAAGCGAATAGCTCTACCATACTTTTAATATCCAATTCCGAGTTATGATCTGGCTCGCCACGCAACCAAGCCGGGCGCACGGCATTGATGCAGTGACTTGAGGGAAGAAGGCACATGATAACCAGAAATCCCCTTAGGAGCCAACAAAATAATCGGCGTTCAGGGTGCGAGTGTGTCCCGGAAGTAACGTGATATCATCATATTCCATCGCAACGTTCCCCATGCACGAGGCGCACTCTTGAGACTGAGCCGGGACAAGGTCAACAAATTGGCCCATGTCGTTACCGACTCGCTAGCGGAGATGAACCAGGTGGAATTCCTGGAAGATCGCAACACCATCCGCCTGGAAGTCCGCAGAATTCTCGAGGATCTGCTTGGGCAGGAAGCGCGCATTGATGCCGCCGCCCGCCAGAAAATCGAAAGCCAGAAGCGAACCATCCTGGAAGGCAGCCAGGAGTGGGACATCCTGTATCGCAAGTACTATAACGAGGAAGTGAAGAAACTGGGGATCTGATCTAGTACCGGGTACCCAGTACCGAGTAGCGACATCTAAGGTTAGTGGCGGTCGACTGGTGTCGTGGTTTGACCAATTTTTTCCAGGAGC
>Ga0209577_10006119_pt1 | contig 11155 bp, 13 predicted proteins | sample GraSoiAngelo_109_FD_185874 | JGI IMG/M metagenome (GOLD analysis project Ga0209577, IMG submission 185874) | Grasslands soil microbial communities from the Angelo Coastal Reserve, California, USA - 14_0903_12_20cm (SPAdes) (version 2) | ecosystem: Environmental > Terrestrial > Soil > Grasslands... | reverse complement strand
AATCCTTTGGCGAAATGAATTGTAGTTTTCGAATACAGGTTATTACCGAGGCGTCTGCTTATGACTCAGACGAGATCCTGAATTAGAATTCTAGCGATGTCATTTTCAGCGCGAAGAGCGCCCTTATGTCGCTTGCACAAAAAGGAAGGTTTTTCTCATTCACACCCGGCTTCAGCCGGGTGATCGGGAATGGGTCTGCAGTTCACCTGGCTAAAGCCAGGTGTGAATGAGAATGAAGGGCCGAGAGAATTCGCCGGTGGAATGCATCTTGCCCGGCTCAACGCGGGAACCTAACCAATTTAGAGATCGATCAGGAGAATGAGAAACTCGTCAAAGTCGAAGATGGGAGCGAAAAGCTCGATTGCCCCAGAAAGATCTTCAAAGCTTCGGTCTGTCGCCCGCCAACCATTCAGTCCAAGGTCAATAGAGAAGGCTTCCCGAATTCGCGACGCCGTTGCGGTGGCCAGCGTCTGCCCTTACTGCGCCGTCGGGTGCAGCCAATTGGTTCATGTCAAAGGCGGCCGGATCATCAACATCGAAGGCAATCCCGAAAGTCCCATCAACGAAGGCACGCTCTGTCCCAAGGGCGCCAACACGTTTCAGTTGACCGTCAATCCGCATCGCGTCACGAAGGTGCTATATCGCGCGCCCTATTCCGATCATTGGGAAGAACGTCCGCTCGATTGGGCGATGAATCGGATCGCTGATCACGTCAAAGAAACTCGCGACGCAGATTTTGTCGAAGAGCGTGACGGCACAATTCTCAATCACCTGACGACGATGGCGTGTCTGGGCGGCGCGACGATGGATAATGAAGAGAATTACCTGATTAAGAAATTCTTCGGCGGCGGCTTGGGCGTGGTCTCGATTGAAAATCAGGCCCGCATATGACACAGCGCTTCGGTGCCCGGTCTGGGCACCTCGTTCGGACGCGGCGCCGCTACAACTTTTCAGGAAGACCTGCAAAACAGCGACTGCATTCTCATCATGGGATCTAATATGGCCGAAGCGCATCCGGTCGGCTTTCGTTTTCCCATGAAGGCTCGCGAGCGCGGCGCGACGCTGATTCACGTTGACCCAAGGTTCACTCGGACTTCCGCGATGTGCAATCAGTACGTGCCGATTCGCGCGGGCACCGACATCGCATTTCTGGGCGGGCTAATTAACTACGTGATCCAAAACGATCGCTGGTTCCGCGAATACGTTCTGGCGTATACGAACGCGGCCACCCTGGTAACGGATGAATTCGTCGATGCTGATGAACTCGGCGGCGTTTTCAGCGGCTATCAGGCTGACAAAAGACAGTACGAACCCGAGCGTAAGCGCTGGAACTACAAAGGCGAGCCGACAAATGTTCCGGCAACTGAGACTCCGCCGGAGATTAAGAATGAATCGTGGAGCGAGAAAGCCGGGTTCATTGAGGACCCTGAGCCGCCCAGCGATCCGACGCTGCGAAATCCAAAATGCGTTTTCCAGATACTGAAGCGACACTTCGCGCGCTACACGCCGGAGATGGTCGCCTCGATTTGCGGTTGCAGCCCGGACGATATCATTCGGGTGGCGGAAGCGCTCTGCGAAAATTCCGGACGTGAACGGACCAGCGCGATCGTTTATGCAGTTGGTTGGACGCAGCACACGACGGGCGTGCAGATGATTCGCGCGGCGGGAATTCTGCAACTGCTGCTCGGCAACATCGGCCGTCCCGGCGGCGGCATCATGGCGATGCGCGGCCACGCCAGCATTCAAGGCTCGACTGACATTCCCACGCTCTACAATCTGCTGCCCGGCTACATTCCGCAGCCGAGCGCGCTGCGCAATCACAACACGCTCGAGGATTATCTGGAACAGGAGCGCGTCGATAACGGCTATTGGTCCAACTTTCCGAAATTCATGGTAAGTCTGCTGAAGGCCTGGTACGGTGACGCGGCCACAAAAACAAATGAATGGGGATTCCAGTGGCTGCCAAGAATCGATAAGGACTATTCACAGCTCCCGCACTTCATCCGCATGGCCGAAGGCAGAGTCAAAGGCCTGTTTTTATTTGGCCAGAATCCGGCGGGCGGCGCGCCCAACGCGGGATTGAATCGCGCGGCGCTGCGCCAGCTCGATTGGCTCGTGGTCAGAGATTGGTTCGAGATCGAGAGCGCGTGCTTCTGGTACAAAGGCCCCGAACCTCCCGATCCGAAAACGATCAAGACGGAAATCTTTTTCATGCCCGCGGCGGCTGCGGCTGAGAAAGATGGCTGCTTTACTAACACGCAGCGCTTGCTGCAATGGCACGACAAGGCCGTCGACCCGCCCGATGATTGTCGCTCAGATACCTGGTTCGTCTATCACCTCGGCAAAAAGCTCAAAGAACGGTACGCCGATTCTGAAGCTGAGCGCGATCAGGGGCTCTTGAATTTAATGTGGGACTACGAAAGAGACGAACAGGAGATTCTACCTGACGGACGACCGAGCAGAATTAACGATGAACCCGACGTCGAAAAAATTCTGAAAGAGATCAACGGCTACACCGTCGCAGATCGCCGGCAAATCATTGATTTCAAGAATCTGAAAGCGGACGGCAGCACTGCCTGCGGTTGTTGGATCTATTGCGGTGTCTTTCCTGAGGAAAATCGCAACCGGGCGCGCTCGCGCCGTCGTGATCCGGACAACTATACGAATCCCGATTGGGGATTTTCCTGGCCACATAATCGGCGCATGATGTACAACCGCGCCTCCGCCGACCCCTCGGGTAAGCCCTGGTCCGAGCGGAAGAAATATGTCTGGTGGGACGAAGCGCAAAAGAAATGGACGGGAGTAGACGATCCTGATTGCGATCCTGAAAAGCCGCCTGATTTCCAGCCACAGAAGAAGGCTACCGGCATGGACGCGCTCGGAGGCGATTGTCCTTTCATCATGAAACCCGACGGCAAGGGCTGGCTGTATGCACCGGCTGGGACAGTCGATGGACCATTGCCGACGCATTACGAGCCGATCGAATCGCCGATTCCAAATCTTTTATACGACCAGCGAGAGAATCCCGTCGCCATGCATCGCGAGCACTCCCTGAATCCGATAGCCGCGCCGATGGATCCAAACTATCCAATCGTCGCGACGACGCATCGGCTCACTGAGCATTATTTGAGTGGGCCAATGAGCCGCTTCAACAGTTGGCTTAACGAGCTGCAACCCGAAATGTTCGTTGAGATCAGTCCGGCGCTGGCGGAAGAATTCGGAATCGAGCATGGCGGTTGGATGATCGTGGAGACGCCGCGCGCGGCGATTGAAACTCGGGCAATGGTGACGAACCGGATTAAGGAGCTAAACGTGAACGGGCGCTTGCTTCATCAGATCGGAATTCCATTTCATTGGGGCTATGCGGGCGAAACTGTAGGCGGAATCGCGAACGATCTGGCATCGATCGTGCTCGAGCCCAACGTTAGCATTCATGAGGCGAAGGCTTTTGCTTGCCGGGTGCGTGCGGGACGGCTTCAGGATGTGCACAGTGATCGACCGCTGCAGCCTGCGCCTTGGCCCACGCGCGAGCGGGCGCCGGAAACGCCGGCATCGAATCAGCCCGAGGGTCAATTTGGTAGGCGCTCAGTTTGAGTTCAGAGTTCAGAGTTCAGAGTTCACCGTTAAGGTTGCTGTCCGCGTGTCAGAACCGCGAGCGGTAGCGACCGGATCATACAATGTACTTCGAGCAGAGATTCTTCCGTCCAATCAAACGCGATTCGTCGGATCCGGTCGCTACCGCTCGCGGTTCTGACACGAAAGCCGCAAGCTAAAGCTTGATGAACTCTAGACTGATAAGGAACAAAACATTCAATGCTTGAGAACCTCGCCCGAGTTTGGGAACGGCCTGAGCCTCCGCAGCAGCAGGAGGAGATGGGCTTCTTCACCGATACGACGCTGTGCATCGGCTGCAAAGCGTGCGAGGTCGCGTGTAAGCAATGGAACCAACTTCCGGCGGATGGTTTTCAATGGACCGGCAACAGCTATGACAACACGACGATGCTTTCGGACACGACGTGGCGACACGTGGCTTTCATCGAGCAGCTCGGTCATGAAGTGAAGCGCGATCGCTGGCTGATGATGAGCGACGTGTGCAAGCACTGTGTGCAGGCGCCGTGTCAGGAAGCGTGCCCGACGGGATCGATCATCTACAATGAATTCGGAAATGTTTATGTGCAGCAGGACATCTGTAACGGTTGCGGTTACTGCGTGGCGGCCTGTCCCTTTGGAGTGCTCGATCGTAACCAGGCGGACGGCTGCGCACATAAGTGCACGCTTTGCTATGACCGGCAGAAAGACGGCCTCACCCCAGCCTGCGCGAAAGCGTGCCCAACGGAATCGATTAAGTTTGGCCCAATCACGAAACTGCATCAGATAGCGCGCGCGCGCGTGGAACAATTGCACGAACGCGGCGAACAGGGCGCGTATCTCTATGGGGCAGAGTCTGCGGGCGAATACAGCGAGTTGAATTCTTTCTTTCTGCTGTTGGACAAGCCGTCGGTTTACAATCTTCCCGAGGCTCCGCGCCGACCGGCCGCGCATATGAAGGCAAATTATCTGGTGAGCTTCGCGACCGCAATCGGGCTGGCGGTGGCTTCGGCGCTGATGTTTGCGCGCCGCGAATAGATTTGGAGTGCGCCGACAGAGCGCAGCGGCGGCGGCGCTTTGGATTACTCTCGAGTTTGGCGCCTTTGCCAGTGAATCGCGCAAAGATGCAAAGACCGCAAGGACTCAGAAACGAATCCAAAGCGGTGTCGCGCTACGCTTGCCACCGCACTCCAAAATAGGTGCCGATATTTCGAGAAGCATGATTATGCGGATCAAAGTAAAAGACAACTCAGCAACCAAATGGCTGCCTGATTTCACTCCCAGCACAAACATCGTCGAGATGGCCACCGCGAAACCTGCGGCCAGCGCGCAGGCCGATGAGCGAGCAGGTTACTACGGCGTGCCGCTGCTCAAGCGGCCAAAGTGGCGCTGGGAAATTGCTCTCTATTTTTTCTTTGAAGGCATCTCTGCCGGATCGTTTCTTCTCGGCGCGCTCGCAGATATGTCAGGAAATAAGCGTTTGCGCGAGTTGGCGCGCGCGGCCTACGACGTATCGTTCTTGACCGTGCTGCCGTGTCCGCCACTGCTAATCGCCGACCTCGGCCGGCCTGAGCGGTTCCATCACATGCTGCGCGTCTTCAAACCAATGTCGCCGATGAACCTCGGGGCGTGGACGCTTGCAGGATTCAGCGCTCCCGTGACCGCGATTGCCGCGCTTCGCTTAATTAGTGATGGTTCATCAAGCGATCAAAACAAGCTCGTGCTGCGCAGCGGTTTAGGTGCGGTTGGTCTTCCGTTCGCTCTAACAATGATCAGCTACCCCGGCGTTTTGCTTTCGACGACCAGCACTCCGGTTTGGTCCCGCAGCAGATTTCTCGGTGCGCTGTTCGCTTGCAGCTCGATCGGCAATGGCGCTGCGGCGACTTCGTTTGCACTGTCATTGCGGAACGGCAATCACAACGTTGCGCTGGAACGTCTTGCCAAAATCGAAAGCACGGCGCGCATCTGCGAAGGGGCTGCACTCGTCGCTTATCTTGTCACCTCAAAAGATGCAGCGAAACCGCTGACGAAGGGCCGTCATTCTCTGCTCTTTTGGTTGGGGGCAATCGGCTGCGGATTACTCTTGCCGGTGGTCTTGTCCGATAGTCGCAACCAAAATGAGAATCACCGGCGAAGTCGCGGAAAACGCATCGTGAGATCCGTGTTATCTCTCGCGGGAGGGCTGGCTCTCAAGTGGGCCATCACGCATGCCGGCAGGCAATCGGCGGATGATGTGCAGGCAACGCGCAACACTACTCGGCCAAATAAAAATGCGCCGGGCTGGGGCCCTGCTTAAAAACCGTACCCAGGGTAGCCGAAACGGCAACCCTGGGCTGGAGGGCGCAACCGCGTTGCGGTTCTGAGCGCCACGGCGCGCCAGTTTCGACTGTCACGATATTGCCAAGATCAGAAGTTACGCTTTCTGTGCTCGAGTTGTTTGAGTTGCTTCCTTCAGAGTCCAGTCAACGGCTTCGTTGCAGGATGGGCAGGGCGGAAACTTCTCGCCCTGACTCAACGCGATTTCGCGCCGGCAACCACAGTCGCCGGAATAGATCCCCGACGTTTCAGCAGTGTTTCCTGTTTGCGGCATCGTATCATCCTCCTCATTGCCTTTGTTTAAGTTATTGTCGGATGTGCCTGCCTAAAATACGTGCAGCAGCAGCAGAATGAGCACGATCAGCAGAACTAAACCGATGCCCCCGGTGGGCCCATATCCCCAGTTTCTGCTGTAAGGCCATGCCGGCACGGCTCCGAATAGCAAGATAATCAGCAGTATCAAAAGTATTAACCCCATCGTTTCTCACCTCCTTTTGAATCCGCCAGAAAATCTGACGGGGTAAATCGGCCAAATGTTCTGAAAGCGTTCTGGCGCGTGTCGCCTTGACGTACAGTGTCAAGAAGTAATTGCCCTTGACGGCGACTTTAGCGCTCCCGCTAAATTCCTCAAGCGCAAGAGTGGTGCCGTAACGAACACAAACTCGGGTTAATCCCTCGGTTTAGAAGTGGCGCGATGATTAGGAAATGAAATCTCATCGCGGTGAATCCGGCGGTTTGATGCCAGCCGCGGTACGATTGCGCAGATGACATTTCATGCGGCCAGCTTTGAACCGTTATAACGACCAGTTACATCTTTGCTTGCCGCCAACTTTAGAATCTCTGTCAGCAACTCTGGCCCAAGCATCCGAGCGCGTCCCGGATCGCCGGCGATTAATTCGGCTAGCCTATCGATGGTCGCAGGATTCTGAGCTAAGAGTTTCGGCACCAGAGCGCCGATCTCGGCGGGCGTCATGCCTCGATGAAAACCGGCAGGTGGTGGCCCGGGCGAGTCCAACACCTTCGCGAAGGCGCGATCGCGATCAGCCTCCAGATACGACTCGGCCAAAGATTCAGCGATCATTCCTGTCTCTTGACGCGATCTCTTCCGCAAGACTTCGGCGATCGAGTTGTGCAGGAGTGCATGTGGGGCAAAGTGAACGAACCTGGAATAATCGCTCACGGCTTCATATATGAGTTGTCTGTCTTGCGAGTAGACCTGAAGCAGCTCGCGCAGCTCAACATCGCGATCCAGCGGCGGTGCTGATGTTGTTAAGCACCACTCGTCGAGTGATGTGTCCGCAACGATCAATGACGCCAGCGCGTTTGGACTTTCGCTCTCGTAACTTTTTGATAGATTGTCCGCCATCTCTTTCTCCTCTAAAGGATCATCCGAGTAGCTGTCGATCTGGATCTTTCAATCCCAATGTTTTTCGTCAACAAAAGTAAATTTTGCAGCACCGCGCGTTCCTCACATCCCGATCAGAAGTATGGAGCGCTAAGATCAGCAAAAAAGCTGGCATCCCGATTGCGGCTTAGCCAAAACAGTTGACGAACATAGTCCGCAAGCAAGACATCATGGCCGACCGATGTAACGTAGGCATACGGCAAAGATGCATTACGCTACATTCGGACGCCATCTTGAGCTTGCCGATCTTGCCAATAAGGAAGGAGAAAGCAACATGAAATGTAAGGAAATCATGACTAAGGATCCGGTGTGCTGTTTGCCTGACGATGAAGTTCAGAAAGCCGCCAAATTGATGAAGGACGAAAATGTTGGCGTCATTCCGATCATCGAGGATGAAGAAACGAAGAGTCTGCTCGGCATCGTTACTGATCGCGATTTGGCACTGAGAGTCGTCGCCGAGAATCGCGATATTATCAGCACGAGAATAAAGGACGTGATGACCACCGGCGCCGTCTCGTGCCAGCCGGATGACGACTTGCAGAAAGCGCTCGAGGCAATGGAAAAGAACCAGGTGCGACGGATCCCGGTAGTAGACACCAACCAGAAGATCGTCGGCATCATCGCGCAAGCCGACGTGGCCACGCGACTTGGCGAGCCGGAGAGCACTGCCGCGGTCGTCGAAGAGATCTCGAAATCTCAGGCTGCCGGCACCTAGCGGCTGCCAAGCTCGCGAGCCCGATTTGGAGTGCGCCGGCAAAGCGAAGCGACGACGGCGCTTTGGATATGTTGTAGTCTATCTGTTGCCATAGACGTTCATGAATAATCTGTCTAGGGCCGAAACTCTTGCATCCGAGCGCCGTCGACGCTCGATCGGCGCACTGAGGTGGAGTACCTGTGAACAAGAAAATTAAGCAAGGCGCTGTGAAGTCTTTCATTGGGGATTTTGTAAGGAAGAAGACCAAAGCAGAACAGCTACAGAGCGAACCTTCTCTAAAGCTCTTCATCGTCGAGTTGCTGATTTTTGCCAGCCTGGTTTTGGGCTACTTCTTTCTCGTCCTAATCTTTCTGGCGAACTGGCTAAAAACTCTCTTCGATGCGAGCAAGCCTCTCTACGCACTGGTGGCGCTGGCCTTAATTGTCACTCAGGGCGTGGTTCTGGAAGTGATCTCAGCCGTGGTACTGAAGGTAGTGGAAACAAAGCTCGAGTAAAGGTGGCGAATGGATTTTCTCATCTCAGGCCAGCACGTCAATCCGATTTATTTGATGATCCTGGGATTTGTGGTCGGAGTTTTCGGCGGCTTCTTCGGTGTGGGCGGCAGCTTTATCGCCGGCCCCGGCTTGTTTGCCGCGGGCGTCCCGATGAATTTCGTGGTCGGCACAGACCTCGCGCACATTGTCGGCAAGTCGATCGTCGCGACCCGAAAGCATTTCATTCGCGGCAACGTGGATATGAAGCTCGGACTCATCATGTTTAGCGGCACTATTGCCGGCACTGAGGTTGGGGCCCAGGGCATCGAGTATCTCAAAAAGCTTGGCCAGGTAAATATGGTCGTCGGCATTTTCTTCATCATCGTTCTATTGTCGATTTCGGCCTTCATGGCCTGGGAGAGTTGGCTGACTCTGAAGAGGAAAAAAAAGGGCGCCAAGCCACGAAAAGGAAGAGCCGACCATTCAGCGATCAGTAATTTCTCCGCCAGAATTCAGCGCCTCAATCTGCCGCCAATGATCAAACTTTCGGCCTCAGGTATCAAACAGATATCGCTTTGGGTCGTCATCGCCGTGGCCTTCGTCGGCGGGGTGTTCGCGGGCTTTCTGGGCGGCGGCGCCGGCTATATACGGATGCCGTCGCTGGTCTACATCATCGGCGTGCCGACACATGTGGCCGTGGGAACAGATTTGTTTGAAATCATAATCTCAGCCAGTTATGGAACGCTGACGCATGCCATCAAAGGAAATGTCGACATCCTGATCGCCTTGGTGATGCACACCGGCGCGGCGGTCGGAGCGCAAATTGGAGTTACGTTGACGCAGTACTTTGGCGGCCCACGGATCAGAATGGCTTTCGTGCCGCTGCCACTGATCGGCGCGGCCTTGATTGTTTATGGGTTGGTCACCGGAACCCAACTGAAATGAATTCGCGTTACCGAACCGCGAGCGGTAGCGACCGGCCCGAGCGATTCGGTTACGAGCAGCGTTACCGAACCGCGAGCGCTAGCGACCGGCCCGAACGATCGCGAAGCGTTACCGAACCGCGAGCGGTAGCGACCGGCCCAAACGATCGCGAAGCGTTGCCGAACCGCGAGCGGTAGCGACCGGCCCGAACGACTTTGTTCAAGAATTGGGTCACTGAGCAGCAGTGAGCGGATCGAACATGAAAATACTCATTTGCACGGATGGATCGGATCAGGCTGAGAATGCGATTCGCTTTGGCGGCCTGATCGCGTCAGCGTGCCAAGCCGAAACAACGCTGCTAGGAATCACCGAAGACGAAGGAGACAAGGACGAGATCTTCGATTCGCTGAAGCTCGGACAGCAAGCTCTGAAAGATCTGAAAGTAAAGGCCGAAGCGACCAGTAAAGTTGGCGAACCCATCAAGGAAATCGTCAAACGCACCGAGGACGCTGATTACGATCTGGTAGTAATAGGCGCGACGCGTAAGGGCGCCCGCGGGCCCTTCCTGATGTCGGCAAAGGCCTACAAGATCGTCAAAGAAGTCGAGGCCCCGGTGCTGGTGGTTCTGGGCAAATGCAAAGGTCTCAAGCGGATACTAATTTGCAGCGGCGATCAAAAGCGCTTCGACAAGGCCGTAGAATTTACCGCCAGGATTGCGAAGGCCGCCGGGGCCAGCGTCACGCTCTTTCATGTTTTGATCGAGCCGCCTCTGCTTTACGCCGATCTCATTCGCATGGAAGAGGACGTCGATCTTTTGCTCGAGTCAAATTCCACGCTGGCTAGAAAGCTCAAGGACGAGAAAAAGATTCTGGACAAAATGGAAGTCGACAATCAGATTCGACTCAGTCACGGACATATCATCAACAAGATTATCAAAGAGGTTCGCGGCGAAGACTACGATTTGGTAGTGGCCGGCTCGTCGCGTCACTCCGGCAAGCTGCAAAGCTACTTCATCGGCAACATCACCCGCCAAATCCTAAATCGCGCCGATCGTCCCGTGTTGGTCGTGCGCACGGATGAAGGACTCGAAATAGGACGCCGGCTGAAACAGGTCGTCTCAAGAATTACCGACGCGTTCGCAAAGAGCGAGAAGGATTCTGACAAGAATTGATTCATCCGGGAACGAAAAAACTCGCCTTGGTCGCAGAGCCCAGCGGTATCCCCTCGTAAGGATCTTCCTTTCGGCTTCCCGATCCCATATCCACCTGTTTTGCGGTATTATGGAGCGGTTTTGACAGATACTTAGGATGTTCGATGCTATTTCATTTTTGAGGTGCTGACTCGTGGCCCTGTTTTTTCCCGGCAAAACTGAGTGTTCAATTTGTGGTGTTGTTGTCAACGACGACGACGCATACGTTGGGACCACTCATTTCATCGGCGACCAGAATGATCCGCTGTGGCAATTCTCCGACTCAATCATGCACAAAGATTGTTTTCTTGCTTGGCCTCTGCGACATGACTTCGTGGAACGGTACAATGCCACTGTCGGAACAGTGACTTGGGGAAACGGGACTTACCACCACATGGAGGCTAACGGTAATATCTCCGTCCTTACGCGGGACTCTGAACCCTAACGCCGCATCGAACTCAACTGAGGGTGACAAGTCAAGCAAAAAGATGATTGGTTGAGTGCCCAGAGGCTCACTGATAATCGGCAGCGAACTTGAGCAGCGA
>Ga0209577_10006117_pt1 | contig 11156 bp, 6 predicted proteins | sample GraSoiAngelo_109_FD_185874 | JGI IMG/M metagenome (GOLD analysis project Ga0209577, IMG submission 185874) | Grasslands soil microbial communities from the Angelo Coastal Reserve, California, USA - 14_0903_12_20cm (SPAdes) (version 2) | ecosystem: Environmental > Terrestrial > Soil > Grasslands ... | reverse complement strand
GGGGGTCTTCAGTCCATCGCCGGTGATCACGAGCACGACGCGCTCGCGGGAGGAGATCTCGCCGCGCTCGGCGAGCTTGCGCAGCACGGCGGCGCTGACCCCGCCGGCGGTCTCGGTGAAGATGCCCGTGGTCTCGGCCAGCAGGGCGATCCCCTCGCGGATCTCCGCATCGCTCACCGCCTCGACCGAACCGTCGCTGCGCCTCGCCAGGTCGAGCGCATACGGCCCGTCGGCTGGATTGCCGATCGCGAGCGACTTGGCGATCGTGTCGGGCTTCACGGGGCGGCACACCTCGTGCCCCGCGGCGAACGCGCTCGCCACCGGCGAGCAGCCCTCCGCCTGGGCACCGTTCATGCGCGGCAGCTGTCCTTCCAGCAGCCCGAGCTCGCGCCACTCGTCGAAGCCCTTGGCGATCTTCGTGAACAGGGACCCCGAGGCGACCGGGACCACGCAGCGATCGGGAAGCTCCCACCCCAGCTGCTCGGCGATCTCGAACGCCACCGTCTTGGAGCCCTCGGCGTAGTAGGGGCGCAGGTTGACGTTCACGAACGCCCACTCCCGCTCGGCGCAGAGCTCTGTGCAGAGGCGGTTGACATCGTCGTAGGAGCCCTCCACGGTCACGAGCTTGGTCCCGTAGATGCCCGTGGCGAGAATCTTCTGCTCCTCCAGGTCAGCCGGGATGAGCACGTAGGACTCGAGGCCCAGCGCCGCCGCGTGAGCCGCCACTGAGTTCGCCAGGTTGCCCGTGGAGGCACACGCGATCACTCCGAAGCCGAGCTCGCGCGCGCGCGCGGCCGCAACCGACACGACCCGGTCCTTGAAGGAGTGGGTCGGGTTGGCGGCGTCGTTCTTGACCCACACCTCGCCCAGGCCGAGCCGCTCGGCGAGGCGGTCGGCGCGGATCAGGGGCGTGCACCCCGACGGCAGGCCCACGCGCGAGGCCAGCCGGCCGGACGGGCCGGGCGGGCCTGCTGCGAGGGGCAGGAAGTCGGCGTAGCGCCAGATGTTCTGCGGTCCGCCCTGGATGCGCCGGCGCAGCTCACCGACGTCGTATGCGTCGCGAGGATGCTCGTAGGCGACCTCGAGCGGGCCAAAGCAGCGCTCGCACACGTACAGCGCCTCCAGCGGATAGCACGCCTCGCACTCCTTGCACTCCAGATGACTCACAGCCATTGCGGGCTCCCTCGTTCGATCGTCTTCGCCGCGTCACGGTGTGGCAAAGAGCTCAGGGCCCGCCACACATCTCTCTGGAATTGGCACCTTCCGTCGTGACGTGACGGTGGTTGCCGGGGCTTCGCAGGGCCAGTCCCTCCACCCCTCTGGATGTGTCCAGCTATGTGAGCGCGAGTCTAGCAAGCACACCGGCATACGCAAGCTGACGTCGGTAACGCCTTCGTGCACTCGGTGTAGGCGCAGCTACATGGACGGCACAACGCGCGTGCGCGAGAGACTGGGCGAGCGGCCCGCCGAGCAGCGGCCGGGCGAGGCGCCGGCGGCCCTCGAGCCGCTCTCTCCGAGCGGCAAGCGGCGCATGCTGGTGATCGTCAACCCCTATGCGGCCACGGTCTCTGACCGACTGCGCCACCTCGTCGTGTACGCGCTGCAAGGGCGCTTCGAGGTCGACGCAGTCGACACCGAGGCGCGGGGGCACGCAACCGAGATCTGCCGCGAGGCCGCCCACGAGGGCTACGACGTGGTCGTGGCCTTCGGCGGCGATGGGACCGTCAACGAAGCCGCCAACGGCCTACTCGGCTCCTCGACCCCCCTGTGCAGCCTGCCGGGCGGATCGGCCAACGTCTTCGGCAGGCTGCTGGGCATCCCCGGAGACCTGGTCGACGCCACCGAGCACGTGCTCGGGCTGGCCGACGATTGGCGGCCGCGCAGGGTCGACCTCGGCGTCGTCAACGGCCGCTGCTTCACGTTCGCATCGGGTCTCGGCCTCGACGCGAGCGTGGTCGAGCGCGTGGATGCCAACCCCCGGCTGAAGGCACGCCTCGGTCCCTATTTCTTCACGTGGGTGGCGATCGCCACGTTCATGCGTCGCTACCTGCTGAGCCCCGCGCGGCTCGAGGTCGAGGGTCGCGACGGCGTGCTGCAGGGCATCACCGCGATCGTCCAGAACGGCGCCCCGTTCACGTTCTTCAAGGACCGTCCGATCGACATCGCCGAGGGCGCCTCCCTGGACTCCGGGACACTCGCGGGCGCGGTGCTGCAGCGGGCGACCGTCCTCGGCATGCCCTTCCTCGGCTGGCGGGCGATCTCGCGCGGCGCGCACGTGATCCGCCACCGTCAGGTGTCCGGTCTTCAGCCATTCACCGAGCTGACCGTGCGCGGCCTCGATGGCCGCGAGCTCCCGCTCCAAGTCGACGGCGACTACCTCGGCGAGGTGGTCGAGGCCAAGTACTCGATCCTGCCCCGCGCGCTCAACGTCGTGGCGTGAGGGGATTCTCTCTCGCGGGCGCGGCGTCGGCGCCCGTCACGCTCAGGGGGCCGCGCCGGGCGTGACCCGGTAGGCGTCGAACACCGACTCGATGTTGCGCAGGCGCGTGATCGCCCCGCGCAGCCCGTGCGTGTCGGCGATCTCGATGACGAAGCGATTCTTGACCATCGGAGGCGTCGACAGGCAGCGCGCCTCGACGATGTTGGCGCCGGACTCGGAGAACGCCCGCGAGATGTCCTCGAGCAGCCGGTGGCGGTCCCAAGCGTCGATCTGTATTTCGACGATGAACGCGGCCGACTGATCGCCATCCCAGGAGACCGCCGTGAAGCGTTCGGGATCCTTGCGCAGCAGGACGACGTTGGGGCAGTCCTGGCGGTGGATCGTGATGCCGCGCCCGAGCGAGATGTAGCCCACGATGTCATCGCCGGGGACGGGCCGGCAGCACTTGGCCAGGCGCAGCATGACGTCCTGCACCCCCTCGACCCTGATCCCGTACTGGGTGGAGCTCTTGGTCGGGCGCCGCCGCGGACGCCCCACGCGCAGCAGGTCCACCGCGCTCGCCTCGCTGTCGGCGGCCTCGCCCTGCTTCAGGCGCTGCATCACCTTGCTGACGACGAGCTTCGGCGAGATCTTGGCTGCGCCGAGGGCGATGTAGAAGTCATCGGCCTTGCGGAAGCCCATCTCCCGGATCACGTCGGCCAGCAGCGCCGAGCCGGTGATCTTCTGTGCCGGCAGGCCCTGCTTGCGCAGGTGGTCCTGGAGCACCTCGCGCCCGGCGTGCTCGGTGTCCTGGCGCGACTCAGCCTTGAACCATTGCTTGATCTTGTTGCGCGCGCGCGTGGTCTTGACGGTCGCCAGCCAGTCGCGCGATGGCCCGCGCTCGCGCTTGGAGGTGAGGATCTCGACCCTGTCGCCGGACTGCAGCTCGTAGTGCAGCGGGACGATCTTGCCGTTCACGCGCGCGCCCACGCAGCGGTGGCCGATCTCGGTGTGCACCTCGTACGCGAAGTCGAGCGGCGTCGCCCCCGCGGCGAGCGACTTGACCTCTCCCCTGGGGGTGAACACGAACACCTCCTCCTCGAAGAGGTCCTTGCGGAACGTGTCCATGAACTCGCGCGGGTCGGACAGCTCCTGCTGCCAGTCGAGCATGGAGCGCAGCCACGTGAGCTTGGCGCCCTCGCCCGCACCCGGCCAGCCGCCGCCTTCGCCCCGCTCGGCGCGGGGACGCTGCTTGTAGACCCAGTGGGCGGCCACCCCGAACTCGGCCATGCGGTGCATTTCATGCGTGCGGATCTGGATCTCCAGCGGGCGACCCTCCGGCCCGATGACCGTCGTGTGCAGCGACTGGTACATGTTGAACTTGGGCATCGCGATGAAGTCCTTGAAGCGGCCGGGGAGCGGCTTCCACAGCGAGTGGATGACGCCCACCGTGCCGTAGCAGTCCTTCACCGACTCGACGATCACGCGCATCGCCGTGAGGTCGTAGATCTCGTTGAACTCGCGGCCCTTCTTGGTCATCTTCGAGTAGATCGAGTAGAAGTGCTTGGCGCGGCCGGCGATCTGCGCCTCGATCCCGAGCTTGGCGAGCTCGCCCGTCAGGTACTCGCCGGCCTCGGTGACGTAGCGCTCGCGCTCGTCGCGCTGCTGCGCCACGAGCGCCTTGATCTCCTGGTACTTGCGCGGGTGCAGCGTCGTGAAGGCGAGGTCCTCGAGCTCCCACTTGATCGCGTGGATCCCGAGGCGGTGGGCGAGCGGGGCGTAGATCTCGAGCGTCTCGCGCGCCTTGTCCATCTGCTTCTGCTTCGGCATCGCCTCGAGCGTGCGCATGTTGTGCAGCCTGTCCGCGAGCTTGATGAGGATGACCCGCGGATCGTCCGCCATCGCCATCACCATCTTGCGGTAGTTCTCCGCCTGGGCGTCGTCGTGCGACTGGAAGGTGATGCCGGTGAGCTTCGTGACGCCGTCGACGATCCCGGCGATCTCCTCGCCGAAGCGCTCGCGCACCTGCTCGATCGAGGCGCCCGTGTCCTCTACCGTGTCGTGCAGGAGGGCCGCGCACAGCGTCTCCGTGTCGAGCTGCATGCTGGCGCATATGCGCGCCACGCCGACGGGGTGCACGATGAAGTCCTCGCCCGACTTGCGCCGCTGGGCAGCGTGCTGCTCGCAGGCGAACGCGAAGGCGTCCTCCACGCGCGCGTGGTCGATCTCCACGGTCGCGTCGGCGGCGTGCTCGGAGACGATCGCGAAGAGGTCTCCCAACAGGCGCGCTTCGGGCTCGCTCAGGGAAGCCGGCGACTGCGCGGGGGCGGCGTGCTCGGCCACGCCGACGCGCTCGCGGGCCGACACATCACCTGCGTCGTGTCGCTCCCGCGGGGTGTCCTCGCCGGCGCGCTCGGCCGGCGGCTCCTGGGCGAGGCGCCCCACTTGCGTGCTGTCGGGGTCCTCTGCGATCGCCATGGCCATAGGGTAGGGAACCGGCTGGGTGTATCCAAGCGCCGCAGGCGCCTCGCGCTCGCGCGCCTGCGCGCGAGCGCCCGCGGTCTCAGGGGAGCGCGAACAGCACGAGCTCCTCCTGCTCTCCCTCGTGCGCGTGCCCGGGCGCGAGCGGGGCCGCGTCGGCGGGCGGCGCGGCTTGCGCGTGGCGCAGCACCAGGCGCGGCTCGGCGATGCCCCCCCAGTCGTTGACCTCGAGCGCGAACGTCGCCTGCACGGGGACGCCTTCGCCCACCTGCAGCCGCGCGCCCGTGCCGAAGGCGACCGCGCGCGTGCGCGCGCCGCGGGAGTGCACCGTGAAGCGCACGTGCTTGCCCTCTCCCATCGGGCGGCAGTCGCGAAAGGTCGCCTCGGCGACCATCAGCGACACCGGCGGATTGCCGCGACCGAATGGCGCCAACGACTGCAGCTCCTCCGCGAGGTCCATCCCCAGCTCATCGCCGCCCACGACCGCATCGACGCGCTCCACCGCGATCGTGTCCTCCGCGGCGAGCACCCGCGTGGCGTGGGCGCACAGGGCGGCCGCGAACGGGCCCACCCGCTGGCGCTCGATCTCGATCCCCGCCGCCGCGCGGTGCCCGCCGTATCGCAGCAGGTGCTCCGCGCACGCGCGCAGGCCCGCGAGCAGGTCGAAGCCCTCGATGCTGCGGCCCGATCCCTTGCCGCGGCGCTCCTCCAGCGCGATCAGCACCACGGGGCGGCGATGGCGCTCGCTCAGGCGCGAGGCGACGATGCCGATCACGCCCGCGTGCCATCCCTCCGCAGCGAGCACGTACGCCGTGCGCTCGCCCTGCTGCGCGAGCTGTGCCTCGGCCTGGAAGAGGATGCGCCGCTCCAGCTGGCGACGCTCGCCGTTTGCCCGGTCGAGCTCGACGGCCACCTCGCCCGCGCGCTGCGGGCTCTCGGTGAGGATGAGCTCGAGCCCGGCGTCTGCGCGGCGAAGGCGACCGGCGGCGTTCAGCCGGGGGGCCAGCGCGAAGCCCAGCGCGCGCTCGCTGACGGAGCCCGGGCTCACGCCGGCGACCGCCATGAGCGCCCGCAGCCCGGGCTTGCGCGTCGCGGCGAGGGCTCTCAGCCCGCGGCGCACGAGCGTGCGGTTCTCGCCCACGAGGGGCACCACGTCGGCGACCGTCGCCAGACCGACGAGGTCGAGGTCCTCGCGCAGCTCGTCCGCCTCGCGGCCCGTCGCGAGGAACAGGGCCTGCGCGAGCTTGTACGCCACGGCCGTCGCGCACAGCTCGGGGCAGGGATAGCCGCACAGCGCGGGGTGCACGATCGTCGCGGCGGGCAGCACTCCGTCGGCGCGCGGCGCGTGGTGGTCGGTGACGAGCACCCGCATACCCAGCTCCGTCGCCGCCGCCACCTCCTGCACGGCGGTGATCGCGCAGTCCACCGTCACCAGCAGCCGCGTCCCCCTGGCGGCCAGCCGCCGCACCGTGTCCGCGTTCAGCCCATAGCCGTCGCTCGCGCGGTCGGGCAGGTAGGAGTCGACGTCGCCGCCGAGCCGGCGCAGAGCCCGCACGAGCACCGCGGTCGAGCAGATTCCATCCACGTCATAGTCGCCGTGGACCGTGATCCGCTGGCCGCCGCGCACGTGGGCGAGGATCAGCTCGACCGCCTCATCGACGCCGCGAAACGCGCTCGGTGGATGCTCCTCCTCGGCGGCCAGGAACGCGTGCGCGCGCGGTGGATCGCCGAGCCCGCGCCGCACGAGGACCTGGCCGATGGCCGAGCTCACGCCCAGCTCGCGCACGAGCCGCTGCACATCTGCGGCTGCACACGCGGGGATGTCAAAGCGCGGCGCGAGCACCGGCCGCAGCGTACGGTCCGGGCGAGACGGAACCGTCGCGCCCAGGGCGCTCGGCGGCTAGGAGCTACGCGCCGCGGCCGGCGCGCTCGCGGCGGATCCCCTCCAGATACACCAGCGCCATGCCGATCAGGGCGCCGGGGATCGCGTACATCACGACGGCGATGTCGGTCGCCTTCTCGCCCGGGACGCGTAGCGCCGAGACCTTGATGCCGTAGATGATCACTCCCACCACGATCGACCCCACGAGCGACCCCACGAGCGCGCCGACGATCCCGCCCCAGAAGCGGTCCGGAAGCCAGATCGTGAAATGCCAGATCGCGAGGCCCATGATCACCCAGCCGAGCATGCCCATCAGCGCGCCCTCCCGTGTTTGCGCCGTTTGCCCGGGCCCGACGAGGGCCTGCGCTTCGGGCGCTGTTTTGGCGCGTCCTTGAGCACCAGGTCCTCGGGCGCGAGATCCGCCGCGGGGTCGCGCGGCGGTGCAGCCGCCGGCTGCTGCTCCGGCTCGCCCTCGGACGGGGCGAGCGTCGTGCGGGATGCCACCTTGGTGGAGGCCGGCGTGCGATCCGTCGCCGCGCCCTCCTCCCCGACGTCGAGGTCGCGAACCAGCTCCTGGAACTCGTCGTGGGAGATCTGCGCGCCCGGCTCCTCGGGAGCGATCAAGCTGCCGCGCCGCGTGCGCCTGCGCTTCGGCGCCGGCTCCACGTCATCCGGCGCCCCTGCCTCGGTCGTCGCGTACGCCGGGACCGCGCCCAGTTCGCGCACGATCCGCTCGCGCCGGCTGCGGTAGGCGCCTTCGCGCTCCTTCCAGTGGGTGAGCACCGGCGAGGCGATGAAGATCGAGGAGTAGGCCCCCGAGGCGATCCCCACCATCAATGCGAACGCGAAGTCCTTCAGCGTCGTCCCGCCGAACAGCAGCAGCGCGATCACAGGCAGGAGGGTGCAGAAGCTCGTCGCCAGCGATCGCGTCAGCACCTCGGACATCGAGCGGTTGACGATCTGCGAGAACGCGGCGCGGGGCATGCGCGGCACGTTCTCGCGCACGCGGTCGAAGACGATGATCGTGTCGTACAGCGAGTAGCCGAGGATCGTCAGCAGCGCCGCCACCGTCGCGGTGGTGACTTCGCGACCCGTGAGCGAATACACGCCCGCGGTGATCAGCAGGTCGTGCATCAGCGCGATCAGCACCGGGATCGCGTACTTCCACTCGAACCGCAGCGCGATGTAGGCGGAGATCACCAGCAGCGAGGCGATGATCGCGATGATCGCGCTGTGGGCGATGGTTTTGCCGAACGTCGGCCCGATCGAGGTCGAGGAGAAGTTCCTCACGCCGAACTTCCCTTCCAGCGCCGCTCGCACCTTCTGCACGGTCCCCGGGCGCAGCGTCTTGGTCGAGATCTGATAGCCGGTGCCGCCCACGCTCTTGTTGGTGATCCTCTGCACCTTCGCGTTCGGGTAGCCCACGGCCGCCATCGCCGAGGCTACCTGTCCCTCGTTGACCCGCTTGACGAACGCCGTCTGGACGCGCGTGCCCGACTTGAAGTCGATGCCGAAGTTCAGCCCTTTGCCGCCGATCGCCAGCGCGCCGATGAGCAGGATCGCGCCCGACAGCGAGAAGAACCACTTCGACGCTCCCATGAAGTCGAAGTTCCATCCGCCCCGACTGCGTCCGGCCCCGAGGGCCGAGGGTCGCGAGACCACCCGCGTCTGCCCCAGCGCTCCGAGCGCCGCCTGCGTCGCGAGCACGGCCGTGAACAGCGACACGAGCGTGCCGATGCCCAGCATGAACGCGAACCCCTTGACTTCCGCGGTCGCCAGCGCGAACAGGATGAAGGCGGTCATGAACGTCACCACGTTGGCGTCGACGATGGCGGCGAAGCCACGCCTGTACCCCGTGGCGATACCCGAGATGATCGAGCGGCCCGCGCGGATCTCCTCCTTGACGCGCTCGAAGATCACGATGTTGGCGTCCGCGGCCACGCCGATCGTGAGGATCAGCCCCGCGATGCCCGGCAACGTGAGCGTGATCGGGATGAGCTTGATGAGCGCGAAGAAGTACACGCCGTAGATCACCAGGCCCGCCACGGCGATCATCCCGAGCACGCGGTAGAAGACGATCAGGAACAGGCACACGATCAGGAAGCCCGCCAGGCCCGCGACGAGGCCCTGGTTGAGCGCCGTTTTGCCGAGCGTCGCCGAGACCTGCGAGTTGGAGATCAGTTCGAGCCTGATCGGCAGCGCGCCCGACTGCAGCTCGCTGGCCAGTTCCTGGGCCGAGGTGATCGTGAAGCCGCCCGAGATCTCCGAGCCGTTGGTCGCGTCGATCCCTTCGGGGTACTGGGTGTAGTCGATCGACGGCACGGTGATCAGCTGTCCGTCGAGGGCGACGGCAAAGTGCTGCAGGGCGACTTCCTTGGGCACGCCCGGCAGCTGCGCTTCCTGTCCCCGGTGGGCGATCCGCTTGGTGACCCCTTCGAAGACCTTTTTCCCGAACGAGGTGAAGCCGAAGTTCACGTTCGGCTCGCCGCTGCCGCCGTTGCCTTCGTTGAAGCCCTGTTGCGGATGCGTGATGTCGGCTCCCGTCAGGACCGCGTTGTCGTTCAGCACGTACCAGCTGTTGGGCGAGCGATTGATGGGCTTGCCCGATTTCGATTCCACGGGGCGCGAGCGCACGAGCACCGTGCCCGCGTTGACGTGCACGACCTTGACCACCGCCCCGAGCGGCGGCTTGTAGTTGTCGGCGTACAGGTTCGCCGCCGTTTCCTCGGGGCCGCGCAGGACCTGTTCGTGCTTGGTGTCGAGCAGGTACCAGGAGCCGTAGATGCATCCGCCCGCCTGCTGGGGGGTGCAGCCCGGCTGCAGCGAGGCGAGGTCGCTCGCCTTGGACGGCAGCACGGGCGCGCGCTTCGCCGCGCGCAGCACCGCCTGGTACTCGGGCAAGCCCGCCGTGACTCCGCCCGCGCCCTCGCGGGTGGTGTCGCCGGTGACCGTTCCTTCACTCGGCGCCGGCGTGCCGCTGGGGCCGATCACGTTCGGCTCCCAGTCGTAGAAGTACAGCTGCGCGGTCTTGCCGACCTCCTTTTCGGCCCGTTCGGCGTTGCTCACTTCGGGCAGCGCCACGTCGATTTCGGTGCCCCCCGAGCGCTGGATTTCCGGCTGCGCGACGCCGAGCTGATCGACTCGCTTGCGCATGATGTCGATCGCCCGGTTGAGCGATTCGGTGTCCACTTTGGACTGCGCGGTCGGCTTGCCCAGATACACGAGCTCCACGCCGCCCTTCAGGTCGAGGCCGAGGCGCGTCTTTTTCGCCTTCACCGCACCCGGGATGCCCGCGATCACGAACAGCAGCGAGACGATGATCAGCCCGGCGACGATCAGCAGGACGAGCGAGTTACGGCGGCGATCGGCCATCGCGCGGCGGCTACTTCTCGGGGGTCAGGACGAGCAGCAGGCCGCCGTCGTCGTCGTACGCCGGGAACATGTCCGCCTTCGCGCTGGCCGTCACGTCGCGTTCTCCGCTCACCAGCACGGGCACCTCCAGCGCGCGCACGCCCCACTCGAGCACCGTCTTGACGGGGTCATCGCCGTTTTGGAACTCGAGGCCGAGCACCTGCTCCACGCGCTGGCCGATCACGTCTTCCTCCTCCAGGCCGGTGAACGCGAACGAGTTCTTGCCGCACCCGACCACCCGCCCCTCGCCGTCGCACACAAAGAACGCCGCGTCCGGCGCGGGGTAGTAGTCGTCCAGCAGTTCGAACAGGAACGCGAAGCCGCACTTCGCGCAGCCTTTGCGATCGCGCGTGAAGCCGAGGTTGCGGTCGAGCTCGCTCGTGCGGTGGCCGCAGTTGGGACAGATGAATGGATGCGCCATCGACCTCTACAGACTACGAAAGCCGCGACCGGAAGGGGACCGCTCCCGGCGCGGAGCGCACTTGCCGCCGCCAGCGCTGGTCAGCCCGAAGCTTGCTAGAACAGCGCGGGCCCTCCCGACGGCGGCGGCTCGAGCCCCAGGTGCGCGAACGCGGCGGGGGTGGCCGCGCGCCCGCGCGGGGTGCGCTTGATCAGTCCCTCGGTCAGCAGGAAGGGCTCGTACACGTCCTCGAGCGTGTCGGACTCCTCCCCCACGGCGATCGCCAGCGTCGAGAGCCCGACCGGCCCGCCGTCGAACTTCTCGCAGATCGTGCGCAGGATCTCGCGGTCCAGCCTGTCCAGCCCGCGCGCGTCGACTTCCAGCATCTCGAGCGCGCGCTCGGCCGCGGACGCCGTGACGACCCCCTCCAGGCGCACCTCCGCGAAGTCGCGCACGCGCTTGAGCAGGCGGTTGGCCACCCGGGGGGTCCCCCGGCTGCGCGCGGCGATCGTCTGCGCCCCCTCCTCCTCGAGCTCGATCTCGAGGATGCCCGCCGAGCGGCG
>Ga0209577_10006114_pt1 | contig 11157 bp, 11 predicted proteins | sample GraSoiAngelo_109_FD_185874 | JGI IMG/M metagenome (GOLD analysis project Ga0209577, IMG submission 185874) | Grasslands soil microbial communities from the Angelo Coastal Reserve, California, USA - 14_0903_12_20cm (SPAdes) (version 2) | ecosystem: Environmental > Terrestrial > Soil > Grasslands... | reverse complement strand
GAGGCCCGCATGACCTCGTCGCGGCTACCCGGCAAGGTGCTGCTGCCCGTTCTTGGGGAACCACTGCTCGCGCATCTAGTCAGGCGCGCGCGGGCGGTCCCGTCGCTCAACGGCATTATCCTCGCGACCACCACCAACGACGCAGACGATGTACTCGAGGAATTGGCCCGAGAACTCGGCGTCGGTTGCTTCCGGGGTAGCGAGCGCGACGTCCTGGGCCGGGTCCTCGCCGCGGCTTCTACAGGCTCTGCCGAACTCGTCGTCGAACTGACCGGCGACAATCCGCTGATCGACCCGGCGATCATCGAGACGGTCATCAGAACGTTCGTGGCGAACGAAGCGGACTACGTGAGCAACACGCACGTAAAGTCCTTTCCAGATGGCATGGATGTCCAGGTTTTGCGGCCGGAGACGCTGGCGCGGTCGGCTTCGATGACCGAAGAGCCGCTGCATCGGGAACACGTCACGTTGCACATTCGCGAGCACCCGCAGCTGTTTCGAGCGATTCACGTCGTCGCGCCCCCTGAGCTGCACTGGCCGGAGCTGAGCGTTACGCTTGACGAGTGGGGCGATTACGAGCTCATCCGGCGAGTAACGGAACACCTGGCTCCGGCAAACATTCTGTTCGGCTGTCATGACATCGTGAAGGTGATGTGCGCTAACCCAGCCTGGCTGGAGCTGAATCAAAAGGTGAAGCGTAAGGGTGATTCGTGACCCACCGGGTCTTGCTCGTAGGACTTGGTGCAATCGGCTTGGACTACGACATCGGACGTGCCGCATCCGGCCACGTCCGCACTCACGCGCGTGCGTTCAGCCTCCACGCGTCCTTTGGACCGACGGTCGGGGTTGATCCAGACCCAAAGCGCCGCGCGCTCTTCGAGTCGACGTACAAGGCAGAGTGTTTCGAGTCGGTGACTGACGCGTTGAGCGTGCACCAGCCGGACATCGTTGTCATTGCAACGCCAACCCCCGATCATGCCCACACGCTCCACGTCGTACTCGGGCGCTCGGCGCCCCGTGCGATCCTCTGCGAGAAGCCGCTTGCCTACGACCTCGACAGCGCGCGCTCCATGGTCTCAGCGTGCGAGGGGCAGGGCGTGCAGTTGTACGTGAACTATGTACGGCGCAGCGATCCGGCAGTCCAGGCAGTCAATGCTATGATCGAGGATGGCCGGATAGTCACGCCGATCAAGGCAGTCGTCTGGTATTCGAAGGGACTCATTCACAACGGCTCCCACTTCGTCAATCTCATGAGCCTGTGGCTTGGTGCTGCGCAGCGGCCAATGATAGTACGCGTCGGCCAGCGCTGGGATGAGCGCGACCCCGAACCTGACTTCTTGCTGCAATACCCGCGCGGCGTCGCTAGCTTCCTGGCTGCCAGTGAGGAGCGCTTTTCCCATTACACTGTGGAACTCGTCGCACAAAACGGACGTTTGCGCTACGAGCGCGGCGGGGAACTCGTTGAATGGCAAGCTGTGATCGACGACCCGGGCTGCCCCGGCTACCGCGTGCTTGCGCCAACTGCTGAGCGCCTGCCCAGCGACATGCAGAGGTCCCAGCTCAATGTTACCGCCGAGCTCGCTGCTGCATTGCGGGGTACCAAGGCAAGCCTGTGTAGCGGAACCGAGGCTCTCGGGACGCTTGAGGACATCTACCGCGTGATCGATCTGCTGTAAGGTCTGTGCAAGTAGGACGAGGGGTGTGAATGGAACGTCTGGCACTGCACGGTGGTCCAAAAACGATTACCTCTAATCTTCGGCATTACAACTCGATCGGAGTGGAGGAAGTAGCAGCGGCGCGTGCCGTCGTTGAGAGCGGCGTGCTCTCGAAGTATCTCGGCTGCTGGGACCCGGACTTCTTTGGTGGACCGAAGGTCCAGGAGTTTGAGCGACTTTGCGAGAGTCGCTTCGGCGTCAAGCACGCGGTCACCGTGAACTCCTGGACGTCGGGGCTGATAGCGGCCGTGGGGGCGATTGGTATCGAACCGGGTGACGAGGTAATCGTGACCCCGTGGACGATGTGCGCCAGTGCAACGGCCATCCTGCACTGGAACGCGATACCGATCTTTGCCGATATCGAGCCGGATACCTTCTGCCTCGACCCCGTCTCGGTCGAGTCACGGATCTCGCCGCGCACCAAGGCAATCATGGCAGTCGACATCTTCGGTCAATCCGCGGACATGGACGCGCTGCGCGCGATCGCGGATCGCCATCGACTCAGGATTATCAGCGATGCGGCGCAAGCACCTGGAGTGTCATACAAGGGACGGACGACGGGGACTCTCGGCGACGTCGGCGGTTTCAGTCTCAACTACCACAAGCACTTGCACACTGGTGAAGGAGGAATCCTGGTCACGGACGACGACGACATAGCAGAGCGTGCGCAGCTGATCCGCAATCATGCCGAAGCGGTCGTTGCGGACAAGGGCGTCGCCGACCTCAGTAACATGATCGGGTACAACTTCCGACTGGGAGAAATAGAGAGCGCCATCGGCATCGAACAGCTTAAGAAATTGAGGAGTCTCGTCGCTACACGTCAGCGTTCGGCAGAACGTCTGGCAAGAGGGCTTGCCGGATTGCCCGGACTGCGCACACCGGTAGTCAGGGTAGGTTGTTCACATGCCTACTACATGTTTCCCATGATCTTGGACGTTGAGCTTCTCGGGGTCAGCCGTGGCGCCCTATCCGAGGCTCTGCAGGCGGAAGGAGTGATGGGGCTGGCTCAGGGATATCAAAATGTACATCTGCTCCCGATGTACCAGCGGAAGATCGCGTACGGGCGCAACGGCTTCCCGTGGACGGCGGAGTTCGCCCGACGCGATGTCGACTATCGCAAGGGAATTTGCCCGGTGGCGGAGAGGTTGCACGAATCGACCTACCTGGGATTCGAGTTATGCGTGCATGAATTGAACGATGCGGAAGTCGATCTGATCGCGCAGGCCTTCCGAAAAGTGTGGGCGCAACTACCGGCGCTCGCCCAGAGTGCCTGACGCGTAGGACGCATTCGCTATGCAGGCGAGAGTCGTAGACACCAGCCAACCGTTCGCGGTGGTGTCGCATGATTCCGGTGGCGCGGAGATCCTCAGCAGCTATCTGCTGCAACGTGCCGTTCCCAAGCTGTTAGTTCTCGAGGGACCCGCGGTAGCGATATTCGAGCGCAAGCTAGGTGCTGTCACTCCGGTGACTCTCGAAGAGGCGGTGCAGCGATCGGCGTGGGTACTTTCCGGAACCAGCTGGCAGTCCGATCTGGAGTGGCGCGCCATCGTGCGCGCGCGCGAGTTAGGCAAGCCCGCTGTGGCCTTCCTGGACCACTGGATTAACTACAAGGAGCGCTTCGTCAGGGCCGGAAGGCAGTGCCTGCCGGACGAGATTTGGGTGGGGGATGAGTACGCCGCGGAAATAGCTCGCCGTGAATTCGGTGATCAACCCATACGAGTCGTGGAAAACCCGTACTTCGAGGACGTGCGGCGATCGTTCGCAGCCATCAAACGTGACACGATCGCGCGGCTCGGCGGCTCGTTCATCCTGTACCTAACTGAACCGATGCGCGAGCACGGCCTGTTGCATTACGGCGACGAAAGATATTTCGGGTACACCGAAGAGGAGGCCGTGAAATACTTTCTGGATAATCTGCGATTCATCGCAGCGGACGCCAAGCGCATCGTGATTCGCGCCCACCCCTCCGAATCGAAGCAGAAGTACGCTTGGGTCCGCCAACGAGTCAACGTGCGGGTCGATATTTCGGAGGGGACTTCGCTCATCGAAGACGTCGCCGCAGCGGATATCGTGGTCGGGTGCGAGTCGATGGCGATGGTGGTCGCGTTGCTGGGAGGCAAGCGCGTGGTCTCTGCGATCCCACCCGGTGGGCATCCGTGCGCATTGGTGCACGCGGAGGTCGAGTTGCTGCAGGACCTCATCAAGAGGGGCACGCGGTAATGGGCCTACTGGCGACCACGGCTTTGGAATGGACATGGGGCGAGGCCGAGCCCCTCGTGTTTCTCGGTGAGTGGTGTCGCAGGTACGAGCGCGCCGTTAGCTGGCGCGCGCGCGAGCATGTCGTAGTGCGCAATCATTGGGATGATCGGGGCAAACTGCAGCGAGACCAGGCTTACCTCAGAACATTGCACGACGAGTTGCTCGGCGAACTTGCTCGGGCGCTCGACGAGCTGCATGGATTGGAGCGTTCAAAGAGGTTCTGGCAGACCTTGGTCGATCCATGGCTAGCCCGATACCTAGGTGTCGCATTCGATCGATGGGAAAATATTCGTGTGGCGTTCGAAGAGCACGACTGCTCGCAGAGCATCACCCGCCCGGAGCGACCGCGTCCTGCGGTACGGGACCATTTCCAGTTTCTTGAAGCGGTCATCTCCGACGATTGGAACCACGATTTTTACGCGGACATACTGCGGTATGAATACGCACAACGTTGCACGCTGCGCGTGTGCCCGGACGGCCTCGCAGCGCCGCTTGATGAGTACGCAGTGCCCGGTACGCTGCTTCGGAAGAGGTGGCGGCGCGCTGTTGCGAAGCCAATCGACAGGCTGTGCGGCCGCTTGTCTCGAAGGAACGAGATCGCGTTCATACAGTCGTACTTTCCGCTGAGATCGCTCTTGCGATTGAATCTCAGCCTGGGACAGATTCCCGTGCCGCGACTCGGGGAATTCATCTGGCCGGATCCGAGCCTTCCGCGGCTGGCACACTGTAACACCGAACTGCGTGAGCAAATCACGCTCTATCGTGAACCGGCTTGCCGATTTGAATCCTTTCTTCACCAACGGCTGAAGCTTGATCTGCTCCAGGTCTTGATTGAGTCGTTTGCATGGATGCGTCAGCGAGCGGCGGCCATTCGCTTGCGGCCGAAGGTCATATTCAGCGCGAACGCCCATTGGTTTAACGATCTCTTCAAGCATTGGCTTGCCGAACGCGTGCGCGACGGTGCCGTGTTTGTTGCGATGGAACATGGCGGCAGCCTGCCTCCAAGGTACTCCGCCATGAACTTCGAGGAGGACGTGTCGGACGTGAGGACGACGTGGGCGCTACCGTATCATCCGAAGCATGTGCGCTTGCCGCCGAACAGATTCGTTGGTCGCCGGAGCTCGAGGTCGAGAGGCACGCGACTGGTGATTGTCGGCAGCGAGTCAACCCGCTACGCGCACGATCTGTGCCCGACGCCCTTGGCCGGCCAGACGCTGGTGGCTTTCGAACACGTATGCCGGCTGCACGACGCGCTCGAGAAACGCGTACAGCGGACCTTCGTCGTCAAGCCATATCCAGATCTTGGCTGGCGTCTGCGAGAGCGGTTCGTGGAGCGTCTGGGGGCTGCGAAAGTGTGCACCGAGCCGCAACTAGATCGAGTACTGAAATCAGCGCGTATCGTCGTGTGCACGTATCCGCAGACGGCCTTTTCGCAAGCGATGACCTGCGGGGCACCCACACTGCTAGTGTATCCGAGGCATCTGTGGGAAACGGTGGTTCAATTCGACGGACTAATCGAAGCTCTACACGCGGCACAAATGGTGTTCTTTCAGCCGGAAGCGGCCGCCTCACACATCGGCCGCATCTGGTCGGCGCCGCACGCATGGTGGAACAGCACCACGGTGCGTGCAGCGAGGCAAAGGTTCGAGATGGAAGCCCTGGATATGCGTGCCGACTGGAGCGTGCCATGGCTGGAATTTGCCACGAGCCTCGCGGCCGGCAATGCTCGGGAACGCGCGTGTGCCAGAGGGAGCGGCGCAGATTGACCCTGGGCGCGATGGTGCAGCACCCGCGGCTACTCTGCAAGGCTGTAGGCACCATGAAAGCGACGCATCAACCCGTGTTCACCGTTGATGACCTGCCACGCTTCTCGCCGTGGCCGGCGCGACTGCTGGGGATGACACAATGGGCACCGCGGAAAAAGACGCCTGCAGAGATCACGCGGGAGTTCGATCATGACAAATGGGGCACGCTTCTTGATCGCTACCTAAGAACCGGTGACAACGCTACGCTTGAGATCGTGGAAGGTTGGGCACACGATTGGACTCGAGCGACCCTGTGCAGTATCGGCGAGCGCTTCGAGCTGCTGGCGCCGCGTGAGTCTCTCCACAGGCACTACCAGCTCGTTGCGGATACGCTCCACCGTCTGCTCCCCGCGACCTGCATCGTGGAGCTCGGCGCCGGTTATGGCGGAGCGGTGCTCAGGCTCGCCACGGATGGCAGATTTACCGGCAGGCCGCTGTATGCCGCCGAGTATACGAGCAGCGGCCGGGAGTTGCTCGAGCGGCTCGCAAAAGCGACCGGCGTCTCCGTGCAGATTGGTCGTTGCGATCTTAGCAAGGCGCCCGTGTGCGATCTGCAGCCTCCAGATGGGGGGATCGTGTTCACCTGCATGGCAGCGCACTACGTCCCGGAGCTGGATGACTCATTCGTCGGCGGGTTCAGGCAGCTGCGCGCCACAACCATCGTGCATTTCGAGCCCTGCTATGAACATTTTGACCCGCTGTCGTTGACAGGAGCTCTGCGACGGCGCTATGTCGAGGTAAACGACTACAACCGCAATCTTATATCGCTGCTTCGGCGCCATGCGGCATCAGGTTCCATAGTCATTCTCGAAGAGGCTGTCGCAGTCATTGGGGTTAACCCGCTACTCCCGATCTCGATAGTCGCCTGGCAGTACAAAGACCGATCTCTTTAGATCGAGCCTTGCGGGCCAGGCGTCTCTATCGGCCAAGATTCCATGAAGCCTAAAGCACTCATTACTACCGTCCCCTTCGCCGAGCACAACAAACTGCCAGTCGAGTTGCTTCAAGCGGCAGGGATCGAGTACGTCATCAATCCGCTCGGTCGCAAGTTAGTAGAAGCGGAGTTGGCCGAGATGGTTGCGGAATTCGACGTTCTGATTGCTGGTACCGAGCCGATTACCGAACGGGTGTTATCGGCCGCGAAGCGGCTGAAACTCATTTCGCGCGTGGGCATCGGTCTCGACAATGTCGACCTGCTGTGCGCTGAGAACCGGGGCATTAGCGTCGCGTATACGCCCGATGCGCCTGCGCCAGCCGTCGCTGAGCTCACGGTTGGGCTTATGCTCTCGCTATTGCGCTTCGTGCACGTCGCGAATCTGCAAATGCACAGCGGGCGTTGGAACCGCTATTTCGGCCGGCGCATCGCGGAGGTCACTCTGGGCATCATCGGGACTGGCCGTATTGGTGCCCGCGTGCTGCGGCGCATTTCCGCATTCGGGACGCCCAGGGTTCTGGTGAACGACCTAAATCCGAACCCGAAGCTCGTGCCGGAGCTCAAGCTCGAATGGGTGGGCAAAGACGAAATCTACCGCGAGGCTGACTTGATCAGCCTCCATGTGCCGTTGACGGCACAGACGAAGAGCATGATTACACGCAAGGAGCTGCTGGCGATGAAGTCCGACGCATTGCTGATAAACACTTCACGCGGCGGCATCATCAACGAGACAGATCTCGTCGAAGTGATGCGGTCCGGGCACTTAGCAGGCGCGGCAATCGACGTTTTCGAGCACGAGCCCTATCGGGGAGAGCTCGCGGGTATTGAGCGATGCCTGCTGACATGTCACATGGGGTCCATGTCCGTGGACTGTCGTACGCGCATGGAGATTGAGGCCACGGAAGAAGTCGTGCGTTTTCTCGAAGGCAAGCCGCTGGATAAGGCGGTGCCCCCTGCTGAGTACGACGTGCAGCGCCAGAGGCTCTGAGTAGCGAAAACAGACACACAAAATGGGAGCGTTGGCGGACGTACAGAAGTGGCTGTCGGAGGACGAGATCTCCAAGATCTATACGGCGGCATATTGGAACGACATTGAGACGGAGAAAAAGAAGGAATGGTGGATACAAGAGGGTGACTACGAGCGCTGCCTGCGCTATTTACGCGAGTCGAAACTCATGCTCGAATACCAGCAGGCGGAAGAGTTCATTCGGGAGATCCGGGGCCATGATCTGCTAGTCGGAGATTTGGCGGCCGGCATAGGCTGGACTTCGGCATTGCTGTCGAAGATCGACACAGTTGCCGAAGTACACTCGGTTGATATATCCGCACACAGGATCGAGCAGCTGTTTCCGCATTGCGTGGCGATGCTCAACGGTGCGAGCCACAAGATCCGACGATACCTGGGCAGCTTTTACGACCTGAAGCTTCCCGACGGCTCCCTCGATGTAGTGTTTCTGTCGCAGGCGTTCCACCATGCTGACAGGCCCATCCAGCTGATGATCGAGTGCGATCGGGTGTTGAAGGACGGCGGGCGCATGATTATGGTCGGCGAGCACGGGATCGGCACGCTGCGGCTCATCAAGCGATTCGTCAAGGTCCTGCTATTACAGCGAAGGATCGTTGCGGACTTCCGGGCTCTGTTTCCGCCGGATCCGGTGCTCGGGGACCACTATTATCGGCACACTGACTACTACTTTCTGTTCGATGCGATGGCGTACGATCTCAAACACCGTGTTGCCCGAACTGGGCAGACAATTTTCGTCGCAGATAAGGGTGGACGCCGAGATACGCCCCAGATCCCGGCCACTCGGAGGTCGAATTGAAGACAAGCACAGCGGACGGTAATGACCGGCGCGTCGTGGTCGTGGGAGGCAGTGGCTTTTTGGGCTCCCACGTCGCGGATCAGCTGAGCGAGGCGGGACACCGCGTAGTCATATATGACCGAGTTCAGTCTTCTTGGAAGCGACCCGAACAGGAGATGGTTGTTGGTGATCTGCTCGACACGGCCCGTCTCGGTGAGGTCATCACGGGCGCTGACCTGGTCTACAACTTCGCCGCGCTCGCCGACCTGAATCGCGCGCTGACACAGCCCGTTGAAACCGTTCGCGTAAACATCCTCGGGAACGCTCACCTCCTCGAGGCCTGCCACCTGCACGGTGTCCGGCGACTGGTGTACGCCAGCACCGTGTATGTCCACAGTCGGGAAGGGGGATTCTACCGCTGCAGCAAGCAAGCCGCCGAGCAGTACGTGGAGGAGTTTCAGAGAGTCTTTGGGTTGGATTACACCATACTGCGTTACGGCTCCTTGTATGGGCCCAGAGCGGATGAGAGCAACGGACTGTTCCGCATTATAAAGCGCGCGCTCGAGACTGGCGTGCTGCGTTATGAGGGTAGTCCCGATGCCTTGCGGGAGTACGTACATGTCGAGGACGCGGCGCGCGCCAGCGTGACGGCACTCGGTGACGAGTTCCGTAATCAAAGTGTCGTACTGACCGGTCAGGAGCCGATGCGCGTGCTCGATCTCTTGCAGATGCTTGCGGAGATTCTGAATCTGCGGGGTGCCGTGCAGTTCGCGGAAGGCGAGCAGCCCGGTCATTACGTGCGCACGCCGTACGCTTACCAGCCGCGCTTAGGTCGGAAATACACACCACCGCTCCACGTAGATCTCGGTCAGGGGTTGCTACAGCTGATTGAGGACGTAAGACAGCGCCAACTGCTCTCTAAGTCCCCGCGGAGTTGCGTCGCGTCGGACCGCTAGCATGTTTACTGTGACTCCGTGGGCAGTGGCCGGCCGAGTGTACAGTTGGATGGTTCAATGGCGGTTTCGCCGCTGCGGTCATGGGCTGCGGCTCAGACTTCCAATATCGATCCGTGGCCACAAGAGCATCGTGATTGGAGACAACTTTGTTTCCATGGGCCACTTGTACCTGTATGCCACCGACGGTGGATACCTTCAGATCGGCAACAATTGCGCCGTAAACACCAACGTGCAACTCGGCGCATCGCCCGGCAGGATCGTTCTCGGAGACAATGTCATCATTGCACCAAACGTCGTGCTGCGAGCGGCGAATCACGGTATGCGGCGGTCATTACTGATCCGGTCGCAGCCGGCGACTCGGGGCGAGATTCTGATAGAAGACGATGTCTGGATCGGCTCGAACGCCGTCGTCACGGCAGACGTTACTATCGCGCGGGGCACGGTTGTCGCGGCTGGCGCGGTCGTCACTCGCTCTACCGAGCCCTACAGTATCGTGGCGGGCGTGCCCGCGAGGAAGATTGGTGAGAGAGCGTAGCGTCTTGTTCTGGGACTTCGACGGCGTGATCAAGGATTCGGTCGAGATCAAGGCTGACGCGTACGAGCATCTGTTCTCTGCGTTCGGCAGTGAACTCGCAGCGCGAGTGCGCGACCATCACGAGCGCAATTGCGGGGTGTCGCGCTTTGAGAAGATCCCGCTTTACCTCGCCTGGGCCGGGCGAGTAACGCTTCGAGATGAGGCGGAACGGTACTGCAAGCTGTTCTCGGCGACCGTCCGGCAGGCAGTCATCGATTCGCCGTGGGTTGCGGGTGCGCGAGAGTACCTGGAAGCCAACTATCTGCGACAGCGATTTGTGTTGCTGACGGCCACCCCACAAGCCGAAATCGAGGACATCATCGAGGCGGTGGAGATAGCGCACTGCTTCCAAGAGGTCCACGGGGCGCCGACTCCAAAGGCCGACGCAATCATCTCGGTTCTCACGCGATGGCAATGCTTGCGCAACAACGCGCTCGTAATCGGCGATTCACAGTCTGACTATGAAGCTGCGGTCGCGGCCGGAGTGGGCTTTTTGCTGCGAAAAACACCGTTGAATCGCTCCCTGCAACTCGCATACTCGGGTCCGCAATGCCAGGACTTTTCCAATGGATAGACTTGCCGCGCTGCAGCGTTTGCGCACTAAACTCAGCCGGGGGGAGGTCGCCATCGGCAGCTGGATGCAGATCCCACACTCATCCATTGCCGAAATCCTCGGTCAGGCCGGATACGACTGGGTCGCACTCGATATGGAGCATGGCGCGGTCGGCGTGCAGCAGCTTCCCGACATATTTCGCGCACTGGAGCTCGGAGAAACACTCGCACTGGCACGTCTGGCAGAGGGAGATCCGAAGGAGTGCAAACAGGCGCTTGACGCGGGCGCGGCCGGGGTCATCGTACCGATGATCGAGAGCGCACAGCAACTGGTCAGCGTGCGAGACGCGTGCCGATGGCCACCGGCGGGTGAGCGCGGCGTTGGCTTTTCGCGCGCCAATCTATTTGGCCGGAACTTTGAAACGTATGCCGGCGAGGCGCAGGCGCCATTTCTGGTGGCAATGATCGAACACGCGCGCGCGATTCAGGAGCTGGCGGGGATATTGGCGGTTACGGGACTGGACGCGATTCTGGTCGGCCCCTACGACCTCTCTGCGTCG
>Ga0209577_10006113_pt1 | contig 11159 bp, 9 predicted proteins | sample GraSoiAngelo_109_FD_185874 | JGI IMG/M metagenome (GOLD analysis project Ga0209577, IMG submission 185874) | Grasslands soil microbial communities from the Angelo Coastal Reserve, California, USA - 14_0903_12_20cm (SPAdes) (version 2) | ecosystem: Environmental > Terrestrial > Soil > Grasslands ... | reverse complement strand
GGTCATTTCCAAAGAGACGTGTCGCAGCAGTCTCGACGCGGCGATTTGATAATTGTGCCGGCAGCTTTGCGTATTCGCTCCAAAGACGAGTGTTTGATGAGCTCTGATCTTTACGGTCATGTGCGGCCCAAAATGGAAACAGCACGTTTGCCAGGATGTCGGCGACACGCGAATCGCCTATGAGGGCCATCTCCTTCGGCGACGCTTTAGAGCTTAGCGTGTAATGGAAATTCCAAAACGGATGCGCAAGTGTTTGAAAGAAATCGTTAGCCGCAGCGATGCTGGTTTTACCCGACGCTCGCTGGAGACGCGGCCATTCGCGCGCGAGAACTGCCAGTGCTGCGAGGCGTCGTTGCGGATGATTTACCGGCCGCGTGCCGCTGATGTGCCACGCTTTGGCGGGCAAAACCAATCGTTGCAGATTCTCGCGATGCGGCCACCAACGGTCCCACAGTTGCCGCACATATTCGCGCGCAGATTTATCGTAGATGTCGAGATCGGGCGTCTCGAGGAAACCCGCTGCGCCGAACAGCAACGCCTCGCAATCCTCAGCACTTTCCCGCAGCAACCGTAGCGGAAAACGCTGGGTGAGAAGCGTGAATGGCAACTTGTTTTCCTTGTAACCGAGCGCAGTCGCGATCTCCTGGAAAAGTGTTTCGTCGCGGCCGTGTGCTTCGACCTTGTTGCGAATCCGATTTGCCTTTTGCCGCAACCGGAATTGCGCCGCGGCATCGAGAACGCTGCAAACGCGTTCTTCCGGCAAATTTTTCAGCGGAGCCTGACAACGTCCGGGGCGCGCGAGTGGAACCGTTGCATTGAATGCTTCCGGCAAAGTTGCCGGGTCAATACAGACTTGCGGCACGTTACGGTTCAAGTGCGTCCGCGTGAAAAACGCGTGATTGCTTCTCTCGACAAACACGTGAAGGACGGTCGCTTCAAAGGCTGGATTGATTGCGTGGCCATGTGTTTCCCAGCTGCGATCCAGCAGATCGATCTCGATGCATCCGTTAATTGGCTCGCAGGCGTTGATGCGAATCGCAGCGTCGCGAAAATCGGGGCCGGCTTCACGGTTCCAAACACCGAACTGAATGATCTCGATTTTATCGCCATTCGTGCTGACGAACTCTTTGCCGAAATCTCCCGCAAACCAACGCGCTTGGAGTTCGAGCTCCGAAGGAATTCGCGGCGACACGAACAGCGCGCGCTCGTGAACCCGCCGAGTTTCACGGATTTCTGCGTAGCGTTCTGCCAGCGTGCTCATGCCACGATTATGAGAAGCGCGCGGCTGGATGTCACGCAAGATCCGCTACCCCATGGCGATTAGACTGCCGCTCCTTGTTCTGTCAACACTGGTTCGCTTAGCTGTTGATGCAGATCGTGAACAATCTGCTCGACTACCGCGCCATCGGAGCGTGGGAAAATAAACGAATACGTTTGGCCTTTCGCTGCGGCAGGCGAAATAACCAGGTTCTCGAACAGAAATCGCGACTCATGAGCTACCAACGCGTCTCCGAGATCGATCGTGCGCGCAAACTTGCGAGTTACGAAAAGGAGTTTGCGCGGTTCTTCTCTTGTCGCGACGAGCGCGCCGAAGAGATTCGCCGGAATTCGTCGACCGCGCCCGCTAATGCACCGGGCTGTCCATGCAATTGTTTCACCCAAGACATTGTCACGGTGGAAAACAAATGCGAGTCGATTTGGCAGGACGATCGGTAATTGCACCGGCATCTTGTGGTTCGCTGGTCCGTTCAATTTTTTCCAGGCCAGCCAGATTTTCGTCTTTATCGCGCGCAAAATTTTTGGGGCAAAATAGAAGAAGGCTCCAATCCCGATTAAAAAGACGATCAATGCAAGAACGGGATTGAAATGCACGAGAGCCAATCCGCCCAGTACAGCGATATCTTCGCCAATACTTAGCCCGATGTTCGAAAACGGTTCCGGTGATGTGTTGCTGACAAGCCGCGCCGCTGCCTTCGCAGTGTGCGCAATGAGACTGGTGCCTCCAGCCAGCAACGCCACGATGACTGTAAATGCAGGATTCGGATGACCGAGCACTTGAATTGCGAGCAAAGCGCCGCCGATCGGGCGAATCACGGTGTGCACCGCGTCCCAGATGGAATCCACCCATGGAATCTTATCGGCGAAAAATTCGAGAAGATAGAGAACACCTGCGACGCTGATGATCCAGGGATCGCCCAGGATTTCGAGGGACTGATACTGCTGTGCCAATGTGATCCAGTGGAAATGGATGGCCAGCCCAGTGGCAAAAACAGTGAGGTAAAGATTAATGCCGGCCAGCGCAGCGAGACCGAGCGCGACGGCGAGCAGGTCAATCTTTTCCACGTGGAAAAGTATCGACCCGCGGGAAGGTAGCGCAAGCTTCCGGCTTGCCAGTTGATCGGACACAAGCGGGACGCATGTGCTACACTGCGAGCCATGCTCGACATTCGTTTGATTCGCGAAAAACCGGATTTTGTTCGCGAGCGTCTGGCAACGCGCGGCAGCGGCGACGAGGCCAAAATCGACGAGTTGTTGCGACTCGATTCGGACCGGCGCAAGAGCGAGACTGACCTGCAACGCTCGCAGTCCGAGCGCAATCGTTTGAGCAAGGAGATTGGCGCGAGACGGTCGCGCAAGGAACCGAGCGAAGAACTTGAAGCGGAAGTGCGAAAGATCGGAGAGCAAATCGCCGGGTTAACACAGCGCACGCAGGCGCTCGATGAAGAGCAGCGCAGCGTACTTTTGGAAATTCCGAATCTGCCGCATGAGAGCGTTCCGGAAGGTAAAGATCCGAGTGCAAACACGATTGTTCGCGAGTGGGGAAACAGACCGGAGCTCGCGGGTAAAGCGCTTGATCACGTAGCGCTTGGCACAAAACTGAATCTGTTCGATCTCGACTGGGCGGCAAAGCTAAGCGGCAGCGGCTTCATTTGTTTTACCGGCGCAGGTGCGAGGCTCGAGCGCGCGTTGGTCAATTTCATGCTCGATCTACATACGCGTGAGCATGGTTATTTCGAGGTTAGTCCACCGTCTTTGGTCCGACGCGATTGCATGATTGGCACTTCGCAGCTGCCAAAGTTGGAAAGCGATATGTACGCGATCGACACAGATCCGATTCCGGGACTGCTTTTCCTCGTGCCAACGGCAGAGGTACCGTTAACAAATCTTCACCGTGAGGAGATCCTGAGCGTTGGCGATCTCCCGAAAAAATTTACCGCTTATACGCCATGTTTCAGGCGCGAAGCGGGCGCCGCCGGGCGCGACACGCGTGGCATCATTCGCGTGCATCAATTCGATAAAGTGGAACTGGTGAAAATCGTCGCACCGGAAACATCATACCAAGAACTCGAATCGCTCACTGCCGATGCAGAACGAGTGTTGCAACTGCTTGGGTTGCATTACCGGGTGGTCGAGCTTTGCACCGGCGATTTGGGATTTGCCTCTGCAAAAACGTATGACATTGAAGTTTGGTCACCGGGGCAGAACGCGTTTCTCGAGGTGTCGAGCTGCTCGAACGTTGAAGATTTTCAGGCACGCCGGATGCAGCTTCGGTTCAAAGGTCGCGATGGAAAAACCCGCTTGTGCCACACGTTGAATGGGTCGGGCCTGGCGTTACCGAGATTATTCGCGGCGCTCATCGAGACCTATCAGCAGCCCGATGGCTCCATCCGCGTTCCTGAAAAGTTACAACCTTACTTCGGCGCGAGCAAAATCAGCGGATGATGGGCGAAGGTGGATCGGCTTCTCTGAAGACGATGGGTGCGTGTTCGCCGCAGGCGCAGATATTAGGCGGCAAAGCCGCAGTGTTTGCCAACGCGTTGAGGACAACGCGTTCCACCTTTGCGATTGGGGAACCGGCTACGTTCTCGCTGCTGACGCGATGCCTCTACAGCAGTCGCTTTGTTGCTATTGCATCCCCGGGATGCCCAGTCCCCCGGTAATTTTTGTCATCTCGGATTGCGCGAGTGCCTTTCCCTGTTCAATGGCTTGTTTCACGGCGTTCAAAACCATCTCCTCGAGAAATTCGACGTCGTTCGGATCGACCACTTCCTTGTCGATCTTGAGCGCGATGATGTCGCCCGTGCCGTTTGCTGTTACTTTCACTTTCCCGCCGCCCGCACTCACTTCGACAGTTTTCTGCTCGAGCTCGGCCTGAGTCTTGGCCATTTGCTCCTGCATCTTTTGCGCCTGCTTCATCAATTTATTTAGATTCATAGTCAGTTCTTTGTCATTCCGAGCGAAGTCGAGGCTGCAACGCAGCCCCGAACGCTTTCGGGGCGAGGCCAGGCTTTCCATCCCGCTGCAGTAGCTCAGGGTAATGCCGCGAGATCCTTCGACTCCGCTTCGCTCCGCTCAGGATGACAAAAGCATGCATTCACGGTCTTACTCGGGCGTTGAACAGTTCGATCGCCTCCTGGATTAACGGTTCGTTCTTGAAATCATGACCAATCGAATGCTCCGGGACTACTGCATTCCTGGGAGCGAGTTCTTCGCCTACACTCTGTTTCAAGGTCCAATCTTTCGCAGTGATTTCATGCAAAAGCGTCTCAATGAACTTGCGATTCGCTGGTGTGCTCAGGATGTCCATCATGGCTTTGTCGCCAGCCGCGAAACCGAGCTTAAAATTGCGCCCTTCGATTCCGAGAACGTGGGCTGCTGACGCTGAGTTTCGGACGAAACCCTTCTGTGCTGGAATTTTCGCAAGAACGTCCTGCCAGATCCTTTCGGGATCGACTTCGGCGCTCTTCTCTTCGACGCGCACTCTGCTGTAGCCGGGATCGTTGATCGCGGCCTTTGACGCATCGGCTTTCTCGCGCCGACCGGCATCGACGATGCCGGCTACAGGTTGCACCGACGGCGCGCCTGGCGGTCGCGCCCTACCGCCGTCGCGAAGCTCGCCGAGTTTTTCGATCACCTCATCGAGCGTCGCTTGTCCGAGACTCTGGATCGCCCTGATGATCGCAACTTCGAAATGGAGCTTCTTATTAGGCGCCCATTTCATCCGGGCTTCGGCAGCGGCGAATTGATCGATCAGTTCGAGCAAACGATCAGTGGAAATCTGTTCAGCGTGTGCGGCCAAAGATCGTTGAAACTGCGGATCAACGTCCTGGTTCAGCGCATCGGGCTTGGCTTTAAACACGAGCAGATCCCGCACATAAGCGATCAGGTCAGCCATGAGCCGCATCATGTCTTTGCCGGCTTCGCATTGCTCGTGCAGGAGATTGATTGCTTCCGGTGTTTCCCCCCGCAAAATCCGCTGCGTTAAATCGCTTACTGTTTGTTCGCTGGTGAACCCGAAAACATTAAGCACGTCGCTCTCGGCAATTTTTTCTCCGCAAAACGCAACGAGCTGATCGAGCATTGATTCCGCATCGCGCAAGCCGCCCTCCGCGCCGCGCGCAATCGAGTGCGCAGCCGCGGGCTCGAGCGTGATCTTCTCTTTCTTTGCAATCACTTGCAGGTGCTCGGCGATAAGGTTCGCCGGAATACGATGCAGATCGAACCTCTGACAACGGCTAATGATAGTCGGCAGAACTTTCTGCGGCTCGGTGGTAGCGAAGATAAACTTTACATGCTCGGGCGGTTCTTCCAGCGTCTTCAAAAGTGCATTAAACGCCGCCGCTGAAAGCATGTGCACTTCGTCGATCAAATAGATTTTGTAACGCCCTTTGGCCGGGGCGTATCGCACATTCTCACGCAGTTGGCGCACGTCTTCCACGCTGTTGTTGCTGGCGCCGTCGATCTCGATCACATCCAGACTGTTGCCTCCGGCGATCTCGCGACAGTTGTCGCACACTCCGCATGGCGTAATCGTCGGGCCTTTAACGCAGTTGAGCGATTTCGCCAAAATCCGTGCGGTCGAAGTCTTGCCAACCCCGCGTGGGCCGACAAAAAGATATGCATGGGCAAGCCGGTTCTGCGCCACCGCATTTTTCAGCGTGTGCGAAACGTGCATCTGACCGACCAAATCATCGAACGTTTGTGGCCGATACTTTCTGGCGAAAACCTCGTAACTCACGCGCTTAATCTAAACGGGAAAGTTCACTCGCGAAAGCCTTCGGAGTTGATCGTTGGTAGTTGATAGTTGATTGATCGCAATGGGCCCGCACCGCTCTTCCGTTTTCATGCTCGTGCTCGTACTCATGGTCGGGCTCGATTCCTTCGCGCGTGAGCCAAGTAAATCACCGCCGCCGGTAAAGCAGCTCGGCGAGGTCAAAGTTGTTCGCGCCCGCGATCTCGGTGTGCCTTTTGACGGTACGCCTGGGAAACTGAACTCGATCACCGACGTGCCGGGTGTTGAGGTGGGCTACACGACATTGATCAGTGGCGACGGAAAACTCGAAACCGGCAAAGGCCCGGTGCGCACCGGCGTTACCGCAATCATTCCGCGCGGGCACGATTCGCTCAACGATCCGGTTTACGCCGGCTGTTTCAGCCTGAATGGCAACGGCGAAATGACCGGCACAGCGTGGGTAGAGGAAAGTGGCTTCCTCGAAGGCCCGATCGTGATTACCAACACGCACAGCGTTGGAGTCGCGCGCGACGCAGTGATTGCCTGGCGAATTAAACACGGCGCAGCAGACACCACCGGATACTGGTGGAGCTTGCCAGTGGTCGCGGAAACGTGGGACGGCTGGCTCAATGACATCAACGGATTTCACGTGAAACCAGAGGACGTCTTTCATGCGCTCGACGCCGCGCACGGCGGCGCAATCGAAGAGGGCAGCGTCGGCGGCGGCACTGGAATGATCTGCTATGAATTCAAGGGAGGAAATGGAACGGCCTCACGCGTCGTTTCCGTAGCTGTAGCCGGGGGCGATGACCCCGGCCGGCAGAAAACATCGCGCACGTACACTATCGGCGTATTTCTACAGGCGAACTTCGGCCGGCGTTCGCAGCTCATGATCGCGGGTGTGCCGGTAGGCAAAGAAATTCCCGGTGAAGTTTACAAGTCCGCCTCGGCGGATCCGTCCTCTGGCGGAGAGGAGAGTGGCTCGTGCATCGCTGTCGTCGCGACCGATGCTCCTCTGCTGCCTAACCAATTGAAGCGGCTTGCCCGGCGCGTGTCGCTGGGCCTTGCGCGCACGGGAACAATTTCAGGCAATGGCTCCGGCGATTTATTCGTCGCGTTTTCAACTGCGAACCCGAGCACCGCCGATCCGAATCAAATCACACACAGCGTAGAGACGATTCCAAATGATTTGATGGATCCACTTTTCACAGGTGTGGTGCAAGCCACTGAAGAAGCGGTCGTGAATGCGCTAGTGGACAACCATTCGATGACAGGCCGCGACAATCATTACGTGGAAGCGCTTCCGCGCGATCGGCTGCGCAAGCTCATGAAGCGCTCCCGCTAACGCAAAATCTCCGCTATCCGCTGTAGCCACCGCCCTGTGGGCAGTCTTCCGTGTCAATCAATCATGAACGGGCCACAGGCCCGTGGCTACAAGCAAAATACCCCGGCAGAGCCTGCGCGATCAGCCCCGGCACAGAGCGCTTTGTGAGTGCCTTGGCGGAGGAGAGCCGCCGCTTCATGAACGCGTTATTGGGCTGCTTTCTGCAATGAGGCGGAATCGTCGAGCAAAATCCATTCGACCACCGAAACCGGCAGGCTGCCATTCTTAATGAGGTCATCATGGAATTGGCCCAATCGGAAATTTTCGCCCGCTCGATCTTTGTAGCGGCCGAGCAGATTCATGATCTGCCATTTGCCGATGATGTAGCTGATCTTTTGTGTCGGACTCGATGCTGCGCCGGCAGCTTCGCCTTCGGCTGCTTCGCGATCCAGTCCGCCGGCGTCCATGAAATATTTGACTGCTTGCTCAAAACTCCAGCGGCCGGTGTGCAGGTTCACGTCCACGCCGATCCGCGCGGCACGATAGCGCGACAGGCGCAGTATTTGTCCTTGTGCCGGTGAGTTGTTCGGATAAAGCCCGGTCCGCATCAACATCTCCTCCCCGTACAACGCCCAGCCTTCGATGAACACGGTGTCCTCATGCTGACGCCGGATTTCGTCGCTCAAGTGATTTGCAATCGAGAGCTGGAGAAAATGGCCGGGGATACCTTCGTGCCCAAGGATGGGCCTGGGATCTTCGATGGCAGCTCGAATATAAAAGTTTTTCGACTCCGGATTGTAAGTCGGAATAAAGAAGAAACCTGTTGGGTCTTTGTCGTAAACGCCCGGAGGATTCATGAATCCACCTGGACTTGTGGGCTTAAACGCGTCGGGTAACTGCCGGATTTGAAACGGGCCAAGGTAATCCGGCAGCGTCACCAGATTGTGTTCCTTTAAGAAGTTGATCATCTCCGTTTCGCGACTCTCGTACGCTTTTAAGAACGACGCCTGATCGGGTGGGACATTCGATGCACGCTTGGGATCCGGATCAGCCAGTTTCGGATCTGGAAGGAGCGCCTCCAGCGCGCGGTAACGCGCCAGCTCAGCGCGTCCAATCATTTCAACTTCAGAAGCGCTGAGCGGCAAAAGCAAAACGTGCTTGAGATAGTAATTGTAGTTCGCCTCGCCCATTGGCGTGAAATCCGTCATCTTTGGAAGGCGTTTCTCCAGTTCGTCGGCGTACCCATGCAAAGCTGCGAGCGCCGCATCGCGCGCTTTTACCAGTTCCTCATGCTCGTTAGGCGACAGGTCCACATCGAGCGCCATCAGGCTGTTATTCAAAAGGGGATCGATCGAGCGCGCCGACTGGATCGCCAGCTGAGCATACAGTTTCACCGGGTTTTGCAAATTGCTCAGACCTTGCGTCAACAGTGCAGGCATTTGTTTCAGACGCGCAGTGGCGGCGAGGGCGCGTTTCCTCGGTGTGTCGTATTCCTTCTTCAGCAATGAAAAGATCGCGTTTGTGCATTCACCGGTGTAAACCTGAGGATTCGTGCGTTCGAATTTCAGAACGCGATCGCCGAACTCGACATTCTCCAGTTGCGCGCGAAAAAGAATCCAATCGATGCGCTGGTCCTTGGGCCAGCTCCGAAAGCTTTCGCGAGCCCCGATTATTTCGGGGTTGTCGGTCTTCATCCCGCGCACGTTGTCCAAAAGCGAATGCACATGCTGTGCCCGCTCGGCGATCTTGGCAGGCGAATAATCGGTCAGCCGATCGTCCCATGTGTGCAGTCCGGCCTCGCTGCTGCGAACCGGATAATTTTCATTCCGCCACGCGTAATAGTCGTCGGCCAGCTTGAGCAGGGTTGCAATTGCCGCGGTTAGGCTCTGATTCTTGAAAGCTTTTCTGTCGATGCCTGGCGTCGATTTTGTGATCAACGCCTTGTTCGAAAGATCGGGCTTACGCCGGTTCGGGGATTGCGCTCCAGCGGTAATGCAAAACAAGACAACAAACGCATAAACGACTAGAGATGACTTGGTCACACGCATGAGGTGAAGTTTAATGGCTGCTTGTGAAACACAAAGCGTAAACGCGTTGTAGCTGGAAGCTCGTCACGCCGTAGCTATGGGCGAAGGCGGGTGATCCCGTTTTTTTTCAATCCATGCCTTCTACTTCGCGCACCAATTGCTCCTTCAAATGTCGCCGCGCAGCCTTTTTGATCGCGCGTCGCTCCGCAGCTACGGCTTCCTTCTCCGCCTTACGCTCTCGCCGTGTTCGCGGTTCCAAAGACTGCGGCAGATGCCGAATCTTCGGCCGCTGCGCACCGGTTTTTCGCTCTTTTGGTTTCGCATACGGATCCATGGGAAATTAGCGCTGCCTGTTGGCGATAAAAATAACTGGAATTGCGGCAAGCTGCAGAATCGTCGAAAACAACGCCACGGCCACGACTGATTTGTCGTAAAGCAATCCCATCATCGCGCTGCCCAGAAACCAAGCGACGCCGAACCCGGTATCAAACAAGCCAAAAGCCGTACTTCGTTTCTGTGGCGGAATAACACCGGTAAGCATCGCTTGAAGGAGCGAACCTTGCGCGCTCATTCCAATTCCCCAAAAAATCATTCCCACCAACGCAAACACTGATGTGCCTAGAAAAATGAAAGGAGCAGCAGCAGCAGATACAAGAAACGCAAGCGGAGCCACATTCGGGCCAAACCTATCAAATAGTCGACCTAACGGAATGGACGCAAGCGCACTGGCTGCCATCGCGACTGCATAAAACACCGGAATCAACTTTCCCTGCACGACGTTCGCGTTTTGAAAATGAAAACCGATCAACGCGAAATCGGCGAAGCCAGCGGCAAGCAACGCGCCTGCTGCAAGATAAGTCCAGTAAGCTCGCGTCAGATTAGTCGTCGTCAGCGTGTATCCGGCGCCTGCTTCCAATTCGTGCGGCCGCGGGTGAAGAAGCCGCGCCAGGACCAAGATCCCGAGACACAGCAAGGCTGGAGCAAGCAGGAGACCAAAACCCGTTTGATACCCGTAATTAAGGTAAAGGACCAGCGCCATAGCTAGTGGTCCGATTGTCGCGCCTGCTTGGTCCAGTGCTTCGTTCAGGCCAAATACCCAGCCGGCCCCAATTGATCTGCCGGCGTATGAAAGCATGGCTTCCACACTCGGTTTGCGAATGCCGCGGCCGACGCGCTCGGAAACGACCAAAGTCGCGGCGAGCGGCCATTGTCTGGTAAGCGCCAACGCCGGCACGGCGAGCATATTGATCGCATATCCCAGGAAGGCGAACGCCCAATGTTTATGCGACTTGTCTGCAAAATATCCGGAGACAGAGCGCAGTCCATAGCCGAGTAGCTCGCCCAAACCTGCGACGAATCCAACGATCGCCGCGCGCGCGCCTAACGACCCAAGAAACGGTCCGACAATTCCGCGCGCGCCTTCGTACGTAAAATCAGCAAAGAAATTTACGATGCCGATGATTAGGACGAACTGGAGCGCCGATCGGTTTCTCATAACCACTAATGGACACGGATTAGCACGAATAGGTAGGGCGCGTCACGCCCTGCGCCCGGTGTTCCAACAATCAAATGTGGCGAGCCATTCGTCATTCGGATTTCGTCATTTCATTAGATTCGTGTTCATTCGTGTCTATTGGTGTTAACAAATGAACACTCTCGGAATGATTGGCGGACTAGGGCCGGAGAGCACACTCGACTACTACCAGCGAATCATTGCGCTTTATCGCGAACGCACGACGGACGGGCATTATCCGGGGTTTGTCATTGTTAATGTTGATCTGCGCAAAGGACTCGA
>Ga0209577_10006112_pt1 | contig 11160 bp, 11 predicted proteins | sample GraSoiAngelo_109_FD_185874 | JGI IMG/M metagenome (GOLD analysis project Ga0209577, IMG submission 185874) | Grasslands soil microbial communities from the Angelo Coastal Reserve, California, USA - 14_0903_12_20cm (SPAdes) (version 2) | ecosystem: Environmental > Terrestrial > Soil > Grasslands... | reverse complement strand
AAGCCGTACGGACGCCTCGCGCCGCAGCTTGTGACCCGGCGGGTAGCGCTCCTCCAACGCCCGCTTGCAGACGTGGGCGAGCTGGACGATCGCCGGCTCCGGGCTGTCGGAGAAGTCCGGATAGCGGTAGCCGAGCTCTTCGGTGAGGTCGAACAGGAGGCGGTCGGCGAGCTCGACCGTGCGCGCGACTGCAGCGCGGTCGTCCGGAAAGCGCTCGACGATCTCCGCCGGCGAGAGCAGGACGCATTCGTGGTTGCCGCGTCGTTCCGCCTCGCAGCCGTCGAGCGCACTGCGGTTCCGCACGGCGACGAGCACATCCTGCAGCCGCGCCCGCCGCGGATGGTGGGCGTGAACGTCACCGGTGACGAGCGTCGCGACGCCGAGCGACCCGGCGAGCTGACGCAGCACGGAATTGCGGCGCGCGTCGCCGCGCTCGTACGGACGCTGCAGCTCGACGAAGAAGCGGTCGCGGCCGAACGCCTGCGCGAGCCGCGCGGCGGCGTTCGGGTTGCGGACGGCGAGCCCGTGCCGTGCGCAGCCCGACAGGCAGACGAGTCCGTCGTTCAGCTCCTCGAGCAGCGCCTGGTCGAGCGCCGGATCCGCCGGCGCCTGCGTCTCCTTTCCGGGAGGCCTGGTATGCGCATGTGCGGCGGTGAGCAGCCGGCAGAGGTTCGCGTAGCCCTGCTGCGTCTCGACGAGCAGCGTCACGTGGGAACGGTCCGCGAGCGTCACCTCGGCGCCGGTGATCGGACGCACGCCGAAGTACTTCGCCGCGTGCGCGAACTCGAGCGAGCCGTACACGCCGTCGTGGTCGGTGAGGGCGAGCGCCGGATAGCCGAGCTCGCCCGCCTGTACGGCGAGCTCCTCCGGCAGCGAGGTGCCGTCGAGGAACGAGTACGACGAGTGCGCATGCAGCTCGACGTACGGAGGGGGTCTGACCGGGGGTCTGACCCCTCTGGGGTCAGACCCCAGCCTTTCCTTCTTGCGCGTCCGATGCGGAAACTCCGGCTGAAGCTCGATCGTCATACTCGCGCGCAATGGACGGCGTCGTCCTCAGGCCGGGCGAAGGCGAGGTGCTCTTCGACGGCAGGATCGTGCTCAAGGCGACCTTCGAGCAGCTGTGCATCACGGAGTCGCACTTCCCGGATGCGCGCGACGGCGCCGATCCGCACTTCCACCGCCGGCACGCGGACTCGTTCTACGTGCTCGAGGGTGGGCTCGCCGTCCTCGTCCACGACGAGGAGAAGCGGCTCGATCCCGGCATGTTCGTCTGCGCGCCACCCGAGGTAGTGCACGGCTTCCGCAGCACGTCGCCGGCGGTGTTCCTCAACTTCCACACGCCGGACGGCGGCTTCGCCGACAACCTGCGCGCACGCAACCGCGGCGAGGAGGGCGGGTTCGACAGCGTCGACGCGCCGCCGGGGAGTGGCAAGCCGCCGACCGAAGCCGTCTTCCTTCCGCCTGGCAAGGGAGAGCGGCTCGATGGGAACAACAGGATCGCGACGATCAAGGTCGGACGGGAAGAGCTCGCGCTGATCGAGTTCGAGCTCGACGCCGGCTTCGAAGGCCCGGACCCGCACAGCCACGACGACCACGTCGACTCGTTCTACGTCCTCGAGGGCGAGGTCGACTTCCTCGTCGGCGACGAGTGGCTTCGTCTCCCGGCCGGCTCGTTCGTCGCCGCACCGATGGGCGTCAGGCACGCGTTTGCGAACCGCGACGAACAGCACGCGCGGCTGCTCAACATCCACGCCCCAAGCACCGGCTTTCACAAGCGCCTCAGGACGTTCTGAGCCTGCAATCTGCCCGTCCTTCGCGCCGTACCACTTGTTGGTTCACGCGCCTCTTTGCGTGAACCAACAACTCCGAGTCTCGTCGCGAAAGACAACGGCGTTCTCCCCTGACTGCAGCACGACCTCGAAGTAGCGCCGCGCGACCGGCTCTTCCGTCCACCAGCGATCGACGACGCGCCATTCCTCGCGCAGAACTGCGACCGGCTGGCGGTTCACGCGCACCGGCGTTCCGTCGACTCGGGCTTCGACGACCGCCGGCCGCGGGTGGTTCAGTCGTCCCGCGGCACGAACAGCGCGCGGGCTTCCGGGATGCGTGACCACGGCGCAACCTCCACGACTTGATTGACCGATCCCGTGCCGGTGCTCGCCCGCACCTGGCGCAGGCCTTCATGCAGACGCGTGTTGAGCTCTCCTCCGGCTGCAGGGAGCAGCTCGAGCTGCTGGCCGTCGTGCTCGGTCAGCTCGACGAGCTCGAGCCGCAGCTCGAGCACCGGCGCCGGCAGCTCGGCGAGCTTGGGGCCGAGCGCGGCCTTCAGCCGCGAGAGCTCCGTCGTCGCGTCGCGCAACGTCACCGACCGGCGCCAGGAACCGCCGCCGACGAGCCGTGCTGAGAGCGCGATCTTCCGGATGAAACGGTCGGCGCGTTCCGAACGCGCCAGCAGCGTCTCGAGCAGCGCGCCGAACGCGCGCCGCAACGTCAGCTCGTTCGCGACAGCCTCGGGAAACTCCAGCGCCTCGACGATCTCGGCCGGCGGACGGCGACCGCGCACGCGCGCGGCCCTGCCGCCTCTCGCCAGGCTCCAGGCGCGCCGGCCGTCCGGCCCCAGACGTTCGGCCACGGCTGCACCCGGGAGCCCGGCAAGCTGTCCGACTCGTTTCACCCCCAGCTCGTGCAGCTCTGCGCGGCGGCGCGGCTCCAGCGGCACGAGCTCGAGCGGCAAGGGCGCGAGGAAGTCGCGCAGGCGCTCGTCGGAGACGACCAAGATCTGCCCGGGGCGCGCGACATTCGCCGCGGCGAGGGCCGCGAACCGGCGCTGCGCTGCACCCGCGCGTGGATCCCAGGCAGTTCCCACGGCGGCGAGCGCGCGCCGCAGCGCGGCCTCGAGCCCGCCGTACAACCTCTCTACCCCACGCGTCTCGAAGTAGACGCAGCCGGCCCCGGACGGATCGACGGCGAAGCCGGAGTCTTCGAGCGCGCGGAGGATCTCCTCCCACGCCTGCTCGGCGGCGGCCGGGTCCTGCTCGACGAGCACGAGCTCCGGGCACGTCGCCAGGGCCTCGCCCAGACGCATCCCCGGCCGGACGCCCAGGCGCTCCGCCTCGGCCGTCACCGGACCGAGCAGCGGCTCGATCCCAGCAACGGGCGCGAGGGCCGCAGGACGGAGCGCCAGGCCAGGCTGCTTCCGCAGCGCGGCCCGCAGCTCGAAGCCCGGAATGAGGATGCAGGCGACCATGGGAACGTATGTTCTACACGAACACATGTTCGCCGTCAAGGGTTCGTCCAGCCCTTGACGAATCAGACATCCCGATGCGCACCAGGGCGTTCCTCGCGCTGTCCGCACTTCTGGCCGCCACCGCCTTCGCCCCCCAGGCCACGGCGGCCCTGAATCCGGGCGTTGCCGCCCTCCAGGTCGGCCTGCACGCGCGTGGGCTCTATCACGGCCCCATCGACGGCCTCGCCGGCCCCGCGACGGAGAAGGCGATCCGGCGCCTACAGGTCCGCGCGCGGATTGCGGTCGACGGCGTGGTCGGCCCGAAGACGCGGCGCGCTCTCGGCCGCTTTGCGCGGCACCGGCTCGGCAGCCGTCCACTCCGCCTTGGCAACGCGGGCTGGGATGTCGCATCCCTGCAGTTCCAGCTCGCGGAGCACGGCTTTCCCTCGTTCACGTTCGACGGGATCTTCGGACCGCACATCGACGGCGCGCTGCGCCGCTTTCAGGCGTGGGCGGGCCTGAAGACGGACGGCGTGGCGGGCCCGGCGACGCTCGGAGCCCTCACGGGGCCGCCGCCCGCCGTCCCACTCCCACTTGCCTGGCCGCTGACGGCGCCCAGGCTCGGCGATCGCTTCGGCCCGCGCGGGGACCGTTGGCATTCGGGGATCGACCTCCCGGCGCCGATGGGCACGCCCGTGTACGCGGCGCGGGCCGGAAGGGTCGTCTGGGCCGGCTGGCACGGCGACTACGGCTTCCTCGTCACGATCGCGCACGGCCGCGGCGAACGGAGCATGTACGCGCACCTCTCGCGCATCGATGTCCGCGTCGGGGTCTGGGTCGGACAGGGCGTGCGCGTCGGGCTCATCGGCGCGACCGGCGACGCCAGCGGGCCGCACCTGCACTTCGAAGTCCGCGTGCGCGGAGCCTGCGTCAATCCGCTGCGCGCGCTGCCTTAGAAGCGGTTAGCGAAAGGCGGGCGCGCTGATTGTTAGCCCCAACCAGGCCGCAACCGAACTCGAACTGACCCACTTCGCGTCCCCGCCGCGTACCGGACATTCAGGTGAAGCCTCAAGAACTTCGCGGGCTGAGTCCCGTACCACCGTCTCGGCAGGCCGAGTCGCTTGCGGTCGATGTGGACGTAGCCCTCCCAATAGGTCGGGCCGCGGCGACCAAACCCCCCGGCATGGAGGCGGACATGCGCTCGTGAGAGTACGGCGCCGACTGTCCGAGCCGGCCGCTTCAGCCACACCGCAATCCCGATGCGTCCGCATGTCGTCAGGTTCGGAAGCCCTCTGCAAGCGATCCCCACGTACGGTGCCTCAGCGAATCCGAGGGCGGACTGCGGACCGAGTCCGAGCGCAGACGCGGCAATCAACGTGGCGACGTGCACCATCGTCTGGACGATACGACGGTAGTTCCTGCCGGGGTCCGAGCGCCAAGGAGCCGTGAATCCCGGCGATGGCGCATTGCGCTTTCTGACGTCTGCGTCTAGAGCGAGCAAGTAACACTGTGTTACTTGCTCGAGAAACGCCGCGGCCGCTTCGCTCCCGGGTAAGTAACACTGTGTTACTTGGCAGCTCTGCGGATCCTGTAATGCGTACGCGCTCGAGCGCTAGGAAAAGGTGACGAGCGCGGCATTCATCTTCGCCGCTCCGGCGAGACAGACGCGGCGCGCACGCGGGGCCAACACGGAGCAGCGAAACGAGCCGTTTGTGACGACCGCGAGTGTCCGCCCCAGCCACGCGTAGCAGTCGAGGCCGATCGCGCCGCAACGGCGGATCAGCGCGACCTGCCGCCCCGGCTTCCCGGCAAGCGCCTGGTCGGCAACGCCGCGCACGCACGCATCCGCGTCGCGACCGCGAAGCTGCGAGCAGACACGCATCTGCTCGAACGGGTCGGTCGAGACGGTGAGCGCGGCGCCGCTGATGCACCCGAAGCGCTCGACCCCGCTCAGCCCGCGACAGGTGCGGCGGAGATCAGCGCCGGTGCGGATCGGCAACTCGACCGGCTGCTCGAGGAAGTAGCGGTACCAGCACGGTCTGACGTACGTGTAGCGCCCGTCGCAAATCACGCGCGGCGATGTCTGCGCATGCGGCGGACGCGTTGTCCCGTCGGCGCCGCGAAGCGAGATCCAGTAGTCGTGGAACGCGCCCTGCGCGCAGTCCGGCGCGTACTCGACCCGGAGCTTGCGACAGGCGTGCACGGCCTGGCCGAGGTCGCCGTGATACGCCCGCATCAATGCGTGCCCGAGCCCGTGGACGCACGTGTACTGCCGATACCGCGTCGGCAGGCGCGCACACGTCCGGACGGCAACCCCACCACCCGAACGCAGGATCTCCGGCCCGAGGTACATCACGAGCCCCATCCCGAAGCCGGCGGAGCAGTTGGGGTTGTTCGAGCGCGGCACATAGCGCTGCAACGTCGCGAGCGTGACGTGATGGTCGCGGCCGTAGTCGCGGCCGACCTCGTGCATCAGCACGTGGCACCCGGCCTCGACCGGGCCGCCGACGCGCGCGACGCGGCGGTCGATGCGCGGCAGCTCGCGCGCCGGGTCGCCTGACGCCTCGATGTCGAGCCGTAGCAACCGGACGTAACAGTGGTACTGCGCCTCGGCATTGTGGATCTGCGTGCACTGCCAGAGCCACGGCTTCTGTACGGTGCCGGCGGCCGCGCCCGGCAGGAACGCCGCCGCGAGGACCGCGAGGACGAGCGGCCACCTCACACCAGCATTATTTCCGCAGCCGGTCCGCTCATTCCCGTGAAGCGAGGGACGACGTCGAGGACATCCTCGCGCGCGCAGAAGGCGATGTCCTCCTCGAGCCCCGGCGGCCCGTACGTGCGCGCATTCAGGCCGTCGAGCGCCGTCGGAAACGCCTTGGCGACCAGCTCGGCAGCCAGTCCCGCGTCCGTGCGCTCCCCCTTGACGAGCTGGACGATGCGGCCGGCACAGTACGCGTCGTCGAGCGCGAACGCGCCCTCGAAGCCGGCGCAGACCACGACGACGCCGTCGTCGCCAACCGCGCGGCCTACGGCCGCAAGGTTGAGCAGGCTGCCGAGGATGACCCGCTCGCACCGCCGCGCCGTCTCGAGGATCGCGCGCGTCCCGTTCGTCGTCGAGAGGATGAGCGTCTCGGCCCGCGCCCTCAGGAACTCCCGCGGTGACGCGCCGACGTCGAAGTCTTCGATCCGCACGGCGTTGCGCTCGCCGCCGACGAGCGAGTCCGGGAGCTCCCGGCGCAGGGCGCGCGCCTCGTCGAGCTCGCTGCAACAGAGCACGCGCCGGTAGCCGGAGGCGAGGGCCTGCGCGATCGTCGACGTCGCCCGGAGGACGTCGACGACGACGCCGACGGCTGCAGGAGTGGCCTCGCCGGGCGTGAAGGCGACGTCGACGGGCATCCAACTACGCTACTTCGCACATGGCTGAAGCCGTCGAAGGGACCTGTTACCGCCATCCGGACCGCGTCACCGGGCTGTCGTGCTCCGAGTGCGGCCGCCCGATCTGCACGGAGTGCATGACGATGGCGCCGGTCGGCATCCGCTGTCCGGAGCATTCCGGCCGGCAGCAGGGTGTCCAACGAGTCGCGCACGGCGTGCGGCGTGCGAGCTTCGAGGGGGTCGGCGCCAGGGTCACGCGCGCGCTGATCGGCATCAACGTCGCCGTCTACGTGGCGGAGCTCGCGACCGGCGGCGGTGTCAACGGCATCGGCAGCAAGATCTACGAGAAAGGCGTGCTGATCGCGACGGCGATCGACCCCAGCGGGCATCTCATCGGCGTCGCCCACGGAGAGTGGTGGCGGCTGATCACCGCCGCGTTCCTCCACTACGGGCCATTCCACCTGTTGACGAACATGCTGGCGCTGTACTGGTTCGGGTCGCTGCTCGAGCAGCGGATCGGCTCCGGTCGCTTCCTGATGCTGTACCTCGTCTCGGGCCTCGCGGGCTCCGCAGGGGCGCTGCTGTGGTCGCCGCTCGTCCCGACCGTCGGCGCGTCCGGAGCGATTTTCGGGATCCTCGGCGCCGGCCTCGTGCTCGAGCGGCAGCGCGACTACGTCTTCGGCGGCAGCGCGCTCGGGATCATCATCATCAACTTCATCTTCACCTTCTCGATCTCGAGCATCTCCAAGGGCGGACACATCGGCGGACTGATCGGCGGGATCGTCTGCGCGCTCGGGCTGACGCGCTTCGGGCGCGGCCACGCGGCCTACGGACACGCTGGCGCGCTCGGCCTCGCCACGATCGCGGCGGTCGGCATCGCAGCGGTCGCAATCGCGTACTGGAAGGTCAAGGGCTACGCCTAGGCGAGCCCACGAGCCTGGCCCGTCTCCGCGGCGACAAGCCGGTTGAACGTCAGCCACGCCGCAAGCCCGCCGGCGACGTAGCCGATCGTGCTCGCGATCGCGGCCCCGGACGCGCCGTACGGCGGGATCAACACGAGCGACATCGCCGCGGTCACGACCAGGCCGAGGACCGAGACCCACAGGCTCAGCCGCGGCCGCCCGGCGCGAATCGAGATGTAGACGACCAGGATCGTCACCGGCGCATACGCCACGACGCCCGGCAACAGGAAGGCCAGCGGCCGCGCGGCGTGGCGGAAATCGTTGCCGAACACCGGCGGGATCACGAAGGGCGCCGCGACGCCGATCGCAAGCGCGACGCCTGACGTGTACAGCAGGCCTCTGAGGCACGCCTTGCGGACGAGCGTCGCCGCGCCGGCCGCGGTGTCGTGGAGGACCGGAGCGGTGATCGCGGAGCCGAGCGCAGCCGGGATCAGCCAGATCGTCTCGGCTGCCTGCAACCCAATCGAGTAGATCCCGACCGCCGCCAGGCCCTTGAAGCGGTCGAGCACGAACAGCTCGACGCGATAGCCGATCAGGTTCACGATCTGCACGGCGCCCATGCTCCAGCCCAGCCGGACGAGCGCACGGCCCTGGCGGTCGAGCAGCCGCAGGCCGCGGAGCGGCAGCCAGAGGTCTCGCGCCGCCACGAGCGAGTACGCGGCGGTGAGGAAGTAGGCCAGCGTCCACACGGCCACGGCGGCGTCCACCCCGCGCCCGAGCGCGACGACGGCCACGAGCATCCCGGCGAGCGTCAGGAGCGGCGGCAGCACCTGGATGTAGTTCCAGAGGCGGATGCGCCCGGCGCCGAGCAGCACGCCGGAAAGACATGCGTCGACGATGTTCGGGACGAGGGCGGGCGCCGCGATGGCCGCCAGCCTGAGGCCGAACGAGTCGATGAGCGCGCCGGCCGCCAGGATCAGAGCGACGCCCGCAACCCCGAGCACGACCGTCCACGCCAGCGCGCGCCGCACGAGCGGCCTGCGCTCCCCACCGTGGCCGATGCTCGTCGCCGCGACGCCTAGCTGGCCGAACAGGCGCGCGAGGATCGTCACGGTCAGCACGACGAGCACGAACCGCCCGCGTCCCGACGGGTCGAGAAAACGGCTCTGGATCACGACGAGCGCGAACGCGACCGGCGTCGAGATGCCGCGGAAGAGCAGCGTCTCGAGCGTGTTGCGGCCGACATTCCGCGCCCCCGGAATCTCCGCCGGCCGGACGAGATTGGGCGTGACGGGCGGGGCAGCTTCGATGCCGGGCGAGGGCCGCAGCCGCGTCGTCGCAACGGTCATCGCGGCGAGACTACAAACCCATGGCGACGGTGCTCGTCGACGCGGAGAACGTCCGCCGGTCGGTCTGGCCCAACATCTCAGGGGCCGAGCTCGAACGCCTCTGCGCCGCCTGGGCCGAGCGGAACGGCCACGACGTGATCGTCGTCTGGGAGGACAGCGAGTCTGCCGACGACCGGATCGCGCACGAGGTGCGCCGGCTCGTCCCGCCCGTCTGGGTGGTCACGTCCGATCGCGAGCTGCGCGGGCGTGTCGCCCCGGCCGCCGAGCGAATCATCGGCGGAGGCACGTTCGCGCGCGAGCTGCGCTGAGCCGTCACTCGTTCGAGGGAGCCGTAAGCAGGACGCGGCGTCGATCCATCGTGCGTGGGAAGTGCGCTCGTTGCTCTCCTCTCGGCCGCTGTTGCGGCCGTTCCGCATGCACGCATGGAGCCGGCGCATGTGATCGCGCAGGTGCGAAGCGGCAACGTCGTCGCGCTGCACAGCCGGCCGTTCGGGGCGGTCGTCGCACGGGTCGGCGCCGTCACACCATTCGGCTCCCGCACGGCGCTGGCCATCGCCGGCCGCCGCGGCCGCTGGCTCGCGGTCAGCGCGGCCGGAGTCGGCCGCAACCGCCTCGTCTGGGTCGATGCGGACGCCGGTGGGCTGCGCTATTCGCGCACCCGTCTCGAGGTCGACGTCGACCTGTCCGAGCGCACGCTGACGGTTCGGCGCGACCGCGCCGTCGTGCGGCGCATCAGCGTCGGCGTCGGCGCCGCGGCCTCGCCGACACCAACCGGCCACTTCGCGATCACCGACAAGCTCGAGGGCAACAGGTTCAGCGCCGCATACGGCTGCTGCATCCTCGCGCTCTCCGCCGTCCAGCCGAACCTGCCGGCCGGGTGGAGCGGAGGCAACCGCGTCGCCATCCACGGCACGCTCTCCCCGAGCGACTTCGGGCGCGCAGTCTCGGCCGGGTGTGTCCATGCACCCGACGCCGACCTGCGCTACCTGATACGCATCGTGCCCCTCGGCACACCGGTCGTCATCCGACCGTGAGCGCGAGCTCGACGCCGAGAAACGTCGCGTAGCGCTCGGCTTCACGCCGCAGCTCCGTGCGGTTGACTCGACGCGCGGGGGCGATGCTGATCTCGAGGCGCTTCGCGCGCTTCTTGCGTTCCCACAGGCCTGCCGCGCTCCCCTCGGTGAGCACGAAGCGCACACCGGCAGGCCCTTCGTAGCGGCCGCGGCCATGCGCGGCGACCTGCTCGCGCACCTTCGCGGGCACGAGGTGCTCGCGCTCGCGGAAGCCCATCACGTAGACGTCGTACTCCGGCAGCAGGCGCACGCTCCTGTCGAGCCCCGGGAACCCGGTGTCGCCCGCGAGCACGTAGGCGCGATGCCCGTCGATCTCGAGCTCCTCGACGTCGACCAGGTCGAACGGGGCCTCGGCTCCGAACCAGGCGCGAAAGTCGGCCTGGCGCGCCGGCCCGTAGGCGTGGAGGAAGCGCCGCAGGACCGCGCGCAATGCGTCCCGCTCGTCGATCGCATGCCAGCGCTCGACCCACTGGTCTGGGCGCGCCAGCGTGATCTTGTTCCCCTGCGGCGGCCCCTGGCAGAGCTCGGACGTGAAGAAGGCGAAGCCCGACCGCAGCCGCCCCTCGTGCTTCGTGCCCACGCGGCCGACCACCTTCGTCGCGAGCTCGTCGCGGAGCAACGCGCGGCCCTCGAACGCATCCCAGACCGCGGCGCGAAGCTCGGCGAGCTCCGCGGCGCTGACCGGCGGATGCACGACCCCGTGCGGGTCGGGCCACGCCGGCAAACCGGCGCCCCGGTCGTCGCCGACCGCGCGCCGCGCCGCGAGCCAGACGGGGAGCTCGTCCGCCGGATGGAGGTGCAGCGTTCCCCGCAGTGCCCACGTCTTCACCAGCGTGCGGTCGCGCCAGAGCGCGTCGCGGACGTCCTGCTGCGTGATCCCGTCGACCCGCGCGGCGAGCTGCAGCTCAGCCGAAGCTTGAACCTGCGCATGGATGCCACCGACCGCGCGGGCGACGTCGACAAGGTCCGTCGAGCGCTTCGTCAACGAGCTGCGCGCGAGCCGGCGCGCGCGCACCGCGTCCCAGTTCAGCGAAACTGCTCTTGGTCGACGAGCTTGCCGCCGGTCAGCCATGCAAACGAACCGCGCTCGATGATCTGGACGTGCGCCGCGGAGGGATCGTCAACGACGTGTTCCTCCCGGTACTTCGCGAGCCACGCGCGCACGTCGGCCTCCGAGCCCGCGCGCGCGACGCGTTCGCCGTCGACCAGGAGGGCGTACGCAGGCATCAGCCCCC
>Ga0209577_10006111_pt1 | contig 11162 bp, 12 predicted proteins | sample GraSoiAngelo_109_FD_185874 | JGI IMG/M metagenome (GOLD analysis project Ga0209577, IMG submission 185874) | Grasslands soil microbial communities from the Angelo Coastal Reserve, California, USA - 14_0903_12_20cm (SPAdes) (version 2) | ecosystem: Environmental > Terrestrial > Soil > Grasslands... | reverse complement strand
GAAGGCGTTTGCGCGTCGAGCGGATCGGCTTGCATGGTCGGCTCGGTGGTGGCGTCGCATGTTTTACTGGCGATGGGCCTATCGATGGAACGCGCAAGTTCGGCCGTTCGTTTTTCGTTAGGCAAACAGACAAGTACCGACGAAATCGACCGTGCCGCGGATGCGATTGATCGCATTTTCAATCGACTCGCGAAGACGAAAACAAAAAGCAGTGCGTATGCGGTTGCTTAAGCAACTCGAATTCGCGTTCCAAAGATCGACCATTCATCCCCGCGCCGGTCGAGATGTCGCTCTTGAAACGACGGCGCGCGAGATCCTGTCCGCTTTCGGCGCAACTCGGCTCGCGGATTCCGTTCGGGTCGAATGGAATCCGCGGCTGCAAACCTGCGCAGGGCGCGCACATTTTAGCGAGAAATTGATCTCGCTAAATCCCCGCCTTTGCGAGCACGGCGTTGGGGAGATTGACCGGACGCTACGCCACGAGCTGGCGCATTTGCTCGCACAGCTCCGCGCCGGACGTCGCCGCATTCTACCGCATGGTGCAGAATGGCGCGACGCGTGCCGCGATCTCGGCATCGGCCATGAAGCGCGCTGTCATGACTTGCCGTTCCCGGTAAAAAGTTATGCGACGCGTTTTGTCTACCGATGTCCCAACTGCCGCCGCAATTTTCACCGCGTGCGCCAGGTGCGACGCGCGGTTGCTTGCCTGGCTTGCTGCCGCGCGCACAACCGTGGAGAATTCGATGCGCGCTTTCGATTGCAGCGCTGTCGCGGCGGTTTATGACCGCCGGTCGAATCAATAATGCGACGCTCATAGAGCGCCGCTACAGTATTTCCTCTTCTTTCGCGGCTTTCTCTCCGCGCAGTTTCGCCTGGATAAACATGTCGATCTCGCCGTCCATCACTGCTTGAACGTTGCTGGTCTCGGCGCCGGTGCGGTGGTCCTTCACCATTTGATACGGCTGGAAAACGTACGAGCGAATTTGGCTGCCCCAGGCGATATCGCCTTTTTCGCCATATTGCCGATCGATCTCGGCGCGCTTTTTGTCCTGCTCAATTTCGTAAAGTTTCGCTTTCAACATTTTGAGCGCGAGCTCGCGGTTGCGCCCCTGACTGCGCTCCGCCTGGCAGGCGACGACGATGCCGGTCGGCTTGTGCGCGATGCGCACGGCGGTTTCGACTTTGTTGACGTTTTGCCCTCCTTTTCCACCGCTACGAAAGGTATCGATCTCCAGATCGACCGGGTTAATTTCGAGAGGCGCGGAATCGGCGATCTCGACACTGGCAAAGGAAGTGTGACGGCGTTTGTTCGCATCGAAAGGCGAGATGCGCACCAGCCGATGCACCCCGCGCTCGGCTTGAAGATGACCGTAGGCGTATTCGCCACTTACCAGCAACGTGGCTGATTTGATGCCAACTTCTTCGCCGACCTGTAGATCGACAATCTGCGATTTGAATCCGTTGCGCTCGATCCAACGTTGATACATGCGCAGGAGCATGTCCGCCCAATCACACGATTCCGTCCCGCCCGCGCCGGAATGAATAGTCACGAACGCATTGGCACGATCGTTTTCGCCGGAAAGAAATTGGCGCAGCTCAAATTCCTCGAGCTTGCGAACCAGCCGGTCGTGCTCGGCTGCGACTTCATGCTCGGCGTGGGTGCGCGCAGCGGCGTCTGCTTCTTCGGCGGCTAATTGCTGCAATGCGCCGAAGTCTTCGACTTCGCGTTCCAGCTCGCGCAAGGGATTGATGAGCGCGCGTAAGCGGGAGACTTCCTCGACATCAGCTTGGGCGCGTTCGCGGTTAGACCAAAAATCTGTGGCGCTCATCCGCCCCTCAAGTGCGGCTAAATCATTTTGCAGCTTGGAGAGGTCAAAGAAACCTCCCCAAATCGCGGACACGCGATTTCAAATCTTCTGCATCAGCCGGCGGAAGCTCGTTAGCCATAGGCAAAGATAACGGAAGCTTAGTTACACGCAAAGATGCAGCCACGCGCCTGTCGCGCGTGCGCACGGTCACAGTGACGTGGCTACAACTAATTCTTTGGTCGCGCGCTGGAATCTTGGCGCGGCTTCGCCGGCTCGAGGCGAAAAATCGTTTCGCCTTGTTTCATGAGATCGAGGCGATCACGGGCGATGGTTTCGAGATAAGTTGCATCGGTCTGGAGCAAGGTCACTTCGCGGGTCTGGTGGGCGAGCAAGACCTTCTGCTCGTCCACTTGCGCTTGCAGATTGTCGATCTCGGCGCCGCTTTGCGTCAGCTTCTTGTACGGTGGAACAAACAAACTCACGATCACAAGCGAGAGTGCGATGAGGAGCAAGACGCGCAGGATCCGGTTCAATCGCTGCCAAACGGTGGCTTCGCGACGCGCACGGAAATCGCCGTAGGTCTGATCCACTTAGCGCATCATACCGCCGTAAACGGCTTTGTCACCAAGTCGTTCCGCGATTCGCAGAAGCTGATTATATTTCGCCACGCGATCAGTCCGGCAAAGTGAACCGGTCTTGATTTGGCCCACGTTTGTCGCGACCGCGATGTCGGCGATGGTTGTGTCCTCCGTTTCCCCGGAACGATGACTGATCACCGCGGTGTACTTATTCTTCTTCGCGAGATCGATCGTTGCCAAGGTTTCCGTGAGCGTGCCGATCTGATTCACTTTCACCAAAATCGAATTCGCCACCTGCTCGGCGATTCCTTTGCGCAGGAATTCGACGTTGGTGACGAAAATGTCGTCACCGACGAGTTGAATTTTGTCGCCGAGACGCGCGGTCAACTTTTTCCAACCGGCCCAGTCATCTTCCGCGCAGCCGTCTTCAATCGAGATGATCGGAAAACGCGCGCATAGCTCGACGTAGTACTCAATCAGCTCTTCAGCGGTCCGTTTTGAACCATCGGATTTTTTGAAAACGTAAGCGTTGCGCTCGTGGTCGAAAAATTCCGAGGAGGCGGGATCGAGCGCGATAAAAATTTGCTGACCAAGTCTATAACCAGCTTTCTCAACCGCGGCCGCAATCGATTCGAGCGCGTCGTCCACCGATTTCAATTGCGGCGCGAACCCGCCCTCGTCGCCGATCGCGGTGGAAAGATGTCGATCCTTTAACACGGACTTGAGCGCGTGAAACACTTCCGAGCCGTAACGCAGCGCTTCCGCAAATGTCGGCGCTCCGCGCGGCACGATCATGAATTCCTGAAAGTCGATTGGCGCGTCGGAGTGCACGCCGCCGTTTAGGATGTTCATCATTGGCACGGGCAGAACTCGCGCGTCCGCGCCGCCGAGATAACGAAAGAGCGGAAGATTGTCAGAGACCGCAGCCGCGTGCGCGACGCCGAGGGAAACGCCGAGCAGCGCGTTCGCCCCCAGATGTTTTTTGTTCAGCGTGCCGTCCAGTTCAATCATTTTGTTATCGATCTTTGCCTGGTCGCGCGCATCCCAACCCTCGAGCGCGGGAGCGATAATTTCATTCACATTGGCAACTGCTTTCGTCACGCCTTTGCCGCCGTAGCGTTTCTTGTCGCCGTCGCGCAATTCCCAAGCTTCATGCTCGCCGGTGCTGGCCCCGCTAGGAACCGCCGCGCGGCCGAGCGCGCCGCCTGCCAGTCGCACATCGACTTCGATAGTCGGGTTGCTGCGCGAATCGAGAATCTCGCGCGCAATTATTTCGTTGATGTTGCTTTTTCCCATCGTAATAGCAGTTGGCCGCGTATGGTGGACGGCCGGCGCATCTCGTTCAATCAATCTTTGCGCGGCTCACGCGAGCCGCTGATGATAAAGCGCGGGATCTACGGCGGCGACCATCGCCTCGAGGTTCAAGTTCTGGTGAAGAAACGCGTGCACTTCTCTGGCGACGACGAGCGGCTCTTTCAGCACGCGATGGTAATCGACCGCCAAAAATGAAAAGGCCGGTTGCGCTGCCAACCATTGTTCAAGCTGCTCGAGCTGACTCCGAAAAATCTTTGCCAACGTTGCGTCGTCCGCACTGGCCTTACCTTGGCGCTCCAGCATCGCGCGTTGACTGGCGAGAATCTCTTCAATGGGCCGTTTCATGAGAAGTAATCGATAATGAAACTGGCCATCGGCGGGAAGTTCGCGCACGAGAACATGAATGATCTTGACTGCGTGTCCTCGCGCTTGATCGAGCCAACTCCGGTCGCTGCGAAGGCGTTTCACCGGCTCGAATTCAAAATAGCCGCGCAGATTGCTTTCATCCGCGGCGCGCAGATTGTCCGTTAACGGCGGGAGACCGCCAGCAGCCAGCATCTGCATCATGAGGGAAGTGCCGGAACGCGGCAGGCCGCTTACGATGGTGATGAAGTCGCTTTGCATGCGTAATTTCAGCGGCGGGACGGAATCTCCAATCAGACTTCGTCGCCGGAATGGCCAAGGCGGTGCCTTTCAGAGAGCACGCCAAATTTTTGCCGATACAGCGAAGGCCGTCCAGTCCTTCCTCATCCAGTAGCTCCGGTTTCTTTCCGATCTGTTTGATTGGTTCCCACCCGTAATAACCTTTCGGATTGTCCACATCGGCGACGCATTGGCCGTCGATCAAAACCTTTGCTCCACCCCGCTTCCAGCATCTGCATCATCAGGGAGGTTCCGAAACGCGGAAACCCAGAAGGGAGGACGAAAGTCTTTCCTGATCTCTTCGCGTCCGGCTTGGAATCGGGTCGTTCGCGCAAAAAGAATCTTCAACCGCTCTTCGCGCTTGGAGATTTCCGGGAGGTTCGAAGAGCTTCTCAGTGCGGTCTGTCTTAGCTGTTCGCGCTCGGGGCCGGCTTCGAATGATTCTTGCCGCTTCCTGCTGATGAAATGCGGCTTTCTTGCTGTCGCCTCCGTTGTCGCGGTGCAGGGTGGCGAGATAACGATGAGCGTTGACCATTTGGATGAAACCGCAGCGCGGTTTCGAAAGCCAGGATAGCGCGGTCTGATTCCCTCGAGCGGGCCATGGCCACGACGATATTAAAATGTGCCATGGGCAAGCGGTGGAGCAGACTCACCGCCCGAAACCCCGTATCTATAGTTTCCTGATTTAGTCCTCGTATTTGGTGGATGGCGAGCAATTGCCGTCATTTTCCGGTGGGCCGAAGCCTTGGCTGGGTCGCGTTCATCGTAGAGAAGAGCCAGGAGGCGATGCGCGTTGAGCAGACCCGGTTTGATCACAAGGCTGGTTTCCAAAGCGAGGATAGCGCGCTCGTCCTGACCGAGGCGGGTCAAAGCCAGGCCGAGGTGATAATGGGCGAGCGGCATGTGATGCGCCAGTGCGATGGCGCGCAAGCAATGTTCGGCCGCTTCTTCATTGCGCCGTTGATTGACTAGGGCGATGGCGAGCCCGTGATGGCTGGCGGGATCATCGTCATCGATCTTCAGCTCTCGGTTGAAAGCGCTCTCGGCCTCCTTCCATTCTCTCAATTTTAGGTACGCGCGGCCCAGCTGCTGTTGCAAATGACGGATATTTTGTGGGAGTGCTTCGACCTTCTTGAAATGCGCCAAGGCTTCCTTTGTTTTTCCTTCCTGGAAACAGATCATGCCCATGAGCAGATCGACTTGCGGAACGAGGCGCGCGTGTTGTTGACCGAGGGCAGCGGTGCCCGCGTCCTTGTCCTGGGCAAGCGTTTCCACGATGCGCCGACAGTCCGGCACCCGGCCGAGTGCCAGATAACAATTGGCAAGGGTTAGCGATAGAAGCATGCGCTTCGGCTCAGCAGCGTGCAGTTCTTCCAGGAGCGGTAAGGCTTCGGCGGGACGTCTCGCATCCAGGAGTGACTGCGCCAGGTGATAGCGGCCGTCTCGTTCGGCTGTCTCGGCCGCTTTCTCGGCATCGGCATCCGGCTTTTCGATGTAACCGAGTGCGACGAACTGCTGGAGCAAGGCACGCGAAGCCGCCGGATCCTGACGGCGATCAGGTGGATGCATTCCGCACTCGCCTTCGACCATTTCCCAACTCGGGATTGTCGCGATCTCGACCGGCCTGGTGAAAGCTTCCAGCAGCGGTTTTCCGTCCATGTCCGCCCCGATCGGCAATCCGAACAATGTCAAAACTGTGGGAGCAATGTCGAGCAATGTTGGGGGTCCGAAAATCCATTCATCCTTTCGAACGTGCGGACCTTTGAGCGCAAAAATTCCGAATGGGCGGTGCCAGATGGCCAGACCGCCAGGCTCCTGCGGGGTAAGGACCGGTCGCAAATTATCGTTGTAGTAGCCGTGATCGGAGCAAAGCAGAACGGTCGTATCTTCACCGGCCAGTTCCAGCAGCCGGCCGAGAAGCATATCGTGAAACCGGTAACAGCCATTGACCACATCTTTGTAAAGCGAGAAGTCCTGTTCCGGGACGTGCTCCATGCGTGGCGGATGGTAGTGCATAAATCCATGGCAGAAATGGTCGATTGACGTGTCGCAAATCGCCATGAAATCCCAGGGCTCATTTTCCATCACCCAGGTGGCGGCGGCGTGCATGTTCACCAATTCCGCCAAGAGGACGGCTGCGACCCAAAGCCGGCGGTCCTCCTTTTGATCGATCGTTTTCGCTTGCGGGATAAAAAGATGCATATCCTGGACGGAGAGCGTCGAGGGATGAACGCGAAGTTGCGCGAGCGTCTCAGCGAGGGGCGCGGGATAAATCGTTTCCGCGGGGAGCGGCCACGGCTCGCCGAGAGCGATCCCACGGGCCGAGCCGAATTGGCTGGTCACGCAAACGCCGTTGATGGGTTCCGCGGGATGGCTGGCAAACCAACCGAGCACGTGCGTGCGCAACCCGGATTGGGTCAGAATATTCCAAATCGCCTTGCACCGGCGGCTGGTGCTCGTGACCGCACGAACCCCGCCCATGGGATCAGGTTCGGTGAAGCCATGGACGCCGTGCTTATCCGCGCGTTTGCCCGTGGCAATCGAATTCCAGAGCATGGGCGACAGCATGGGTTGAAGCGAGAGCAGCTTGCCCATCACACCGGCCGAAACCAGCCGTTCGAGATTCGGCATTAGCCCCGCTTCGAGGAGCGGTTGGATGATCTTCCAATCCGCTGCATCCCAACCCAGCAAGAGCACTTTTTTCGCGAGCCGTTCGGACATGATCGATGACCTGTGCAACATTAACCCAATCCAGAACTCAAGTCGCGACCTGGCAACTTATGTGTCCTCGGCTTGCGGCGGGGACGGCGCCCGGACCAAATGGAGTGGGTTCGCTTGCGTTCCGTGCCGGCGTGTCTTGGTGAGCGAGCTGCGATCAAGCGGCCGCCTGCGCCCGCCGTCGCATCACTATCGCCACTCCAAGAGCACCGAGCGCCAATAAAGACAGGGTGCTGCCTTCGGGCACCGGCGCACTGAAATTTGAGACGGTCAGCTCACCGTCACCAAAAAGGTTGTCCAAGCTCTCCACTCGGAATCCGAAAATGTTGCCACCGCTCACCGCTATCGAGAAATTGCCACTTCCTTGAGAGCCATTATCGGCCAGGAATGTGGGCACTCCATTCAAGAGAAAATAGGCGGCGTCGAAAGGACCGGTGTCGGTGCTGAAATAACTCCAGTGGAAACTGACCGTACCAGACGCAGCTGCGGCAATCGTAAAATCGGTGTCAGTAGTATTCAACGATTGGTCAGCGCTTCCGTGCAGCACGATGGAAGCCGGCGCTCCCGAAGTATCCACAAAGCCACTGCCACCATTGGTATTGGTGAGGGTCCAATGACTCGGGGCGTAGTAGCCCGAAAAATCGGCTTTCGCTGCCGCGGGCATGGCCACTGCGGCAAGACCTGCCGTAGCCAACGCATAGCGGGTAAGAGACTTCTCCAGGTTAATCGAAACGGCCTGATTGCGCTGATTGCGCGTGCGAGTCGGGGCTAAGGTTTTCATGCGCCGAGGAATATCAGGATCGTTTTTTGTTGTCAAGAAAAAAGGAGGGTCTTTTACATTTCTTTTGTACTCGCTCGCCGCGGCGAGCGCGGCGTGGGCTTTCCCAATCTCGGGCGCAGCCGACATTCCTGGTGGCAATCTCGCAGAGGTGGAATAACGTGGGGCGATGTTCCTTGCGCGACGATCTCTGAGCGCCACCCTTTTGCTGGTATTGTCCGTCGCCTTCGCAGCAGACGTGCCACACTTGTCGCGTGATCAACTCGCCAAAGCGGTCCGCAGCGATTCGATCAGCATTCCCACACCGGGCGAGCTTTTTACCGCGCTCGAAAAACCGGGCAAGCCGAATTGGACGGGCCAATATCGCGGCCCCATCCTGATGACCTATCGCAACCGGGCGCAGATTGCGCTAAACCTCGGCGGGTTGATCGCCGACGGCTTCATCGCCGTCGAAGCAAAGGACAGCCAGCAGGTCAAGAACATCGGCTCGGACATCATCAAACTCGCAAAAGCGCTCGGCGTAAGTGAGAACCTGCTCAGCCGCGGCAACAGCATCAACGAATTTGCCGAGAACGACGAATGGGATGTTTTGCAAGAAGAACTGGAAGCGACGCAAAACGAAGTGAAATCGTCCATGCAAACGCACAGCGACCAAGACCTGGTCATCCTCGTCAGCGTGGGCGGCTGGATTCGCGGCACGCAAGTGGTAAGCGCGGCAATCATGCAAAATTATGATGAACGTAGCGCAAAAGTTTTGCGGCAGCCGGCGCTGGTCAGCTTCATCCATTCGAAAATCAACGACATTTCGCCCGGACTTCGCGCTGAACCGCTCGTCAAAAATGTGAATGAACAACTCGTCGGCATCGAGAAGCTTGTCTCTTTCCCGGCGAGCAAAGCCCCCAGCGTCGAGGAGGTGCGTAAAGTGAACGAAGCGGTGGGCAAAGTGATGGAGGCAATCCAGAACAAGACGGATGCAAGATGAGACGCCGCTTGCCAATCTTATTGTCGATCCTCCTGCTCGCCGCCAGCCTCTCGGGCGCAGAGACGGACCGCGAAGTGCAAGCGCGCAAAACCGCGCTCGATTTGGCCGGCGCATTTACAAACGATGGATTCAAAATGCGCGACGGTCATTGGTGCGGGACGATCGCGCCGCATGAGCTCGCCCTTGTCGCCGTAAATTTGTACGCCGGAAATCAGTATTGGTTTTCAGTCGGCACGATCGAACCGGCGAAAAAGATCGCGGTGGCCCTTTATGACGAGAGCGGAAAGCAGGTCACGACCGAAAACTACAACGCGGGCGAAAAAGCCGCCGTTGGGTTTTCACCCACGAACAGCGGCCAGTACTTTGTTTCAGTCGATCTGGTCGAAGGCGCGGCAAGCAGCTTCTGTCTGATTTATTCCTACAAGTAACGCGCACACGGAAATAGGGGGGAATGGTTTAAGCTCCGGGGAAGCTTTCGGGAATATGGAACTGAAAAGAAAGATCTTCCTTCTCCTGAGTACATCGATTGCGGCCGCGGTCGTTCTGGCCGGATGCGCCGAATCCAATCCGAATCAGCCGACGGCCGCGAACGGTGGAAAATTCTACGCCGTCATCACGGACTCCGCTCCATTCTATCGCTACGGTCCGCAACAGGGCAACGGCCCCGATATGAAGCTGCAAAAAGATAAACTCATGACATTGATCCACCCGTCGTTCGGCTATTGCAAAGTGAAATTGACCACCGGCGAGCAAGGATACGTCGCGAGTGACGATATCCGGCTCGCGCCTCCCGCACTTGTCGCCGCCGCGACCGCGACGCCGTCTCATCCGTCCCGAGCCGCGCGCTTTCCATTCGATTCGGCAGACCCGCGCCTCGCCGAGCCGCAAGAGTCGCTTCCAGAATTCAACCCGGAACCGAGTCCGATTCCAGGTCTATCGCCATCCGGCAACTAGAATAAGCAAGGACGAATGCCGACGCGTGTTGTGGGCGGCATTTCCTTTTCGTCATTCGAGCTTCGGCATTGAATCGTCATTCGTGCTTCGTCATTTCGATTTAGAGTTTTGGGATGCGCCATTTTTCTATCCGTGTTAAATCCGTCTAATCAGTGGTCTATTTTCTCTGCGGCAATTTGGCGATGATGTCGATCCAGGTTTTTTACGAGGGCAATGTGCAAGGCGTCGGCTTTCGTTGGTCGATACGGCACATCGCCAAAGGTTTCGAGCTCACCGGCTGGGTCCGCAACTTGCCCGATGGCCGGGTTGAACTTCAGATCAGTGGCGAGGAAAACGAAGTGCGCGCTTTTCTCGATGCCGTCATGCAAAGCGAGCTCCGCGCCCATATCCGCAAGCAAACACAAACTGCGCTGCCGGCGCCGGTGACTGCGCACGGCTTCGAAATTCGCCATGATTGATGCGGCGGTCGCGGTCAGCGGATTGACGAAGGTTTTTCCCGTCCCGTTCCATCGACAACCGATCGTGGCGGTGCGCGGTCTCGATCTTCGCGTCCAAGCGGGCGAAGTTTATGGACTGCTCGGCCCGAACGGTTCCGGCAAGAGCACGACGCTCAAAATCATTCTTGGCCTCGTTTCGCCGACTCGCGGCCACACGGAGATTTTCGGCCACGACAGCCGTTTGGTCGAGAGCCGTGAAGCCGTCGGGTTTCTGCCGGAGAATCCGTACTTCTACAAATATCTTACCGGCGAAGAAACCCTGCGTTTTTTCGGCAGGCTCTGCGGACTCAGCGGCGCCCGATTGAAAAAACGAATCGACGAATTGCTGGAACTCGTCGGCCTAACCAATGCGCGTGATCGCCGCTTGGGCACATATTCAAAAGGCATGCTTCAGCGCATCGGACTCGCGCAAGCGTTGATCAACGAACCGAAACTGGTCCTGCTCGACGAACCGACCGCCGGTGTCGATCCGGCCGGCTCACGCGAAATTCGGAATTTGATTGTCGATCTTAAACGGAGCGGAATCACCGTCTTGCTCTCCTCACATTTGCTCGCCCAAGTCCAGGAAATCTGCGACCGCGTCGCCATTCTCGCGAACGGCGTTCTCGTGCGCGAGGGACAGCTCGCGGAACTGATCGCCATCGAAAATCAAACCGAGTTTGTCGTGGCCAATGCCTCTTCCCATCTCGTCGAGGAAATTGAATCGTTGATCGGCCGATCAAACGCGCAACTGATCGAGCGCCGAAGATCGACAACTACGCTCGAGCGCCTCTTTCTCGACGCGACGAAAAATCACGAAGCACGGAATAAATGACGAAATCCGAATGACGAATGACGAAAAAAATCCGAATGACGAAACGCGAAACAGCGCGGAGGTCGTAGCGCACATTC
>Ga0209577_10006110_pt1 | contig 11162 bp, 10 predicted proteins | sample GraSoiAngelo_109_FD_185874 | JGI IMG/M metagenome (GOLD analysis project Ga0209577, IMG submission 185874) | Grasslands soil microbial communities from the Angelo Coastal Reserve, California, USA - 14_0903_12_20cm (SPAdes) (version 2) | ecosystem: Environmental > Terrestrial > Soil > Grasslands... | reverse complement strand
TGCATCTCGTGAATCCAATCGCACACATTGGCGATTAGTTGGTTATGAGTAACCAGAAACAACGCCTTATTGCCTTCCTGCACCAGGCGTTGCAGCAGTTCGAAAGCGCGCTGTGAATTCCGGGTATCGAGATTCCCCGTGGGTTCGTCTGCAAGAATTACGCGTGGATCGTTGGCCAGCGCCCGTGCGATGGCCACGCGCTGTTGTTCTCCGCCGGAAAGATGTCGGCTTGGCCTTTGCAATTTGTCGCCCAGATCTACTGCATTGAGTAAATCAGCCGCCCGCTCCTCCATCTCTTCGAGAGAAAGTCGCCCTAATCGGCGCATCGGAATCATGACATTTTCCTGGGCGCTGAAATCCTCCATCAGAAAATGGAACTGGAAGATGAATCCAATGGATTCGTTGCGGCGGCGGGCGAGCTCGTGATCAGGTAAATGCGACAAGGCTTCCGAACCAAGCGTGACCGAACCACCGTCGGGTTGATCGAGCAGACCTAGCAAGTAAAGAAGCGTGCTTTTGCCGCAGCCGGACGGTCCAACGACTGCGTGAACCGTTCCCAGTTCGATCTCGAGCGATACCCCTCGTAAGGCATGAACGCGAGATTCGTCCTCGCCAAGATAGCGTTCAAGGTCGCGGCAGCTCAAATACGTGACTGCGCTCATACGCTGGAGCCTCGCAAAGTAACGACGGGCGCTAATTGGGCTGCACGTCGAGCCGGGACATAGCTGGCGATAGCCACCGAGATTATCGCGAGAAGTATCGCCCAAAAGTAGTGCCGCCAGTCCCAGGCTACGATGAAATGATCTGTCGAAATCAGGCCTCGCAGGCGAATTGGAATTTGCGCAACGCTCCAGCTGAGGAGCGCACCCAACAGGCATCCAATTATACATCCAGCCGCGGCAACCAGCCCTCCTTGCCAGAGAAAAATCGCGCTGATATCGCGCCGGCGGTAGCCCATTGATCGAAGAATGGCGATCTCCTTGATCTTGGAGAGCACCGTCATGGTGAGGACATTGAAAATGCCGAAACCGGCCAGGAGGATGACGAGCGAGACCGTGATCGCAGCTGACATTCGCAGGGCAAGGAAAAGATGGAGGGTAGCTTCTTCTCGCTCTTGCCAACTCGTGGCATCGTGCTGAAAAAGCGTTTCGAAGTGTTTGGCCAAAGCTGGCGCGCGATCCGGATCACGCAGTTTGTAAATGATCATCGAAGCTTGGAATGGCTTGTGCAGGAGAGACTGGGCAACCCGGGCGTGGCAGTAGATCCGCGTCGAATCAATCGCTCCAACGCCACTCCGTGCCGTTGCCGCGACCCCGAACCGGCGGTATTGCCCACCGGGCGAAAGCAATTGCACGGTGTCCCCTACAGAAAGATTAAGAATTGCAGTGAGCCGGGCGCCCACGATCACCGAGTTCGGTCTGTTGCGAAAATCGTCGAGACTTCCGTCCTGGATTTGTTTCGCCAGGTCGGTCGTTTGAAGATGAAGAGCGGGTTCGATACCGTAAAGATCAACGGTCGCGTTTTCAAAGCCTGCGCGAGCGCTGAGCGTGCCACGCAGAACGGGGGAACAGGAAACGACATTTGAGAACTGCCGACTGATGCGCATGATTTCATTAGCGTCGGTGATCCCCTCGAAGTATTGCCGATGCGCGACATTCGTTTTTGAAGTTTTCGGTGGCACGATCGAAGCCATTTGCCGCGACTGGAAACGCTGGCGAATTATCAGCGCGCCATTGCTCCCAAGAGTCGAGTCGATGAAAAACTTGGCGAAGCCCTGAGTCTGCGCCTGCATGCAGATAAAGAAAGCGACGCCAAAGACGACGCCGCTGAGACTAAGTAATAATGCGCGTTTGCGGTGCGTAAGAAACCGCAGAGCGATGTAAAGCGGGGGCGTCACTTCACCTTGCTCTCGCCTGGAATTTCCACCATGCGCTGATGCACGAAACGGCCGGGCTGCAACCGATCTTGGTCTGCTACCACGACGTGGTCTCCTTCCGAAACACCGTTCACTACTTCGGTGAAGTCGAGTGTGCGAAAGCCGGTCTTGACTGTGCGCGTGCGCACAATTCCTCGCTTAACGACTAACGCTTGGTCGACCAGCAACGCCCGGCTCGGCACAATCAGAACGTTCTCGTGCTTGCCAGTGATGATGTTCATCTCACCAGTCATTCCGGCCATTAGATTATCCGGCGAATTCTCCAGCTCGAGGACGACGGTATAACGTTGCGTCTCAGGATCAGCGGCCGGTTGAATGGAAGAAACGTGCGCTGAGAACTGCCTGGTGGCGTAGGCATACAATTGCACGTTTGCCTCCATCCCGGGCTTCACCTCTCCGACGTCTTCTTCGTTGACTTCCCCGCGCAAATAATTCTTGCGGGAGGAGACGGTGAAAAGTTCGTTGCCTTCCGCGACTAATTCCCCATCGATGGTTTGAATATTGGTCACCAGTCCTTCCATCGGCGCGCGGATCTCGGAATTTTTCATCTGCGCTTCGAGTTTCTTATACGCTCCTTCCAGCGCCTCGAGATTACGATCGCGCTCAATTCGTTCCGTCTCGACCACGTCACGCAGACGTTTAGCTTCGCTCTTGGCTTTCTCGTAATCGACGGCGGGCACATTATTCAAGGCCGTAAGTTTCTCGAGTCGCTGGACATTGTCCTCGGCCGTCTTGAGCAATTCCAAGGAAGGTAAAGGGAGGGCGGCGCGTTGCGTCGCTGCCTGGAGATCGGCCTGCGCCTGTTTCAATTGCCGAGCGGTTATCTCATCAGCAATTGTGGCGAGCAGCTGACCTTTCTGCACCCCCTTGCCAATGGCACCGCGTCCAGCGGAAAAAGCATCGGCCAGTTGGATGAATCCCGCGTTTTGCGCTCGCACATGGACAACAAAAGCGGGCTCAATGCGCACCGTTCCATAAACCGCGGACAATGCGGTGCCACGGCGAGCGGTCGCAACTTCGGCCACCGGCAATAGCGAGTACCAAATGACCGCGACCAGGACGATGAGGGGCCAGATCGCCCAACGCAGATTTTTCGGCAGTTTCAACGGCTGCAACTATGGCACGGATCGAGTGGTCTCGTCCAAGAATCGCAGGTACTTCCCCGTCGTCCGATCCCATTCCGCAAGATCGATATGTTGTTTATAAGCCACGCTGAGCAAGCCCGTTTTCACGTCGAGCAAATCCTTTTGCGCCAGTCGAAATTCCAACTGTGAAGCCACCCCCGCCTTCACATTTTGCTCCAGGGTAGTCGCGTTTTCTTCGGCCAGCCGCTCAGCCACCGCGAGCGCGTTTTGTTTGGTTACAAGTGATTCTAAGTCGTTCTCGATTCGGGAGAGATCGCGCGGCAGATCACGCTCCATTTTTCGCAGCAACAGCTCGTTCGTCTCGCGCACCGCGCCTTGCCGGGCCACCGCGCCACCGACTTTGCCGTTATCGATTACGCGCCAGGTATAGGCCCCGCCGGAGCGAATCTCTGATGAGATGATGTCGTCAGAGCGTCGCGGCGAACCTTCGCTTTGGGTCCGTCGGACGCCCGAGACCGGAATATATTCCCCCGAAACGGTAAAGTGAATTTCGGGATAATATGCCGCCGCGAGAATGCGTTGATCCTCGGCTGCGGCGCGGACAACCAGGCGCGCCAGTTCCAAGTCCGGCCGGTGTTTGATCGCATTGGCGCTTGCTTCGGCAAAATCGACTTTCACCGCGGCGTAATCCAGTTTGCCCTCCGGCAGGGGCAGTCTCGCCTCTGCTCCGAGTTCATCACCCATGGCCTGGCGCAGCTGCAACAGCGCCCCTTCATAGGCGCGCCGCGCCGTCTCGATGGGCGAGCCAAGTTCGGACATTTCTAACTCTGCGCTAACGAATGCGCCGCGATCGACTAACCCCGACTGGTAACGATCTTTCTGGCTGCCAACATTTTCTTGCAACCGCGCCCGTTGTTCGGTGCGCAGCCGTTGCAAGTCCCGATTATAAATTGCTCAACTACCGCCACGTGCAATTGCTGCTGCGCGATCAAGATCTCGATATCGCCTCGCCGCCACGATGCCGGCACCGCCATATTAAAAAATGGTTGCGTGAAACCTCCATAGCCAAACCCAAACACTTGGACAGGCTTTTGCCCAGCCCGTTGGCCGCCTTCCACTCCACCGAGCACACCTATTTTCACATCGGGCAGAGCGACGGCGCGAAAAACGAGGCGCCGGCCACCCGCTCCTTCCAGATCACATTTCGCTTTCTGAATCTCGGGATTATTTTCCAGCGTACGCTGCAACAGTTTTTCCAGCGTGATGGCGTCGCTCGCGCTGGCAAAATAAATCGCCAGCAAACCGAAAAGTGCGCGATAGAAAGACTTCATTTTTCACCCAGTCTTTGCGGCGGCTGCGCGAGTTCGATGGCTACGGCATCACCGGGCTTCGCCGCATTTCCCCTGGCAGGATCAAACGCGAGCTCTGGCGGCGAGCTCGCGCAGGCGCGGGCTAATCGCGCCAGGGCCACATTGTGCTGGAAGATCGCGCCCAGCCGGGTGGTGCGTGTCCGAGTTACGTCGGCCGCTGCTTGGAGAATATCGAGCTGCGTCCCCAGACCCGCGCCTAAGTTCGCTTTCGCTAGGTTGAGCGACTCATCCGCAGTCTGGACATTTTTCGTCTCATCCTCGAGGACGTGCGCCGCCTGCTCGAGATCGAGAAAAGCGCTGCGCACGTCCGTAGCGACGGAGAGTCGCGTCGATTTGAGTGCCTGCACGGCGGCCTCACGCCGGGCGCGCGTGGCTTCAAGCCGGCCTTTGGTGGCGTGGCCATCGAAAATGTACCATTGGGCATTGAGTCCAAGAACGTAGCCGTGATTGAATTCCCGCCCGATAAGCGGGTCGCGTTCATTGTAAACTTCGTAACCGGAAAATGCCTCCACTTGTGGACGCATCGCGCTGCGGTCCAGATCCGCCTGTCGATCTTCGACCTCAATTTCTTTTTCGCGCGCTTTGACTTCCGGCCGCTCGGCGTCGGCGCGGGCGAGACATGCATTCATGTCCGGATGCAGCGATTGATATTGCAGTTGGCCGGTAACTTCGAAGTTATCAGGCCAGGATGGCAATCCGACCAATTCTGCCAGCCGCAAATAGGAATTCTTCAACTGAGTTTGCGCATCGATCAGCTCCGGTTGCTCGTTCGCCAACGCCACCTCCGCGCGGCGAACGTTCAACTGCCCGACGGTGCCGGCAGACAAGCGTTCCTGTTGAGTCTTCAATTCCTCTTGCAGGACGGTAACCGATTGCGCATGCACCCGGATCTTTGCCCGGTTGAGAAGAAGTTCGCTAAAGGCGACCCGCACATCCATCGCGACACGACTCATGAGGGCCTGCAGATCGAGTTGCTCCTTCTCCACATTCAATCGCGCGATCGCCAACCGGCTGCTGGTCGCCCCTCCAGTGTAGAGATTTTGCACCACGCGGACGGAGGCATTGTAGTCTTCGTCCCGCAGCCGCGAATCGGTTTGATGTTCCCGTTGCCGCAGCAGCCCGCTCGAAACCAACGATGGCAAAAAACCGGAACGCGCTTCGACCACTCCCCCTCGCGCCGCCTGAACTTTCTTGCGCGCAATCGCGATTTCGGGATTCTGCGCCTGCGACAGCGCTACCGTTTGGTCGACATCGTAGGAACGCGGCGCCGTAGCCACATTTTCAGCGCCTGCAGAAACACACACGAAACTCACAACAAACGCCAGAACGCGTGCGGACATGATTCGTCTTATCTCCTCGGGCGGACGAATTTTTTCAACAAAATTCCCCCTGCGACGGCGGCTTTCGGGACGCGGATCAGCGTTTTGCGGCCGTCCTAGGCCTCTGGCGCAATGATGGCCTAACCATTGAAAATCTGAAACTTGTCCCTTGCGCGCCAGAACGCACTGCGCATACAGTCGCGCTTACCGAATGAACAAAATCCGAATCGCCATCGTCGGGATGGGTAACTGTGCCAGTTCCCTCGTCCAGGGAATCAATTTTTATCGCGGTTTCAGTGGGAACGGCAGCAGTACCGGCCTGATGCACCGCCGCATCGGCTCTTATCAGCCTCAGGACATCGAAGTGGTTGCCGCTTTTGACATCGATCGCCGCAAGGTAGGCCTCGATGTGAGCGAGGCCATTTTTTCCCCGCCGAACTGCACCAAAATTTTTTGCGATAAAATCCAGCGCACTGGCGCGATCGTGAAAATGGGCTGCGTTTTCGACAGTTTTGCCGAGCACATGCGCGAGCAGGACCCACTGCGTACCTTTCTGCCCATGGAAAAAGAATCCACCCGTGAGCAGATCATCGAAGAATTACGTGATTCCGCGGCCGAGATGCTGGTCAATTATCTTCCAGTTGGGTCGGAGCAGGCGACGCGCTTCTACGCCAGCTGCGCTCTGGAAGCCGGCCTTGGTTTTGTTAATAATATTCCGGTTTTCATCGCCAGCGATCCGGTTTGGGCAAAGCGTTTTGCCGACAAAAATTTACCCATTATCGGAGACGACATCAAAGCTCAGCTGGGCGCAACGGTACTTCATCGCACCATTGTCGATCTCTTTCGGAAGCGCGGTGTCAGGGTGGTCAGGACCTATCAGCTGAACACCGGCGGTAACACCGATTTCTTGAACATGCTTAATCGAACGCGGCTGACTTCGAAGAAGACTTCGAAGACCGAAGCTGTGCAATCGGTCATGGGAGAACGACTGGCCGACGAAAATATTCATATCGGGCCCAGCGATTATGTGCCGTGGCAACGTGACAATAAGATCTGTTTCATTCGCGTTGAAGGCCGCGTCTTTGGCGACATCCCGATGGAACTCGACCTCAAACTGTCGGTCGAAGACTCGCCCAACTCTGCCGGCATCGTCATCGACGCGATTCGCTGCTGCAAACTTGCGCTCGACCGTGGCATTGGCGGCGCACTCCACTCGCCCTCGGCCTATTTTGCCAAACGTCCACCGGTGCAGATGACCGACGACGAAGCGCATCGCTGCGTCGAGCAATTCATTCGCGGCGAGCGCGAAAGTTGATTAAGCGCTTTACGTTCGGCGGCGCGAGTAAGCGGAAAGCGGCCCAGCTGTTTCGAGAGTCTTGATCACGGTGCTGAGATAGACCGACCCCGGATAGAACGCTTTCCATTTCGTGATTTCGGCCCGATTCAATACCTTGAAGCCGTAGCGCTCGAATAACTTTTCGCCCCGCCGGTTCTCAAAGGTCACGATCTGGACATAGACGCGACGCTCCCCGAAACGATAAAGGTAATTCAGGTATGCGCTCATAAGGGCGCGGGTGGTGGAAACTTTTCGCGCGTCCGGTAGCAGGTTGATGTGAAAATGCGGAACCGATCTGGGCGCGGCAGGAACTTCGTGCCAGCCATGGCCGATGACCCAGCGAATGAACTTACGCGAGCGTTCGTTGTAACAGGGATAACGGCGAAGGGCGCGGAAAAACAACAATACCGTATTCGCAAAAGCGTAAAGTTGGTGCCGCAGCGGTCTGCGCGAGCCCAGCAAATAGCCACCAATTTCCCCGTCAATTTCCAGGACAAAGGAGGACTCGGGTTCCTGATCTGTATAAAAGCTGGTGAGAAAGTCGGCAAACAGTTCGCGATCTTGGAACACCGGATCGATCGGATCGCCCAGAAAGCCCGTTTCGCAGCAAAGTTTGCGGACAGCAACGCGATCACTCGCTTGATAACTGCGAATCGAGTACTGCGACCTATCGTCCATTCAGCGTTGTTTCCTATAGTTAAAGCAAACTTCGCGATAAATGTAAAATAAACATTCGAACACCTTCGGCCAGGAAAGGCGCTCCTCGGCCAGCCGCGAAGCGCGCGCACCTAGCCGGGGCAGATTACGTGAGCAGGCGGCTTCGATGGTGCGGGTCAGGGATTCGGGCGTTTCCTCCTCCGCCCACGATTCCTGGTCGTGTAGAATGATCCTGTCCATATAGCTGCCGCGAATGCCGACCACCGGGGTCCCGCAGGCCTGACTTTCCAACGCGACGAGGCCAAACGTCTCCTGCGTCCCCGGATGAACGAACAAATCGGCCGCGCGATAATAGCGGGCAAGATCAGCTGAGTCGGTGCAATACCGCATCCAGGTGACGTTCGGGCAACGCACTTGCAGCTCCGCGAGATCGCCGCGCTCTGGTCCGTCGCCAATGACCAGGAGATGAAAATCTCGGGACGCGTTCCCGTCCAACTTGGCAAAGGCACGGAACAGCAGGCCGGTATTTTTTTCCTTCGCCAATCGGCCGACGTAAAGCAGAAGCCGGCGCGATGGAGGCAGATCCAGTTCCGCACGCGTTGTCGCAGTGTCATCGGGCGAAGGCGAAAAAACTGTCGTGTTCACGCCGAGATTCACCGCGCGAACGTTTTCCACTCCCCAGTCTGTCAGCACGGCTCCGAGACGAGCGGATGGAACCAGTGTGGCCTGGAATGAATTGTAGAGATTGCGCACATAACGCCGGGTGAAATCCATCATTGCTTCGCCCGCAGTCTGGCCAAGAAATTTTGCGGCACTGCGGACGTAAGCCTCCGGGAAATGCGAGTGATAAAATGCAACTACCGGGATGCGGAGCGCTTCGCCGCTAGCAATAGCTTTCCATGCCACCTGGTACGGGTCACCTGATTCGATCAAATCCGGCCGCTCGCGCTCCAGAATCTGTTCGATCGCCCGCAGGTTAATCAGGGCGCGGTAGTGAGATGTTCTCGAAATGAGCGGAGAATGAATGAAATAGATTCGCGATCGTTCGCTGGTGACGCATTCCGTTTTCGGTCCTGGGACGACGAGAACATGCTCGTCCGTGGTCGCGCTTTGAATGTACGCGATTTTTTCATGCACATAGCGTTTCACCCCACCACTCAATGGCGAATAGAACTGCGTCAGGTCGCAAAGCTTCAATGAATTGCCAAACGCCGATTGGCGATTGCCGATTTGCGCGAGGCCGCCGTGATCGCGACAAGCTCGTTTGCTTCGTCCGATAACGGAGCGATCTGCTTTGCTCGACGGATCTTTGATTCAATGATCAGCTCCAGCCAAAAAGCAGTCTCATTAGCTTCCTCTTCCACCACGCCAATTTTTGAGATGAATTCTGCCCGAGACCGGGCTCGACAGGCGGCTCGATAATTCGCTCCAACCGAAGTTGCGCTGCGCATGATCTGATTCGCAATCACCCGTCCCCTCACCGTATTCGGCGATGCCTCAACCAATGTCATTACACGGAGCGCAAACCGTTTTGTTCTCGCTTTCAGCTCGTCGGTTGTCATGAGAGCAATTCTCAATTGGCAATCGCCATTCGGCAATCGGCTAATGCTTCTCCAGCAAGCTCAAATATCGCTCCGCTTCCATGGCCGCGGCGCAGCCCGCTCCAGCAGCGGTGACCGCTTGTTTATAGACGCGGTCGGCTACGTCGCCGGCGATGAAAACGCCAGGATGTTTGCTTTCGACCAGCCGTTTGGTGATGAGGTAACCATCCTTGTCCATCTCCAGCTTGCCGCTGTACGGTTTCACATTTGGCTCGTGGCCGATGGCGACAAAAACGCAGGCCACCGGCAATTCGCGTTCCTCATGGGTAACGACATTGCGCAAATCGATTGCGCGCATTTCTGCTTTTTCGTCCGGAATAAAACGCGTGATCACGGTGTTCCAGATCGGCTCGATCTTTGGATGCGCGAGCACACGATCAGCCATGATTTTGGAGGCGCGGAGTTTGTCGCGGCGATGAATGAGATAAATTCGGGATGCGAACCGGGTGAGAAAAAGCGCCTCCTCGGCCGCGGAATCACCGCCGCCCACGACCGCCACCGGCACGTTGCGATAAAAAGCGCCATCGCAGGTGGCGCATGATGTCAGCCCATGGCCGATGAATTTCTCCTCGTTCTCCAGCCCGAGCCAACGCGCCGAGGCGCCGCTTGCGATGATGAGTGATTCGGTCTCCAGCCATTCCTTTTCGTCGACTTGCAGCCGAATGTGCGAATTCAGCGGCTCGAAGCCGGTCGCTTCTGCATAAGAAAAACGGGCACCGAACTTTTCCGCCTGCGCGTGCATGTTCAGGATTAACTGGGGGCCGTCGATGCCGTCGGTGAATCCGGGAAAATTCTCGACCAGCGTAGTAGTGGAAAGTTGCCCGCCGGGCTGGGCGCCTTCGAGCACGAGCGGATTCAGATTCGCGCGGGCGGCGTAAATCGCCGCCGTCAAGCCGGCGCAGCCGCTCCCGACAATGATGACCTTTTCCATTCGGATAAATTTAGCACGGGGCGGCCGGGGGGAAACTGTGGGGAGCGCTAAGCCGGAGGGAGATGCTTCGGCAAGTCCCAGACGCGGAAGCGCGTCCCTTCGTTTTTTGTAGCCGCGGTCGCAGGCCGCGGGTCGGAGCCTGCGCTTTTCAAGATCAATTCGGAACGGTTACGCTCCGCGATCCCATGGCAATAGGGAACATAGGCTTTCCAGCCTTTGCGCCCGACAAACTTTCAGCCCGTTGCGCCCCTTTTCGGAAAACAGGCAGGCCTCCGGCTCCGTAGAGCTTACGGCTCGGAGAGAATCCCTGTTTGGCGCACAGACAGGAATGTCTATGTTCCGCGCCATGCCGGAATTAGCGGAGGTGGAATATTTCAGACGGCAGTGGAATGCCGGGATCGGACATCGTGTTTTCGGGATCAAGCTCCATGCGGGCAAGCGGGTTTTTCGCGGCACAAACACGCGCGCCTTGCGCGAAGAACTCGGCGGAGCGCACTTGTTGACTTCAGAAGCGCGCGGCAAGCGCATGCTCTTCCGATTTTCTAACGAGAATTGGCTTGGCCTGCATCTCGGCATGAGCGGGAAAATGCAGGCCGCGGCCCCCGATTTTCACCCGCAAAAGCATGATCACCTTGTTTTGTATCAGGGGAAACGCGCGCTCATCTTCACCGATGCGCGCCAATTTGGCCGCGTGCAATTTCATCATGGCAAAACTGCGCCGAGATGGTGGGAGAACGGCGTACCCGAGATTGTATCGGCTAAATTCGATCGCGCGTTTCTCGATCGATTTCTCAATCGCCACCGCAAAGCCTCGATCAAAGCTGTCGTCCTGATGCAATCGGGGTTTTCTGGCATCGGCAACTGGATGGCCGATGAAATTTTATGGCGCGCAAAAATCTTGCCCTCGAAACGCGCTGGCAAATTGAG
>Ga0209577_10006109_pt1 | contig 11162 bp, 10 predicted proteins | sample GraSoiAngelo_109_FD_185874 | JGI IMG/M metagenome (GOLD analysis project Ga0209577, IMG submission 185874) | Grasslands soil microbial communities from the Angelo Coastal Reserve, California, USA - 14_0903_12_20cm (SPAdes) (version 2) | ecosystem: Environmental > Terrestrial > Soil > Grasslands... | reverse complement strand
CTCGCAACATTCCAAAACTGCAAAGCGGAACTCAAGCGCGAGTGTTCACAATTCTACAGTCCCGAGTCGGGAGATTGCCTTCCTTGACCTCGAAGATTAGCAGTTGCGCTCCTTACGAAGCCTTTGGTAATAGTCGCCTGCCTCGAGTTTTTGTTGGTGGAACAGCCTATAATTTTCTCAACGTTTACCGCGAGACTTCGCTCAAGCAAAACGAGAGAGACTTACCTCTTAGCGAAAGCCAGATCCATTGCCTCGAATTTCAATCGGAGCGTGATGCTCAGGTAAGCTTTGCAGTTCTTGGCAGTCGTCTGAGCTTTTGGTTGTGGCATGTGCTGGGGGATGGTTTTCACGTAGGCGGCTGGCTGTTCAATGAAATCCCCCTTAGCAAACAATCCTTCGAAGAGACTGATTACGACACTCTTGCTTTACTGGGCAGTCGCTTTTGGGAGAGATTGCAGGAACATCGATTTATCAGTCTCAACGGTGGCAAGCAAACAGTCGGCTTTCGACCGCTCGCATGCAACGAAGAACTTGATGGCATCGACGAATTGCTGATTCGGACTCTTGGGCTGCCGGACAATTTCGGCGACGAACTTAGATTGTTTGTACGCAACAACGCCGTTGTGGACACAAAGGATCACAGGCGTAATCACGTTCAAAAATACTTCTTAGCATCGCAATCAACATGACTGAATACCCAACAAAATCTCAAAAAGAAAAAAGCAGGCTTACTAAGGAAGAATGGCGTGAATACACCAAGACCGTGTGGCAAATCGCGAATACTTCCGATGCGGATCATCCGGCAGTGTTTCCAAGCGAGATCCCGCGGAGGCTGATCAAGTTGTTTTCCTTTTACGACGACGTAGTACTGGATCCGTTCGCCGGTTTGGGGACGACTGGCTTTGCTTCTGCGGCTCTCGGGCGGCGGAGTATATGCGTTGAGCAGAATCCGAAATACGTCGAGTCAATCCGCAAACGTCGCAATGGCGAAAAAAACATCCAAGTAGTGCGTGGCGACAGTCGAAAACTGACGGACATTGAGACCAATTCTGTAGGACTCATCGTCACAAGTCCTCCATATTGGAATAAAGCGAATTATGGGCGAGGCAAAGAGAACTTAGGGAATGAACCTGTGTATGCTCAATTCTTCAAAAAGGTTCGGCCAGTATTTGAGGAGTGCTTCCGGGTTCTGATGCCTGGACGTAAGCTTTGCTTAGTTACGGCGAACGTAAACCAGCACACAGAACACGGACTGCTAACTTTTCCTCTCGCAACCGATTTTACTTGCCTACTCAGAGACATAGGATTTTTACTGGTCAATGAGATAGTTTGGAGCAAAGATGGAACAGGCGGCAAATGGGGCTCATATGGAAAGCAACGCCCCATTTTTGGAAGTTATCCGTATCCACCAAATTTCCTTTTTAAGAACGTGCATGAATACGTGCTGATATTTTCAAAACAACCGGCCAAGAAAACTAATGGAAAGACTGTTATGAATTATGACTACTTAATTGGCGGAACCGGAAAACCACGACCAGTTAAGAAGAAGCAACAAAAGAACTGATGCTATATAACCAACCTTTAGCTCATCGCTTCGGAACGGCCTTAGCCAATGATATCGAAAGCGGAAAGTGGCAAAGCCTTGAGTTTGCGGTTGCGTGGGTTAGGCGCTCTGGCACGCAACACCTAGAGTCGTCATTTAGCAAGTTTCTTCGCGGCGGTGGGTTCGCTCAGCTTACCGTGGGAATTGATATCGAGAATACTTCTGCGGAGGGCCTTCGAGATCTTTTGTATTGGCAAGCCGAAGGTAGCTTAGAGACTCATATTTATCACAATGAGGCTAACCCAACATTCCATCCAAAAGTTTACCTCCTGCGAAACGATGCGGAAGCCCGCCTGATCGTCGGTTCGAATAACATCACAGGAGCTGGCCTCTTCGTAAACACGGAGGCCGGACTTCAGCTAGACGCGCCAGCAGATGATCCCGTTATACAGGAGGCGAGGACAGCGCTTGCTGCATGGCGCGATACGACGGACTTAGCCCTTAGGCTGGACGAAACACTCCTGGGCGATTTGATTCGACTTGGATACGTCTTCCCAGAAGGTGTCCTAAGACAACGACGTAAGCAAAGCGGCGTTCTCGCGCGCCAAAAGCGCGGAAGGTCGAAAGAGAAGCTATTCAAGACTCAGCACTTTTCGGTACCGCCAGTTCGTGGGCGCAGGAGGCCTAGAGCTAGCGTACCCGGCACAGTCCTGCTCATGCGCGTCCGACGAGCATCCGAAACCGCACGTCGAACGCAAATCCAACTTCCAATTCGGGTGGTGCAAACCGCCTTCTTCGCTGGCGTCAGAGACCTAGTAAGTGCGCATGATGGCCGCGCTCACACCCTCATAAGTGCTAGTGCTCGCGGTGGCTTAAACACAATTAAGGTCGAGATTCCTGAAATCGAACCTATGGGAGACCCGGTTTTGCGCCTCGAACGAACTCCCACAGCGATTCTCTACCAAACGTTCGACGCCTCGTCGGTCTTGGGAAGACCTATCCAGCATGCTTTGTTGAACGGATTCACGATGAGGCCGCCTACCACCTTCAAGACAGTTGCGGACGAGAGTCGGGCCACTTGGTGGCGGTTCATCTAAGTCGCACAGTGATCCGATAATCAGGCAATGGTAATCCAGCAACAGTGACGAGAGTTAAGTCCGTGATTCAGCGGTGTATGGACTATCTGTTGGCACCTTCTTCAGATGGACACGTTCCTGAGTCTTATCAAAACAATAGTTCAAGAACTCCACTTCGCATTTGAGGACAATGCTGGCGCGGCAGAATTCATAAGTGGTAGATCCCAAGTCGTTTCGCTGCCTTTCCGACAATCTTTTATGAATCCAGGGCCCTAGAATAAATTCGTGAAGGAACCAGAGCAGAATAAGGCCCAAGATCTTGAGAAGTCTCACCTCTACATACCGGCATGCGACGAGGCGAAATCTGTGGGCTTCAATGGTTCGATCTGAATTTCGAGCGTGGATTGATTCACGTTCGCAATACCAAGAACGGCAAGGACAGGCTAATCCCTATGAATGCCACTGTCCGAACGTTACTCGGGAATCAGGCGAAGACCAGCACGTATGTCTTTCCCAGTCCGCGAACTAAGGAGCGGCTCGTGGAAATCAAGTACTCCTTCGTACGAGCTGTGAAGGCTGCGAAGATCCCGGATCTACGATTTCACGATCTACGCCACACAGCGGCGACTCGCATGGGAGAAGCCGGCGCGGACGCGTTTACTCTGGCTGCAATCTTCGGCTGGTCAGACATTCGGATGGCGAATGCGTTACACCCACGCGATGGAGGATGCAAAGCGCCGAGCAGTTGAAGCAATTGCGGTTGGGAGCAGAAGAAATGCGGGCGAGACGCCGCGCTCCCATTTTCACGTGACCACAGCGTGACAAATGAAAAACCCGTTGCCGATCAGATCGCTGTAAGTGTTTGATAGGATTGGTAGCGGGGGGCGGGATCGAACCGCCGACCTTGGGGTTATGAATCCCACGCTCTAACCATCTGAGCTACCCCGCCACACTTGCTGGCTCAATAACTTACGAACATCCCACTGCTCTAATCGTAGCACGTTTTGCCGGAGTTTTGCCTAATTTGGGCCGGCGTTGCCCCGACTCACAGCTTCGAGCGCTCGTCTTCGCGTTTCGAGCGACGTCTGCGTGTAAATCTTGGTACTGCTATGTCCAATGAGGTCGCGGATTGTGGCGAGATCAGCCCCGGCTTTGTTAAGTCGCGTTGCAAAGGCGTGGCGCAAGTCGTGATAGCGAAAGTCTTCTAAGCCTGTGTCAATGTGAGATTCAATTCTTTTAGAACCGCGTAGCGAAAGGCGGCATTCGTATCCTCGTGTTTGGTCTCTTGAAGTTCCATTTGGCATCGAATCTGCGATAGAAGATCAACGCCTGGTAGCGATGGTAAATGTTCACGGCATCGAGAAAGAAATTCTGAAACCTCCATATCCCAAAACTCTCGTTACACGTTGTCCATCAGAGGCGCCCTCAGTTTCTCTTGGGCACAGCCTCCATGAGGAGCGCAAGGGCCTTCCGGAAGCTCTGAGCCCCGGCAGATGCCCCTTTGTAATGACCCAGACGCACCACTACCAGGTCATGCGACGGAATGATAAGGGTGGTCTGGCCGCCCGCACCGTCCATGTAGTATGCCTCCCTGGGCACTGGAAACGTGCCGGTGCCGTTGATCCAGAAGAAGGCTCCGTAAACAGGGCGATTGTCAGCCTCCCATGCCGGAGCCAAAGTACTGACGAACTTGGCGTACCCCTCGGGCAGAATCCGCTTTCCGTTCCACAACCCGTCCTGAAGATAGAGATTACCGAGGCGTGCCCAGTCGCGTCCCGAAGCAAACTCATATCCTTGAGTGAGAAAATTTCCAAAGGGGTCAGTCTCCATCACCATCGTCCGGATGCCGAGCTTGTCAAACAATGCCCGTTGGGGGAACGAGAGATACTCCTCACCGCGCTTTTCGACGGCCAGACGAATGAGGTAGTTAATCAAAACCGGATCGGTATTGTGATAACGGCCGACTTTGTTAGGCGGCCACTGCTGCGGCCGGGTGGCAGCATAGTGGAAAGAGTTCACGCTGCCCGTGTAAAGATAAAGGTGATCGGGATACGTGCCCAACGGGTCATAATCAGGATCCTGGGGAGCCTTGATTCGCAAGCCACTCGACATATGCAGGATATCGGCGATGCGAATCCTGGCGCGCGGATCTCCGGGGCCTTGCCACTCAGGAATGGGAGCCGGCTGCCACAAGTTGTAAGCGCCCTCCTTGATGAGCACACCCATCAGGGTGGCCGTTAAGCTCTTGCCCATCGACCAGCTCTCCAGAGGCGTTTTGGCAGTAATGCCTTCGCCATATCGCTCGCCGATGAGCCGACCCTTCCACGTCACTACGAAGGCGGCTGTCATTGAAGCGGCCGGCTCGAACGCGGCGTCCAAAGCAGCTTTGAGCTTGGCCTGGTCAATCTCCGGCGGCAGTGGGTCATTGGGCAGGACGTCACCCATTGGCCATCGTTGTGTCGAGGCGTCCGGTAACCGGCTCTTGACTTTAGTCGGCTTGAAAAATACGGAGTTCTGGCCCACCGGTAACGTCACGCAGCCCTGGCTCCCAAGATACTTTGCGGTGCGAGTCACGCCGTTTGGTAAGGTGATGTGAACGGCTTTGTTGACGCGATCGATCACAGGCTTCCCTACTTTAGCTCGCTCAGCATATGGGCTCGTGAAGTATCCAACGTTCTCAGCAGCAAAGTCAGGCGCGAGCCCCGTGATGAACACGGCTGAACACATAATTTTCGCGAATCCTGAGGTGTGGTGTTCCAGAGCGTCTCCAGGCGGCGGAACATACGGCGTGTTGATTTCCAACGATTTTGCCCTGGCGATTAGCGCATCTCTCTCTGGACTGCGCCGCTGCGACCATATCGTGGCGGTCGCGACAGTAACAGCAAACAAGAAAACCAGCGTTCTTCTCATACTTGTCTCCCCGGCTCGGTGGCGCCCAACAGGATCACTTTGCAAAGTGATGCTCACAAGTTAAAGATCAGGGACCCCGCGCTCTGCTCCAACGAGTGGTTCGACAGCGCCCCAAGCCACTAGTCCCTCTTAAAGACGATCGTTCCTTTAGATCATCAAACTGCCGCCGTTAAGGCTGATTACGAATCTTATTGAAGTAGTACCTCGCAAACAAGCATGTGGACTTGATCGCCAACCACATCAAGCAAGGGATCGAGAGCGTACGCGTCTGCCGCCGCGCGTCTGCACACGTTGAGTTATTTAACCGCAGACAAAACGGAGACTCCTAATTCTAAAAACGCTGTGGGGCGCCGCTCACGACCCGCACTGTATCACGAGCAATCAGCAGCTCTTCATTCGTTGGGATCACGTAAACAGCAACGCGATGTATCAACGCTGATTAGCCCTTCACGCCCCACATTGTGAGCGACATTACGTTCCGGATCGAGTTCGATTCCCAGCCCTGACAGACCTTCGCAAATTTCGCCGCGCACTTCCGCAGAGTTTTCTCCGATACCGCCTGGTGAAGACGATTGCGTCCGCGCCGTTCATGGCAGCCAGATACGCGCCGATGTACTTCCGCGCCCGATAACAAAAGATGTCGAGAGCCAGCCTGGCTCGACGGTCATTCTTTTCATGCGCTTCATCGAGCAGAGTGGCCACGAAAGGGATCTCCCAACTGACAGTGCTTCGACACTCGATTCGCGTGTTCCCTCACACAATATGCTATGACATTGTACAATTGATTGTCGCAGCGAATTTGGACGAGTGATGCTGGCTGACAGTTCGCAGTTTTAGCTGCATCAAGGCCTTTATAGCTAATTGTATGTCGTTCATGAGCAAGACAGCAGCGTTCATGGGTATGCGCGCTTTGCGAGATTTGGTTTCCGATTCGATGGCAATAGACATGGGTTCGGCGGCAACCATCATCTATGTTCGCGGACGCGGCGTGGTGGTGGATGAGCCATCACTGGTCGCTGTCAATATCATCACCGGAGAGATAATGGCGATTGGGCTTGAGGCGCAACAGATGTATGGACGGGAGGCCCGCGATGTTGCGGTGATTGCTCCATTGCTTAATGGGGTCGTCGCGGACTTTGAAAGAACGAAGGAGATGCTGGCACATTTTGTGCGCCAAGCACGCAGTGGGGTTTCACATTTCAGCCGTCGAGCGCTAATGAGTGTTTTGTCTGGCGTCACGCAAGTTGAGCAGCGAGCGCTACTCAGCGCTGCCGAAAAGGCGCATATCGGCCGCGTGTGGATGGTAGAAGAAGGCTTAGCAGCAGCCTTGGGTGGGGGTGTCAGGATAGACGACCCTCACGCTTCCGCGGTTGTTGACATTGGTGAAGCGACAACCAACGTAGCGGTCGTCGCGAACGGCTCAATTGTTAATGCGCGCGCCGAGCGGATCGGAAGCGGGAATGTTAACGCCGCAATTATTGACCATGTCCGTCGTCACCGGGGACTAGTCATCGGCGCGCAGACCGCGGAGCGTCTCAAACTTGAACTAACATCAGCGACCATTCCCGCTGATCTCGCGCAGGAGATCACGATCAAGGGGCGCGATATTTTGACGGGAAGACCAGGGGCAATTGAGATCACGGCCGGCGAACTCTATCCTATCGCCCACGAAGTGGTTAGCAAGATCGTGGAAGTCATCTCTACGACGCTCACGGAGCTTCCGGCTGAAGTAGCGAGTGATATTTATGATCGAGGGCTCATCCTTACGGGCGGCGGTGCGCAGTTCAATGGGTTGGACAATTATTTGCGTGACCAAACCAAACTCCCGGTGCGAATCGCTGATGAGCCCAGATATGCCGTTGTGCGCGGTCTTGAGCAGATGTTTGACGAGCCAATGTGGCTACGCCGCGTCATGCGCTACGGGTCTCAGCCGCTGCTGCACCTGGAGAGGGATCTTTCCAGTTTTGAAACGTAAAGGATGCCGAAACTGGGCAGAATGTGAACCTCATAAATCAAGCGGGTCTCATCCCATCGCCGCACAGTTTGCGTCTCAATCACCTTGTAGCCTTTGAACTTTTGCGCAACGGCCGCGCGCACCGCGGTGGGCAGTTGTAGGCGTGGGATGGCTGATCCTACTAAGAGCACGGCGAACGGCGTCTTGCCTAGCAGGCTGCTGAAAAAGTCATCGGCTCGAGTTGGGTTAACGCTTTCTCTGTGCGAACTCTGTGGTTCTCCGTGTCTCTGTGGTGAAAATGCGAACAAAAACACTCACCACAGAGGCACAGAGATCGCACAGAGAACCACAGAGAGGATCTGCTAATGCTCCTCGTTGCATTTTTCAGCAGCCTGCTAGAACCCTGCCGGCCTCTCCCGGACCACGCCAAAAGCTAGCTCGAGCGCCAGCCCAACTTGCCCGATCAAGCCGTCGTCGAACAGCCGGCCGAGAATCGTGATTCCGTGCGGCACGCGTCGCGGCGGAGCGAACTTTGGAAGCGGTACGGCCGGGTCCGGGGCCCAGTCACTTCGCGCTTCTGAGACCTCGACGAACCCGGCGCGTAGCGTGAGCGACGGATGACCGGTGAAGTTCGTGATGGTGAGCTGCTCGTCGCGTAACGACGGCACGATCAAGACATCGATCTCTCTGAAGATGCGCGCCATTTCCATCGCCACCTTGCGCCGCAGACGGTCGGCTTGCACAAAGTCCACCGCGGAGAGGAATCGCGCCTGACGGAACAAGTTGGGCCACGCATCTTTGACCTGTGATTTAAGTGAACCGAGTTGATTATTCAGCGCCAGCTCCTCGAACGATGCCGCGCCCTCGGCAAACAGGATTGGCATCAGCGAACTGTACGGCCAGTCGGGAAGCGTCACCTCTTTCAATTCCAACTCTAGTTTCTTGATCGTCTCCAACGCGCCACGGTCCACATCGGTTGCCGGACTCTCTTTCATCCACTGCGCGATATAGCCGACTTTCAAACCCGCAATAGCCGCGGTGGCGTCAAAGTCGAGCCGGCTCGGGACGCTCGACGCGTCGCCGGCATCCGGGCCGGTGATCGCGTGGAGAACCAGCATCGCGTCTTCGACCGAACGAGTCATCGGACCGAGTTTGTCGAGCGACCAGCAGAGAGTCATCGCGCCGGTGCGCGCGACCCGGCCGAATGTGGGACGCAGGCCAGTCACGCCACATCGCATCGCGGGGCTGACGATGCTGCCGCCAGTCTCGCTGCCGACGGAAAATGCCACGAGCGCCGCGGCTGTTGCCGCTCCGGGTCCAGCGCTCGATCCCGACGCGCCTTCTTCTAGAAGCCACGGGTTCATCGTCTGGCCGCCGAACCAGATATCGTTGAGCGCGAGCGCCCCGAGCGAGAGTTTTGCCACCAGCACTGCGCCTGCGTCGTTCAGCCGGCGCACTACCGCCGAGTCCGCCGAGGGCACTCGGTTCCGGAAGGGTTCAGCGCCATAGGTAGTTGGGATGTCCTTTGTGTCGAGCAGATCCTTTACCCCGTAAGGAATGCCGTGCAGTGGACCTCGATACTTGCCGGCGGCGATCTCGGCATCGGCGGTCCTGGCGCGCGCGAGCGCATGATCCTTCGTGACGGTGATGATCGAGCGGATCTTTCCGTCGAGCCGCTCGATGCGACTGAGATAGATGTTCGTAAGTCGCTCAGACGTGAGTTGCCGGGACTCGATCCATCTTGACAACTGCGTCACGGGCGCGAAGGCGAGCGCGTCGTCCGCTGACGGCAAGAGCGCGCCGTCGGCGTTCGAGCGCACGAACTGATCGCGCAACGGCGACACCGCGATTCCCGGAAGCATCGGATTCCAGAGGGTGGCCGGCGATTCGGTGGCCGCGATCGCCACCTTGCGCGGCCCGGCGCGACGTTCCAGGTACGGTGCCAGCGACTGCCGCCAAGAGTCAGCGGCCTGTTGCCGCTCCGCCGGCGTCATCGTAATTTGCATCAGCTTCTCGGCCTCAGCGAACGTCCCTGGTGTCACTTCGGGGCCGGATCCGGTTCCAGTCCCGAACGTGGGCGGCGCGCCGGGCGTGACTGGGGTCGATTGGGAACTCAACGACTGTGACTTGTCGCGGCAGGCGGCGGCCGCGACAAGCACGCCGAGCGGCGCGCGGAGCAGGAACTGGCGGCGAGTGTTCATAGGATTTGGAAGCCTACTCTCCGCTGCTTACTTCGAGCAAGCGGGGGCTCAGATCAGTTCACGAAACGCTTACTCCAACCTGACTTCTTGAAAATGATCAGGCATGACCCAGACGAGAATTAAATTCGAGAAAATATTTTGAGGGCAACGTTCGAGTTGAGCGGCGCGGCGATTAGCCGCAACTTCGGAAAGCAAGGCCAAGAAAATGGAAGTCATAGAGCTTCCCGTCAATTAAGAATGGCTCGAATCTTCTTCGCATATTCCGCGCCGTCAGGATCGTCAGTCACCAGCTCGATCTGATTCGGATCGGCGATCCCGAGCCCTAACTCCACGGCACGCGCAATCTGTTCCTGTTCGAAGATCCGGCCTCTGCTGACTTCGGGCGTTGTTCCGTGATATCGGAGTAAGGCCACACCGACAGCGTCGATCGCAATGCGATCCGTTCCTGCAAGAATGACCTGAGTATTTACCTGCTTGCCGCTATCCGGGCCACCGGTAACGAAAGCATCGACTCCGTCCAACACGATCAGCACCGGCTGATAAGCGGCATTGATTTCTGCAATCATGCGTCGCTGGTGTGGTGAGCCGTGAAGCTCGCTCATGTAGTTGTAGGAATCCTCAGGCACTCGCTTGGCCGCCAGACCGACTGAGTTCTTCAAAGAGAGCGTAAAGTGCCCACCGAAGCGATGCGTCTTGAGGCAGCAGGTCTGGACAATGCCGCCCGCTCTGAGCACCGGCTGCGGCAGCGCAAATCCTCTTTGCCAGTGAGTGTCGGCCTTCTTTATTGGCATCCACTCGTTTGCCGCCAAATCGTCAAAGACGATGGTTTCTATTTTGGCGTCCTTTGCCAACCGGAAAACGTCTTTGGCTTCCATGACTTCGCGCGTCCTGCCCATGCCGCTGCGATCACCGATGGTCAGTCGTCCGCTACCCATCTTGCGAAGTTTGTCGATCAGCGCGGCCAGCGTATCAATATGTGTAGAGCCGGGCGGTGTGTCGGCGCTGTTGAAGTTGGGTTTGATAAAGAGGTCCTTCGCGTTGAATGATTTCATCCCTAACAGGTCAACAGCCCGATTTACGCCGGCCGCTCTGTTCGTTGTCTTAACAAAGGCCACGCGGGCCGTTTGCTTGGCGGCGCCACTGCCGAAAAGCGATGCAACCAGGGAAGGCGTGAGCGCCACGCCACCCATGGCGGCAGCGCTCTTTAAGAAGTTTCTACGATCCATGGCTTAATCCTCGATTCAACATTCGAGCATGGCGGTTGGAAACGCGATGCCCCCGGTTTTCACGATTGACCGTGATCATCGCCTCGCTCAATCATCAAGTCAAGGATTCTGATTTCAAAAGCAGCTCAAGGACTGGGGGGAAATAGCGCCGGAGATACTGAGAAAATAAAAAGTGGCGGAGCCTCCCACGAGCCCGCCGCGCTTCTCTCGCATCCTTCGATGTAAGGTCGCGCCCGATTGCGAGCTCTCAAT
>Ga0209577_10006108_pt1 | contig 11163 bp, 9 predicted proteins | sample GraSoiAngelo_109_FD_185874 | JGI IMG/M metagenome (GOLD analysis project Ga0209577, IMG submission 185874) | Grasslands soil microbial communities from the Angelo Coastal Reserve, California, USA - 14_0903_12_20cm (SPAdes) (version 2) | ecosystem: Environmental > Terrestrial > Soil > Grasslands ... | reverse complement strand
AAACTGACCAAGTTGACCCTGATTCAATTGGCCAGCGTGTGCACCAAAGAAAATCATGGAGGCGATGATCGCGAGATTCCAAACGACCGGCGCCGTATATGAAAGCAGAAATCTGCGGTGACTGTTCAGGACTCCAAGGCACCACGCCGACATCACCAGGAGTCCGGCGCCCGGAAAAAAAATCTGCACGAGTTGAATGGCCAAGTCTCGGCGATCGCCAATAAAGCCCAAAGCCACAATCGAAATGATGTATGGCGTGGTAAGAACTCCAACGAGCACGATCACCGAAGTCACAAGGGCCAGAAGAGTCAACACTGCACTGGCGACTCGATTCGCTTCCTCATCATTTCCACGTGCCAGAAGGTTTGCATAAACCGGAATGAACGAAGCTGAAAGTGCTCCTTCGCCAAAAACGTTCTGCAGGAAATTGGGAATTCTAAAAGCAGCCGTGAAAGCGTCGGCGGCCAGTGAGTTGCCGAAATAATAAGCAAAGACGCGCTGTCTAACCACGCCGACTACGCGACTAATGAGAATCCCGGCGCCGACCATGAATGCATGCTTGCCGGTACCTTCGCGTTCACCGGATTCGACGCTCCCCGTGCGAGGAAAACGCCCGGTCGATTCGCCAACCACGGCGATGGTTTCTCCGGCAGCTTCGGAGGCGTTGCGGCTGATATTAAAAGCTTTGGTATCCTCAGTGGGTTCGGGAGCAAAGGCGTTGGAGGCGTCGCCTTGAGATTCGGAATCCGGAGCCTGAGACTCTGAGTCCTGATCGTCGTTCATGTCTTCAGCGGTCCGTTGCATTCAGAGTTCAGGGTCCAATCTCTAGATTGCCGTCCACGTGTCAGTGCCGCGAGCGGTAGCGACCGGATATCAAAATCTATTTTCAGAAGCGGTATCTGCATCGATCAAAACCGATTCGTAAGACCCGGTCGCTACCGCTCGCGGCACTGACACGAAGCCGCAAACCAAACTTGAACCCTGAATCTATAGGTTGTAATCCTTAATCTTGGTCAAGAGCGTTTTGTAACTTACACCCAGCGCTTCCGCCACGCGCGTCTTGTTGCCGTCGTGCGACGCCAGCGCGTCGGCGATCTTTTGTTGCTCAATCATTTTCACGGCCCGCTCAGTGGCTTCACTCAGCGAGCCGGAAATATCAAAACCGAAAGCTTTGGGATCGCGCACTTCTTCATTAATGAGACCCAAATCACGCGGCTCCAATTGTGCCCCATCGGCAAGAATGCACGCGCGCTCGATCGCGTTCTCGAGTTCCCGCACATTGCCGGGCCAATTGTGAGTGTGGAGAGCGGCAATGCTTGCATCGCTGAGTGTCACCTCGCGGCCACGCAATTCTTTTCCCAGTTGCGCCGCGAAACTTCGAGCCAGCAACACCATGTCTTCGTCACGTTCGCGCAGCGGCGGAATTTCAATTGGAAAGACCGCCAGCCTAAAGAAAAGGTCACCGCGAAATTCTCCATTATCAACTGCCGCGCGCAAGTCTTTGTTGGTAGCAGCGACGATGCGCACATCGACGGGAATTGATGCCTTGCCTCCGATCCGATCGATTGATTTCTCTTCAATTGCGCGCAACAGCTTTCCCTGAACCGCCAATGGCAGCTCACCGATTTCATCGAGAAAGACCGTACCGCCTGACGCCAACTCAAATTTGCCCAGCCGCCGTTCACCAGCTCCGGTAAACGCTCCACGTTCGTGCCCGAACAACTCGTTTTCGATCAGAGTTTCCGGAATGGCAGCGCAATTGATCGCCACGAAGGGTTTGTCGCGCCGGTTCGAAAGATGATGAACCGCACGCGCGAAAAGCTCTTTGCCGGTTCCCGATTCGCCCAACAAGAGCACTGTCGCCTCAGTCTGCGCGACGCGTTGGGTCTCGGCAACCGCTCGTTTGATGGCGTCCGACTCGCCGATGATGCGCGGGAAGCCGTAACGCTTTGACCACTCTTCGCGCAACAGAAGATTCTCCGTGCGCAGGCGCAATTGCTCGAGCGCACGCTCGACTAGCAGCAGCAAGTGATTCGAATCGACCGGCTTCTGAAGAAAATCATGCGCGCCGTCTTTCATCGCTTGCACGGCTTCATCAATCGATCCGTAGGCCGTCATCACGATTACCGGCACGTCATTGTCGGCATTCTTCGACGCCCGCAGCACGTCCAGCCCTGAACCGTTCGGCATGCGCAGATCGGTGAGCACGATCTTGTGGGGCACGCGCCCAATCTCATTGATGGCCTCGCGCGCGTCAGCAGCTTCGGTGACTGAATAACCCGCGTGTTCCAGCGTCAGCCGCAACACGCGGCGCAAACTCTCTTTGTCTTCGACGAGAAGGATGTCAGGCATGAAGTAATTCCCGCTTGCGGTACCGAGCGGTTCCGCGAGCATGATTGAACGCAACGAGCGACGTGTCAAGCGTAGTATCAGCGCGGAGGATCCTTACACGATCCGATCGCCATCTCTCGCGGTCACAATTACACGGATTTTGATGTACTCTACGTTCATGAATTTCTTGTTTTCAAGATTTATGAGAATAAGCCTAATAATCGGTCTTTTTCTTGCGTTGGCTTCCCCGTGTTTTGAACAAACGCCGTCCGCTTCACCAACGCCGACACCACTCGCTTTACCGGAAAAAGCAAGAGTAAAAACCTTCGGTTCCAGCCTTCGAAAATACAAACCCAAAGAGCTACGGGATTTTCAAGATAGACCAAAGAGTAATGAGCCTGATGACGTCGAAACCGTTCGGGTAACAACGGATTTGGTCGTCAATGACGTTCTCGTGACCGATCAAAATGGCAAGATGGTCACCGAACTCAACGAAGACGATTTTGTTGTAACGGAAGATGGCGCGCCGCAAAAGATTGAATTCTTTTCGTTTGGCGAGAGCCTGTCTGTGCCGCGCTCTATGGTCTTGATTATTGATTGTAACTTTCTACAAGCACCTTATCTGAAGAACAGCATTCAAGCCGCAAAGATGCTGGTTGATAGACTCGCTCCGCAAGACAAGATGGCGATTGTCACGGTTGATGTAAAACTGGTGGTGGATTTCACCGCCGACAAAACCCTGCTCAAAAACAGATTAAGTTCGCTGCTGAAGGATCCATGGCTTGAGAGCCGTAAAGAACTTATTGCTTTGCTCCCACAGTTCAGAGCTAACCCTCACCTCTTAACAAAAAGTTATTTCGACATTCTTGAAAAGAATGGTGTTGGACCCGGTAGGGAATTTGAAGCTTTGTTGGCGGTTTTAAATGAGATGTTCGATCGCGAAGATCGGCAGCGGATTGTTATTTTCCAGGGAGATGGAAGTGAAATAATTCAGCTTACACCGGATAACGATCCTATTTACAAAATAGCCAACTCAACCTGGGACAAAGCGCGACCGGGATTTAACAATAAGAACCCAGTAAAGAATTTTGAATTCAGCGATATCAAAGCAGCCATCGAAAGATCACGAGCGACGATCTATTCAGTTGCTCCGGGAATTCGATTTCTTGGACTCTCAACGGAAGGGCAGAAAGCGGGGGCTGAGTTATCGCTTACGAATCTCTATAGAAATTTTGGAGGGCGGGGGGAACCTCCTGCGAGACTGCGTGAACTGGATCAGTCGCTACTTGAGGAAATGCTGTTAGCAGGGCAAATAGCCATGTTTAGAATTGCTGAATTGTCGGGCGGCAATCTCGGTTTCCTCGAAAAACCGGAAGACGCGGAAGACATCTACTCGAACATTTTCAAGCTAATCAGCAATCGGTATTCAATTGGATATTATCCGACCAATCAAGTGCGAGACGGAAAACGCAGAGAAATCAAAGTCGAGGTACGAAACCATCCCGAATACGTCGTCACCGGACGAAAGGATTATTTTCCTCAATAAGTCTGGCTGTGCGAGCGCGCGACAGCTACGCTGTCGGCAAAAACAGTAGAGGGACCAAAGAAAAGATCAGACGGTCACCGTCTCGCGACGTTCGGCGGCCTGGTTCGCCAGGAGCGCATTGGCTTTCGCCCGCACATCAGCCAGAGCGTAGGGCTTGGGGATCACTTGATCGATTCGCGCTTTTTGATAATCCTCGTCGGCAATCATTTCTGAAAAACCCGTTGCGATAATCACGGGCAGGTCAGCGCGAAACTCTTTGACCCAGCGCGCGACGTGCAGACCGCTCAACTCAGGCAGGCCCAGGTCGCACACCATCAAATCGAATTCACCTTTGTCCAGGCGATCGAGGGCTTCGGCGCCGGTGGTGGTTTCGGTTACTTCATGCCCTTGGGCGCGGAACGCATCGTTCAAGAGCACGCGCACTCTCTCTTCATCTTCGACTACCAGAACGCGTGCCGGCTTTGTTCCGTTGGTTGGCGCCAGAGGTGTGGCCACGGCAGGCGAAGACGATTCGTGAAGCGGCAGAATTACCTCGAAACGAGTTCCTTTTCCCGGCGCACTGGTAACGTTGATGTGGCCGCCGTGATTCTCGATGATGCCGTGCGAAGCGGAGAGGCCGAGGCCCGTGCCGCGTTCACCTTTGGTTGAGTAATGAGAAATGGAAAATGATCAGTTCTTCGGCTCGTATTCACCGCGAGCGCGAGCTGTTTCATAATCCGAATCCACGAGGCGCATCGACAAGCGCACGGGGCGATAGTCGAAAGGAGCGGGGCCGCCCAGAGCGTTTTGAATGGCGTTGACAATGCCGTCCTGATTGTGACGAAAACGGAGCACGTTGCCGTGCTGATTGAGGATCACGAATAGCACGACCCGCCCGCTCTTCGTTTTCATCTCACCGACCAATGAGCTGGCGCCTCCATCCGTGTGCACGAGAGTTCCGGTCTTTGCGATCACGCTACCTCGCTCCAGCGCATCCGTGTAACGATCTTCCAATGTTCCCGGATCGATTCCAGCCACGGGCAGAATATCCGAAAGTGAAAGGTTGTGTTTCCGCAGCTCGTCGCCAAGCGCGCGTAGAATCTTCATCATAGCGCGCGGCGTCACGCGATTAATGCCAAGGCCGCTGGTTGACGACAAGGCTATCTCGTCCGCGTTGATTTTTAACTTGTCCGCCAGCGTCGCGCTCACTGCCTGTGGCCCACCCACGTTTTCGCCAATGCGTTCGGCCATGAAGTTATTCGAATAACAGAGCAAGACTTTCAGAACGTCCACGAGTTTGCTCGATTTATGCGTGAGTAGCGGAACGGCTTCCGGCGGCGCTGAACCAACTTGCACGTCGCCCGTGATGGTGACGCTCGGCACGCTGCTAAGACTCTCTTTGTCACCAACCAGGGTGCGGTCGTCGAGCCATGCTCGAGTCGCGCTTGCCGAGCGCCGGGCGGCATCCAGCGTTTCAAGAAACTGCTGACCTGAGTGTTTCTCCGACCAGTCGAAGTTCATCGCGAAGCCCGGCGCGACAATCAGGTTACCAGTGATTGTACGGATCCCAAGCTGGTTCAACTCCCGGGCCAGCATGATGGCGTGTTCGTAATGAAAAGACGGATCGCGCCCCGCAACTATCAAGTCTCCCGTCAGCGTTCCCGTCGTCTGGTCGATCTTGCCGCCAGCCCACAACGAAGTCACAAAACGATGCTCGGGGCCGAGGTTCTGCAAAGCCACGAGCGCAGTCGCCAGCTTGACTGCTGAGGCCGGATTGAATTTCTCGTCAACCGATTGTGCGGCGACTGTCGATCCCTCGAGAGTTTCTGCGAGCACACCTTGCCATCCGTAAATTGACGTCAGATACGATGGCTGCGTCGGCGCAGGTGTAACTGGCGAAATGGAGCGAGACCTTCCCGAGTTGTCCGCTGGTGGTTGAGCTGGTTCTACGCGCTGCTTTGCATCAGACTGCGAGACAGGAGTCGCGGAACTTTGTTGACCAAATGCGAGGGCCACGCCCAGCAAAATAATGGCCAAGGCAATTCCTGTCTTCATCAATCTCTGTCGTGCGTTCATTATTTGAATGATAGTAAGTTCAGGGAAAGCGTGCCGGGTAGGCCTCGCGTCGTCGTCGCTAATCATATCATGGAACAAGCTTGCGAGGTCCCCTCCTTCCAAAAACGCTCGACTTCGATGCTGACAACTTGTGACAGGATGCATTGTCCGGGCGTGGTTCGCGTCGCAAGTTCGTTGACAGGGAAATGAACGCGCACCTAGAATTCACTTGTTGAAGTTGTGCCACGCGTTCATGCACCTGTAACCGTCGATCGTTTGCGCGTCACATATTTGGCGCGGCGCAATGAGATTCGAGCCAGGTTAAGCGAATTCACCGAAGTTTGGCACACAGCTTCAGATGCGCGCCTTTGGGAAGAGATGGTCTTTTGCATCTTCACCGCCGGCGCATCGGCAAAGATGGGCTTGCGAGCGGTAGAAGCGGTGCGGCCGTTATTGAAAGCCGGTAGGCAGAAGACCATGACGCGTGCGCTGGTCGAGGCGGGCGCCCATCGTTTTCCGAATGCGAGACCGGAGTACATCGTGATCACACGAAATTACTTACAGAGATCGTTTTCGATGCGCCTGCGCGAACGACTGGAAAGCTTTCGCGTCGCGTCTGAACGTCGCGATTGGCTCGCGCAAGACCCGCGCATCAAAGGACTCGGCTACAAAGAGGCGAGCCACTTTTTGCGAAACGTAGGCTTCAAAGGATACGGCATCCTGGACAAGCACGTCGTTCGATGTCTGGCAGAGATGGGCGTGATTAAGTCGGCGAAGCCTCCGACCAGCCGCAAGAACTACATGGAGACCGAGGGGCGCATGCGAGAATTCGCCGATAAAGTCAGGATTGATTTTGACGAACTTGACCTGGTGCTTTGGTCGATGAAAACCGGCGAGGTTCTCAAGTAGTGGGACGACCATCAATTAGATCCACCGTTTCACGAATCGGCGTGCTGGCGCTGCTTTGTTTCGTCCTGGCAGCCGTTGCCGCGGCCACGCCGGCGGACAACGAAAAGTCGCGCAGCCGCGCTCAGCGGGCTCTCCGCAGTGGAGACTTCGAGCGCGCCGAACAAATTTATCGCGAGTTGTTGGCGAAGGACGATCGCGACACCGACGCGCGACTCGGCTTAAGTCAGGCGCTGCTGAAACTAAGACGGTTGCAGGACTCCTTCGATCACGCCGCGCGCGTCATCGCCATCGATCCGCTCTCGGCCCGCGCCCATGCACTGCTCGGGTCCGCCATCCTGGCTTCAGGAGACTTTCGCCTTTCAGTGGAAGAGTTTCGCACCGCACTAAGTTTGGATGAGAACCAAGCGATAGCCATAGCCGGTCTGGCAATGGTCGATTATTACGAGAACCGCCTGGCCACCTGCGTGTCCGGACTGCGTCGCGCAGCGAACATTGACCCCGACGAGCCGGATTACGTTTTCAGCCTGGGCCAGGCCGCCGCCCGTTCCGAAAGGTACAAGGAAGCTGCGGATGCTTATGAACGCTTTCTCATCATTGCGCCGCGCACCGACGCCGATCGCCGGGCGCGCATTCGTGGCCTAATCGACTTCTTGCGTTATCTTGGACAACAGAGTTCGCTTTACGATCTTGGGGGCGCGGATCGAACCGTGGTCGAGTTCGAGAACCGCGATAATCGCCCGATCATCAAAGTTCGAATCAATGGCTCAAAGGACTATCTTCGTTTCGTACTTGACACTGGTTCGGGCATGTCGGTGCTTTCGGAAGAGACCGCTCGAAAATTGGGGATTAGGCCGGTAGCGCGGGGAGGTCTGGCGCGCGCGGTTGGTGGCGGCGGGCGGTTCGAGATCGTTTATGGATATCTCAGTTCGGTCGATATCGGCGAGGTTCGCGTCGCCAACGTACCGGTCTACATTCGCCATTTCTTCGACGATCATAATCCCGTGGATGGATATCTGGGGATTGCGGCATTAGGCCGGCTGGTGACTTCGGTTGACTATGGAACGCAGAGTCTGACGTTGATTCGTCAGCGCAACAATGACCCCGATCTGGGAAGGCTCATCAACAGTGTCGGAAAATCCGGTAACCTCCAGGCCGCCGAATCCAGACCTGGCTTCAATGTTCCCGTGCGAACCACCGCGAGCGGTTTTTTGAGTGGCGAAATCCTGATAGATGGAGTCAGGAAACCGCTCAACTTCATTATCGATACAGGAGCCACTGTTACCGTAATGGCTGAGAAGTTGGCGGTGCAGGATGAGGTTCAGTCGTTCATCAAAGAGGGTCGAATGCGCGTGTTTGGAGCCGCGGGTATAGCCGAAGACGTTAAGATGGCTTTGCTGCCAAAGATTTCCGTCGGCGGCTATTCTCGTGAGAAGGTGGACGCGGCCGTGCTCGATCTCGAGCCGGTGAATGAAACCGCGGGCTTCCTGCAAAGCGGAATTCTGGGCGGTAATTTTCTTCGACACTTTCGCGTAGTTTTCGATTTTCAGAGGGGCGTGGTGCGACTCGAGCCGCTGGAGGCCGCGGTCCAAATCGGGAGCCCGACTCCGGAAAGCTCTGTCCAGTAACGATGAAACCCAGCACTTATCTCGAGACGTCGGTTATCGGCGCGTACCTGGACAATGGCGAGCCCTTTCGTCGCGACCTGACGATTCGCTGGTGGGAACATGAATTGTCAGAATATCGGGCGGTAATATCGCCGCTGGTGACGAGCGAACTTGGGCGCCTGGCTGAACCGCATCGTTCCGCGTACCTGAAATTGGTCGACGGACTCGAACATGTCGAACTCACTGAAGAGGCGGCAATCCTCGCCGAAGGCTATGTCTCGCGCGGAATTTTTCATCGCAAGTTTATCGCCGATGCTTTGCACGTAGCGGTTGCTTCATTCCACAAAATCGATTATCTAGTTACATGGAACTTCGGCCATTTGGCGAACGTGAGGCGGCAAGCGCGCATCCGTCTCTTCAATACGGCAGCCGGTTTCTTCGTTCCCATGATCGTGACGCCGGAGTTTTTGGTTTCGGAAGAAACTGAGGCTGCCTGAATTTGTGAATTCGACTTGAGATGTCGGATTTGGGATCTCAAATTTGAAATCTCAAATTAAAGATCGGAGTTTAACTCAAACCTTGTATCGCCGACCTAAATTCTTAACCGTGCTGCATGAGATTCGCGAAGCGATGTCGCGCGAAGCTGACTATGACGTCGATCTCTTTGCGGAGATGGTGCGGTCGGGCGCGCGCCCGAAGCATGGGCCGGCGCGCAACATTCGCGGCCAAAGGAAACACGCGCCGCGCAATGATGAAATCGAAATTGATGCAACACCGATGAATGGACGCCGACGCGCCTCTTAGCACTTTGCGCTTCGCCCTTTGCTCTCATGGACGCCACCTTTGAAACGATCGGCTTGGAAGTGCCCAGCGAGAAGGCGATTAACTTTCTCGCCGAGCGCGCCGAGAATCAGGGTGAGCCTACGCGGCTGTTGCGGCGGGGCGCCGTCCTGCATGGCCGTTGCTGGAAACTCGGAGAAGGTCTCGAAGTCTGGACCGTGCTCTACGAATCAGGAACCGGCGAAGTTTTCTACGCGAACTGTCGTCCGGGTTTTCGCGCCCGCTACATGCAGCGGATCACACCCTGGGCCCTGACCGAATATGATGAACAAGGCGAAGCAGTGGTGCACGGTTACTGCGGCGGCTCGGATACCGAAGTCTTGTTCGAGCTGCAAAACCTGACGGAAGTTGGCGCGTCCGGTTTTCGCGCGCCGGCGCTGCACGTCGGCTTGTGCGGTTTGGCGTATCGCGCCCGGATTTGCGCGCGCGAGATGGAGATGCGTTGGTTGCCTTTGGAAAAAGCGGCGCCGTCGCGGGCGTCCCACGAAAATGATTGGATACTTCGCGGCCGCGTGTTGGCTTTCAAACCGCTGCGAAATCCGCTTTCGGGCAGCGAACTCTACTGGATCTATCTCGATCTATGCGGGCTGAAATTGGAAGTGCTGGTGAATACGCGCTCGCTTAGCGGCGGGCCGCTTTATGTGGGCGGAACTCTTTCCGCTGAAGTTTGGCTTCAGGGTCATGTGTTCGACGAACAGGCACTGCGGCTTCGTTACGAAGGCGTGGATCCCGCCTGTTCGCCGCAGAGTTTTTGGCCACAATTTTCTCGCAGTAATTAGGGCTGAGATCAATCTCAATTTGAGATTTGAGATGTGAGATTTGAGATTTGAGATTTCTTAAGTGATTTAATTTGGAACCAATTATCGTTTACCTCGCATGATCGTCCCGGCTTCTGCTCTGCTTGAATGAAGCGACTCTTAATCATCATCCTCACGTTGTTGGTACTGGCTGCTATCGGCCTCTATGTTTTCGATCAGTACTGGATCCACCATTACGATTCTCTAATTGCGCGCGAAGCCGTCCGCTCTCAGGTCGATCCCGATTTGGTGTGGAGCATCGTGTATGAGGAAACCTATTTCACCCCGTGGGAGAAAGGGCGCAACGGAGAGATTGGATTGATGCAAGTTACCCCGGTGGTCGCTCGCGAATGGGCTGCCGAGACCAGCTTGACGCCTTTGGAGCAACGTACTGCCGCAGATACCGAGACGCTGTTGCGTGATCCGGAGCGCAACGTTCAGATCGGCTGCTGGTATCTCCAAAAATCCGGCCAGGAATACCGCGATTCGCCGGGGCGTGAAGCGCGGATGCTGGCGGCTTATAACGCCGGCCCCAGCCGAGCGGCGGAGTGGAATCGCGTGGCTAATGGCGCTCCGCCTTTGACCGAGCAGGAATTCATCGCGCGCATCGATATCGCTTCCACGCGGGCTTATGTCACTTCAATTCTCGATCGCTATCATCGCGTCAAGGCGGCGCGGGGTGCTCCACAAAACAGTGTCAGCTCCAAAGGCCCAATGGGTCCTATCTTCTTTCAGCAGACATGACGGTAATCTATTCAGCGCGCTGGCTGCTGCCTATTGCCTCGCCGATGATCGAAGATGGCGCGCTGGCGATCGACGGTTCCACAATCGTCGCGGTTGGCCCACGCGGCGAGATAGTGTCTGCATTTCCAAATTCGCCGATTGAAGATTTCGGCCAAGCGGCGATCATACCGGGATTAATTAACGTACATTCCCATCTGGAATTGACCGTATTGCGCGGCTTTCTCGAACCCGAAGAAAGCGATTTTTTTGCTTGGCTGAGAAAGTTGACCATCGCGCGCCTGGCTATGACGCCGGAAGATCTGATCGTATCGGCAACCTGCGGAGCGATCGAAGCGGCGCACTCCGGCGTTACGAGTGT
>Ga0209577_10006107_pt1 | contig 11163 bp, 8 predicted proteins | sample GraSoiAngelo_109_FD_185874 | JGI IMG/M metagenome (GOLD analysis project Ga0209577, IMG submission 185874) | Grasslands soil microbial communities from the Angelo Coastal Reserve, California, USA - 14_0903_12_20cm (SPAdes) (version 2) | ecosystem: Environmental > Terrestrial > Soil > Grasslands ... | reverse complement strand
CCTAACGTAGCGCCAGATTAAAAGCGTAGCGCCAGATTAAAAGAAAGGACAGCACGTTCGATGTCAGCAGTACTAGAAACCACCTCCACCCCCGTTGCGCCGACGGCGGCTGGTTCCCCTCCGCCGGTTATGGATGTCGCTGCGTTGCTGGCGCCAATTCCCGGCGACAACCCAGCAGGCGAAAACCTCCAGTATTCCGGAATCTACGACGAGATACGCGAAGCGCGCCGGGCAGATGATAATCTGACGAAAGGCGATTGGGAGCACGAGCCGAAGGTTTCGGAGTGGCCGAAAGTGGTCGAGCTTTCGACTTCCGCCCTGGCGAGTCAAACGAAGGACCTGCAGATCGGCTCGTGGCTCGTGGAGGCTGTCGTTCAACTCTATGGTTTCGCGGGACTGAGAGACGGTCTTAAGCTTATGCGTGGTCTCCATGAACAGTACTGGGATCGTCTCTATCCTGAGAGTGAAGAAGGCGACCTGGATGGCCGCGCCAATGCCGTGGCTGCGATGGATGCGCGGCTTGAGATTCCGCTGAAGAGCGTGAGGTTGACTAAGAGCGGGACGGGCCTGGATTACTCTTACATACAGTGGGAAGAATCGACTAAGTTTGAAATACCGGACAAATTGGATAACCTCGATTCAGACACTTACAACCGGATGGTTGCTTTGAAGGCAGAGGCCGAGGCGGCAAAAAAGACCACTGGAGACGTGTGGCGCAAAGCGAAAGACGCAACCCGGCGCGCTTTTTACGAAGAAACATTCGCGCTGCTCAATGAGTGTTGGGCTGAATATCAGGCGCTCGACAAAGTAATGGATGAGAAGTTCGGCAAGCATACGCCGGGGCTGGGCACACTCAAAAAGACGCTGGACGCCGTCCGTACGCAGGTCGAAAAGCTGGTCAAGGAGAAGCGCATACTCGAACCCGATCCCATCCTGGACGGCAGCGTTGCGGGGACGGCGGAAGGTGATGGCGAAATGGCCGGCACTGGTGGGGTGTTGCGCGGACGCGCCGAAGCCCTCAGGCAGTTGGCTGAGGTGGCGCAGTATTTTCAGCGCACTGAGCCACACAGTCCGGTAGCCTATCTGGTGCAACGAGCAATCAAGTGGGGACACATGCCGCTTGAGGTTTGGTTAGAGGATGTGATAAAGGACGGAGCAACACTTGGCCAATTGAAGGAGACGCTGGGAATAGGAACGGATACCGACACGGGGCCCGCCGGCCAGGGCTCCTGAGTTTTCATTTGTCATTCGTCAATGAAGGATGCCAAAGCAATGACATATGAGAAATGAAAGAATGACAAGGAAATGAAGAAGTAAACCAAGCGGTCGAGTCTTAGATTGAAACTCCTCCGCCGACTTTAGAAAAAAAGGAGTAGCTAACAATGCCAAAGAAGGAAAGCATACAACACAAACTCGACCGGGTTCGCCCGCCTCGCGTGCACATCACGTATGACGTGGAAGTGGGCGGCGCCATCGAAAACAAGGAACTGCCTTTCGTGCTGGGTGTCCTGGGAGATTTCTCCGGCCAGCCGGAAGAGCCGCTGCCTCGGGTCAGGGATCGCAAGTTGATCGAAATCGATCGCGACAATTTCGATCAAGTGCTGGCGGCGATGAAGCCGCGTCTGACTTATCGGGTTGATAACAAACTTACCAACGACGGCAGCAAGATGGGCGTCGAGCTGAATTTTAGGAGCATCGATGATTTTCATCCCGACAGCGTGGTGCAACAGGTCGAGCCTTTGCGAAAGATGGTTACAGCGCGCCAGCGGCTCTCCGACCTGTTGTCCAAGATGGATGGCAACGACAAACTGGAAACGATATTGAACGAAATCGCTTCTGACACGAATGCGCAGGCCCAGCTGAGTTCGGCTCTGGGACTCGATAAACCTTCGGGCGAGACCCCGGCGAAGGAGGAATCACAATGAGCACGGAGATAAGTAAAGAGAAAGGCGTAGTCACTGTCGAGCAGCAAGGCGAAAGCGATCTGCTCACGCGCATCCTGGAAAAAGGAAAAATGGCGCGCAACGAGGTGCAGGCCCAGCAGGCCAAGGACATGATCGGCGAGTTTGTTCACGAGGTAATGCAAGGGCAACTGGTCGTCACCAAGGACATGGAGTCAGCCATTAATGCTCGCATCGCCGAAATCGATCGGCTGCTGTCCGCACAGTTGAACGCGGTCATGCATGCGGAGGAGTTTCAGAAGCTCGAGGGCTCGTGGCGCGGGATGCATCATCTCGTAATGAACAGCGAGACCGGCACCATGCTGAAGATTAGGGTCTTCAACGTCTCGAAGAAGGACTTGTTGAAAGATCTGGAACGGGCTGCCGAATTCGATCAGTCAGCACTCTTTAAGAAGGTCTACGAGGAAGAGTACGGCACGTTTGGTGGACATCCCTTCGGAGCAATGATTGGGGACTTTGAGTTCACCAACCACCCGCAGGACATGGCGTTGCTCGAGAAAATCTCCGGCGTGGCGGCGGCGGCAAATGCGCCGTTCATTAGTGCCGCCAGTCCTCAGCTTTTTGGTTGGGATAACTACACGGAGCTAACCGAGGTGCGCGATCTCGCGAAGATTTTCGATCGCACCGAGTTTGCCAAGTGGCGCTCGTTCCGTGAATCGGAAGACTCGCGCTACGTCGGTCTCACGCTGCCTCGGACACTCGCGCGTTTGCCTTATGGCGAAGAAACCATACCCACCGAAACTTTCCACTTCCATGAAGACGTAACCGGCAAAGATCACAGCAAGTATTTATGGAGCAATGCGGCTTACGCGTTTGGCACGCGTTTGACGGAAGCCTTTGCGCTGTATCAATGGTGTGCGGCGATTCGTGGCGTTGAAGGCGGTGGGCTGGTCCAGGGACTGCCAACGCATACGTTCCAAACTGACGAAGGCGACGTGGCCTTGAAGTGCCCGACGGAAATCTCGATCACGGATCGACGCGAGAAAGAATTTTCCGATCTTGGCTTCATTCCCCTGGTGCACTGCAAGAACACCGATTACGCGGCGTTCTTTGCCGCGCAGTCGTGCCAGAAGGCCAAGAAGTACGATCAGGATGCGGCTAATGCAAACGCGCGACTCTCGACACAGTTGCAGTACATCATGGCGGTGTCGCGTTTTGCGCATTACATTAAAGCGATGATGCGCGACAAGATCGGCAGCTTTATGTCACGCGGCGAATGCGAGAGTTTTCTTAATCAGTGGATTCAACAATACGTCGTCGCTAACGACAACGTGGGCCAGGCGATGAAGGCGTCGCATCCTCTTAAGGAGGCTCGCATTGAAGTTGCCGAAATAGCGGGAAAACCCGGGGCTTACAAGGCCGTGGCTTTTCTTAGGCCGCACTTCCAGTTGGATGAACTGACAGTCTCTTTGCGGCTGGTGGCTGAGCTGCCGCCGTCTGCCAGAGGCTAGTGCAAAAACCGACTGGCGAAACGTCATGAGTATTACTCTGGCTCAGTGCTGCATACGGCAAGCATCCGCCGGAGCGGGGACCACAAACAACAAGAATTAATTAGTCCAAAGGAGGATGGTTCGAAATGGCAACTACTGATTTTTTCCTCAAGCTCGAGGGCATTAAGGGCGAAAGCACTGACAAGAAACACAAGGGCGAGATTGAGATAGAAAGCTATAGCCTGGGCTTAACAAATACGGGCAGCTTCAGCCAGGCACCCGGCGCCGGTGGCGGTAGCGGGAAAGTCAACTTTCAAGATGCGCATTTTAGTAAGAAGCTGGATAGTTCCTCGCCGCTACTGAAGCTTGCCTGCGCCACCGGACAGCACCTTAAAGAGGCTCTCCTGGTGTGCCGCAAGGCTGGCGGCGACCAGCAAGAGTACCTGAAGATCAAGTTGAACGACTGTCTCATCTCGAGTTACCAGGTTGGCGGGCACGGTGGTGACAACCTGATCCCTACGGATCAGTTTTCCATAAACTTCGCCAAGATCAATATCGAATACATGCCGCAAGACGCGCAAGGCAAGGTGGGTAATGCGGTGCGTGCCGGCTGGGATCTCAAAGCGAACGCGAAGATCTAAGACGAGACAGAGCGCCACATCCTTCGCTGTTTGTCGGCCTCGAGAGTTGCGTCGGGTTGTTTGCATTTGCTGAGCATCTGAGACGGCTTGAGACTTGTCGTGCTGAACCGGCGCCTGCCAGGTATTTGCGGTAGGCGCCGGCCAGTAGTTTTTTGGGTTTCTTCGGTGTCCTTGACGGAGGCACAAACGCGATGGCCAGGACCGACAACGAGTTGCGGGTGACCACATCGGTATTGGATCGTCTGCTTGATTACGAACCCGAGATTACGCGAGAGCCAATCGCTTCACGATCCAAGAACCTGAGGCAGTTGAAACAATCGGTCCAGCGCGATCTTGAATGGTTGCTCAACACGCGCCAGGTCGCGGGAGGGTTGCCGTCTGAATTGAAAGAGACAAACAATTCGGTCGCGGCGTTTGGGCTGCCAGACTTTACTAATCTTAGCATCGATAGTGCCGACGACCAGAAGTTTATCAAGCGCGAAATTGAAGAGGCGGTCCGGCGTTTTGAGCAAAGACTTGAAGGCGTGGTGGTTTCGATTGAGCCGGTCCGGCCCACCGAGCGCGTTTTACGTTTCCGTATTGACGCGCGTTTGAAAATTGACCCGGCGCCGGAACCAATTACTTTCGATACCGTGCTGCAATTGGGTAGTGGAGAGTATCAGGTGCGCACGCAGTGATCGATGTGCGACAAACTAAAGTTTATCGAACATGCGCGACGAGCTGCTTGGTTATTATGAACGTGAGCTAGTCTTCTTGCGGCAAATGGGCGCGGAGTTTGCCCGCAAGTACCCGAAAATCGCCTCGCGACTCTTGCTTGAGGGCGACAAATGCGAAGACCCTCACGTCGAACGCCTGATCGAAGCTTTTGCCTTCCTCGCTGGTCGTATCCGCCTCAAGGTTGACGATGAATTTCCGGAAATCACCGAATCATTTCTTAACGTACTTTATCCGCATTACCTCTCGCCAATTCCTTCGATGGCCATCGTGCGGTTCGCTCCCAAGGAAGGAACTCTGACCACCGGCTTCCACATTCCGCGAGGCACCGGCCTTTATTCGAGACCGATTCAGGGCACGCCGTGTCGTTTCCGCACCGGTTATGACACCACCGTTTGGCCAATCGAAGTTGTCAGCGCATCGCTGGAATCCCTCGATCCCGTAGACACGCGTGGCAAGTGGCATGAAGCCGCGCTCAAGATTACGCTCTCGTGTATGAACGACACCTCGCTCAAGACGCTGAAGAAAGGCGAAACGCAGGCATCGATCGATAGCTTGCGTTTCTATCTCAATGGGGAACCACAGGTTGTCTATCCACTCTATGAAATGATTTTCAACCACGCGACGCGGGTCGAGATCCGGCCAGGTCCGTTGACTCCTTCACGTCGCACGAGAAAATTGGCCCTGTCAAAGCTGCCGACAATCACGCTACCGCCATCCGCCATTAGTGAGGTCGGTTTCGAACTCGACCAGAGCCTGCTGCAATATACGGCGCGTTCTTTTCCCGGTTACCGGCTACTGTCGGAATATTTTTCCTTGCCGGAAAAGTTTCTATTTTTCGATTTTAAGGGTCTGGATCAAGCCGTGCGGGCAGACTTTCTGACCCGCTTCGAGATACATATCCACCTGCGAGATGTGACGCCCATCAGTGGCTTGGTGGAGGCCGGCACCTTTCAACTCGGCTGCACGCCTGTAATCAACCTCTTCAGCGATATCGCGGAACCGATTCGTCTCACCAGTCAACAGCATGAATATCAGGTGATACCGGACGTGCGACGCCCGCTGGCGATGGAAGTCTATTCAATCGAGCGGGTCGTCGCGGACGATCCACAGCGCGGTAAATCGCGAGAGTTCAAGCCTTTCTACTCCCTCCAACACTCGAATGGCGGTGACGAAGATCCTACATTTTGGTTTGCGTCGCGACGGCTCTCGCAAAGACCACATGACGAGGGCACGGAGGTCTTCGTTACCCTGGTCGATTTGCAATTCAATCCACACGTGCCGCCGGCGAGCGTCCTTACGGTCCATACGACCTGCACCAATCGCGATCTGCCAGCGAGACTTCCATTCGGCGGCGCTGAGGGAGATTTGGAGGCCGAAGGCGCCATGCCGCTCTCGCGAATCCGATGTTTGACCAAGCCGACTCCAACTTTGCGGCCGCCGTTGAAGCGCGGAACTCAATGGCGTCTAATATCGCAATTGTCACTCAATCACCTTTCGCTCGTGGCTGCCAATGCCGAAGGATCGCCGGACGCGTTGCAGGAGATTTTGTTACTCTACGATTTCATGGATTCAGCGGCGACGCGCCGGCAAATCAAAGGAATGAAGCGCATAAAAAGCCGGCCCACAGTGCGGCAAGTGGGCACGCGCATTGGCGCCGGTTTTGTGAGAGGCATCGAAACGACGATTGAGTTCGACGAAGAGCAATATGTCGGCAGCGGGCTCTTTCTGTTCGCCAGCGTGTTAGAGAGATTTCTGGGCCTGTACGCCTCGGTAAATTCTTTTAATCAACTCGTCGCGATAACGAGCCAACGGGAGGGAATACTAAAGCAATGGCCACCCAGGGCCGGACAACAGGTCCTCCTCTAGCGCAGGAGCTGCTTGACGAGCCGTACCGGTTTGCGTTCTTTCAAGCCGTGCGCCTGCTTGAGCGCATTTATGCCGACCGCGCTCCAGTAGGCCAGGACGCAGACGCCACCCGCGAAGTCGTGCGCTTTCGCACGCGGCCGACGCTCTCGTTTCCGGCGTGCGAGATACATGACCTGACTCAGGATCCTCAGCAGGATGGCGCGGCGCCGGAGATGATGGTTTCATTTATGGGCGCAATCGGTCCCCTGGGAATTCTTCCTCATCAATACACTGAGCTGGTGATGGATCGCGCGCGCTACCAGGACACTGCGCTCTGGAGTTTCCTCGACATCTTCAATCACCGGATGATCTCGCTCTTCTATCGGGTGTGGGAGAAATATCATTTCCCCATCGCCTACGAGCGCACCGGTGAAGATCAATTCACCACCTATCTGTTCGACCTCATCGGGATGGGGACGAATGGTTTACGGGGCAGGTTTTCTTTCAAAGATCAGGGCTTGCTGTTCTATGGCGGACTGATCGCGCAACGGCCGCATTCAGCCACGGCCATGGGGGCGATTGTTGGCGATTATTTTGGCGCGCCGGCGAACGTGGTCCAGTTTCCCGGCGAATGGCTGAAGCTGGAAGACAATGTCACGAGCCTGGGCAGCGCGAACAGTCAACTGGGAGTGAGCACGATTGCGGGGGATAGAGTCTGGAGCGATCAATCGAAGTTTCGCCTCCGCATAGGACCCGTGAGTTTGAAGAAGTTCAACAGCTTCTTGCCGGTTGGTTCGGCTTATAAGCCGCTGACTGAAATGGTAAGACTGCTCGCCGGTTTGGAGTTTGAGTATGACGTGCAATTGTCACTCAAACGTGATGAGGTTCCGTTTTTTGTTTTAGGGAGCGATCCAAACGGCGCCAGACTAGGCTGGACCAGTTGGCTTAAGACAAGTGATTTCAGCAAAGATGACGATCAGGTTGTATTGTCAGACAAGCTTCAGCTTGTCGCGGCCACGACAAACTGAAGTGCATTTTAATAGAAAAGGGGTTTATCATGGGCGTAAATCTAAAATCACTAATTGCGAGACTCAACGCGACTTGTCGCGGCGCGCTCGAAGGCGCAGCGGGGCTTTGTCTTTCGCGCACGAACTACGACGTCGAGCCGGAACATTTTCTGCTGAAGTTGATTGAGAGTCCCGATACGGATCTCGCAGCGATTTTCCGGCGCTACGAAATCAATCAGTCCCGGGTCACCAAAGACTTGACCGCCGCGCTGGACAAATTGAAGACCGGCAATGCGCGCACGCCCGGACTCTCTCCGCGTCTGCCGCAGTGGATTCAGGAGGCCTGGCTGCTGGCCTCGGTCGATTACGGCGCCGCCCAAGTTCGCAGTGGGCATTTGCTGGTGGCGCTTTTGGCGAGTGACGATCTGAGACGCCTGGCCCGCGAAATCTCGCGCGAGTTTGCCTCCGTTTCGGTTGAATCTCTGAAGAACGATTTCGCGGAGATCACTGCCAGTTCGGCTGAAGCTCGCGAGGCCACCAGCTTGTCGGATCAGCCTCTTGCAACCGGCGCCGCTGCGGGCGGGCCGGTAACCGGAGGCAAGACCAAATCCCTCGATCAGTTCACCATCGATCTGACGGCGCGCGCGCGGGCCGGCAAGATCGATCCCGTACTGGGCCGCGATTTCGAGATTCGACAAGTGATCGACGTCCTCACGCGCCGCCGCCAGAACAATCCGATCCTTACTGGCGAAGCCGGGGTCGGCAAAACCGCGGTGGTCGAGGGCTTTGCTCTACGCATCGCCGAGGGTGACGTGCCCGATCCGCTAAAGAATGTGGCCGTGCGCACCCTCGATCTTGGATTGCTGCAAGCGGGCGCCGGAATCAAGGGCGAGTTTGAGAATCGTTTGAAGTCGGTGATCGACGAAGTCAAGGGCTCTTCGCAACCAATCATTCTCTTCATCGATGAAGCCCACACGATGATCGGCGCCGGCGGACAGGCTGGACAGAACGACGCGGCAAATCTGTTGAAGCCGGCGCTGGCACGCGGTGAGTTGCGCACCATCGCGGCGACGACGTGGGCCGAATACAAGAAATACTTCGAGAAGGATGCGGCGTTAGCGCGGCGTTTTCAGGTTGTCAAAGTGGAAGAGCCCGACGAAGCAAAAGCCATCGGTATGATGCGCGGCCTTGCTGAGGCGCTCGAGAACCATCACCGCGTTCGCATTCTCGCCGAAGCAGTCGAGGACGCAGTGCGGCTTTCGCATCGCTACATCTCCGGACGCCAGCTTCCCGATAAGTCAGTGAGCGTCCTGGACACGGCTTGCGCGCGCGTGGCGATCGGCCAGGGCGCAACGCCCGCGTCAGTGGAAGACGCGCAGAGACGGATAGATCAATTGACTACGGAAATGAACGCGCTCGAACGCGAAGAGATCACGGGACTCAATCACAATGAGCGGATTGCGGAATTGAAAGCGTTGAAGACGGGTGAAGAGGCGCGTCTGGCCAATCTGAAAGCACAGTGGGAAAAGGAACGTGGAATCATCGAGCAAATTCGCGATGTTCGCGGACAGCTGGAACAACACGCATCGGCCCAGGCTGCTGCGGTTGCCGGTTCGGGTAACGGCAACGAGCCCGCCGTTGCCTCCGCCGCCGCTGCCGGCGCTGCCACCGCGACGGTGCCCAGCGAAGGAGTCGCGGGAGTAGCTGCCGCGCCCGTGGGTACGCAGGCCTCCTTGCCTGCTGAGGAGCACGCTGGAAGCGTGCGTACCCAGGCGGGCCAAGCTCCGATTGATATTGATGGGTTGAAAGCAAAACTCTCTCAGCTCAACGAGGAGCTGGAAAAAGTGCAGGGCGAAACACCGCTCATGCAAGCTTGTGTAGATTCGCAGACAATCGCCGATGTGATTTCCGGCTGGACCGGAATTCCGGTCGGCAAGATGTTGTCAGACGAGATTCAGACCGTGCTCGCTCTTAAGGATCGTTTGGAGCAACGCGTCATTGGCCAGTCGCATGCGCTGGAAGCGATCGCGCAACGCATCAGAACTGCCCGCGCGGGACTCACCGATCCGCGACGGCCGGTGGGCGTATTTCTTCTGGTTGGACCAAGTGGCGTCGGCAAGACTGAAAGTGCTTTGACGCTGGCCGATACTCTGTACGGTGGCGAGAAGAACCTTGTCACTATCAACATGAGCGAGTATCAGGAAGCGCACACAGTCTCGTCGCTTAAGGGATCGCCTCCGGGATACGTCGGTTATGGCGAAGGCGGCGTCTTAACGGAAGCGGTGAGACGCAAGCCTTACTCGGTCGTGCTGCTCGATGAAGTTGAAAAAGCTCATCCCGACGTGATGGAGTTGTTCTATCAGGTATTCGATAAAGGCATGCTCGAAGATGGTGAAGGCCGCGAGATTGACTTCAAGAACACCGTGATCCTGCTGACGTCAAACACCGGAACTGACACGATCATGAAACTGTGCGCTGACCCGGACACCAAGCCGGAACCGGAACCACTCGTCGAATCGCTTCGGCCCGAGCTGATCAAAGTATTCAAGCCTGCTTTGCTCGGCCGCATGGTCGTAGTTCCCTACTATCCGATTTCCGACGACGTGATGCGCGAGATTATCAAACTGCAACTGGGCCGCATCGAGACTCGCCTGGACGAAAATCACGGCGCCAAATTCAGCTACGATGACGCCGTTGTCAATGAGATTGCGAACCGCTGTAAAGAAGTCGAGAGCGGCGCGCGCAACGTCGACCACATTCTGACTCGCACGCTGTTGCCGGAGATGTCGGGCGAGTTTCTTTCGCGCATGGCCAGCGGCACGGCCGTAGGCCGAGTTCACGTCGCGGTGAGTGGCGACGGTAAGTTTCAATACACGATTTCCTAAGGCGCTCGTGACGAACTGACAAAAGGCGAAATATGCCGACTTACACTCAGGACAAAAGACCGCTGTCAGTCCAGACGCCTTTAGGCAAGGACGTGCTCTTGCTGGTTGGGATGGCTGGCCACGAAGCTATCTCAGAGCTTTTCAATTTCCACCTCAATCTCCTGGCCGAAGACGCCAGTAAGGTGAAGTTTGACAAACTTCTGGGGCAGAAGATCACGGTTGCGCTCAACCTCCCGAACGAAAAGGAGCGCTATTTCAACGGCATCTGCAATCGAGTCAGCCAGGGTGGCCGCAGCGAGGGCGACGTCTTCACCGCTTATCACCTGGAGATCGTGCCGCAGTTTTGGCTTCTGACCAGGAGATCGCAAAGCAGAATCTTTCAGCACATCACCATCCCGGACATTTTGAAGAACGTGTTGGAGGGGCTGGATGTTACGTTTGAAATTCAGGGCACCTTCCATCCGCGGGATTATTGCGTTCAGTACCGCGAGTCGGATTTCAACTTCGCCAGTCGTCTGATGGAAGAAGAGGGCATCTTTTATTTTTTCACGCACACCGCCGATGGCCATAAGATGGTGGTGGCCAACACGCCTGACAGCCATCCCAAGTTCGACGATGACAGCGAGAAGAAGATCATCTATGAAGAAGTCTTTGGCGGCTATCGCGATGAAAACCGC
>Ga0209577_10006104_pt1 | contig 11170 bp, 12 predicted proteins | sample GraSoiAngelo_109_FD_185874 | JGI IMG/M metagenome (GOLD analysis project Ga0209577, IMG submission 185874) | Grasslands soil microbial communities from the Angelo Coastal Reserve, California, USA - 14_0903_12_20cm (SPAdes) (version 2) | ecosystem: Environmental > Terrestrial > Soil > Grasslands... | reverse complement strand
CACGAGCTGCAGGAGCCGCTTGGCCACCCGCCCCTTGAGATCGAGGAACAGCAGGTCCTCCACGAACGCCTCGTGCGCCTGGATCTGCCGGGCCAGAGCGCTCAGGAGCGCCCTGGACGCCTCCGGATGCGCCGCCAGGAACTCGAGCCAGGCCTCCCCTTCGATGGCGAGGACCGCCGACTCCTCGAGGGCCACGGCCGTCGCCGTGCGCGGACCCCCCCCGAGCACTCCGAGCTCACCGAAGAACTGCGGCGGCTCGAGGGTGGTGTGCAGCTGGCGATGACCGGTCACGGAGTCGGAGCTGATCTCGATCCGGCCCTTCCACAGAAAGTGGACCTCGGGGGCATGATCGCCCTGGTGGAAGATGTAGGTCCCCCGGCGGTACTGGCGCAGGGCGCCCTGCTCCGCCAGGACGAGAATGTCGGATTTCTTGGTGGAGGCCAGCATCGGCGTCACCGACATGGACTCGGCGACGTCCGCCGGCACCCCCACCCTGGATGCCATCACCATCGCGGATGGAGCCTAGCGTAGGGACTCACGCCGAGAAACCCCCCCTCACGAAAAGACCCGAAACGCAGCGGACGGGCCCGTTTCCGAGCCCGCCCCGCCGGCGCACGTCATGTAGTTGATCCGAGTTACCGGATCTTCTTCCGAAGCTTCTTCTTGGTCACACGGGTCGCAGCCGCCTTGGTCTCGCTCTTCGCGGACTTCGCAGCCGGAGCCTTGGGAGCAACCTTCTTCTCCGCCATTTCTGAGTCACCTCCCCCGGGTCCTCGTGGGATCAAGTTCCAAGTTCGAGGCACATCTTCACCTGCCCCGAGGATCCGGGCTGTGCCGCCCGTCACCGGATCGTGGGTGACATCGATCACCGGAATGGGGGTGACGACGGTCACACGGACCCATGTGACGGCCGTCACATGGGTCAATCGGTGGCGTCGATGTCTGGGAGGTCGAGGGGGTCGGGGCGAGGTGTGCATGCCCCGCAGAACAGCGCGTCCTCGACGATGAGCACCTTCGTCACTTCTTGCTGCCTGAACAGTTCGAGGATGTAGGGATGGGTCTCGACGTGATCCTCGCAGATACCCCGGCCGCAGAACCGGCAAGATCCGACCGCGGTTCGTCGACAATGCCAGCAGTCCATCCGTTCCCTCCACTCCCCTGGGTCTCGATCCCGGACACAGCCTAATGGCGCGCGGCGCGACCTTGCGGCATCTGCGGGTTCAACGTGCCTTTCTTGAACGCCTTCGAGACGAGCTGGTCGAAGCCCTCGCGGTCGATCCGGTACGCCCGCACCGGAGTCCTGGCGATCACCGAGGCCGTGCGCGGGACGTCGAGCAGGAGGGCGACCTCACCGAAGTAGTCCCCCGACCCGAGCGTCGTGACGTGCTCGCCGCCCTGCTCCACGTCGACCTGCCCGGAGCGGATCGCGTAGAACGCGTCGCCCACCTGTCCCTGCTCGATGACGGTTTCGTCGGGTGCGAAGTTGGTCCACTCGCCGTGCTCCAGGAGCTCCGCCAGCTCGTCCGGCTCGAGGTGCTCGAAGGGCGGCAACTCCCGGAGCTCGGCCACGGCCTGCAGCGTCGGAGCGAAATCCGGGACGTGGATCATGTCGGCGAGCAGCCGGTCGAACGTCCCCTTGTCGATCTCGAACACCTCCGACTCCTCGGCGGCCCGCACGGTCGCGGCGCGCGGCGCCGACTGGACCAGGCCGAGCTCCCCGAAGGACTCCCCACGCCCGAGCGTCCGGAGGACACGCTCGTTCCCGGTCTCGGCGTTCTCCTCCACCACCTGCAGCGTGCCCTTGCGGACCACGTAGAACGCGTCGGCCCGATCGCCCTGGCGGACCACCGGCTGGTTGGCGGCGAACGTCCGTAGACGCACGCGGCCGGCGAGATCGGAGAGCACTTCTGCCGGCAGGTCGTCGAACATCGGGAGCTTGTCGATGAGTTGGGCCGCTTCCACCCTCCACTTCGTCTCCAGCCGGAACTGGATCCGGCGCCACATCGCTCGCAGCCGCCGGTGGATGGTTCGAGTGAGGTTGATCGCACCGCGCACGAGCGGGCCGGCCACGATCGCCACGAGCACGATGAGCAGGACCCGTGTGATCGGACCGCTGTCCCACATCCGCTTGAACAGGCTCCCGAAGATCAGCTGCCAGAAGTAGAAGGACAGGTACAGCTCGAAGATCGTGAAGATGACACCGATGATCCCGTACGCGGCGAGCCCGCTCTCCTGCTTGGTGAAGCGCTCGCGCCGCCGGAGCTTGTGCCACAAGTCGTGCCGGATGAACGACAGTGACCTCGGACGAAGGTCGGGCACCTGGATGACGTCCGACAGGATGTAGTAGCCGTCGAGCTCCAGCATCGGGACCAGGTTCAGGAAGATCACCAGATAGTTGAGGACGGCGAACTTGTACAGGAGGTCCCCCACCGAGCTGTTCGGCAGGAGCCAGGCAACGATGGAGGCGGCGCCGGCCAGGATCAGCTCGGCGTACGGCCCCGCGAAGGATTGGGTGATGCGCTGCCAGCGATCCATCATCAGCCCGTCGGAAGAATCCACGAAGAACGCCGGAGAGCCGAAATAGATCATGAAGCCGGCTGCCTTGATCTTCCGCCCGTAGTGCGTCATGACCACGGCGTGGCCGAGCTCGTGGGCGAAGGTCAGGAAGTAGTTCAGGAACATGAGGATCAGGAACCCGAACGCGAGTGAGTTGCCCGACAGGCTGTAGTTCTTCGAGGTCACGATGGCCACGAATGCCGGTAAGCCCGCGATGGCGGCGAGGGCTCCGACAGCGAGCACGGGCTTCAGGAAGAAGTACTTCAGCCCGTTGCGGTAGAAGAAGCTCACCAGCCGGTCGGCGCCCGACCACTCCACGGAGAGCGTCTTCATGAACTGCCGTCCCCGGCGCGCATTCGCCGAGGTCTGGTCGATGGCCCGTTTGACCCTCGTAGAGCTGTTTCACCAGGTCGACCACGCCGGAGAGCTCGAGATCGCCCGACTCCTGGAACCGCTCGAGGACGATCTCTTTCACGGTGCGCGTGCCGTCCATCAGCCGCACGATCTCCACCTCGCCAGGCTCCAGCTTGAAGTGCAGGAGCTCGCGAGGGTTGGCGATCATCGCGTAGTCGTTGCCCCACTTGAGGTGGAACTCCTTGATCTCGATGTCGGGGGCGAGCGTGGGGCGGAACTGGCCGGGGTCGACCATGGCCGCCAGCCGGTCCCACAGCTGGCCGTCGCCCTCCGGAACGGGACGCTCCGCCGCCTCCTTCTCGAGCGCGCCCCAGATGCCGGGCCGCGCCGGGGCGGCTCTCATCGGGGGCCTCTCACGTCTTCGTCTTCTCCTCGGCCAGTTTGCGCTGGATCGCTCCGTACACGGACGGACGCGGCGCGGGACGCCGGCGCGCGGCGAAGATGTTGCCGAAGAACCCCCCCGCGAACAGCGCGACCGCGATGGCCAGGCCGAGCGTCCCCCACGAGAAGCCGCTGTTCGAGCTCACCGGCTTCGACAACGCCTGCACCCCGAGCTGAGCAATCGGGACCGCCGTGGCGTCAAAAGCCAGGCGGGTGCCGGGCGGGGGGGCCGCGTTCAGCCGGACCGGGATGGTCATGCGCAGCTGCCTGCCCTGGGCCGAGAGGCTCACCTTGGCCGGGTCGATCTCGAAATACGCCCCCCGCAGGTCGCCGGTCTGCCCGAGGGAGGCCGCGGCGCTCCCCCCGAGGATCTGCAGCGACGAGGTGGTCGGCGTGAACTGGATCTCGTCGAGCCTGGTCCCCCGCAGCTCCAGCAGGACGTCGACCTCCTGGATGTGCTGCCACCCCTGTGAGTGCTCCACGTGCAGCCTCACGGTCAGCAGGCTGCGGGCGGCGACGGTCCCTTCGACCGTCCCGGCTCCGGTCAGCTTCGGCTTTGGCGCGGGCGTGGCGGCCCGGGCCATGCCCGGCACGGCCAGCAGCACAACGGTGAGGAGGCTCCCCCCGAGAAGCCGTTTCACGCTCTCATCCTGAGGCTTTCTTCCGCTGCGTGGCAAGGGGTCACCCCCGGACTGCTCTCACCCCGTGTGACGCACGGCACACCGCCGGGCCGATGCGGATCACGTCGACTCGGTGACGGGGGCCACCGACCGGGCCCGGGCACGCGCCTATGGTGGACTGAGGGTTCCGGGAACGACGCACGCTATCCCCGGAGTGAAGGCCGGCCCTTGCGAGGGGGCCGGCCTTCACCGTCTCAACGGCGTCCGACGATCACGCGGCTGGCGTCGGCGACCATCCCCCCCTCGGCGTCCTTGGTGCTCCGGACGTCCCGGAACCCGAACCGCCGGAGCACCGACGCGACCTGCCGCGAGCGGTCGGGGCTCACCTCCACGAGCATCCATCCGCCCGGGCGGAGCCAGTCCTCGGACTCCTCCGCCGCCCGCTCGATCAGGAACATGCCGGTGGGGCTGCGATCCGTGAGCGCGCTGATCGGCTCGAAGAAGCGGATCTCATCGGGGAGCTCGCGGATCTCGCGGCGGCCCAGGTAGGGCGGGTGGAACGTGATCACGTCGATGGAACCGGCGAGTCGCCGGGGGAGCCCGCCGTACAGGTCGCCCCGCACGAAGCGGGCGCCCACCTTCAGGTACCGGGCGTTGTCCCGGGCCAGGGCCACCGACTCGGGAGTCAGATCCGTCCCGTACACCTGGGCGCCCCGAACCTCGTTCGCGACGGCGAGGGCGATGGGGCCCGCTCCCGTGGCGAGGTCGACGGCGACCGGCTTCTTCCTGCGACGGAGCCGCACCACGGCTTGCTCCACGAGCCACTCGCTCGAGTCACGAGGCACGAACACCCCCGGGCGGACTTTCATCTGCAGGCCCCGGAACTCGAAGGTGCCGGTGATGAGGGGAACGGGCTCGCCCGTGGCGCGGCGAGCCACGAGTCGCTCGAACCGGCGGCGGGCGGGCGCGGGGACGAGTGCGTCGTCATCGGGAAGCTCACCCATCACGAACTCGAGGAGCTCCTCCGCCTCGATCCGCTCGCGTCCGGCCTGCCAGTGATCGACGGAGGGCGAATCGACAAGGGCCTTCTGGGCGCGGTCGAGCAGGTCGCGGGCGTTCACGGGGGCGCATCCTACCCGCGAGCGCGCCTGTCTACCCTCGCGTCATAATCCAGCTCTCATGGATTTCCGAGACACGCCGGAGGAGGCCGCGTTCCGCGAGCGCGTCCGGAGCTGGCTCCAGGAGAACATCCCCGAGGGGTGGGGCACGCCGGGGCACCACGAGCCCGAAGGCGAGGAGCGCCAGGCTTTCTACAAGGACTGGTCGCGCAAGCTCTACGAGGCCGGCCTCGTCGGTGTGACGTGGCCCAAGGCGTACGGCGGCTACGAGCAGCACGTGACCCACCAGGTGATCGCCATGGAGGAGTTCGCGCGGTCAGGCGCGCCCGACCACATGAACGTGATCGGCCTCGGCATGGCCGGCCCGACGATCATCGCGCACGGCACCGAGGAGCAAAAGCAGCGGTTCGTGAAGCGCATCCTCACCGCCGAGGACATGTGGTGCCAGGGGTTCTCGGAGCCGGGCGCGGGTTCGGACCTGGCCGGGCTCTCCACCCGCGCGGTGAAGGACGGCAACGAGTACGTGATCAACGGGCAGAAGGTGTGGTCGTCGCTCGCGCACATCGCGGACTTCTGCATCCTGGTGACGCGGACCGATCCGAACGCGGGCCGCCACCACGGCCTCACGTACTTCCTCCTCGACATGCACCTGCCGGGCGTCGACGTCCGGCCGCTCAAGCAGATCACCGGCGACTCGGAGTTCAACGAGATCTTCTTCAACGACGTGCGCGTGCCGGAGGAGGCGGTCATTGGCGGCGAGGGCAACGGGTGGGCCGTGGCCATCACCACGCTGATGAACGAGCGGGCCTCGCTCGGCATCGCGCTGACCGTCCGCTTGGAGGTCGCGCTGCGCAAGCTGGTCGAGCTGGCGAAGTCGACCAAGCAGAACGGCTCCACCGCCGCGGACGACCCCGTGATCCGGGACCGGATCGGGCAGTTCTGGTCGGAGCTGCAGGCGCTGCGGTTCACCAACTACCGCTCGTTCTCGAAGTTCCTGCAGACCGGGATGCCGGGGCCGGAGGGTTCCACCGCAAAGCTCGTGTGGTCGGAGACGAACCAGCGCCTCACGAAGCTGGCGCTCGAGATCGAGGGGCCGTACGCGATGCTCTCGGGCGGCGACCACGCCGTCGACGACGGCTACTGGCAGCGGTGGCAGCTCCGGTCGCGCGGCAACACGATCGAAGGCGGCACCTCGGAGATCCTTCGCAACATCATCGCGGAGCGGGTGCTCGGTCTCCCGAAGAGCCGATGACCTCGCCCCCGGCAAGAGCGCCTCGCAGATGAACTTCACGTTCTCCGACGAGCAGGAGATGTTGCGGAAGTCCGCGCACGAGTTCCTGGCGTCGCGATACCCGATCGAGCGTGTGGCCGAGATCGCCGACGGCGCGGGGTTCGACGCGGGGCAGTGGTCGGAGGTCGCGGATCTCGGATGGACCGGGATCTCGCTGCCGGAGGACGCCGGCGGGGCGGGGATGGGGTTCCTCGAGGAGATGGTGGTGATCGAGGAGCTCGGGCGCTCGCTCTATCCGGGGCCGTTCTTCTCGACCGTGGTGCTCGCCCAGCCGGCGCTGGCCGGCGCATCGGATCTCGTCGAGCAGCTCGCCGCGGGGAAGACCGCCGCCACGCTGGCGTGGGCCGGCGCCGACGGCTCGTTTGCGACGTCGTCACTCCCAACGAAGGCAACGCGCGACGGGGACGCGTGGCGCCTCTCCGGGATCACGCTGTTCGTCCCCGACCTCGCGGTGGCCGAGCTCGTCGTGGTGGCCGCCGAGGGCGAGGGCGGCGCCGGGCTATGGGCGGTGCAGCGCGACGGCGAGGGCGTCCGGTGGGAGGACCTGCCCACCGTCGACTCCACGCGCAGGCTCGGGGCGCTGCACCTCGACAATGCGCCTGCGCGGCAGCTCGCCACCGAGGCCGGAGCGCTCGATCGCATCCGGGACCGGGCGCTCGCCGCGCTCGCGGTCGAGGCGGTGGGCGTGGCGGATCGCGCGCTGCAGTTCGCGGTGGAGCACGCGAAGACGCGCGTGCAGTTCGACCGGCCCATCGGGGTATTCCAGGCCGTGTCCCACAAGCTGGCCGATGCGTATGTGGATGTGGAGAACGCGCGATCGCTCGCGTACTTCGCGGGATGGGCGGTCTCCAACGGGGCCGACGAGGCCCGCGACGCCGCGGCGGGCGCGAAGGCCTACGCGAGCGACGCCGCGGTCGACATCTGCGAGAAGGCCATCCAGGCGCACGGCGGGATCGGATTCACATGGGAGCACCCGTTGCACCGGTACTACAAGCGGGCCCTGTGGATCTCGGCGTTCATGGGGTGGCCCTCGGCGCAGCGGGCCCGCGTGGCCGCGGCGCTGCTCGGCTGACGCCCGAAACGCGCAGCTAGAATCGACAAGATGCCCTCGACCTCGAAGCCGAAGCCCGCTGCGTCGCGATCGAAGAAGCGGGCGAAGACCGCGCTTCCGGAGCACATCCGCCTGACCGCCGACCGCCTCGTCGTGACCTCCCCGCAGGACGGCGAGCGGCGCACGAAGGGCGGGTTGCTCATCCCGGCGACGGCGGGACCGACCCCCAAGCGATGCGTGTGGGCCGACGTGGTCCTGGTGGGACCGGACGCGCGGAACGTGAAGGCGGGCGACAGCGTGCTGTTCCTCCCCCACGCCGGCCTCGAGGTCGAGATCGAGGGGACGGAGTACGTGTTGCTCCGCGAACGCGATGTCCAGGCGGTGTCGGCGCAGCACTCGACCGACGGCAAGGAGACGACCGGCCCCGGCCAGTACCTCTAGGCCTCCAGAAAGGTCAACCGGATGCGGCGGCGGTTGTTCTCGCGGTTGGGGTCGATCAGCACCACGCTCTGCCATGTGCCGAGGACGACCTCTCCGTCGTCGACCGGAAGCGTCAGCGACGGCGACACGAGCACGGGCAGCAGGTGGTCGCCCCCGTGGCCGGTGGAGCCGTGCCGGTGGGCGTAACGATCGTCCCGGGGCAGGAGCCTGTCGATCAGGTCGTCGAGGTCCTGCTCGGATCCCGAGCCCGTCTCCATGAGCGCGAGCCCGGCGGTGGCGTGCGGTAGGAAGACGTTGAGCAGACCGCTTCCGCGCGATTCACGAGCGAACTCCTGGATTCGGCCGGTGACGTCGACGACCCGTCGCCCGCCCGTGTCGATCGTGAGCTCCGCCGAACGCATTCGCGGATGCGGCCGTGTGCGTCAGCGCTCGTAGCCGGGGGTGGACCCCGGCTCGCCCGGCGCCGGTGGGGTCTCCGGTGGGAGCGGCGCCACGGGACCTCCGCCCGCACCGCCCTCCGGCGGAGGTGGCCCGGGCTCACCCGGCGGTGGTGGCGGTGCGCCGAGCGGGCCCCCGGTGGGCTGGTCGCTGCCGGCGAACGGCATCCCCGGCGCGCTCGGCGCGGGCGCCGCGAGCTTCCGGCTCGCGCCGAGCCCCATGATGCCACCGATCAGTCCGAGCGCCCCGCCGATCAGCGCGAGGTACGTCCCCAGCCCTCGCGAGACCGAGACGACTCCCCGGTCGACGAGATCGTGGAGCCTCTGGTCGATGAAGGACGTCGAGCGGCTGCTGCGATCCGCCAGCGTCCGCGCGGCCGCCCGGATGAAGGGGTCCTTGGACAGCGTGAAGTAGAGACCGATTGCCACCGTGACCGCGCCCACGGCCAGCTCGGCGATCGACACCCCGAGCACGCCCCCGCGGGTCTGGAGAGCCGCGATGAGCGCGCCGAGGACGACGAGGGCGATCCCGAGTCCGATGGCGAGCCCCCCACCCTTGACCGTGATGGAGCCGCCGCCGATCGAAGAGCTGGCATTGACCGAGCCCCAGTGCACCGACACGGCGACGAGCACGACGATGCCACCGAGCACACCGAGCGCAGCAGGAAGGAACGGCCTCTTGGCCGCCGGTGTTGGTTGCATGGCGGTGGGTTCTTGCACGTCGCGCCCCTTCTCGTCGGATGTCCGAGCCGCCGGAGGGTATCCGCCTCGCTCACGGGCGGCAAACCGCTCAGAGGGAGCGGCCCAGCCCGCCGGCGACGTCGATGGACGCGCCCGTGATGTAGCTCGCACGCTCGCCGGCCAGGAACGCCACCGCCGCGGCAACCTCCTCCGCGTCGCCGAAGCGCCCCAGCGGGACCTCGCGGCCTCGCTCCTCGTAGAAGCGGTCCATCGGCGTGTCCGGCGCGATGCGATCGCGCAGCCGCTCCCATTGCGACGCGCGGACCAAGCCGACGTTCACCGAGTTCACGAGGATGCGGTCGGCGGCGAGCTCGAGGGACAGCGTCTTGGTGAACGCGATGCACGCCGCCCGGTTCACGCTCGTCGCGAAGAACGCCGGATCCGGCGACCTCCCGAGGACCGCGTTGATGTTGACGATCCTCCCGCCGCCACGGGCGCGCATGTGCGGGATCGCCTGGCGCGAGCACCGGATCATCGAGAAGAGCTTCACGTCGATGTCCGCGCGCCAGTCGTCGTCGGTGAGCGACGCGAAGTTGCCCGGCTGGGCGCGGCCGGCGTTGTTCACGAGGACGTCGATTCCGCCCAGCTCCTCGGCGGCTTCCGCGACGAACGCCCGGACCTGCTCGGCGTCCGTGACGTCGACCTTCCGGTCGAGCACCCGGACCCCCGACTCCCGGAATCGTTCCGCCGCCTCGGGGAGGTCGTCGCCCCGAGCGCACACGGCGAGATCACAGCCCTCCCGGGCCAGCTCCACGGCGATGGCCCGACCCAGCCCGCGCGACGCGCCGGTGACGACGGCGATCTTGCCTCGCAGCCCGAGATCCATCAGTGCTCGTGTTCCATCGAGCGCTTCTCCAGATCCATCCCGCACTTCGGACACCTGCCTGGGTGATCCTGCACCACCTCGGGGTGCATCGGGCAGACGTACCGTGTCTCCGTGCCGCCGTGTTCCGCGTGCTCCTTCGCGGGGCCGCTCATCATCCGCAGCATGGCCGGGCCGCCCGTCCGCATGAACCGAACCAGCAGGGCGGCCGCGACGATCAGGAACAGGATGTCGAGCACGGACGTGTAGTTCCAGTGCACCGAGGCCATCTCGACCTTCGCGTTCCGCTTCGTGGGGACCAGGCCGAGCGCCTCGAACAGGACCTGCACGACGAGGCCCGCCCCGACCATCGCCGCGTAGAACGTGGCGAGCAGGAACAGGCTGACCTTCCCGCCGTAGTACTTGCGGTAGATGTTGAGGATGGGCAGCACGACGAGGTCGGCGAAGATGAACGATGCCACCCCGCCGAAGCTGATCCCACCGTTCCACAGCACCGCCGCGAGCGGGACGTTCCCGATCGAGCACACGAACGAGAACATCGACACGACCGGTCCGACGAACGGGCCCCAGATCTTCGCCGCGAGCGGATGGTGCACGAAGAAGAAGCTCTGCCAGAACGAGTTCGGTACCCATGCGGCCAGGGCCCCCGCGATGAGCAGCCCACCCACGATGTCGATGGCGATCGCCACCCAGTCCATGACGAAGTAATGGCTGATGGCGGTGAACCCTCGCGGCGAGGCCAGCCGGGACCAGATCGATCCCCCGGTGACCGACATGTCCATCTCACCGTGGCCCTGCATGTAACTGTGCACCTGTCGCTCCGCGTGGCGCTTCGCCATCTCGAGGAGTTGCGGGGTGAGGAAGGCCCGGAACAGCAGCGCGAGGAGCACCACCATGAGGATGCCCCCCACGAACTCCGCCGCCACGAACTGCCATCCGATCAGGAGCGCCAGGATGATCCCGAGCTCGATCACCAGGTTCGTCGAGGCGAACTCGAACGCCATCGCCGCGGTGAAGTTCGCGCCCTTGCGGAAGATCGAGCGAGCGAGGGCCACCGCCGCGTAGGAGCAGGACGACGACGCCGCGCCGAGGCCGCACGCGATCGCGAGCGAGCGAGGCGAGTCGTCCGGGAGCAGCCGCGTGATCTCCTGCTTCGACACGACGGCCTGCACGACGGCGGAGAGGCCGAACCCGAGGATCAGGGCCCACAGCACCTCCCACGTCATGCCGCCCGCAAAGGAGAGGGCGTCGACGATCTTGCCGGCCATGCTCGCCGTCATGTCTTCCACCTACGCCA